>Ga0179592_10000838_pt1 | contig 12427 bp, 17 predicted proteins | sample CZODoug2_1_08_16_FD_148623 | JGI IMG/M metagenome (GOLD analysis project Ga0179592, IMG submission 148623) | Vadose zone soil fungal communities from Angelo Coast Range Reserve, California, USA - CZODoug2_1_08_16fungal (Illumina Assembly) | ecosystem: Environmental > Terrestrial > Soil > Vadose...
AACCAACGTTTGCGCTCTTTCATAGAACTGCGTGCCTTCCTTTGGGGGCCTGTGAACGACAACTGGAACGGTCAAATCAATCCGCTGGCTGCGCCGCTCCCTTAACCATCGTTTTGTGTTAGTGAGCCGCTGGTCGCTCATATTGCACACCACATTTTACACTCCGATTGCGGAAGCACGTCGGTGTATAGAAAGATTTTGGTGCCAAGGACCGATGAATTTGTTGAGGGAACTATGCGACGCCTCGATACAGGGGCCAGCGCTAATTTTGGTCGCCTTTGGGCCTGTCCAGAATGGCCAGCACCTTGTAGGTTTCCGACTGCATTTTCTTCCCGTCTAAACTTACCACCCAAATCAGCTTTGCCTTGTCACCATGAACTCAGCTTCGATGTTCTCTACGAGCGGCATGCGGCAACTTCGGTGATTCCCCGCAGGACCCGCCATGCGTTCCTTAAATTTGCTTTCGCAGTTGACTACAGCCGCACGGCCATCAGGCAACTGCAACGTGAAGGTTGCACCCCGAACATGATATGGCACCTGATGGGCAGGCGTGATCGTTCCCGCGCTGTTGGTTGACCCATTGCAGTTCACGTTGGCGTCCGAACCGTTGCAGTTTACATTGGTGTTTGAATTTGAAAACCAGTGCGCTGGCACGACGTATGTGTAATCGGTGTCGTTCTCCTGGCGATCAATTATCTTTACGGCGAGTTTCTGCGCTGATGCGTAAGTACCGCATACAAGAATGATGAGAACAAGCACCGCTGTCTTTTTCATGGGGCTGGCCTTCCGTGTGGCAGATTATATTTTCGAAGTCCGCCGTGCATTCCTATTCTTTTTCGAGTGTGGCATTTACCGTCGCGGTCGCTCCTGCATTCACAGTCATGGTTCTTTCCCAAGTTTTGAAACCTGATTTTTCCACCTTGATCTTGTGGTCACCCACTGCGAGTCGCAGTGACGAAGGGGTGCTGCCCATGAACTTCTCGTCCACGGTGATCTCTGCTCCATCAGGCGCGGACTTGATGTCTACCGTCGAGACTGCGGGGTCCGCTACGTTGCCACTTGTCGCGGGTGTTCCGTTAGCGGTTGGCTGACCGTTCGCCGCCACTGGTTCCCGCGGACTGCTAGTAGCCGTCTGCGTCACAAACTTCTTTGGGTCCAGCGGAATGTCTCCGTTGGTGTAAGCAGTGATCTCGGTGCCTTTCGGAATGGTGATGTCTTTACCATGCACCAGAAGAAAAAGAGGAGCTGCCGGAAAAAACACGATGCTTGTTGCGACAATCGCCCCTGTTATTGCACCCTGATGCCCGCCGCCCTTCACATCTTTGACTGCCCGCAGAGCCACTTTTTCGCCAGAAGTAAGACGCACATTGTCAATGTTGATGTTCAGTTTGCCTGCGCGTCCCATTCTTCTCTTAGGTTGGGCTTCAGTTACCGTCGCCCAAGCCATGCCTCCACGGGGAATCACAACGACATCGTGGACCTTAACATCTTCAAGAACTTCGAAATCGACGGTTTCATTGACCTGTGCATCGGCGGACGAAATGTTCCTATTTATGCGTAGCTTGACCGGAGTCGCATCCTCCAAACCAAATGCGAGAGGCTGCTTGAGCGGCGTAGCCTCGGGCTTTTGAGCAGGCTGCTGATCCTTAGCATCCGGTTTTGATTGCGCAGCAGACTGCAACCCGTTCGAAAAAACCAGCAACGCTGAAAGAACAAACGAGCAAGCGACTCTCATGGGCTAGGGCCTCCGTTCGTGGTCTGTTATGGGGATTAACTGCAACCACAATCTACCCAAAGTAGAAGGTCGTCAAGAACGAAAGAAACCGAGAGCGACCAATTAGTATGGGCGTCACAAGCATTGACGCGCTTCCATTGCGTTTTCACTGCATCCATCGAAACTGAACGGGAGATTCGCTCTTCAACTTCTTGATGCGCTCCAAGACCTCCTCTCCTGTCAGGATTCCTTTCTCCGCCAGCAGCTCTAGGATCGCTTCCGTCAGAAACATGTTGTAGTACGCCACTTCCTGAATTGTTGTGGTCACAGTACCCGTCTTATCGTCGTGTTTCATCTTGACCTCTGTAAGTCTCTTGACATTACGTATCTATTGACGTTGTCAAGGATACTTTTGATGAAGCCTACCCACGCGCCATGTGTTGTGCAACCCAGTCGCTCCTCTCTTTTGGTGTGGATACTTGTCTGTCTCATCGCAACGTTAGTGCTCGCATTGCTAATCATCCAACCTGCTCTGGCTCAGAAGAAGCTCACAAAGAGCGACGGGCCGCCCCTTGACTGTCTTACTCAGCAAGAGTAAAGATGTCGCAGTAACTCTCCCCTGAGACGAAGCCGCAAAATGCGAGGCACCGTGAGATACGCACGCCTTATCGGCGCTGTTCTTGCGCTCATCCTTCTGAGCGGACCTGTATCCGCTCCTGCCCCGCAAGCGACCCCGACAAACCAAAACAGCACTCAGAAGAAAGAAATCAGGGTATGGGTGAATACCAACAGCGGCATTTACCACTGTCCTGGAAGTCGCTGGTACGGGAAAACGAAACAAGGCAAATATATGAGTGAGTGTGAAGCGCTGAAAGCCGGTTATAGGGCAGCCTATTACCGTCCCTGCGGGTCAGACTGCAAGAAATAGCCGGGCTATCATCGTGTGCCGTAGCGCGTCACTTTTCCATCCACGACGTTCGCCACGTAGCGGGGGGCCTTCCCCTGAGAAACTGCATGTTTACGACAGCGAACTTCCCGCCAACAGAGTTCATTTGGTTTGCAGGAGAATCGGCTACGATGGGAGTTCGGACGGGGATTCCATGTTGAACAACATCAGAGCCGATCTCGAACCAGCATGGGTCGTGCACTTGTGGTACGGGTCTGCCTTCGGTTGTTGGTGTCTTGTTGGTGCTGCGGGTGTTGTTCTTAGCTTCATGAAACTCGGAACTTTTCGATTCTTCGTGGGTGCCTGTTATCTTGCGGTGTTTGTATTGGCGCTCCATTCCTTCTTTATAGCGATGAGAGCGAATCCGCCCGCGAAAAAGTTGTCCTTGCGCATTGGTTTTCTGGCCTGTCTGTGCTGCCTTCCGTGGGTTGTTCGGCTCTTCATAAAGTAGGCGGAGAAGCCAATACTCCGGGCCTGCATACGACGTATATCAGCGGGATCGAATGCGGCAAACGAAACGTAGGGATGGAAAATATAGTGAAGCTCGCCCGTGCGCTGAAGGTTGATGTAGGCTGACTGTTCAAGGGCCACTGAATCTATCCTTCTTTATATTTCCCAAGCTCTCGCCTCCACCTTATCCAATCTCTTAGGAGGAGCACGGAGCACACAACCACGGCAGACAGAAGGGTGGCCCCGGCAATGATCTCAATTTGCAAGTGCAAGGGGTCTCTGGCTAAAACTCCATCGTGAAGCAGCCACGCACCAGTCAAGAGTAGAGCGAGCGCAGAGATGATACTGATAAGTCTTGGCATGGGGCCTTCCATTTCAGGGCGGGCTACGAAGCCAGATTGCGCTCCGCTTCAAGGCGGCCAACAAGTTCATCATCAGGATCGAGCGTGCGGAGGACTGGCGGGGTATAGGGTCTCTTCATCTCCGAGCCACAGAAGCATCGAGGGTTGGGCTTAGTTTCGACCGGACTTCTGGCGACTACGATTTCACAACCACAAGCGCGATTCTGGCAGCGGTACACTTGGCGTTGGGACATGGACATGACCTCTCCGGGGACCCAGAGTCTTTGGTGGGCGAGTTGAGTTTAGCAGTCGCTCTAGTGACTGGCAAGTGGCCTACTGTGCGGTTCAGTCCACGAAGAGATACGGTGAATTACGTACGTAGTTTCCGGTATCGGGGAAGCGGGGGTTACAAACCGTGGGTAAATGAGCCTTTCGCGGCAGCCGTCGCCGCCCCCGACTGCGCTAGGCACTGGAATGCTCGCGCCATTTAACAATGCGATCCGGGAATTTAACGCCCAGGCAGAAGCGATCCCCCGCAGTTGGCAAACAATAAATCACTCTTCCGACTTGCCGAAATTCTCCCGTTAAAGGCGTAATAAGCGACCCTTCGCCAGACTGCCAGAACCGCTGGCTGATGACACGCGCACCGTGGGGACTGACATTTTCGGTAAGTGTTCGCTCCCGAGAGCGGGGTTCTTCTAAGCTTGCGAGATAGACGGGAACTAAAGTAGGAAGGCGTTTCTCAATCCTGCCGTTGAAATGCCTAGCACCGTTCATCTGGTTCCCTCGCGGGGAAGAGGGCCACAGCGGGTCCTTTAAGCTATCAAGCTTCTCACTGCACACTGAGCCGTCAATCAGCAAAGACCTGTAATCGCTGCACAGGTAATTCCCTGTACTAGTAAGAAGCCCTTGGCAGCTACTAATTCCTCAACGACGACTTAGAACTTTCCCATCCCCAAATTGCATTATTTACCCGCTTGTTGAGCAATTGCGCTAACGCTATCCCGAGGTTGTACCGCGCTGTCGCCAACAGGAACAACGGGCGTCGTAGGCAGCGCAGGGTTTTTGAAATGATTGACAGTTGGACGAAGCAATCGCCAAACGGCAAAACTGTGACCTTCAAGATTGAGGGGGACAGGAAGTGTTTCGTGTTACCGCAGGCCGTAAACCGGAGCAAGGGCAAATGAATGACTAGCTCTCCTATCCACGGACGCCGCGGATCCAACCGGATCGTTACGAAGAAGCGTGCCAGCCTTGTCATCACTCTCAGTGGAGTCCAGAAAATGTTTTCATGTCTTATTGTCGATAGGTCCGAAGAGGGGTTTAGATTGCGTGGTAACTTCAGGCTGAAGCGCGGACAACTCGTTGAACTCGTCTTGGATGACCCCGTGGATTCAGTGCGGTGCGAAGTTATATGGGTCGGCAAACCAGAGTCACAGCAGGTAGGAGAAGTTGGGTTGCAAACCGTAGGCAAATGACTCTTGGGCTTTGAACTCGACGTGTTGAGAATCACCGTGCTCCACCGTAGCGAGTGACCTTTCCATCCACGACGTTCGCCACGTATCGGCCTCCGCTCAGGAATTGCATAACCTTTTTGCCTGATCGCGCCAACTGCGCCCATCTGGACTTCGTATCAGGATTCTGCTCAAGTCCTCGAATCTCGTTCCCGTCGAACATGAAATCCACCTCTAGCAAACCGCGCTTGGGAGTCCGACGAACGGGATAACTTTCTCCACCCACCTTGACGGCCTTGGCGTTTTCGACGAGTGCTTGCTGCCAAACTTCGATAAGAGTTTCGTCCAATGAGAGCTTCGTCATGGTCTTTGAAAAAGAGGAGATTAGCCAGCTTACTTAGTCAGAAGAACGCACGCATGATAGATGCCGAAGAAAGCAGCCGCAGTAAATATCAATTCTCCAGCAAGGACTCGCAATTGAATCAGGACTGCGATTGTGTCTCGGATGATCTTGCAGATTTTGTTTCGCACTGCACGCTCCTCTCCATTGCGGAGAATCGAATGCAGCACCTAAACAGTGGCACTCGCGCAGGATGCGTGTCAATCGGGTTCTCTCAGCGTGTACGTCAAACGTGAGTTAAACACTAAGGCCAATGAAACCAAAGCAACAATGGGGCGGTCATACTGCCGCTCAAACTATTTCGGCCATCGTGATGGCCTCGGCAGCGGTGTTCGCCGTAGTCTTTCAATCAAAAGGCGATCCCAAGTTTGCGTGGTCACTGGTTGCACTCATCGCACTCATCCTTCTCGCTTCGGCTCTGATGTATGCAAATCAAGTGCTCGCCTTCTTCCGGGTTCGGAGAGTGCAGGCGGCAAGGGATAAAGTTGCACGGGAACAACGTTCGGAGTTGCTGCGGTTGGCCCGGCGCTTTGCCCAATTCGCAAATTCAGGAGATTGGAGCAACCTTCGGTACATCGTCGCCAACGCTTACGGCAACAACCCGGATAAATGCGCCATGATATGTCCGCCAGATTACATGAGGGACTTGTGCCCCTTCTTCATTCAGCACTTGGAAACCCGCTCGCCCGAGAACGAGCATCAATTTCTTTTGGCGATACAGGAGTGGTACGGGGTCATAGCCTCGTACAACAACAACTACGTGTTAGAACCGCTCCGCAAAATGCGGCTGAAGCAGTGGTTCGCGGCTGATAACACGTCCCAACTGATGCCGGATGCCGTGTCGTGGATTGAAAGTCTGCCTGTCAATCACCAAGGAATTGTTGAGCGGCAGATTGAAGATTTCAGGGAACGGTGGGCAGGCTTCCTTGATGATATGAAAAAGTGGTTGGAAAAGTCGGGTGAATTGTTTAGCGCAGCGTTGCCTACGTATTTCGAGCGGCCCCAAAAGCTGTAGCCTGTAGCCGAATGCCACCCTGTAATCCATTGCTCTACGGCTGGAAGCTGAATGTTTCGTGGTGGGAATACGTTTTGGTTTGTCTGTTTCTTGCGCTGGTGATAAGAGTGGCCCACAGCTATGTCCGGGCTTTGGCCATCATACGAGGCGATGATCCCGATGCAAAAGACCGGAACAAGCCCAAAGATTTGCCTGTGTTTTCCGTAAGTTACAGATTCTTCGTACCCCGCAAGGCTATAGAATGAACAGGGTCGAAAAACCCTGGGTCGCAAACCAAGTCGTGCTGAATACAAAGGAGTTACCTCAAGAGCTCTGCGTTGCCTGACGTTGAGGGATTTTCATAAAGTTTCGCGGGCCGGAGGCCCTAAATGACACTTATGAAAAAAGGGGGAGGGGGGTGCAGTTATTGTTAACTAGAATCCCGAAGCTCGGTTTGGCAACGCAACGCGAGCCCCAGACGTTCCTGTGCGCGGGGATCTGTCCTCCACGAATCACGGAACACCGGTCGCGGAACACGGTTCACGGGACACTCATGCTGCTATGCCGCAATCAGCAGGTTCTGCGCGAACGGCCATTCGCGGTCGATCCACTGTCCATCGCAGCGGAATCCCGTGCGCGCCGCCATCTCCGGAATTTCCTCGGCTTTGTATTTGTGCGAACTTTCCGTCCAGATGGTTTCGTCTTCATTCAGCATGAATCGCAAACTGGCCGCCGGAATGTGTACCGTTTGACGCCGCGTGGAACGCAAATGCATTTCGATCCGCCGTTCCACCCTGTTCCAGCGTGCGTGGTGCTCGAAGCAGCTCAAATCAAAATCCGCGCCCAGCTCCCGGTTGATGCGCGCCAGCAAATTCATGTTGAACGCTGCCGTTACGCCGGCAGGATCGTCGTACGCCAGCAATTGCAACTCGACGTTTTTCTCCAGGTCCGTGCCGAGCAGCAACGCGTCTCCAGTTTGCAGAATCGCCCGCATCTCCCGCAAAAATGCATCTCCCGCGTCGCGATCGAAATTGCCGATGGTGCTGCCCAGAAACAATACCAGCAGATGATCCCGCTCCCTGCGCCCTTCGGCGACGGCCCGCAACCCTTCGAGATACGGTTGCTCGTACCCCACGATGCTGACCATATCAATCTGCCCGAGCTCTTTCGCCAACGCGGCCAGCGCCGAAGGCGAAATCTCGATAGGGTAGTAATACGTCTTCTGCCGCCGCGAGAGCGCTTCCAGAATCCACCGCGTCTTTTTCCCCGAACCGCTTCCAAGCTCCGCCACCTGAATCGGCGAGGACAGCCTGCCTACAATTTCGCCCGCATATTTTTCCAGCAGTCGCGAGTCCGCGCGTGTGAGTCCGTACTCTGGCAGGACACAAATCGTTTCAAACAGCGCCGAGCCCACTTCGTCGTACAAATATTTTGACGGAAGTTCTCGCTGTCCAGGTTTGGTAAGGCTCTCGCGCACATCGGCCGCGAATGCAGACACATGCTGGTGCGATAGTGACAGTGCAGGCGTCGCCATGGTTTCCCCCGAGCTTTAGCTGATTAGTCCTCGACGCAACGGAACGTTGCGTAGACGTACGGATAATGCGGTTGGAACCAATTTCGGAATGACCGCCGCAGCATGCATGCGGCCGTGCGCGGCGAGCCACCCTTCATCACATAGTGCTTGCCGTCAAAGAAATTTGCGGAGTAGCCGGGATAGAAGGGCATGGTCGTGAAGCCTGGAAATGCTGCAAACTCCGTCCGCGTCCACTCCCACCCGTTCCCCACAAGATCATGCACGCCGAATGCGCTTGCCCCAGCAGGATGTGATCCCACAGGCAAAGGATCCCACGCCTTGAAATCGAAATTGCCCTTGGACGGGCCAGGCGCTTCGTCGCCCCACGGATAGCTGCGCTCCCGTCCGCCGTCCTTCGTTCCATATGCCGCGCGATGAAACTGAGCTTCGGTCGGCAGTTTGCGTCCCAGCCATTTCCCATACGCGGTGGCCTCGGCATGGCTCACGTACACCGGCCACTCCAGGGGCAAACGAATCTCGCCAAACATCGTCCGGTAGTTCCAGAGGTTGCCTTCGCACCTCCAGAACATGGGATGCTCAATACTTTCCTTTGCCTTCCAGTCCCAGGCCTCTTCACTCCAAAGGGCACGGTTCTGGTAGCCCCCCGCCTGCATGAACCGCAAAAAATCGTGATTCGTTACGTTGTAATTGTCGATAGCGAACTCGTTGACCGCGACTTCGTGCGCCCCAAATTCGTTGTCCCACCCGAACTCATCGCCATGAATGCGTTCCAGTCCCAAGACCGCCGTACCCGCCGGAATATCAACCAGATGCGACTTAATGCGATGCGCCTTTATCGCGGCAATCTGGGGTCCGCCAATCTTTCGGTCACTTGGCAGCCGGTGCAGCATGTACGCCAGCGTCTCCGCATGCATCAACCGGTGTTCGATGGCCACTTCCAGCATAGTGATCAGTTGCGGGTGCCCTTCCTCGGGCCGCTCCAAGGCGTGCTCAATGGCATGGTCCAGCTCATCCCGCAAGCGCCGGTTATAGCTCTCGACCTCTTCGCGCGACGGCCAATCCGCAGGCGTATCCGAAGGCAATCCCCCATCCACCGGGTCAATGCCAAACGCAAACAGGTGATCGAATGTCCGCTGAAAGGATTGCAATCCGAAAGCGCGCTGGGCCAGCAGATTCCAGTCAAACGCCTCTACATGTCCCACATAGAATATGATGCGGTGTCTCTCTGGAATCGGCCGATCATACATGGCCTCCTCGCGCACCACGCGAAATACGTCGTCGGTGCGCGCGCGGGCGTCGAGCAGTCTGGTGTGAAGGTCGTGCCGGATGCGGACAGCAGTAGCGAGAGCTCCCATGGCGTTTTCCCCTTCTCTTGGATGCAGCTTCCACGCGAAGGATGCGCCAAAATTCAGCGCTGGGTGGCTAGGTGGATTAAGATGGTCGCTCCCAGATTTGCGGCTGTCAATCGAAATGAATACGAAACCGGCGCTTTCCGCTATGAATACGATTGAGTTCCGGGATGTCGCGTTTCACATAAACGATATTCCTGCACGCCCCATCGTCTCAGGGATTTCCTTAGCCGTTTCTCAGGGTGAGACGCTCGTCCTGCTCGGCCGCAGCGGTAGCGGAAAGACCACACTTCTTCGCTTGATCAATGGACTGCTGATGCCCTCGCAAGGGGAAATCCTGGTCAACGGCCGCTCTACCGCTGCTTTGGATTTAATTCGGCTGCGGAGAGCCATTGGTTACGTCATCCAGGAGGCTGGTCTCTTTCCCCATTTCACTGTTGCGGAAAACGTCGGGCTCGTACCGTCGCTCGAAAAATGGGACCGCTGCCGCACTGCAGTTCGCGTCGGAGAGCTCCTTACCCTAGTGGGGCTAGATCCAACGGAATTTGCCGACCGCCACCCTCGCGAACTTTCCGGTGGCCAGCGCCAGCGCGTCGGAGTCGCCCGCGCCCTTGCTGCCGATCCTCCCATCCTGCTGATGGACGAACCCTTTGGCGCGCTCGATCCGGTAACTCGCGCCGAGCTTCAGCGCGAATTCAGCGCGCTCGCCCGCCGCCTCGGCAAAACCATTGTTTTCGTCACACACGATTTGCACGAAGCCCTGCTCCTCGCCACGCGCATTGTGTTGCTGCAAACCGGCCGTATCGTGGCATCAGCAACGCCGCAGGAATTCCTTCGCCTCGATCATCCCGAAGTGCGCGCCTTCACCGCCTCTCTAGCCGTAACGCCGGGGGCCTCCGCATGAGTCCGCAAATGACCACCTGGACTTTCTTCAACGACCACCGCGACGAAATTTTCGGGGCCACACTCGATCACCTCACGCTCGTAATTATTGCCATGGTGATCGCCATACTTATCGGCGTGCCGCTCGGGATGCTCATTGTTCAGCGCCCCACGCTGCGCGCCATCGCGCTGGGCATCGCCAGCATTTTTCAAACTATCCCGAGCCTCGCACTCTTCGGTTTTTTGATTCCCATTCCGTTCATCGGGGGCATCGGCAAACGCACCGCCATTGTCGCTCTGGTCCTCTACGCGCTTCTCCCTATTTTGCGCAACACTTACGTTGGACTCACCGGAATCGATCCTGCCGTCCTTGAAGCTGCCCAAGCCATGGGCATGACTCGCGCGCAGATTCTTTTTCGCGTCCGTTTTCCTCTTGCGCTGGCCGTCATTCTTGCCGGCATTCGCACGGCAACGATCATTACCATCGGCGTCGCAACTATTGCTGCAGCGATTGGCGCCGGCGGCCTTGGCACGTTCATCTTTCGCGGCGTCGCGCTCGTCAGCGATGCACTCATCCTCGCCGGCGCCATCCCTGCCGCTCTCCTCGCGCTCCTCGCAGATTTTCTGCTCGGGCTGGTCGAGCGTAGACTGAAGGTCTCTTAAAATGCGCCGCGTCCAGTTCCGATTCCTCTGCTTCCTTTATCTTCTTAACTTCATCTGCTTCTTTTCCGCGTGCAACAAATCTCCGCAGACCAAAATCACGATTGGCTCAAAATTTTTCACCGAGCAAGTCGTGCTCGCCGAACTCCTGGCGCAGCACATCGAAGCTAAAACCGGCATTCCCGTCATCCGAAAGACCAATCTTGGCGGCACACTCCTCGTCCACAAAGCGCTCCTCGCCGGCGAGCTCGACCTCTACGTCGAATACACCGGCACCGCGCTCACTGCCGTCCTGAACGAAACTCCGCAAGGCGATTCGAGCGCTGTCTACAATCGCGTCAAGCAGCTCTACTCCGATCGCTTCCATCTTGAAGTCACCGAGCCGCTTGGCTTTGAAAATACTTTCGCCATGGTCATCCGCAGCGATGACGCGAAAAAACTTCATCTACAGAAAATTTCGGATATCGCACCTCTCGCAGCAAAGTGGCGGGCAGGCGTCGGCTATGAATTCCTCGAGCGCCCCGACGGCTTCCGCGGCTGGAGCGAGCGCTACAATCTCCGCTTCGCCGAATCTCCGAAAGTGATGGATCTTGGCCTTATCTACCGCGCCCTAGTTGATCATCAAGTGGATGTCGTCGCCGGAAATTCCACCGATGGTCTCATTGACTCCCTCGGCCTAGTGGCCCTCGCCGACGACCGCCACTATTTCCCGCCCTACGACGCTGTCCCCATCGTCCGCCAATCCACACTCGCGCGTTTTCCCCAACTCCGCGCGGCGCTGGCCGATCTCGCCGGCAAACTCTCCGCCGCCGACATTCGCCACCTCAACTACGCCGTCGACGCCCAGCATCAGGACGCCCCCGCCGTCGTCCGCGCTTTCCGCCAATTCCGCGGCCTGTAGTGACGACTGTACGTCGCCCGGCTCTGGCTGCATGCCGCTGCCTTGCAGGGGCGCTTTAATCCGGGTATCTGTCAACCTAAAGTAGTTGCTCGCGACATTGTCAACCTATATTGGTTGCTATATGGTGTGTCAACCTTTTAAGGTTGACACACCAAAGATTGAGCGTATGATTGGAGTTTGAGCAAGCACAATGGCAAATCCTACTGTCCGCACCAAACCTTGTATCGCCCTTATTGCTGATATGGTGCGATCGCGTGAACTCACGCGAAGGCAGCGTCCAAGCGTGCAAAAGAGGTTCAAAGAATTCGTCGATTACCTCAACAGGACCTATTCACGAGCCATCCTCTCCAGATTCGTCATAACATTGGGCGACGAGTTTCAAGGTATTCTCTCGTCGGCAACAGCGATTCCCGATTTGATGTGGGACATCGATCATCGATTTTCAGATCGCAACCTCAGAGTAGGAATGGGGTTTGGTGTCCTCGATACTCCAATTCAGAAAGAAGCAATAAACGTCGATGGACCGGCCCTACATATGGCACGCGCGGCAATACAGACCGCCCATGAGAAACGCTGTTATGGGGGCGTATTTCTCGGTTTCGGTGAACTAGACACTGTTATGAACGGATTAGCCCGTATCCTATGGTTCCAGCGCCGAAGACTTACCAAGACCCAGCTTAGAATTGCCGAACTCTTGCGCCAGGGCCGGTCCCAGTCAGAGGCTGCAGACGCACTAAAGATAACGAGGCAGGCCATCTCGAAGCAGGTGCTGGCGATGGGATGGTTGCCCTACGCCGAAGCA
>Ga0179592_10000842_pt1 | contig 12397 bp, 12 predicted proteins | sample CZODoug2_1_08_16_FD_148623 | JGI IMG/M metagenome (GOLD analysis project Ga0179592, IMG submission 148623) | Vadose zone soil fungal communities from Angelo Coast Range Reserve, California, USA - CZODoug2_1_08_16fungal (Illumina Assembly) | ecosystem: Environmental > Terrestrial > Soil > Vadose...
GGCACACTTTGATGCCGTCGGCCCGGAGGGTCCACTTCTTCCCAAGCTCACCTCTTACTTCACCTTCGAAGTGGGGAGGCGTCCATACCATTTCTCCTTCGTTTGAGTGGCTGGTCATTTCCAGGCGACACCACGATAGAAGACTCGAGGCCGGCTCTCAATTACGTGGGAGGTAATCGATGCGATAGCGCACCGATTTGGGCAACGCCTACCAGATGCCGCCGAGAGCCACGGTGATCGCCTCGCCGTTCACGGCCCCGGCAGCGTCGCTGCACAGGAAAGCGATCACCTGCGCGACCTCGCGCGGTTCCAGCACTCGGTTCTGTGGGTAGATGGCGGCGCGCGCGCGCCACACCTGCTCGACGCTGATTCCGCTGCGTTCGGCCTCTGTCTTCGCCGAGCGCTCGGCCATTTCCGTTCGCACCCAGCCAGGCAACACTGCGTTGGATGTGACTCCGAACGGCCCAGCGTCCTGAGCGACCGCGCGTGCGAGCCCGATAACCCCATGCTTGGAAGCGGTGTACGCGCTGCCGCAGCGTTCCGCTTTCTCGCCGGCGGTCGAACTGGTGAATACGAGCCGGCCGAAGCCGCGCTTGCACATGCCCCCTACCGTCAGCCGCGCGAGCTCGAACGGAGCGTCGAGGTTGATGCGCATCGTCTCGCGCCAGACCTCGGGATCCTGCTCCCACACGAGGCGCTCGTGGGCCGAGCCGATGCCGTGGTTCACGACCACCACCTCAATCGGTCCCAGTCGTCGCTCGGTCTCGGCGACCGCCAGAGCGCAGCCCTCCGCGGTGCCGAGGTCGGCCGCGACGTATTCGAGACCAACGGCCGCCAGTTCCGTCGCGCTGCGGGACACGACCATCACGCGCGCTCCCGCTGCCGAGAGCAGTAGCGCCGCCTCGCGCCCGATGCCCCGGCCACCGCCCGTCACCAGCGCTACCCGTCCGTTCATCTCTAAAGCTCCCGTGTGCCTGTTCGCGGAATCTTCCCACGCCAGGCTGGTGCATACAATCGCTCCAACAGCGTCTTGTCGCACTTCGATGCAGTCAGAGTGTTCGCCAACGGCGCGGAGCAGTCGCGCCGCGATCAGTCGGCTTGTAACCAGCGGGCTGCGGCTTCGGCGCTGTCCTCCGGCCGCGTGTTGAACGCAATGGACGCATTGGGTGCGGCCTTACGCACGGTGTTGACTACAGTCTCGAGCAGCGACAGGCTTTTTGGCGGGAGCCGAATACCGGCCCCGATCACCACGCAGTCATAGGTCGTAGTTGCTAGCTGCTTCTCCAGCACGGGGCTGGCCGTTTTGTCGGGTGGGATCAAGCAAAGATCCGCCTGCAATCCCCGCTCCGCCATTTTGGTCATGGCAATCGCTATTCCGGCGTGGATCTTCTCGGCATTGAAGCCCGGCGGTATGGCGGGATCAGAAAAGTCCACTGTTTCCGGTAGCTGGCCAACGAACAATACGCGTGTCATGTGATCTTTCTCCATGTTGGGTCAGTCCAGCAATGCTATCCCGCCCGTGGCTCTGGCAGCTACTGAGCTTTCCTTGGGTTGAGGACTAGAAGAATTGTTGAAATGAGCGGCCGCGGTCACCGGTGGTCAGCACGACTGAGAGCGCGAGCCGCGACGATCAAGCGCGATTTATTCCTGACGGTCGCGGCAATGCACGGAAACGGCGGGGGGATGACCGTAGCCACTCATCTCAGTTCCAACCGGGGCGCGATAGCCGTACAGCAATCGATGCCTGGCTTCAATGCTGCCCAGCAAGGCATCGCCGAGGTCCAACGCGTCCATTGCTCGTTGGCTGCTGTAATTCGTCAAAGTATCTCGGGCCATTTCGGCCTCGCCGATACTGAACAGCTTTGCCGCTTTGGCCTCGACCGCTGCAGTCTGCGAAATACTCTGATTTTCAAACGCCCTCAGCGCCTCAGTGACCTCAGGAAGAAATTTGGAGGGCTTGTCGCAGGTGTAATACATCAATCGCTTGAACGTGACATACGCAAATCTCGACGCCTCCTGGATCTCAAAGTCCCTGTAAAGAAATCGTTCCGATTCCTTGTGGCTCAGGTACCGGTGCTTGCCGAATTCCGGACGAACCCCTTCGACTCCGATCCAATAAGGCACGAATGGCGTGGTGATAGAACCGGTCGCAGCGATCCAGAGCATGTTCAAGTCCGGACGAGACACAGCTTGGCGAAGGTGCGCGACCTGTCCATAGCCGTTCCAGTCGGCTGAGGCAAGCGGATCGCGGATCGTGTCGAGAAAGTCTCGAAGGCCGATCTTCGCCTCAGTTGCCTTCTGTCGAAGCCGTTCTTCGAATACCTTCACCGACGCGGATCTGCCCTTGCCCTCTTGATAGACGTCGCTTACATTGAATGGCTTTCCTGAGCGCGGGTCGTACCAGCCTTGCTCGACCGCAAAAGAAATGAAGTTCGAAGAGCCGCGATACTTTTCAGGATGCTTCTGGAAATCGAGCGGAATCTCGAGGACGTAGCCGGGATAGGACATCCGAATGTCATTTGGCCCTAAACGCTCCGCGATCCAGAGCCCTTTGCCGCCAGCGAAATCGATAAGCACCCATCCTTCCCGCGAATCAGCGAACATGTGGGAGTTCCCACCGTACGTCGAGTAGCCATACTTATCGATCAGCTGACCAACGATCTCCACGGCCTCGCGCGCCGTGTGGGCGCGCTCCATAGCGATGCGCGACAGATCGCTGTAATTTGGTCCGTGCTGTGGGTTCGGTGTCATCTTTGCCAGCTCCGGGCGCGAAGGTGACCAGACGTCGCGCGCCGCCACACCGTACTCATTGAGGCCACCATTGGTCAGAGGCGCGGGGAAGCCAACAAACTCACTGTAATTCATAGTGATGTATTTGGCGGTGACAGGCACCTGGGGGATCTCGATCAGTTCTCCGGGATAGTTGGCCTCCTGGGTAACACCAACCGAGATCGTCTCACCGGCGGCGTGATTCTTCCGCGGAACGATTTCCAGCCAGTGACTCGAAGGTTCATCACCTGTACCGCCAATGAATACGCTTCCATCCGAGGTCAAGTTCTTGCCGACATATATCGCGTAACTCGCCCAAGCGGGCAAGGCTGTCAATGCCACCATCGCCGCGATTAGTGTGGGTATTAGTTTCCGATTATCCATGCTTCGAGCTCCGCAATTATTGTCCAAATCCGTGTGTTTCCAAGACCACGTGCCAGAAACGCGTGCTATGCGGCACCTACAAGAGCACGTCTACAACGCGTTGCTCGTGCGGCACCTGTCTTAGCTACCTCGTCGGCAACGGCAGATCCGAGTTCCACGCGTCACGCGCAACCCACCACGTTCCGTCGGCGTCGTGGCTCCGGCGACTGTAAATTCGGTCGCTGTCTTGTCCCAGTGGATCTTGTAGCCCCTCAGGTAGGATGCGTAGGCCCACGGCGCATCGGAGACACCGACAACCGCGAGAATCGGCAGCATCGACAAAGCCTTCAGATAACTCCACATACGACTGGCTCTTCTGCGGCTTAAGAACATTCATTCTAATTTAGTCCGTTGGCCGGGTGGAGCCTGTAACACCCCGACCACCGCCAATGAGTACTCTCGACCCGAAGCGGTCCGCTGGCGGTGTCCGCTTCGCGGCACGCTGCTAAGTAGTACGCTCCCTGGCTGTTATCTACCGGTTCTGCGACGCGTCTGACTACTGTGCTGGCTCTGTCTGCGAAGAACTGCTCGCCTGAACGGGGAAACGCGCCCAAGCGCTCCCGTACTCGGCCATCGGCATGATCAGCGCGATACCAGCGGAGCCGCCATGGCTATTGACGATAAGCTCGCTTTGCGTTCGATAAAGATCAATGGCATCTGAGCCTACGGCTGCGACGTTTTGTCCACTTCTGTCTCCGCCCTGCGAGATACGCAAAACTCCATTTCGGCATGTGAATTCACGTCTCGATTTGTCGAATGACCATTGGTGAAAAGCGCCCATGGGGCCATTTGTTTTCACAGTGAGGAGCGCGCCATCGAATTCAAGTGAAACGGTCTGAGCGTCAAGAAGGTCCTTGTCGATTCCTCGTGTTGGTGCGTTTCGTGGGTGCAACCAGGTGGCCAGGAAGACTGATGAATCGTCCGTCTTGTTACCCTTATTGCTATAGGTTGCGGGAAAAGAAACGCAGTCATCTGACGGTGTTGCGAGCGAGAGGTTTCCCCACGAAGCGGGAGGGTGTTCTACGTGAACGCAGGCGATCAGGCATATCGCTACAAAAGCGACTGTTAGATGTGATACCAAGCGATGTTTAAGAGGTACCGGAACGTCTCTTCCAACACCCGCCATCGGGCGCGACGAATCGGGGACCGTCGGAATCTGGCAACCTTCGAGCGACTGAGGAACCATGGCTACTCCGAAATGCGGAGAGTCGCACCGGAACGTCGGCGGCGACGGCAAAGGCTGCGACAATTGTGCCTGTTAGCAAAATCGAAAAAAAGCAGCGCACCTCGGGCGCTTCCGCATGCAGTCTCGCCCCCGCGACTAATACCGGCGCTGATTCGCAACGAGTCGTGAGACATAAGTTCGCATCCGAAAGACATTCCATGATGTTGGCATAGGCAGCCTACCGGAAACTGCGAGCGTCCGCTGCTGGGCGGACATATTGGGACCGTCAATGACGGCTCCCGGCCGGTCAGCGACCGACGACTGAAAGACTGGAGCTCGGGATCTCGCAGATCGATGTATCCCTACGTAGCCTTACGTGGCTCCACATACCGCGAAAACTCAAACGCTGGTCGGACTCGACCCCGAGCGGCCGCTCGCGACTGTCTGCTTTCAGCGTCGGATATCGCATACTGACAGCGGTTCGGAGTACGGGCTGGATTTGTGTTGGCCGTTAGCCCGCTACTGCGGCAGATTCATCTTGCGCAGCAGAGCCCGGAAGCGCGGATCTTCCCGCAGGGTGCGGAAAACGCTATCAATTTTGAGCCACGTGAGGCCGGTATCTCGCTGCTCATAGGCGCGCTCCGCCCACTCGAATGCCTGGTCCTTCTCGCCGCGCCAGGCATACACACGGGCGATCGCAAAAGGCGAGTTTTTTCCATACTTGGCGATCAACTGTGCTAGAACTCGCTGCGACGCATCAACATGCCCCAGAGAGTACTCAGTCATGGCCTCGCCCGCCAAACTGAAAGTTGGCATTGCTGTTTGACGAAAGAGGGCCAGTGCCCGTTCGGGGTGATGGTCCAGGAGCTCCAGCGCCCCCAGGTTGGAACGTGCACGATCAGAGTTCGGAGCTATCACAAGTGCCTTCTCATAAAATGGGCGCCCCTGCGCCAACTGCTGATTTGCAACGAGGAAGAATCCAAAACGCATGCAAATCTCTGCAGACAACGGATCGAGCGCGAGAGCCTGCTCCTCTCTGGCAATAGCCTCGGGCAGCTTGCCTAGCACGGCGAGCAGGACGGCAGATCGATGCAGAATATTGGCGTCGCCGGGGCGCAACGCGACGGCCTTGTCCAGATCCGCCTGCGCCCCGGCAAAGTCATACCGGTAGACCGTACGCAGGAAGCCGCGTGCGGAGTAGCCCGCGGCCAGTCCTGGAGAAAGCGCGACGGCCTTCTCTGCAGCTGCAAGCGCACGGTCATAGCCTGCTACGATGGCGGCTAGGTCGCCGGAGGTGCTGTCGTCGGTCAGCCAGAATTGCGCCAGCGCCAGGTCTGCGTAGGCCGTCGCGTAGCGCGAATCTAGCGTAGTTGCGGCCTGGAACGCTGTTACAGCATGTTGATAGCCGGCGGCGTCACCTTGGTTGTAGCTCTGCCTGCCCTGCAGGTACAGGTTATACGCTGCAAGATTCGCAGTATGCAGCTCGTCCTGAGCCGATGGCTGCTGCGTCGGCAACAAGTGAACTCTCAGCGCCGTTACAACGGCCCCTGCGATCTCATCCTGAACCTTGAAGATGTCATCCAACTTGCGATCGTAGGTCTCCGACCAGACGTGGTAGCCGTTGTCGGCGCGAACCAGCTGCGCGGTGATGCGAAGGGTGCTGCCGGATTTGCGCACACTCCCTTCGAGGACGTGCGCAACGGCGAGCGCCTTGGCTATATCAGCGATGGTCGCTTGCTTGCCTTTGAAGTAGAACGACGAAGTCCGCGCTGGCACCCGTAGTTCCGGGACCTTCGTCAGCAGATTGATGAGTTCCTCCGCCAACCCGTCGGAGAAATATTCCTGGTCTCCGTCCCCGCTGATATTGACAAACGGCAACACAGCCACCGAATGAGGGGGCGGCGAGAAGCTAGGCGTCACAGTTACGCCCGGCTCTCTCGCCGGCTCTCTTGAAATCCAAACCCGGACGACTGCAACTCCAACAAGCGCCAGCGTGAGTGCCGTCAAGAGTGCGATATAGCGGCGGTGACCCGTTCGAGGCGGAACCGCCGTCTGACGGGGCGACTCATCCATATTCCGTGCAGGCTGTACATCGCTAGGTCGCACGCAAGCAGCCGATTCAGGTTGCGGTTGAGCCTCCGGTTCGGGTTCACGTGCCGGGTCTGGCTCAACCGCTGCGATAAATCTGTAACCCCGTCGGGGAAGCGTCTCGATGTAGCGCGGCGTATCCGCAGTGTCCCCCAGCGCGACGCGCAGCTTTCTGATCGCGGTGTTGAGACCCGTGTCGAAGTCCACGATTCCCTTCGGCCACAGCTTCGAAATGAGCTGTTCACGGGTTACGACGCCCCCACGGGAGTCGATCAGCTCCATGAGAACCTGTAGTGGTTGCTCTTGAAGCCGAATTCGGGTTCCCGCGCGCTCTAGATCTCCGGAATCCGGGTCCAGTACCCAACCATCAAAGCCGATCTTCTGTGCGCCCACCTCGGTTCAGCCACTGATCAGAACTAGATCAGCAACGATCCAGCGGCGGGCCATGGAGTGGCGGCGGCGCATGACTAAGCTAGATCACGCAAAGAGTGAGCCCGGTCCCCATTTCGCGATGGGTGGTACGGGAAATGACAGCCAAATCAACACACCTGGAGACAGCCATGAACCGCATCACCACGATCATCCTGACATCCACCCTTGCCGCCGGTGCCCAGATCGCCCATGCAGCCGACCCGACCGATGCTTCCCTGCGCCACGTTAAGGTACTTTTTTCAGACCTTAACCTGACCGGTATCGACGGCGCGAAAACCCTTTACCGCAGACTACAGGGCGCTGCCGAAAGCGTCTGCGCCGAGCACGGCACCAGGGATGTGAGGAGCGTATCTCGCGTCAAGACCTGCGTCTCAGCTGCCATTTCCGCCGCAGTAGCTGACGCAAACCAGCCATCTCTTACCGCATACTATCAAGCCAAGCACGGTTACACCAACGCTGCGGTGCGACAGGCCTCCCGGTAGACCACATGAATACCGAGACACAACTGGCTCGTCGCTCGAACAACGCCATAGCCTCGATTCGGACCTCCGCCTTGATCGCGCAGTTCGCCCTCGCATCCGCTGTCGCGCTTGCCGATCAGCAACCGGTAGCCGCTACTCGAGTGCCGAAGGTTTCGCTTGTCGGCCTGCACATATCGACCCCCGAAGACGCCCGCGCTGCATATGAGCGCATCAAGACCGTCGCCGAGCGCCTCTGTTTCTTTGGTCGAGCTGGTGCGACTCCTGGGCGGCGGCAAGGGCGGGAGTGTGTGTATTCGCCGAACGGCGTTGGCCAAGGTTTCGTGCACGCGCGCCTCGAAGGTCTCCCGCTGCGGGCCCACCCCAAGAGTGAGCCTCGAAGCAATAGATACCCCTAAGGAGAAATCGCCACATGAACACCGATACATATATGACTCGTCGTTTCGGCTCGCAAGTCGCGGTTCGGACAACCGCCCTAATGGCTTTGCTGACTCTCGCAGCCGTTGCGGCGATCGCCCTGACGCCGGCGGCCGCCGGCGTCGAAACGCGCACTTCCAACTTATCGCTCGCCGATCTGGATCTCTCGACGCCGGCGGGGGTTGATGCCGCGCGCGACCGCCTGCAGCAAACTGCCCGACGGTGGTGTTCCCAAGTTGCCGACCGCCAGGATCTCTCACATCAGCCAAATTTCATTGCATGCATGGATGAGACGCTGGCAGCTGCGTTGCGGCAAATCAACGGCCCGGTGCGTGCGGCCATCGAGGAGCCGGGAGAGTGGCACACCCAACAGGCTGACGCGACACACAGCCGCTTGCCCCCGACTGTTCCCGAAACACGCGTTATGATCGTCTCTCTCGCCAACCTCAACCTTTCGACGCCAGACGGCGTGCGCATTGCACACGACCGGATCAAGAGAATGGCCCGGCGCGTATGCCGCCAACTCTCTGGCAGCATAGACCCTACGAAAATGTGGCGCTATGCGAATTGCGTGGATGATGCGATAGCGGGGGCGCTCCGGCAGATCCGCGACCCTACGGTCGCCGCCATCGATAAGTAGGGGACGAAAGCGTTAGAACGACTGAGAACTGACGGCAAAGTCAGCTGCCGCGCGCGACGCGTAGCGACCCGAAGTCGTCGTTCGCGAACGGCCGCTGTGCTTCGGTGGACAAGTCAAGTGCCGAGCGCCGAGCGGTCCTTCCCCGCTCAGTGTTTCGAGGGGAAACATTTGATCAGAGCGGCGCGCCAACGAAGGCGACCAGCAGGACCATGATAGGGAAGAGCACCATGAGCCAAGCCTCAAGTTTGAATCGGTTTCTCATCGGAATCGCCTGCCCGGCGCTGACATGACAATAGGACAATGCAGGCAAAGCAAAGCGCACCCACACCTACAGGCCACCACCCGAGGGTGATTGGGACGCCACCGGAAATTAATAGAGGCGCTAAGAGTGGCAGGCCTACAAACATAAACAATACGATTGAGAATAGGGACATTCCAAAGATGCGTCCCCATTCTCGCTTACGCCAGAGTCCGTAAGCAACCGCCAGTGAACTAACCGCCACGGCCGCTGAAATACAATCGTAGGCAAAGCGGATCTCCTGCATTCGCGACCACATTGGGTCGTGCGCTCGGTCCCAAATGGACGCGCCGCAGGTGACCAAAATGAGCGCGATCAAGAGAAAGCAGATCCAAAGTACGCCGCGAACCTTGTTCATGGGTGGCTGACTATTAATTCGACAACCAAAACTCCGTGATAAATATCTCCGATCATGAGCATGTTCTCGCTGTGTTTCGGCGGTTCGTCCACATGGCGTTAGCTTATCTCAGGTGACGAGCGGCCGCTTCATGGCGACGAGTTCGTTGTGATGAACTAGCGCTTTTGGCCGATCCGAGACGTTCCGACAATTACGCTGCATTTGAAGAGCTGCTCAATCGTATCGGCGTCGGTGATCTGTTGCGCCTAAATCCTGTCGGAATTTATGGGGTGACCTTATGGGACCACTGTCCTTTCGCGGGAGACCGTGACCAAGTCTTGCTCGAGTCGATTCGTAACGTTCTATTTCCGGCAATAGACAACACCAATGGCGGCGATGCGACACAAAATGAACGCCGGGATATCAATCGCCTGTGCGACACCTTGACCATGTCCTGTCATATAAGCTACGAAAACCAAGTGTTTCTGACTACAGATAGCAATTTTTTCAAGGCATCAAAGCTGCCGAAGCTTTTGCAGCTTGGTGCGGGTCGAATATGCAGGCCCCATGAGTTACGAGTTGCCTGATGGAGTCCCTCACGCTCAGCATCGAAAAGCGTGTAGTGCGCCTCGGAGAGTGTTGGCGCTCACAGCTCGTCGCTCACGTCAGACTCTCTTTGGAGGCGGCCTGCGCCACACACTCGCCAGCCACGGCTGCTGTTCGCGGGGTAATCCCGTCGGCCGATAGTAATATTCGAGTTCTATGAACGCCGCATCCAACATGTAGCGGCGCCAGGCTTCAAGATCGTGGTAAGCGCCGTAGCGCCCACGGTTCCAACCTTCCTCGTTCTGGCCGTGCGGATTGGAGCTGAACAGCACGCCCCCCGGCTTCAGTGTGATGTGCAGCTGTCGCAACACGCGAGTCAATTCTTGGGACGGCACATGAAAGAGCGAAGCGTTCGCGAAGATGCCGTCAAAGCGCTCACCCGGCAGGTCAAGCCTGTGGAAATCCTGCTCCCATACCTCGCAACCGGTGTCGGCACGAGCCATGGCAGCAAAGGCGGCTGCTCCCTCCAGCCCGATAGCCGTGTGGCCTAATCCAGAAAAAGTTCTGAGGTCGCGTCCTGGCCCACAGCCCAAATCGAGAATCACTAAAGGCGGCGCGCCTTCGATATGCCGCAATAAAGTGGCGATGTTCTGACTGACATCGTGATCTCGCGTGCCGGCGCGAAAATCCTCCGCGCGCTCCTCGTAGTACGCGAGCGTCGCGGTGGCTATTTTGTCGAGCTCGTGGGTTTCAAGCCGCTTGCTATGCATCGAGGGTGCCGCACTGCGCCAATTCCGGATCGTTATTCTGATCCAGATTGGCGTTGAGCGGAAGGAGCGCACCATCGGGAAGATCGCGCTTGATCTCCGTCCGCGTAGGGTCGAGCGGGCACTCTGTTACCTGGCGTGCGGCGTGCGGCTCGCGTCAAATATTTCGCCGCTCATGCGCTCGAGGATGCGAACCGCACCTCCGCTCCTGGCGCAATCCTGCATTCCACGGTTACGTCGGATCGTCAATGATGGCTCAGAACGGCAGCTGCTGCAGGTCCGGCTCGACCCAGGCCTTACGCGCAGCGGCCGAGAACAACACCGGTTTCGACCAGTAGGCAAGCAGCCAGTCCGGACTCCCGTACTCGGACGCGAGCAACTCTCGTAGTGCCTCGTGCAGCGCCACGCCGGGCCGGGTCACAAGCCAGGCGCGGGCAGCGCGCAAAGAGCCGAGCGTGATTGTCTCGTGATAACCGCCGGTGTCTGTGTTAGGCACGCCAGTGGCCTCGTTGTATCCTCGAATCAGCCTCGGCATGTCGCGTTCAGCATGCATTTCCGGCCGCCTCAGCAGCCACAGCGCGGCGGCGAAGTGGGCCGCGTGGGTCCACTCGATCTTTGGCAGCGAGCGGTCAAGCAGGCCTTGGCCGATATGTTCGACCTCAGCATCGGAAGAGAAATGCGGCATCGTTGAGCTCCTTCGGTGCACAGTCCCGGCGAAGCGCGACAAAAGCCCCGCCGATGACGGCGGGATTTGTGAGGGTTGTTCCTTGGAATTTCGGACGGTTAGGTCTCAGTTCCGAAGCGCACACACGCAAACACCGCCCTTAAACGGCGTTGTTGTAATTTGCGCGTCACGATCCGGAACATTCCTCAAATTTAGCGTTGCACCTTCGAGAGGTCAAGCCGCGAGCGTCCGCGCGCCTGCACCGCCTGCCAAGCCTACGTTAGTGCGCCGTGCGCAACGCGAGTCCGCTCAATTTTGCAGATCCGGAACCAGTTCGAAGGTGAGTCCGGAGTAGGCCGTCAGCCGCTCGATCAGGCGGTCGCCGAAGATCGTGGCGGGTGTCCAGAAGCCGCCGGGCGTGGCGACCTTGTCGACGTCGAGCACGAGGCAGGCGGCGGCCTGGCCAAGCATCTTGCCGGTCGAGCCGTAGCCTGGGTCGCGGTCGCCCGCGACTTTGGTGCGTATCTGGCGGCCGTCCGCCGTCGTACCGAGGAAGCGAAGGTCGAAGAAACCCCTGCGCTGCGCTTCGGGGCTCGGGCCCTCGCCGGGCTTGGGCAGCACAAAGCGCTCGAGTGCTGCGCGCGCCGGACGGATGGCACCCGCGAGCATGAAGCCGGCGAGGCCCGCGGTCATGGCGGTGGCAGCGAACCGACCCTTCAGTCCGCGGCCCATGAGCATAGCCTCGTCGTAGGTGAAGTCGGCGCCATAAGCCTGTTCTGACAGCGCATTCGAGCGATGCACGATGCGCGTGTTGATGCCACTCATCACGAACGGTGCAACCCAGGCGCCGAAGTCGACATCGAATTCCGCCGATCTGACGTTGGGTTGCCGCGCCTTTGGGGCACTCCCGGCCGGGCACAGCGAATAGGGGTCAGAGAGCTCCTTGCGAAGTGCCGGGTTCGCGGCAGCCTCTTTGACAACGTTCATCAGGCTGGCGACGGTGCCGCCGGAGAACCCGCCGCGCATCGCCTTGACGCGCATCTTGACCCGAGTGCAAGTCGCGCCGAGTCGCCTCATTGCCTGGCGCTGCAGAAAGTGCACGCCCATGTCCGAAGGGATGGAGTCGAATCCGCAACAATGCACGACGCGCGCGCCGGACTTTCGCGCCGCCGCCTCGTAGCGCTGCACCATGCGGCGGATCCACTGCACCTCGCCGCTGAGGTCGCAGTAGTCGGTCCCGGATTCCGCGCAGGCCTTGACCAGCGGCTCGCCATAGAGCGCGTACGGGCCGACCGTCGACACGACGACACGCGTCGACGCGCAGAGCTTGCGCAACGAGGCCTCGTCAGCGGCGTCCGCGACGACGAGCGGC
>Ga0179592_10000843_pt1 | contig 12388 bp, 9 predicted proteins | sample CZODoug2_1_08_16_FD_148623 | JGI IMG/M metagenome (GOLD analysis project Ga0179592, IMG submission 148623) | Vadose zone soil fungal communities from Angelo Coast Range Reserve, California, USA - CZODoug2_1_08_16fungal (Illumina Assembly) | ecosystem: Environmental > Terrestrial > Soil > Vadose...
CACGTTCAATCCCAAGACTTGCAAGGTGACCCACGATCCAACCCCGTAATCGTGCCGCGAAGGATACCGGCAACCGTGCAAGTTCAAGCTGGTTGAGACGGTTCTTTCCACAAACGGTTCGCCTAGGCGGTTCTGACCGAAGACGATCAGCGGGACAGACCGCTCGATGCGCGTGCTGCGCCGCGCATCTTCCCCCACGGAACGGTCAGGAGGACTAATCAGAGGCGATTGGCTCACGTCCGCTCCAAGACAATGCAGATCCTATTTCCGGCTGCTCCGACAGATGATTGTCCACCCGAGACAGTCTTATTTCCACGCAAATGCACGCTCACATCTGGGCGAACCATTTTCCAGCAGCTTGTCGGCGTGTGCCCTTCGCGGGAACCCCACGCGGCAGATGTTAGCCGAACCCCGCTCCGTTGTCGATATTTGCATGGAGGATTGTGCGTTTCTAGAAGGTCAATCCCCGTGAACATTCTTCATCGCGAGTAAACACATTGTGCCGCGCCGACTAGCCACGCGGCGATCAATCACTCGCGTGATGCGCTGATCTCGACGATGAGGCTCGCCGGGCGGAAAAAAAACCAGCGCTGAAAGAGTGAGTGGAATTAATTTACTATGGGGCCGCCGCCCTTGCCAAGAGCGGCTTCATCACCTTTCGTGTGAAACACGCCATAATGAAATTCATCGCCTTTCTTAATCATCACGGTGACGCGACTCTTCGCAGGCAACAAAATGTCGATGCCTGCAAGAGGCTCGGTGTCCGGTTTCCAAAAGCGAAGGCGATAATCCTTCTTATCTTTGTTCATGAAGTGGACCCTACCAGTCCACGGCGCCACCTCTACCTTGCCACGCGGGCTGGGCTCCTGCTTGCGAATGGAAATCGTAGCTGATCTGGCCAAGGTAGTTTCTTTTGCTCTTGCTGCTCCTGTTGTAGACACGGTAGTTCTCCTTTCGAATCTTACTGCTTCCCGCGGGGCCGGAAACTTGGGTCAGCGAGGAGCCCGAGAAGATAGGGCCGTTGCTGAAGATCCGTCAGTGAATAGCCGTTCTTGAGGCTATCGTGTGCGTATTGGATGGCGCGCTTGCGGTCGCCGAGGTCGTCATAGGTCTCTGCCACATCGGCGAGAACCCCAGGATCCTTGGGAGCCAGGGCCAGGGCGGCTTTGGCGTGCGCCAGGGCTTTTTCGCGAAGCTTGTCTTCCGCATAGTAGGTGCTGAGCATGGACTGGACTGAGGCTTCCTGGGAATTCAGCAGAACAAACTGTTCCAGGAGGCTCAACGTCTTGGAGCGGGCCGCGCGCGCTTTTTCATCATCCTTCAGCCACGTGTATGCAAGCTGCAGGTTCGCCCAGACGCGCCAGTCCTTATCGTTGAGCTCGAGGGCCTTGCGAGTGCCTGCGGCGGCCTCGGAATAGCGCTTCTGATCCATATATAACCAACCGAGGTTAGCGTATGCCTGGTAGTTGGGCGCGAGCTGAATGGATTTCTGAAATGCGGCCTCCGCCGCGGCACTGGACTGCGAATCGTTGAAACTCATATACGCAACGCCGAGGTCACTGTACCCCTCGGAACTGTCCGGAGTGAGTTCGATGACGCGACGGTACTGTACGACGGAATCCTGCACACGCTTCTGGCGGCCGTAGAACGCTCCGAGAGTGCTGTACCCCTCCCAGTAATCTGGCCGAAGAGCGATGGCGCGCTGGTAGTTGGCCTCGGCTTCTGAGTTACGGCCTGTCTTCTCGTAGACGCCAGCAAGCCCGATGAAGGCGCTGGCGTCGCGCGGATTGATATCAAGAGCCTTTTGAAATTCCTGGAGAGCGAGATCGTTTCTGCCCATCGTCGCCTGGAGTTGCCCCATAGTAACGTGCACGGCAGGAAGCCGGTCGTCGATCTGCAAGGCCCGCTGGCAATTTGCCAGAGCCTGATCAACCAACGCGGGATGATGATCCATGAGGAATTTCAAGCGATAAGCTTCCCCGAGGGTTGCGTAACCCAAGGCAAAGCGAGGGTCTTTCTCAATGCCGGAGTTCAGCGCGGAAATGGCCAGATCGGGATTGCCCGGCTTATCGTACCGCTGCATGTAAGCCAGCGCTTTTAGGTACGCCTCGTAAGCGCTCGGTGTCGTGTTTCTTGCTGGTGACTGGGCCGTTTCCGAGATTCTGACTCTCAAAAGACGAGCTACTTGGGAAACAGCTTGCTTCTGCAGCGCCGCCAAGTTGCTATCTTCCAGCTCCGCCGAGCCAATCTGACGGAGACGTTTTGAATCAATCAGAACCACGGTCAGGTGGACGGCGGGACCTTTGCGCTGCACTCTTCCTTGCACCACCATCGTGGCGCCGAGTTCGCGGAAGGCGGATGTTGCGTCATTGACCTTGCGGTTGCGGACGACACTGGCGGGAACCACCCAAAGCGCCTGCTGAGCAGCCTCCAGGTTCGAGAGTTCGTTGGTTAGCGAATCCATCAGTCCTTCCGCGACGGCGCCAAACTCGGGATCATTGGCGGAATTGGAGAAAGGCAGCACCGCGATATGCTTTTCACCACTGGCGTAGGCGAGTCCCGCAAAGCGTTCGCGGATCTGAGGAAAAAAGGAGATGGCAATTGCGGCCAGGACCACTCCAACAGCAGTAAAGAGGAAACGACGCGCTTTTCCGCCATTTCCCATGGTCCAGCTCGGCGTCGAGGCGTTTTCCATGTATTGTTTGAGCTCGCGTGCATTGGCGGAGCGTGTGAGGGTCGGTTCTTCGGCCGGCGCTGGACTTGACGTGATTTCTGCGAGTGCGGTTTCCAAATCGCGGAGCATTTCTTCGGCGCCGGTATAACGGCCCTGGGGTTTCTTGGAGAGCGCGCGATAAGCGATAGGATGCACGGCCTTTGGAACCACGTCGAGCGCTGCGGGAGGCTGATTGAGAATTGCAAATGTTATTGCTCCCTTATTCGGCCGGATGAACGGATGACTGCCGGTAATCATTTGTACGAGGATTACGCCTAGCGCCCAGATATCGCAGCGCTGGTCGATAGCTTCGCCGAGGATTTGCTCGGGAGCCATGTATGGAAGTGTCCCGGTGGAAGAGATGCTTTGTGTGGCGCTAGCTGTGGCGACAACCCGGGCAAGGCCGAAGTCAACAATCTTGACCAGCTTGTCGTCGGTGACAATGATGTTCGAAGGCTTGACGTCGCGATGCACGATGTTGCGTGCATGAGCCGAGCTCAGCCCTCTCGCGATCTGTATTGCTAGGTCGAGCGATGTGCTGACCGGGATTACGCCGCGCAACAACTTCTGTGCCAGCGTTTCACCCTCGTAGTAACCCATGACGATGAAGAGCTGGTGCTCCTCGGACTCTTCGATCCCATGAATGACGCCGATGTTCGGATGATCCAGTGCTGAAGCGGCGCGAGCCTCGCGGAGCAGACTTTGTTTGTCCCGGTCGCTGACGGCGACATCCGCGGGCAAGAACTTCAGGGCGACAGTGCGCTCAAGCTTCAGGTCGAGCGCCTTATACACCACACCCATGCCACCGGCGCCTAGTTTGTCGGTGATTTTGTAATGCGAGATGGTTTTACCGACCATACGGCTGGGACGAAACTGGGGCTGATTCTAGGTGCTCCGCCTAGGCAAGTCAACGAACGCTGGAGAAGTCCTTGTGGTCAGCGGTCCTCGATTCTGGCCGTCTTTGCATTTCAAGAACGTACAAGAGTGGTACTCAGAGCCATGCATGGCGCGCGTTTCAATATGACAGAAGACAGGACATTCCTAAGTTGCGTTGATAATGTCCCTTCGGGATCCCAGCAACTCAAGCCATGGCGTGCATGCTAGGACGCGACGAATTTCGCCGGCTCTGATAGGCTTTGCGTTCTTGAGGGAGGAACATTTCATGTATCGTGCGCTTATTTCTTTTGGTTTGAGTCTCGCAGTGCCAGTGCTCGCGTTCTGCCAGATGCCACACCGCGTTGCTATCCGCGCCGGACACTTGATCGACGGAAAGAGTGATAAACCGCTTGAGAACGCGCTGATCGTAATTGAAGGTGACAAAATCGTTTCCGTTGCGGCGGGAGGGAACGCGCCCGCAGGTGTGGAAGTTATAGATCTTTCCAAGGCCACGGTGTTGCCCGGTTTCATTGATACCCATACGCACGTTCTCCTGCAAGGCGACATCACCGCCGAGGAATACGATGCGCAATTGCTGAAGGAATCGATTCCGTATCGCGCGATCCTTGCCGCGCGCAATGCACAAATTGCACTTTCGCATGGATTCACCGCCATTCGCGACCTGGAGACGGAAGGCGCGATGTACGCGGACGTGGATGTGAAGACAGCGATTGCCAAGGGCGAAGTGCCCGGCCCGCGCATGCAAGTAGCTACGCGCGCGATGACTCCCACGGGAATGTATCCCCTGCTGGGTTATTCCTGGGAGTTGAAGGTTCCCACGGGCGTGCAGTATGTGGATGGAGCAGATGGAGCGCGCAAGGCCGTGCGCGAGCAGGCCATGTACGGGGCCGATTGGATCAAATATTACTCTGACCGGCGCTACCACTTCGAGAATGACAACTTGCTCCATTCCATGGTGAACTTCACCGATGAAGAAGCAAAAGCTATCGTGGACGAGGCGCATCGCATCGGCAAGAAAGTTGCGGCGCATGCGATTGGGAGCGACGGGATCGCGGCCGCGCTCCGCGCCGGAGTGGACACCATCGAACATGGCGATGGCCTTACCGATGCGTTGATGGATGAAATGGCGCGCAGAGGCATCTATTGGGTGCCGACGATCGCTGTGGGTGTGTATGTCGCGCCCGGCCGTAGCGGAAACTGGCCGAAGATGGCGGACCTGCAGCGCGAGAATTTTCCAAAGGCGGTCAAGAAAGGCGTGAAGATTGCGCTTGGAACGGACGCCGGTGGCTTCGATTGGAAGGCGCTGAACCAGGCGAACGAATTTGCATACTACGTGCAATACGGCATGACACCGATGCAAGCGATTCGCGCCGGCACCGTCACCGCTGCCGAACTCCTCGGCTGGAGCGATAAGCTGGGAACCATCGAAGCCGGCAAGTGGGCGGACATCGTAGCCGTCAGTGGCGATCCGCTGAAGGACGTCAAGGAGTTGGAAAATGTGAAGTTCGTAATGAAAGGCGGGACCGTTTATAAGAACGAAATGCGTTGAATGCACATTTTTCCGAAGATCAAGTGAAACCAGTGGAGTGCGAAATTGCCATCAATAGAACGCGACGCCGCCATCGACGTTGATGGATTGTCCGGTCATGGCGCTGGATTGATCGGAACAGAGAAAAAGTGCGGCGCGCGCAATTTCCTCCGCGGTCTGGGCGCGGCCCTGAAGAAGTCCACTCAAGAAGCCGGCTAATTGTTCTTCTTCATTCACGCCCATTTTTTCCGCGAGGACTGCTCCCAATTCCTTGGACATTTGCGTTTCCGTTACCGGTCCGGGACAAATGGCATTTACGCGGACGCCCTTGCGCGCCCCTTCTGCCGCTGTGACCCGCGTCAGCCCCAGCATTCCCGCTTTCGCGGCGGCATAGGCCGAGCCCCACGCGTAGGCGGCTTTTGCCGAGAGGCTCGAGATGTTCAGGATCACGCCGGACTGCCGCGCGTACATCTCCGGCAACACGAGTTTCGACAGTAGAAAAGCCGCCCGAAGATGCACGGCGATCACTTTGTCGAATTCCGCAAGCGGATACTCTTCCACCGGAACCACCGGGCCGTAATGTCCCGCATTGTTCACCAGGATGTTGATCCTGCCGAATTTTGCTCGCGCCGCCGCAACCACCTGGCCGCAATCTGCCTCTCGTGATAAATCCCCCGGGACGTAGCCGGCTCGTCCCCCGGCACTTGTTATCGTCGCTGCCGAGGAGGCGAGTTCCTTTTCCGTGCGCGCCGTAAGAAACACCGCTGCCCCCTCCTTCGCAAAAAGCTGGGCGATGGCCCGGCCGATTCCACGGCCCGAGCCCGTTATCAAAGCAACGCGATCTTGGAGTTCCATAGAGAAAAAGAGAATAGAGTGAACCAGGAATGGAGGCAAGCCGGAAGACTCGTATTCGTTTGGGTATCGGATTGCCCGATGGCCATCAACTGTCCTTCAGGTCAGGTGTTTTTCTACTTGGCAGTGAGTAACCTCTATGGCATAAGAGGGAAATCCCAGTGCTAGCAAGGACTTTGGAGCGAGTTGCCCTTCCTGTAGTTGCGATCGTTCCGACTCCAGCCGTTCAAATTGAACTGGGGGTTTAGCTCGTGCGCCAAACGATTCTGGCTTTCCAACTGACTGCCGTCCTGGCCGCGTTTTCTTTGGCCGGTTGCTCCGGCATGACGAACCCGGTCCCCCCATCGTTGAGCGTACAGCCAGCAAACGCCGCTGTAAATGCGGGGCAGACCGCGACGTTCGTGACATCAGCCACCGGGACCTCGCCCATCTCTTATCAGTGGCGGAAAAACGGGGCAAGTATCCCGGGCGGGATGGCTTCAAGCTACACCACGCCCGCCACAACGCTGGCGGATAACGGTGCCAAATTTGATGTGGTCGTCAGCAACAGTGCAGGCAGCGTGACAAGCAGCCCCGCAACTCTCACCGTAAGTCCCGCCTCCATGGCTCCCACCATCACCATGCAACCCGTGAATCAAACTGTCATCACAGGTCAAACGGCCACGTTTACTGTGACCGCGATCGGCGCCTCACCCCTTTCTTACCAGTGGCGAAAGAACTTGACCGTCATTAGTGGCGCGAATGCTCCTAGTTACACTACGCCTGCGACGAGCATCACGGACAATGGGGCGAAGTTCGACCTCATCGTGAGCAACAGCCTCGGCACTGCGACTAGCAATCAGGCGATTCTCACCGTGAACTCCGCTCCGGTTGCTCCCACGATCACCACGCAGCCTGCCAATCAAACAGTCGCCGCGGGTCAAACCGCCACGTTTAGTGTCGTCGCCACTGGTACGGCACCTCTCACTTACCAATGGCAAAAAAATGGTTCCGCTATCTCCGGAGCAACAGCGACGAGCTACACTACGCCTGTCACCACAACCGCGGACAGCGGTGAGCTTTTCCGCGTCGTCGTTACCAACTCCGCCGGAAACGTAACCAGCAATTCCGCAACACTCACCGTCAACCCCGGCACGAGCAATTCGAGCGTTGATGTGATTACCTATCATTACGACAACGGCCGCTCCGGCATGAACCTCAATGAAACGGCGCTGACTCCCGCGAACGTGAATTCCACGCAGTTCGGAAAGAAGGGCGAATTTATCGTCGATGGTAAAGTTGACGCCCAGCCTCTTTATCTTTCGCAGGTCACCATCAACGGACAAACGAAGAATGTACTTTATGTCGCGACTGAGCACGGCTCCGTCTATGCCTTTGACGCCGACTCCATTAACGGAACGACTTCCACGTTCCTCTGGAAGACCACCACGCTCGGCAGCGGCGAAACCACCAGCGATAATCGCGGCTGCGGCCAGGTGTCACCCGAGATTGGCATCACTGCGACGCCGGTCATCGACCGCGCCCGCAATGCCATCTATGTCGTGGCCATGTCGAAAAATGCCAGCGGAAGTTATTTCCAGCGATTGCATGCACTGAATCTGTCCACCGGCGCGGAGCTTTTCAGCGGTCCCCAGACCATCACCGCAACGTATCCTGGTACGGGCGACAACAGCTCCGGAGGAAACGTCGTCTTTGATCCGAAACAATACAAGGAGCGGCCCGGCCTCCTGCAAATCAACGGAACGATTTACACCACGTGGTCCTCCCACTGCGATATCCGGCCCTACACTTCGTGGGTGATGGCCTTTAGCGCGGATACACTGGCGCAAACGAGCGTCCTAAATTTGGTTCCGAACGGCAGCGAGGGGGGCATCTGGATGGCGGGCACCGCGCCCGCGGCCGATCCCGCTGGCAATTTGTTCTTTATCCTAGGAAACGGCGATTTCGATACCACGTTGAACGCCAGCGGTTTTCCGGCGAACGGCAATTGTGGCAACTGCTTCGTGAAGCTTTCCACTTCCAGCGGATTGAAGCTTGCCGATTATTTCACTCCGCACAATACCGTCGCGGAATCGAATGCCGACACTGACTTCGGTTCCGGCGGAGGAATATTGCTCCTGGACGTTACGGATTCGGGCGGCAAGACGCGGCACCTCTCTGTCGGTGCGGGTAAAGATTCGCTTATCTATGTCGTGGATCGTGATTCCATGGGCAAGTTCAACGCCACCACGGATCAAATCTATCAGGAGATTTCCGGGCAGTTGGGCGGCGGTGTCTTTTCCATGCCCGCGTTTTTCAATAACACGGTGTACTACGGAGCGGTCGGCGATGCGCTGAAAGCGTTTCCCGTGGCCACCGCGAAGCTCGCGGCAACTCCTTCTTCGCAAAGCACGCATCATTTCGGATATCCCGGGACGACTCCGAGCGTCTCCGCCAACGGCGTCGCCAATGGAATCGTCTGGGCCATTGAAAACACCGGCGCCATTCTTTTTGCTTACGACGCCACTGATCTCACCAAGGAACTCTACGATTCCAATCAGGCCGCCAATAACCGTGACCACTTCAGCGGCAACAAATTCATCACACCCATGGTCGTCAACGGGAAAGTCTACCTCGGTACGCCAACCAGCGTCGCCGTCTTCGGGCTGCTGCCTTAGCTTGTCAAGAGTTCGCAGCGTCGCTTTACTTCCCCGCGCTGGATGGTTTCTTGAATTTCGCCAGCGCGGTAACGCCGAATGCTTCGAGAACCTGAACCTGAACTTCGTCCGTGACCGCGTTTATTTTCTGCACCCCTGGCCCGCCCGGTCCGACGCGATACCGAAGCGCCCTTTGGCCGCCCGGCGTTTCGATGACTTGCCGCACAAAATCGGCGATTTCCTGAGGGTTCGCGCGCGAGTTTATCAGCTGCGACACTATTTTCTCGGGCACCAGCGCCATTTCGCCGTAACCGCTCTTGCGCCCGGGGTCTTCTCCGCGTTCCAGCTTATCTACCGCGGATGTGGCATACGCTCCCGGCTCGATCACCACGGAGTCGATTCCTTGCGAAGCCAGTTCGTAGCGATAGACTTCCGCGAGCGCTTCGAGCGCAAACTTGCTCGCGCAGTACAAACCCATTCCTGGAATCGCCAGGCGCCCCGCTCCGCTGCTGATGTGCAGCAGCAATCCGCTCCCTTGGCGTCTCATGACCGGAAGAACTGCTCGATTCATCCGCAAAACGCCGAAAAAATTCGTGTCAAACTGCCGCTGCGCCTGTGCCATGGTCACGGACTCCGCCAGGTCCATGATTCCGTACCCCGCGTTGTTCACCAGCACGTCGATCCGGCCGCATTGCAACACGATTTTGCTCACTGCGCTTTCCACCGAGAGGTCATCCGTGACGTCAAGCTCCACCACTTGCAGAGAGAGGGATTCGTGCTTGGCAAGCTCCGCGATTTCGCGCGCCGCTGCCGCGTTGCGGCCCTTCACGTTGCGCATCGTGGCAAAGACTTGAAGTTTCTTGCGCGCTAATGTTTCCGCGATCAGCCGGCCGAAGCCGCTGCTCGCGCCAGTGATGAGAACGACTTGCTGTGTGCTAGGCATGGCGTAAGAGGATAGAAGGGAACTCAGCGGACGTAAAGAGGCTCCGAGATTCTGTTGCGGGCCACTTTCCGATTGCCGCGTTTTATCAGGACCTTTCGCCCGCATCGGAAAGAAACGCCTACCGCTTTCGCTACTCCTTAGACTCTATCTCTTGCGAGATCTGAGCTTAGAAATATCGGTAGGGAAAGTGTTACCTTCGGGGCTGATTGGAGGGGAAAAACATGCCAGAGCTCAACAGAACTGCTAGACCAGTCATGCCTGCTACCGAGTTGCGACCATGACGATCCGAGGTTGACGCGAGAAGGTGACTGGCGTACGGTTTTGCACAAAGATAAAATCGAAATCGGGAATTCCGGTGAAAATGACCGTGCTGGCCAATCCCGACAAACGTCCGTGGGACGACCTGCGAGAACTCACTGACCGGGTGCCGGGCACCAGCCGGCCATGGGGGAGCTACTTCATCTGTTGCCGCACGAAGCCGGGCAGGGATGCGGGGATGTCGGAAGTTGGAGATTTGAGGCCGGAAATGTGACGAACAGGGGGCGGGCAATGGAAGGCCGACAATAGGGCAACAGGAAAAAAAGAATGATCGGTGGCCCCGATCAGGGAAAACCGGGTTCAACCCCAATCTACCATGAGTCGCAAGATCATCACTGGTCGCTCATATGTAATCTCAGAGGTGGCGGTCTTAATGCTAATGACAGCGATTGCCTCACACACGGCAATTCAGATCCAAGCCGCGCCCTCGGTCCCATCCGGGACAACTGCCAACCTCGAACACGTCGTCATCGCTGTCCGCGACTTGGCAGTCGCGACGACTTCCTATGAACGCCTCGGCTTCACAGTGACCCCAGGGGGCAGTCATCCTTCCGGAGGAACCACCGGCAACGGCATCTTTTTCTCCAGTGGTACCTATCTAGAACTGCTAACGTTCTATGATCGCGAAAAGGCAGCGGATTTGGTCAAGTTCTTGGAGGAGCGGGAGGGTCCCCGCAGTATCGCACTCGAGGTATCCTCGGCGGTTGCAATCCGCGATTCACTCCATGCGGCTGGTATCGAAGGTGCCGAACCGAGGAAAGGCAAATGGGAGTCCTCTTCTCCTGTGACTAAAGAGTGGCTCGCCATTGACCCGAAGCCAGCTTTGCCGGGCAACATTTTCTTCATCGATTATTTGAAAGCAAGCCAGTCACATCCCAACACGGCGACTGGAATCAGGTCCGTGTGGGTGAGGGTGAAAACTCTGCAGGAAGCAACGCACACTTTCGAACGGCTTGGATTTGCAGTTGGTAAGCAAATCCAGGCACCACGATTTGGAAATGTCGTCCAAGAAGTGACGTTGGGAAAGGCGTCGCTGATGCTCATGATGGCTAAGGAGAAACGGACAGAGAGCCACGCTGACGAGGACACAGCCGGTAGCGGCATCGTCTGCTTAAGTATCATGGTTCAGGATTTGGAGGCGACTCGGGCTGTCATCAAGGCTCGCAGCGGTCGAACCCTAGAGGTCTATAAGGGCATTTACGGCAATAGCGTCTCAATTCCAGCTAACCTCACACACGGTATCGCAATTGAATTCGTGCAGAATGCCCGTTAATCGGCGTTTGCGGTGCCACTGGGAGACTGACCCACCAACCGAAATTTATATGGATGCTGCCGGGTCGCTGGCTCGCCGATGAACCTGCCATCCTGTTACCCGTTGGTCTTCAGCTTGCCGAGCATGTGATTGACGAATTCTGTAATCTCATCTTGGTTGAACGTGTCGCGATGCACCGGCTTCTGCCCGATCGCGCGATATGCGAGCCGTTTCGTCGATTGCTTCACGAAGTCAAAAACCACCGTGCCTTCACGGAAGCGAATGTTTTCGTAGCCGACTTCGGGCGGTCCCCAGCCCCACGATTCCCAGCATCCATACGGGCCACAAACGAGCCCCGGGTATCCGCCGGGGTATACGCGTTGCACCGTCACGTCATGCCGCCGTACTGCTACGTGATAGTCCACCAGGAAATCCGCAGCTTGCGGGTCGCTCACTTGCCGCAATCCCTTCGATGAAAGGGTTTGTTCAATCGCCGTCCGGATGCGTTCGCGAACGATTTCATTCTTGGGGCCAGGTTCGCGCGCCACCGTTTCTCCCCGCGAGATTACGTCGCGCGAAACGACAGGACGCCGGTCCGCATCCTTTGGCGGTGCCGCGGGCTTCCACGCCCAGGTGCTGCCCTTCACAACGGGGATGTTCGGATCGCGAATCACATCGATGTGGTCGTCGCACCCCGCCACGAACAGTCCGCAAAGCAAAATCGAAGCCGCCAATAGCGGCGATCTTCCAACCCCTTTCATCTGATACTTCATCAGCGCGTCCTCCAGAGTGGACACTGTCCCACTTTTGTTGAACCCTGAGTTCTGGGAAGAGTTGCGGCCGTCGAAGGGTTGTGCGCGCCAGCCAAAAAGGGAGGCGGCTATTCCGAGCTGCTCACCTTGTCTCGTGCAGCATCAAGCGGGCGGTGCAGCCCAATCCGCGGGAGGGAAAACAACCGGCCAGAACTTGGGGTTCGCCTGCTCGAACTCGAAGGCGACGGAAAAAAATTCCGGCGAAGTATCATCTATGCGCACCACTCGGCAGGTCTGCTGCACTTTGTTGTGCGGGTTCACCAGCCGCATGGGCTGGCCCACGTGCACGTCCATTTTCATCTTCAGCAGCCCGCCGTGGGCATTCACGATCAGCGTCAGCGCTTCTTCCTGCCTTGGCTTGTGCTCGACGTCTTCCGCGATCACCGTGATTCTCATCTGCAGCATCACGCGCTCGCTGCGCCGCTTGTTAATCAGAT
>Ga0179592_10000848_pt1 | contig 12350 bp, 16 predicted proteins | sample CZODoug2_1_08_16_FD_148623 | JGI IMG/M metagenome (GOLD analysis project Ga0179592, IMG submission 148623) | Vadose zone soil fungal communities from Angelo Coast Range Reserve, California, USA - CZODoug2_1_08_16fungal (Illumina Assembly) | ecosystem: Environmental > Terrestrial > Soil > Vadose...
ACGGCAGGAGACGACGGTGGTCAACGACATCATCGTGCAAGTGGGGCGCACGGGGACGCTGACGCCGGTGGCCGTGCTCCAGCCGGTGCAAGTGGGAGGCGTCACAGTCAGCCGTTCCACGCTCCACAATATGGATGAAATCGAGCGGCTGGGATTGCAGATTGGCGATACGGTGTTGATCGAGCGGGCCGGCGAAGTGATCCCCCACGTGCTGAAAGTGACGAGAGAAGCGAAGCACCGGAAGCCCTTTCGCATGCCCAAACGCTGCCCGGAATGTGACAGCGCAATTCATCACGTGGAAGGGGAAGTGGCGTACCGCTGCGTGAATCTGGCGTGTCCAGCGAAGAGAAAGGAGTCGATTCTCCACTTCGCAGGCCGGCACGCGATGAATATCGATGGGCTGGGCGACAAGATTGTGGATCAGCTTGTGGACAAGGGGTTGGTGAAGGACGTGGCCGATCTCTATTCATTGAAGCTGGAGGAGCTGGCCGGGCTGGAGCGGATGGCGGAAAAATCGGCGCAGAACCTGCTTGAGGAGATTGAGGCAAGCAAGAAGAATTCGCTGGCGCGGCTAATCTATGCGCTGGGGATACAGTTTGTCGGCGAGCGGACGGGACAATTGCTGGCGGAACATTTTTCGTCTCTAGAGGAGTTGGCGGCGGCAAAAGAAGAGCAACTTGTGGAAGTACCCGAGGTTGGGCCGAAGGTCGCGGCGAGCATTGTGGAATTCTTTTCGGAAGCCGCTAATCGCCAGCTCGTCAAAAAGCTGCATAAGGCGGGCGTGCATCCCACGGCCGAGAAACGCAGGGTCAAGAGCGACAAATTTGCGGGCAAGAGTTTCGTTTTCACCGGGGGTCTCGCGAATCGTTCTCGTGAGGAAGCGGGCGAGATCGTGCAACAACACGGCGGCAAAGTTTCCGGCTCAGTCAGCAAAAAGACGGACTACGTTGTTGTGGGCACCGATCCCGGGTCCAAGCACGACAAAGCCAAGAAGCTTGGCGTAACTATCCTGACCGAGGCCGAATTCGATATGCTTCTCGGACTCAAATAGCCATCCGCACGCCACTGTCTCGGATCTTTGCGATCCTGGCACTTAGCTATGTTTTTGTGTGACTCACGCTACGCACCAGTTCGATTCTTCCGGCTAGCCTCGCACACTCCTTATGACGTGATTGTCTTCTCAGAATTAAGCAACCGCTACTCGGAAAAACACCATCCGCGTCGCCTTGTGGGATGTACTGCTATGTGCTCTTCTGCTATTGGCCTGTTTCTGTAGAAGATGATTTTGTGTATGACGCTACGGACGCAATCCGGAACCCGCAGTTTGACGCAAGGCATTCCGAGCACTTCTTGGTCGCCCCACCGCCAATGGTCGAGGTATAGTAAAGATGGCGGGCGGGCCGGGTGATCGCTGGCCTGGTCATCGCAAGATGGCTAGGCGGGAGGAAAGTCCGGACATCGTCCTGAGGCACGCTCTTCATTTTGTGGGGAGCGGAACTCTTGACTGGGCAACGCGCCTGATAACGTCAGGGGGCTTGCCACGCAGGGTCTGCCGGAAGGCAGAGTTACACGCATAGGCGTGTGGCGCTGGGTTTAACCCGGCGCAGTGCGGTTGAGCTACGGACAGTGCCACAGAGAATAGACCGCCGGCGGAGCGCAGCACGGTGACATCGCGCAGGGAAACCTGCGGGACGTCTTCGAAAAGCACGCAATGTTTGGCAAGGGTGAAAAGGTGGGGTAAGAGCCCACCGCTCCGGTGGTGACACCGGAGGCACGGAAAACCCCGCGTGATGCAAGGCCAAATAGGAGGGGAGAGCCGGCCCGGCTCGATGAGTCAGCGTTCATGAGAATGAACGCGCTCCTTCTGCGGTGGCGCAAGCCATTCGTGGACTGAAAACCCTCGGGTAGGCTGCTCGAGCCACGGCGCGAACCGTGGCCTAGAGGAATGATCGCCGCGGCGCGCAAGCCGTTCTGCGGTTTGCGCGCCGCACAGAATCCGGCTTACAGGCCCGTCCCGCCATTTCTCAATGTTTTTTGAGGGTTTTTGAGCCTCGGTGAGCTTGTCTAACATAGTTGTCTAACAATCCGGCCCTGAGGCAACGGGCCATCCCGAATCGTTTTCAGTAGATCGTAGGTACGCCTGGCCTGGGCCGAGATCATGCGTCTACGGGCTTCCTGGCGCGTCCCTAATCCGCCTGGAAGGAGGGCGGTTCAAGGCCGCCGCCATCCCGAATGCACCTATGAAGCGAAGAGGAGTGGCAAATGGACCAGAATTTCGTGACTACCTAGACCGCAGACCGCTCTGACCTTTTTTGGGCTTGTGCTGTCAAAGGATGTCAGGTTCCCTTCCCTCATGAGGTCGGAATGACAGAAGGCCACAAGTGGAAGCACGTTCATAAATCGGAGTTGACTTGAGTTGTCCTCTTGTTACGTTCTATCGAGGAGGTAGTTTACAGTGGGAAGAAAAGTACAGGCTACTGCTTTGGGCGGCTCCGTAGAGGGTACACAACTATTAGCCAAGAAAAGTTTTAGAGTGCAAGTATCGGAAGACGAAAAGACTGTTGTTTTCGAAGTCCGCATATCAATCGATGCTCTCGAAACATTCCCGGAACCTGAAAGGTGGATAGAGCAGTACTTCAAATCGCGTCCGCTTCCCAAAGACAAGGAAGTGATAGCTATACAGCCCGTCTGAGTTGCGTGAATTGGACATTGAAGCCTGGAAACGAAGACTGGAGGGCGGCGAGTTCTCGGACATGAGTTCGGGCGATGACGTGGTCCTCAGGCAATACTACAGACGGCGGAACCACTGAAATAAGAGTGATACAATTACTTTAATGCGCTGGGTTTCTGACAACTATAAATGGTTGTTTGACGGCGTTGGCGTTGCTGTCATTCTGTTCTTGGCACAGCATTTGCTAAAGCGGCATTCGCAGGAACGGGCCCGCCAAAAAGAAAAGGCAGTGCTCACCGCCCAAGGCGCGAAGGTCACAGATTCACCCGTTGCCAGTGGCTCCAACATCTCTCAATTTATTAATTCTCCGACTCTCCACGTGTCTTTGCCCGTTCCAATATTAGGCACACCCGCACGCGAAAGATATGAGGAATGGCGTGAAACGATTGATGAAGTACACGACGGCATCGAGCAGATAGGTTACGCCTTTGTGCCCATCCTCGCAACGAAGGCGGGTGATGAACGCTGTGATTATCAAGCGGGTATTCGCCGTGGGAACCGAGTACTCCATAACCGGATTCTCATTGCTGAATCGCTTGAAAAGTCGAATTTGATTAGGGATTGGAACGAGTTGGTCCAGTACGCACATGCTAGACGTGGGCCTCGTGACCGTTGGGAACAAGATTCTCCCACGATGCGTGGATTCGACACGAAAGCTCGTGCCTTTCAAGAAAAACTCATGCAAGTCGCACGCGCGGACATGAGTTCCGCACACTTTCATGCCCCAATACCTCTCCAAAACGGCAGACCCGACGTGCGGCAAGAAGCCGAGGTCGCAACAAATTCCACAAGGCAATCTGCCCTTGAAGTGGTCCACACGATATCGCGAACGATAAACTCTGAAAATGGCGAGGAAAGCTTTGACGAACACCGGCGGGTGAATGCAAATCATCCCAAGTTGTTCTTGGAATACTCGAATAGCATCGCCGCTCAGTATGGGATGACTTTTTCTGGCTTGTCGCTCAAAAATGACGGCGGAAGGGCTTTCAATATAGAGTTTGGTCCAGAGGTTCGGGCGGGACTTACTTTGCAGATGGACAATCCCACACGTAGCGTGGACAAAGGCGAGGAATACGCTATTCACTTGAGAGTGTGTGAGAAGAAGAATGAAATTCTGTATCCGATAGGCGGCATGTTATCTGGTCAAGTTCAAACCCTATTTGAACGGTTGGCCGATAAAGGAAACGATGAGGCATTCTGCATCACAATGAAATGTGCTGATTTTGACAAGCATCCTTTTGTCTCGCAGTTCGTTCTTCGATGGGACATTTGGACGAAGCGTATCTGGTGCGAGAGGGCCTAACAACAAAGCAACAACTCTTAAAGGGTTTTAAGTCTTGGCAGATAGTAACGCGTTGTACCTGCTATAATTCAATCTCAGCATGCACTGGCTTTCAATCAACTATCAATGGGTTGTAGCCGTTGTTGCAATGCCCATTATTCTGCTTCTGCTCAAACGTTGGTCCGATTCTCCCAAAAAGACAGCCGATGCTGCACCAAAAGCTGACGATGCTAAACCAACGCGGGCCGTGCTGAATGCCCACGGCTCAACGGTGAGCAATTCGCCGGTTGCCGCTGGTTCAGGCAACATTCAGAATGTCAACGCGCCAGTCGTCAACGTGAACATCGGCCAGCCAGCCGCTGCACCCGCCCAGCCATCAGCTAATGCAACCGCACCGCATCATCTTCCCAATATCATCGTAACAGGTGCCCACATCGCAGCGGTTTCGCAGGTTGACCAAGGAGTTTGGAGCGAGAGTGTCCGCATGCAAGATGCCTTCGTCGTTCAATTCACAAACGAAGCCCGGAGGGACAGACCCAACATCGAGGGATTGGTGAAAGCCCAGCTAATCTACCGTGATGGCGTAAGAGAACTTCGCCGCGTAACGGCCTGTTGGCTAGATCAGGCTGCGGACATGACGGAATTTCGCGTCGATGATACACATGGTCTCATGGTGGGATTGATGCTGGGTCAGGAATTCAACGCGGTCGGGAAGCGGCGAGTGAGAGTAGCTCCGGGCAGCGACGAGATTCCACAAGACATTGTTCCTCTTCATGGCTTTGCGCAAGGAGCCGTTTCCGTGCGATTGACGAGCGTCGGGACCGGAGAAGTGCTCTACGAAGGCCAGTTTCAGTTGAACACGCGCCCACCGGAGATAATTCGGCTGTGACAGTCTGGGGTATTCAGGATAAAATCATTGCGTGTGGAAGCGTAATAAACAACAAATTCCTACCAGTTCTCCGGGCGCCGATAACGCAGCGCCAAGCATTCAGAACATCAACGCGCCGGTATTCAAAGCGTCGGAGAAGGTTGTGGCCCACGGAAGGACTTGGGATATGTCGGACTGGCTTCCATTGAAGGGATTTCAGACTGGCACTGTGTTCGTGCAGTTGATCGATGTTCATAATTCTAGAGTTCTATTCCAAGGCGAATTTGCCCTGAACACAAACCTTCTCAGCATTACTCCCCTGTTTCCCAGTGAAGCGGCTAGCCGAGCTGACGGGTGATAAAATCAAGCTATGAATTGGTGGGAGTGGGTTTTCAGTGGTATAGGCGTCCTCGGTTTAGGCCTCCTTATAGAGTGGTTGCGAAGGCACTCGCGTTCTTCGGGACCGCAAGCCACGTTAACGGCGAAAAGTGCAAAGGTTTCAGATTCACCCGTGGCAAGTGGCACGGGGATAACTCAGAATGTAAACTCTCCCACTTTTAATCTGTCCCTTCCGGCCGCCGCGCCGGGTTCGCCCGGAAGCGACAGATACAACGAATGGCGCGAACTAACCAACGAAATACACGATAGCTTAAAGATAATGGCGAGTGCATTCAGCCGTTCTTACCCGGGCATCATTGATGTGGACGCACCCGCCGACTACCACGACGGGATTCGAAAAGGAGACCGCGCGCTCCGCAATCGTATTCTTATTGCGGATGTTCTTAAGAACGCTGGAATGTTGGAAAAGTTTAAGTCAATTGTGGAGTATACGGTTTCAGCGGATACACCGCGCGATCCGTCGCAGCAAGGTTGCCCTACAGCAGTCGGATTCGACATCCGAGCTAGTAAGTTTGAAGAAGAATTGATGGAGCTTGCTCGCAACGATAGCGGCTTAGCGTCCATTCAGGGCCAGCCCCCATCAAATCTCCCTCGGGCTGCTTCGACCACCAACGATCAAGTGTTTGAAGTGGAGTTGCTTGGTGCCTCACGCTCGATCTATACATTTGAACGCGGCGATTCTCCATATGTGGACATAGGAGCCACCGTCCGCATCCACAACAGGAAGGACAGCCCCACGACCGTTTTCGTTCGCAGCATCGTCGTGAAAGTGGCGAATGGAGTTGAAAGGGGTCTTGAGCGAGCCGTAATGATACGGCCCGGCCCTATAAGCTCGATTGAGGACATGGCTGGATTTAACTCTTACGAGGTGCCCGGTTGTTCGAGCGTAGAACTCACGCTTTCAACACGAAAGTACAATCCTTCTGATCTCGGCGAGTATCTGGAAAACTGTTCTCCCGAAATCGTCATTGAACTCGGCGAAACGTTCGGCAATTCGCGCAAGCTTGTCGGGCCAATGAAATTTGGAGGCGTTTACAAGCAGTAAGCTCAACTCGGCCACTAAGTGACGCGGCTGCGGTCCCCGATCTCCAATTCGAATCGCGAGAACCGTGCGAAAAGATGATGCCAAACCGTTAGGTTCTCTGCGAAAAAGAAACGCCGAGTTCATCGAACCGATGGACTGCGCTCCCGTCCCAAAGCTGATCGACGGGCCGGGATGGGTCTACGAAATTAAACTCGACGGGTATCGCGCTATTGCCGTCAAATCTGATGGCCGCGTGAGCCTATTTTCGCGCCGACGCAAGTCCTTCGATCACCACTACCCATTGATCGTCGAGGCCCTTGCCGAACTCCCCGAAGGTACGGTCGTAGATGGTGAGATCGTCGCTCTCGACGAATCAGGCAGACCGAACTTCAATCTGCTCCAAAATTTCCGTAGCGAAGCCTCCCGCATTCACTATTTCATCTTCGATCTTCTCATCTGCAACGACCGTGATCTTACCGGACTGCCCCTCCGCGACCGCCGCAAACTCATGAAGTCTCTTTTGAAGCTGCGTTCACCGCGCCTTCGCATTGCTGAGCAATTCGAAGCCTCAGCTAACGACATGCTTGCCGCCGTGCGCCAGCAACAACTTGAAGGCGTTATCGGGAAACGCAAGGACAGCTTGTATGAGCCTGGGAAGCGCACAGGCTCCTGGGTTAAATACCGAGTAAATCGAGGCCAGGAGTTGGTGATCGGCGGGTACATTCCGGGACCACACGGATTTGATTCGTTGATCGTGGGCTATTATCGCGGCAAGGATTTGGTCTACGTCGCTCGCGTTCGCAATGGTTTTGTTCCGGCGTCACGTCGGCAGGTCTTCGGGAAAATTCGTCATCTGGTCTCGCCCACGATGCCGTTCGCCAATCTGCCGGACACGCACAAGTCACGGTGGGGCGATGAACTCACTGCTGAGAAGATGAAGGAATGCGTGTGGTTGGGGCCCGAGGCTGTTGCACAGATCGAGTTCCTAGAGTGGACAGAGGCAGATCGGCTGAGGCATTCGAAGTTTGTCGGGCTGCGAGAGGATAAAGACCCGCGAAAAGTTGTTAAGGAAACATAGGCAGCATGTCCACCGACGAATCATTTCTGCGCCAAGAAGTTGAACCATATATCGATACGCTGTACCTGAAATCGCCGCTTCTAAAGCGACATCGCGATTCAGCAGTCATTCATCTTTTGCGGACATTTGAAGACTGGAGCAGATGGGGTACGTTGAATTCGGCGTTGAAAGGTGAGCCAATTCAATTCCATACGAGGCTGCGGTGGGCACATGAAGCAATACCGTGGGCCTTGAGATGGGTTTGGAGTGATTGCCCACTTGAAGGCAGCCGAAGCCTTGATTTGAATTGGGATGCTTACAGCGAAGCGGTTGAATTGATGCAGCTTGGCTTCAAATACTACCAGCTTTGTCGTTGCTTCATTCTATTTTCCCGAGGTTTCATTCGGGTGGACACTGCTAAAGAACAGAAGCGCATTCGATTCTCTTTCCGCTCCCAAGAGGAGCAAGAACGCGATGCTGCTTCTCTGATCTACGGGATTTGCACACTCGAACCTACCAAACATTCATAGCATCGACGAGTTTGCTTTCGACTACCAAAAGACCGCAAGACTCAGCTTCATTGACTGGTGGGTGGCAGCCCACAATCTCAGAATGGCGATTCACCGGAAGAAACACGGATGGCACCAAGCTAGTTGAATCATCGAATACCGTGTTAGTTTCTTTTGAAGGATTTTATGCCGCCCGTTCGTGACATTGCCTATATTTCTGGTCCTGTCGTTAAGTGGGCACGGGACCGCGCAAGTCTTTCTCAAGGCGAGTTGGCCGTCCTTAATAATGTCGAGGAAACTCAGATTAACGCCTGGGAGCAGGGAGACTCCTTTCCAACCTTTTCTCAGGCCGAAAAACTAGCTGACAAGCTACGGCTCCCATTCGCTATTCTTTTCCTGGACAAGCCGCCAGAAATTGAACTTCCCATTCCTGATCTTCGCACTGTTGCTCAAGCAACGAAGCGAAAGCCAAGTCTCGAATTTTTCGATGTAGTCAGTGATGCTTTGCTCAGACAACGCTGGTATCGGGAATATCAGCAAGAGCAAGAAGCCCCGCCGATGGATTTTGTCGGCAGCTTCCATTTTGGTGATGACACGAATGCTATCGCAAAGGATATGGCTGACCGGCTCGCGATCAATGACGAATTGCGAAACGAGTGCACGACATGGCAGCAATTTTTTGTGATTTTTGTCCAACGTGCGGAGCATCTTGGCGTGCTGGTGATGCGAAGTGGAGTTGTGCGTCACAATCCTACGCGCGCGTTGGAGGTTGAAGAATTTCGGGGCTTTGCAATCAGCGATAACTTGGCCCCTTTAATCTTCATCAATAGCCGAGACGCGAGGGCCGCTCAGATTTTCACACTAGCCCACGAATTGGCCCACATCTGGATAGGTGCCAGCGGAATCTCAAATCCTGCACCAAAGAAACGACGTACTGAACGTTCTCACGAAATCGAAATTTTCTGCAACCAAGTAGCGGCTCAACTCCTGATTCCCGCTTCCGGCCTCGAAAGTCATTGGACAGACCAATACAGTGTTTCAGAAAACATCCGAAGGATTGCTAGACGGTACCGCGTCAGTGCAATGGTTGCGTTGAGGCGAGCATACGATCTCGAAAAAATCGGTTATCAGATTTTTTCTCAACTGCTGGACGACGAGTACAAGAAATTTGACAAAGTTACGAAAGAGGACGACGAGGGTGGAGGAGATTTTTGGGCTTCGTTCAGTGCAAGGAACAGTCCGACGTTGGTTAGGGCAGTGGTGAGTTCACTGCGGCAAGACAAAATCAGCTACCGAGATGCGGCTAACCTTTTAGGCGTAAGAGTTACAACCTTGCTTAATGTCCCTGGGGCAAAAGCGAGCAGGTGAATCAGTGCCTCGCCATTGGCTAGATGCGAGCGTGTTAATCGAAGCCCACCATAGAACCTATCCGATAGGAATAATAGACTCATTTTGGGTCTGGCTTGATGGAGAAATTCAAAAGGGAAACATCGTCTGTCCACGACGAGTGTATCGTGAGGTTGCAGAGAGTGAACACCAAGACGAGTTAGCGCGGTGGATGAAGCACAGAAAGGCAAAGGGTCTGTGTGTTGCGCCGTCACGTCAGGTGCAAACTCGCGTTAAAGAAGTGGAAGAGTACGTGTTCACGAAATACAAAAGCATAGAAGCCTGGGAGTTTTCAAAAGGTGCTGACCCGTGGGTGATCGCCCATGCGCTTGAAGATCACGGCATTGTCGTCACTAAAGAGTCTTTCACGCGGCCAGAGGCACAGAAGGTGCGGATTCCAGATGTTTGTGACAATTTCAGCGTGAAATGCATTGATACTCTTCAAATGCTCAAAGACCTTAAAGCCAAATTCTAGGATATCCGGCGAGAACTATCGTGCTTAACTGCTAGCGCGATAATCAAATCCTGATACCGCGTGCTATCGCATCATCTACCCCCATTGGTCGCCCGTGGCTCTTCGGGCCGCGAGTCATGTCTTGCCTGGCGTCCGCCCAGTCCTTTGGAAGTTCCCAATCAGTTTTTCCATCCGGCCAAGAGTTAGTCATCGGCGGCTACTTCCCCGGTCCACATGGTTTCGGTGATCTTGGGCTGTACATCACTGCTGGATTGAAGCACGATTGAAGCAGTTTTCAAGCGTTGTTCGCGGGAGGAGCAATGCCGCCAGCCGTTCAACCACCATCCATACTCTACAAGTATTACCCGCCCGAAAGACTCGACTTCTTCGAGAACTGGCAGGTGCGTTTCAGTCGTCCTGCTGAATTGAACGACGCATTTGATTCGCACTATTTGGTTCCAAGTGACGTACCGCGAGCAAGATCAGGACGGTTGTTGTGGCGAGGTAAGATGGGCATCTTCTCGCTGGCGGAACGACCCGATAACCATTTGATGTGGGTTCATTATGCTAAAACTCACACTGGATTTGTTGTCGGATTCGACGCTCGTGCGCCGTTCTTTCAAGAAGATAACCGAGTGTTACGGAATGTGAACTATAAGAACGGCCCGAATGTTTTGTCGCAGGCCGACATAGAGGTTTGCTTCGATAAGTCAAACGATTGGGAGTATGAGAAGGAATGGCGATGTGTCCGCGTATTCGAAGGCAAGGAATCAAGGATGATCGATGTTGTACAGAGTCTAGTCAAAGAAATAATTTTTGGGTCCCAAATGCCGACTTGGCAAATCTCGAAAATTGTGTGGTGTGCAACACAATTAGAAATGCTTCCACAGACCGTACTTAAACAGGCACGACCCTCAAGAACAGCTTGGAACATGGAGATTCATACACGTCCGTTGATTATGTGTCCTCGATGCGAAGGCGACGGATTTGTTGCCCCGCCTGTCTAAAAGAGAAAAGAGCGGCCCGTTTGAGACTGCTCTGTCGCCCTACTTGTACGCGCCGCACGTTTTTCATGAACCCAGGTAGCTCGCCACGCTCTGCTTTTAATTTGTTTTGCGGCATGGGAAAGTCGAAACGAGGATAGCACCGACGACTCCGGATGCGTCCAGCTTGCGGTCGTCGGGAAATATCATCAAATCCTCTCCTAGTTTCATTTTGACCGCTAGCTCTATAGCCGATGCGGAAAGATCGTCCGGAACACAGGGACGCCCCCCTTGTGTTTTCCCATCGGCGATGCTCATCCCCATAGAAATCCCCTGCGTAATCCCCAAAAGGTAAAATCGACATGCGGCTTTAGATTCTGCACTAGGGCCAATGCAAATCTGTTGAAGGTCTCCAGCCGTCATCGCTTTATCTTCAGCGGCAGCGCGTTTCGATTGCGCCATACCAACGATTGTCAAGCAGCAGAGTGTTAACAACAGCAAAGCTGAGCGCATTGGTAAACTCCTTCAAAAGATGCTTTTCATCGAGATATCCCGAGATCAAGAAGCCTTTCCACGGCTGTGCCCTTGTCAGCCTGCCAACTCCGGGCTGCGTAGGAATCCGACACCAGCCCCAAGTGCTCCTCCTGCGATCATCATTCCCGAAATGTAGAGGGCTGTGTGCAACCTACGTGGGCTGCGCAAGATTGCGATAGCCGCGAAGCACAACATAATCATTATCAGAAAAGGGCCTGATGAATTGGGTGCCATCTTGGGTTCAGTCCAGCGCACTTTGACTGCGATCATGGAGTTTCCGATTTGCGGGAAAAGAAGGAGAATCAATTCTCCTGCCTCTACCAAATCCAGTCTTCCGAGTCGTCATGTCGATCAGCAAATGCGTTGCCCGGTTGAAGGACTGTCATGATACCGAGCACAGTGTCGTTGTCTACGCAGAATCTTTATATGAAACCGTCGTTCGGGCGTTGAATCGCTTGGGAGATGTAGGATGGGAATCCGACACGAACGAAACGATAAAGCAAGTCGAGGTAGAAATTCGCCAAGAGCCGACCAAACATATTGTCGATGTCCCAAAGCTATTGAAGTGGGTTGAACAAAATTCTATGTATCCAGGACAGGAAACTCGAAAAGAAAGCTGCGGAAGGTGCTCGGCAAACGGTAGGAGCTAGGGCGTATGCGCGTGTACAACTTTCTGGACGCAAGATTCGGGATGAAGAGTCTCGCGGAGAAGCGGCTGAAGATTTCAACAGTAGAAGATTTAAACGATCCATTTGAACTGTTGCCTTTCGGAATGGCGGACAAAACGACACGGATGGCAGTGAATAACGCACGGACAACTTGGGCCGCTACACATGGCATGCTTTGCTTTAGTTCTGACTGGAGCGACCCGGTTATTTGGGCGCATTACAGTGATAAACATCGCGGAGTCTGCCTTGGTTGTTAACGCCAGTGAAAAACGGAGCCATTCTGGGCGGTGTTGGGCGGAGCCAGTGATCCACGAGAGCCCGCTGGCAAGGACGCGGTAGGAACTCTAAATAAGTTTCTAAAATTTGCACTTCGCTTGCCGTTCGATTATTTCTCAGAGATTCGTCTCGCAAAAATCTCTGAGGAGTCGAGGTGTCCCAGAACGGCTGCTGTCTCT
>Ga0179592_10000852_pt1 | contig 12325 bp, 12 predicted proteins | sample CZODoug2_1_08_16_FD_148623 | JGI IMG/M metagenome (GOLD analysis project Ga0179592, IMG submission 148623) | Vadose zone soil fungal communities from Angelo Coast Range Reserve, California, USA - CZODoug2_1_08_16fungal (Illumina Assembly) | ecosystem: Environmental > Terrestrial > Soil > Vadose...
GCTCTGACACTCCGGGGAAGGTGGAGTTTTCCTTGATGGATTCCCGCGCCGGGCATCACTTCCACCACAGCTCAGACTGGCCGGCAAGCGATTTCTCGGGATTGGATTTTTCCAAATCCGGGCGACAAGAGGTTCATTTTACGATCGCGCGGGACGCCGGAAAATTCGACTGCGAGGGGTTTCTGCATGACGGCGAGGGCGCGGGGCTGTTTCATTTCGTAGCTGATCCGAAGTACCTGCCGGAGATGAAGTCGCTCGGTTTCGAACGGATTGACGAAGATAAACAATGGGCGATGGCCATCCACGATGTCAGTCTGAAATTCGCCCGGGACATCAAAGCCGAAAACCTGCAGGAGTTGGACACGGACAAGCTCATCGCTTTCAAGATTCATGGGGTGACCCCCGAATTCATCGCCGGCATTCGTGCAGCGGGTGTGAACGTTTCAGACAGCGACAAACTCATTGCCTTCCGCATTCATGGCGTGTCTCCGGAGTTCATTTCGGGGATCCACTCGGCTGGGCTGAATGTCCTGGAGAGTGACAAACTCATTGCCTTCCGCATTCATGGCGTGACACCGGAAATGGTTCGCAGTCTCAAACAGGCGGGCTATGAGCCCGACGCGGACAAGCTCATCGCCATGAGAATTCATGGGGCCACGCCGGAGTGGGTGGAGCAATTGAAAAAGCAAGGCTACGAGCACTTGGACCTCGATAAATTGATTGCCTTCCGGATTCATGGAGTGTCGCCAGATTTCATCGGCCAGCTTCAGAAGCTGGGATACTCTCATCCGGAGCCGGATCAACTGATCGCCATGCGCATTCACGGGGTCACGCCCGATTTCATCACTGGCCTGCAATCGCGTGGAATGAAAAACTTGAGCGTCGATCAGCTCGTCAGCCTGCGAATTCATGGGATTGATTAGCCGCATTTCTCACCGAGAAGTGGCGTAATCGAGTACTCCAGGGAATGGAAACTACGGTTTCGGCGGGGTGCTCGTGGAACCGCTCTCGGTCGGCGGTAATGCCGCCAGGCGGGTCTTCAAATGTTCGAGTTCCTGCTGCTTGTCGCTGACCTGCTGCTTTAAGGCCTCCAGCTTCGCTTTGCCTGCCGTATCGTGGACGTAATCGGTATTTGAATAATACTTGTCTTGTTCCAGCGATTGTTCGCGCTGAAGTAGGTCGAGATCGCCCTGGACTTGTTTTATCTGGGCTTTCAATTCGGTCACTTCCTTCGAATCCTTTTGATCCTTGGCGTCTGCTGCCGGAGAAGAGCTGGCGGTACTGGCCGTGGATGATGCCGGCTGGGCGGGCGCTCCGGACGCTGTTGCGGCCTCCGGCGAAGCCGGAGTTGCGGAATTCGACCGCGCCACAGGCTTCACATCGTCTTCGGTAATGACTTTCGCGGGTTTCGCGTGTGCTTTCTTCTGCTCGCGAGCGCGGCGGGCGGCTTCCGCAACAGACGGAACATCCTCTGATTGAGCAAAGGCAGCGGCGGGAAGCAAGGCTAGTGAGAGAACAACCGGCAGGCCAAGGCGCACAGGGATACGGCGCAGCATAGTGCTACTCCTGATGAATCTGAGCTGGGTCAAATCTCAAGATACGCTGGCAAGGGTGGAATGACAATCCGAACTATCGAAGCGGTGCGAATGAGCCAACGGAGCCAGTTAAGTGCTTCGGAATCAGGGTATAGTAATAAAGAGAACGGGATTGCTGGCTCCGCTGAAACGCAGGTGCAGGCCCTTTGAAAGCATCGGCGGGCTGAGATGGGGAGAAAAAACGCATTCTATTTCCGTGCTTTTAGGAGTGTGTCCAGTACTTCGTATTGGTCGGTCGCAATGTAGTCTGCGCCGGCTTTGGCGGCTGCTTCCCAGCGCTTCTGAACCGCATCCTTCGAGCCGAAGTTGTAGCTGCTGAACCAGCCGTTGCAACTGAGCTCCGCTTTTGTTGCACCGTCCAGGGTGTAGAAACGAATCCACAAATAGTGAGCGTGGGCATAGCGAACCAGCTGGTTGAGACGCGCATCCTTTTCCGGAGTCCAATCGCCGGCCTGGGGCTGACCGGCCGGCTCAACAACGCGCCAACTGTTGTTCCACCAGCGGTGATAGTTATCGGCGGGATTTGACGCGAGCACGTCCGGCGGGGCGGAGGGATCCTTCGCGTTCGTGCGCACGGCTCCAAAGACCACCAAACGCGATCCCTCGGCAACTTGATCGTAGAAGACGGCCTTTTGGGCGTCCGACTCGCCGGTCAGGACCAGAATCGGACGGACATCCAGGGGTTCCATCCGCTCGATGGTATTGCTGCGGGAAGCGGTGGTGAGCCAGTCCCGATATTGCGAGAGCAATTGCCAGATTGCTGCGAGATGTTCCCCTTCTTCGGATTTCAAATCCAGATTAAGAGTAATCAACGGCCAGTCTCCGCGGTTTCCGTCGCGAAGAGCGTTTTCGACGATGGGACGAACCCGCTCGAAGAAGTAGTCGCGCATTTCGGGTTCGGCTCCCGTAGCCGGAGCCCCGTGACTCAAGAGCGAAGCCATCTTGCCGGTGCGCAGATTCCTGGCCCATAGCAAGTCCTGCTCGATAGCAAGAGGAGTGCCCGCAGAAAGAGCGCGGTCGATGCGGTCGGACCACCATTCGAAGTACGGATAGCAGTTGTGCGCATCAAGAAGGACGCGAGTGCCCGGTCGGAGCGGGACAGGCGGGGATTTTGATGCCCTCGCAGTCCACAGAAGAAATGGAATCAACAGAACAAGAATCAGCGGCGAGCGAGGACGCATCAAGAAGCTCCTAGCGCGAGCAAGCGGCTCATGAAAGCAGATGTAAACAGAATTGGCGCGCCAAGCAAGAGGAATTCTCGCTTGGAAGCCAACTTTGGTAGCACCAAGGGGCCCGAGAACCGACCGGCGGGTCGCAGAGCGAAAGGTTCCAAGAGAGAACTCGGGGAACTCGACCGAGTCCTCCGGGACGAAGACCAGTGAATTGTCCCCTGCTTTAGTTAGCGCCAGCTCAAAAGGCCAGGCCAAGCGCGAACTGCATGACGCGCGGGTTGCCAGCAAGGGAGGTGATCTTGCCCGCCGGACTGCTGCTGAAATTGTTGCTGGGCTGGCCGAATTGCACCGTATTGGTCAGATTGAATACCTCCCAGCGGAATGGCATGCCAGGCCCCCGGTCAGTAGAGCTCCTCGTGGAGAGTGTGTCCCAAAGTAGCGCCAGCGCGATTATACTGAAGTGAGGGATAAAACAAGGGGATACCCCCGGTGCGCAAGAATTGCTGAATTTTAGGATCAGCTTGCTGCTAGCTCTGGCAGCAAGCATGGGGGCGAGCAGAGTCGACGCTCAGGTGCCGGCGAGCGAAGCATCGACACGAGCGCCTATCGTCGTCGCTCCTTGTGGCAAGCATCAGAACAAGGAACAGCCGCCACCGCACCACTTTTGGGACAAGAAGAACGATTGGTTGTTTGCAGGCGTCGGGGCGGCGCGCACCTTCGATTATCTTTCAACGTTGAACTTGAGGCGGCGCGGAGACCAGGAAATCCTGGTTACCAACGATCTGGTGGACAATCACGCAGCTTTTGCAGTGGTCGAGGCGGCGGGAACCGGTGTTTCGATTGGGGCGTCGTATTTATTCCATCGCTACGGCCATCACAAACTGGAACGCTGGACCTCCGTCGTGCATTTCGGATTGGGGACAACGGGCGCCGTGCGCAACTACTGCCTGAAAACGGCGCATCCAAAGACCACTCCTTAGCCGTGCGCTGTCCACCAGGGGGAAACGCTCCCTCTTGGCCCCCGTCTAAGTCACTAGGATGAAACCTTGCCGTTCGAATATTGGTGCGGCATACTCGCGGCCCGTGCGGGCCTTGGTCGGAACCGCACGGAAACTAGCGTAGGGAAAAAGGTGAGGTGCTGCCATGGGACGGTGGGTCTCCATACACCGTTTCGCGCTGATTCTTTGTGGGTGTCTATCTCTTCTGATGACGTCAGAAGGTTATGCGCCATCCGCGCATCCGGCAACGCCAGTCGCCCAAGCATCGCCGCGGCAAGGCGGTTCCTCAGAGAGTTGGCCTTCGGAATCGAAAACTACCGAACAGACGAGAACCGAACAATACACGCTTTCGCATGAGCGCCAAGCAAAGGCGGTGGCGTACTCGCGGGCGGGCTACACTCTGTACTTCGCCTCTTATCTTCTTGGCGGATTCTTCCTTTTCTTAATCCTTCGGCTGGGCTGGGCGGCGAAGTTTCGAGACATCGCTGAAACTGTCAGCGACAAAAAGTGGGTTCAGGGACTGGTTTTCGTCCCGTTGCTTTTCCTGACCATCGACCTTGTGGACCTGCCTCTGCGCCTTTATTGGCATTCGCTTTCCTTGCACTATGAACAATCCATTCAAGGTTGGGGCTCGTGGTTCTGGGATTGGACCAAGGGGGAGTCTCTCAGCACCGCGTTTGGAATCGTTCTGGTCCTGATCTTGTTCGCCGCGATGCGGCGCAGCCCGCGGCGCTGGTGGTTGTATTTCTGGTTTCCAGCCGTCTTGATTCTCCTGGGACTGATCGTGATCACTCCCCTGGTGATCGATCCGCTGTTCAACAAATTCGAGCCACTGGCCAAGGAGCATCCCGATCTGGTTGTGGCCATCGAAAGACTAACGAAACATGCGGGTGTTCCCATTCCGCCGGACCGCATGTTCTTGATGGTAGCGAGCCGGAAAACGAACGCCATCAACGCCTACGTGACCGGCCTGGGAACGTCGAAGCGTGTGGTGATCTGGGATACCACGATTCAAAAGACTTCGAACGATGAATCCCTCTTCATTGTTGGACATGAGCTCGGACACTATGCCCTCGGGCACGTTCGTCAAGGTTTTTTGTTGGGAGCAGCAGGGCTATTGGTGGCGCTCTATTTTCTGTTTCGAGGCTTGCACTGGGCGCTTGGTCGCTGGGCCAGGGACTGGCAGCTCTGCGGGCAGGAGGACTGGGCTTCGCTTGCCGTGTTGCTCCTGCTGCTACAAGTGCTGTTGTTTGTTTCTTCGCCGGTCATCAGCGGCTATAGCCGGATGCAGGAACATGCCGCGGACGTTTACGGATTGGAAGTCATCCACGGATTGGTTCCGGATTCGGCGGAGGTTGCGGCGCACGCCTTTCAGGTTCTCGGCGAACTGGATCTTTCCGACCCCAATCCGCCGCCGTTCATCACTTTCTGGCTCTATTCGCATCCGCCGCTGGCGGACCGCTTGGTGTTCGCGCATACCTACGATCCATGGTCAAGAGGGGAATCGCCGGTGTACGTGAAGTAGCGGCGGGATCCCATTCGCTAGGGAGGGTTGCGCGCCGATCCGTGCTTGCGGGCAAAAGCAGCCACTTTGCTGCGATTGCCGCAAACGGCCATCGAACACCAGCGGCGGCGGCGCGTCCGCGAATTGTCGTAGAAGAACAAACCACAACGCGGATTGGCGCAAATCCGCAGGCGCGCGTGGTGGCCCTCAGCAATAGTCTCCGCCCCGGATCGGGCCACTGCGGCCAGCAACCAGTCCAGGCCTCCCTCCCGCGCGACGAATTCGATCTTCCAGAAATCATCCTGAGCGATGAGTTCATCGTGCCCCTCGGTAATGCGTAGTATTTCGTTTACCGGCTCAACCCATTCTCCGGCAATTCTTTGCTTGCGGTGCATGGCCATAAACACCTTGCGCAGGGTGGACCCCAGCCTCCGGGATTTCCAGAGCAACGCTGCGGCAGCCTGCGGGTCGGATTGCGGCAGATTCAGAAGCTGGGTACCGCGCTCGGCAGAAACAATTTTCGTCGACTCCAGAAAGTCAATAAGGTGTTCCCAGGACAGTTCCGCGTTTGGGAGAGTTTCGTTAACGAAATCGAGAGAGAGTCGACCGCCCAGCAGTCTGGGGACTGAGATGGAATAAGGCATCGACGGAACCTCCAGCCGAAAGCGATGATCTAAAACCTGCGGGAAATAACCAGTAAGAACCAGTATAACGGTTATGAAGAGAAAGGCGCCTTGTGCGGTAACTTTTTTCCGATCCTGAAATCAGATATGCTGGCTGGCGGAGACGGCTCCTATGAAACACCCCTTGGCAGGCTTAGCTCTCTTTACCGGTTCTCTGTTTGCCGCCATGGTCTTCGGACGACCACCGGCGCTCTCCAGTGAAACGGTTCGCACCCCGGTAGTCGTCGAACTGTTCACCTCCGAGGGTTGTTCAAGCTGTCCACCTGCGGATACTTTGCTGGCGCAACTGGCCGAAGAACGGCTGGCCGGGAATGTAGAGTTGATCGCCCTGGAGGAGCACGTCGATTACTGGAACGATTTGGGTTGGACCGACCCTTTCTCCTCCCGGGATTGGACGTTGCGTCAATACCTTTATTCCGGGGCTCTCGGAAGCGGTAACCCGTACACACCAGAAATGGTGGTAGACGGGACGGTGGAATTCGTCGGCAGTCGTACACAAAAAGCGCGGCAGGCAATTTTGGAGGCCGCCGGCAGGACAAAAATCCCGGTGACGCTGGAGCAAGGTAACGCCAACAAAACAGGAGCAGTAAACTTTTCCGTGAAGGTTGGAAAACGGGAAGGAACGGCAAAACGTGATGCCGCCGAAGTCTGGCTGGCTATCACGGAAACGGGGTTGCACTCCGCCGTGACGCGCGGCGAGAACGCCGGCGAAGACCTCCAGCATGCCGCCGTGGTGCGTTCCATGAGCAAGATCGGCGAAGCGAAGGCGGAGGGGGAGACTTCCTTCGCTCGAGTCGCTACCGTTCCTCTGCAGAAAGAATGGAAGCGCGAGAACCTGAGGGCCGTGCTCTTCGTGCAGGAAAAAAAGAGCCGGCGGATTCTTGGCGCAGGGGAGATCCGCATCGCGCAATGAATTTAGGAGCCTGCGGTCCGATTTTTAGATTAGCCTGCGAGGACGGTTCTATTCGAGGAATTGAACTTTCTGGAGCTACTATCAAATTCAACCGCGGGGAAAAGTTAATCCGCACGGAGACTGTTTGCCTCGATAAAACCTGTCTGGAGTTAATAGCCAACCAGCTTACGGCGAACCATCCAGCACGTCAGACAGCAATTCGGGGCATGGATCGTTCCTCGAGGTGATTCTTGGACGTCGAACCATTCACGAGTCCCTCCCCATCCCCCCGCTTTCAGGCTCCGCCTCCAGAAGGAATCCTCAGCAAGATTTTTCTGAATGACCAGGGAGTTCGCGGCGGCTGGCGTCTGTTGATTTACACGGCTTTCGTGGCCGGGCTCGGATTCGGCGGTGGAATCGTCCTGCAGCAATTTATTCACCCCACACCGGGAGGGTTTTCTCTCGGCTATTGGTTTGCGTACGAAGTGTTCAGTTTCAGCGTTGTTTTTGGAGCCGCCCTGATCATGGCTCAGATCGAGAGCCGTTCTCCAGGCATCTATGGCTTGCCGCTGAGAGGCGCGTTCGGAAAATTGTTCTGGCAGGGCTGCTTCATCGGATTGGTCGAAGTTTCAGCATTGATTGGCTTGATCGCCGCCTTCGGCGGGTATTCCTTTGGTGCCCTGGCGCTGCAGGGCAAAGAGCTGTTGCGTTGGGGAATGTTGTGGGCGGTGCTCTTTATTTTTGTGGGCTTGTTTGAAGAATTCTTGTTTCGGGGATACACGCAGTATACCCTCGCCGAGAGCATCGGTTTCTGGCCAGCGGCGGCCCTGCTTTCGTGCTTGTTTGGGGCCGTGCATCTGAGGAATCCCGGCGAGGGTTGGGTGGGGGCAGCGGGCGTGGCCGCGATCGGCCTGATTTTCGCGTTGGCCTTGCGCCGCACCGCTAATCTCTGGTTGGTTGTGGGATGGCACGCGAGTTTTGATTTCGGCGAGACATTCCTTTACTCCGTGCCGAACAGCGGCGTCGTTTTCTCGGGACACCTATCGAATGCATCCTTGCACGGCGCTGCATGGCTCACGGGCGGCACGGTTGGCCCCGAAGGCAGCGTCTTCAGCTTTCTGACTATGGGGATTCTTGCCCTCGCTATTCATGTGCTTTTCCCCGCCAAGAAAACAGAACCCGCACAGAACTTAGGAAAACAACCTAATTAGTGGACCAGTTCGGAGGCTAGCACCAGGTGGACGCCTAGTTCTTGCGCTCGCGGGAGAACTTCGCGCAGAGCTTGGAGCGTCGAGGCGTGAGGATGCCCGATGGCCACGACCTGGCCTTTTTCGCGGGCGGCGCGCAACGCCAATTCGAGCTGTTTGCGCACCGTGGCCACTTCAGCCACGTCGTCCAGAAAAGGAGCGTTGCGGAAGGCCGAGCGCACTCCAAAGTCCTGTGCCGTATCGTAAGCTACCGTAGCGGCGGTTGTGCGGCTGTCGACGTAGAAGAGGTGACGGTCGCGCAGCACCGCCATCAGTTCGTCCATCAGGGCAGCGTCGGCAGTCGCCTGCGATCCCTGATGATTGTTGACGCCGGCGGCGTCCGGAACATTCTGCAGAAATCGATCGACAAGTGCCGCAACTTCAGAGGCCGGCATGCCAGGGTGTAATTCTTGCGCTTCCGGCGTTTCGTTGGCCACCGATTGCATCGGCAGATGAAGCATTACCTGAAACCCAAGGCGATGCGCTTCCTTCGCAATGTCCATGGAGTGCTCGTGATTGGGCAAAATGGAAATGGTGAGGTGATAACCCAGAGCGAAGATGGCTTGGGCTGCGGCGCGGTCGCTGCCGAGATCGTCGATGATGATCGCGAGCCGCGCGCCCGCAGCTTTTCCGCCGGAATTCTTCGCTCCCGCACTCGACGTGGGTGTTACCCGCGTCACGATTTCGATTTCCAGCGTCGGCACGCCTGAATGGCGAAGCTTGAAGTGCAGCAGCTCCCCGGTCTGGGTGGGCGGGTCCTGCGTCAGATGATTCTTGGTCGCGACCGTATGGAGACTTTGCATGAGCTTTGCGACTACGTCATGCTGGGCGTCTGCCGTGGAGTCATTCTTCAACACGATACGGAGGTAGTCGTTGTTTCCGGGTTGCTGGCTGGAAGCGCCTTGCCGGAGTTTGATGGGCGTCCCGGGAGGTACCGCAGCAGAGGCTGCCGCCGCCAGATCGCGCGTGATTTGGTGAACTTGTGCGGGGGTGAGGCGGTTTTCCTCACTCTTCTTGCAACCACCGGAAAGAACCGCGAGAAGAAAAGAGATCCCCAACAGCGCGAAATCGCTTATCTTGATTGGACAGCAATCGAGATTTGGTTGAACCGAGCCAGGCGGTCGGCCCACGGAAAACTAAGCAGCCTTTTTCGCAGGAACCTTCAACAGGTCAAGAGCTCGATGAAAGATGGCGTCTTCCGGAGAAAGTGGGCGCGGTCCGAGCCCGGGTTCTTTCTGGGTTGGCGGTGTCGGCGCAGCCTCTTCGTCGGCGGCATCCGACTCATCCTCCGGAACGGCGCGCACCACTTCGGTTGGGACGACCCCTTCTTCCATGATCGACTTTCCGCCGGGATTATAGTAGTTCGCGACCGTGAGGATCAGTGCCGCGCCATCATCCAGCGTGATGAGCTTCTGCTCAGAGGCGAGACCAAACGTACGCTCTCCAACGACGTCCCCGCGATGGTTTGCAACAACCGCGGAAGCCAGAACTTCCGCGGCCCCCGACGTCGTGGCGTCGATCAAGACGGAGACCGGATTCTTCCAAATAACCTGTTTTGGCTCGGCTGAAAAAACCTGTGTCGAGACCGTCTGGCCACGCAACGTTGTTAGCGTGCCCGCGGGAATGAAAAGGCGAGCGGTCGAAATTGCCTCGGAAACCAACCCGCGGCCGCATTCCCGCATATCCAGTATGACCTTGCGAATGCCCTGCTTTTCCGCATCGAGGAGACGATTGCGAATTTCATCCGCGCGGCCGGCGTCCAGTGAAGGGATACGCAGCACCAGAATGTCAGGATCCACTCGCTGGCCGATGATCTTCGGCGCAGCCAGCTTCTCGCGAACGAGGTCGACTTCTTCGGGCGTAGCCTTACCGCGCCGGATCACCCCCACCTTGATAGCCGTGCCCGGCTGGCCAGTGAGAAGATTCATAGCCTGGCCTACGGACATATCACGAGTGGTGAATCCGCTGACGGACTCAAAAATGTCGCCGCTGCGAATTCCCGCCTTGGTGCCCGGACTATCCGGAAGCACGGAGAGAACGATGATGTAGCCGTAGCGCTTGCTGAGCGTTAGCCCGGTCTCCGCCGTGCCGGTATTGGCGAGCTTCTTCTTGTACTCTTCGTATTCGCGGGGCGTGAGGTAGCTGGACTGGGCGTCCAGGGATTCCAGCATCCCGTGCAAGGAACCAGCGGTCACCGTCCGCATGTTCGGATCGTCGACGTAATCCTGCTGGATTTTCTGCAGCACCTCACCGTACACGGTGAGCGACTTGTAGGCTTTGTCGTCCGTGGTGCGGCCGAGCACATGTCCAATGCCGGCGTAACAAAAGATGGCTACCGAAACGCAAAGAACCCCGATGCGAGCGGATCGATTCATGCCCCACCCTTCCAAGAAAAAACTGCCATACAAGTATACCACTTCATAAGGACTGGGACGCGCTGCCAATCAAAAAGGGAGTCTGGACAGGGAGTCTGGACATAGATGCGTGAAAGGCAGGCACATCCGTCGAATCAGACACGTCGAAATGGAGAAATGTTGCTAAAATACCACACTAGCTGTTTTCTTGGCTTCAGAGTGGCATATAAGCTATTGATAACAAAGCATCAAATTGCAAAGTGTTGGCGAGCAACATGCTACGATGGCAGGGGGATATGTTCCAAACTACCATCGCCAGGGAGTCCTTCGCAGAGGGTGTGGGCCTCCACACCGGCGTGTACGGTCACGTTCGCCTGGTACCGGCCCCGGCCGAAACAGGCATCGTGTTTCGCCGCATTGACCTGGACAATTTCCTTATTGAAGCCCAGGGGCAGAACGTCGCTCGCGTTAGTTATGCCACCAGCCTCATGAAACAAGGCGTTTTGCTCTCCACCACCGAGCATTTGCTCGCCGCCATCTATTCCTGTGGCATCGACAACATTTACATCGACATCGACTCTATCGAAGTGCCCATCCTGGACGGCTCGGCAGAGCCCTTCATGCAGATGCTGGAGCAGTCCGGCGTTCGCAAACTGCGCCGCAAGCGGCGCTATCTAAAGATACTGAAGCCCCTGGAGGTCACCGAAGGAGACCGCCGGATCGGCATCTATCCTGCCGATGAGTTTCGCGTGCGCTGCTACGTGGATTTTCCGCATCCCCTGGTAGGTCAACAGGAAGTGGAGATGTTGGTTGGGCCGGACACTTTTCGCCACCTTCTGGCGCGCGCCAGAACCTTCTGTTTCGAACGCGACATTGCGCCGCTCAAGGCCATGGGCCTGATTCGCGGCGGCTCGCTGGAGAACGCTATCGTGCTCACCAATGACGGCGTCATGAACGGGCCGTTGCGCTTCCCCGACGAGTTTGGACGCCACAAAGCGCTGGATCTGATTGGCGATCTCGCGCTGGCGGGCTTGCCCCTTCTGGCGCGCGTCGAAGCCCACAAAGCTGGCCATGCCCTGCACACCCAACTCGTCAGCCGCCTCGTGACCGATCCCTCGCTTTGGACCATAACCACCGGCGAAGTCCCCCGCCCCGAAAGCGACGCCTGCCTGCCTGCCCTTTCTCGGGCCTCTGCCGCTGATTAGTGATTCGTCGCGTTCGGAACAACCCTCCGTTGCGAAATAGCCGCTGCTCCCGCAGAATGGGCTCAAAACCATGTCCAACAACGATCTAGCCATTGTGATTCTCGCGGCCGGCAAAGGCACGCGGCTGAAGTCGAGCCTGGCGAAAGTGCTGCACCGCGCCGGTGGGCGCACGCTCGTCGAACAACTGATGCGCGCCTGCGAGCCGCTGAAGGCCCGCGAGAGGGTGGTGGTTGTGGGCCACCAAGCGGAACAGGTCGCCGCAGTGGTCGAACCTCTCGCGGCACTTACCGTGTTGCAGCAGCCGCAAAACGGCACCGGCCACGCCATGCAAATCGCCAAGCGTGCGCTAGGCCGTGCGAAGATTGCCGTGGTGCTCCCGGGCGATGCTCCCCTGGTGCGTACGGAAACGTTGAAGGCGCTCATTGCCGCGCATCACAACGGCAAAGCCGCGGCCACAATTCTCTCTGCGGTGCTGGCTGATCCTTCCGGCTACGGCCGCGTGGTGCGGAAATCGGAAACGACCGTCGCTGCCATCGTTGAAGAATCACAACTCACCGCCGACCAGCGTGATATCAACGAAGTCAATTCCGCCATCTATTGCTTCACGCTCGAAAAGCTCTGGCCTGCCCTGGCGCAGGTCAAACCCAATAACAAACATCGCGAGCTTTACCTGAC
>Ga0179592_10000854_pt1 | contig 12318 bp, 8 predicted proteins | sample CZODoug2_1_08_16_FD_148623 | JGI IMG/M metagenome (GOLD analysis project Ga0179592, IMG submission 148623) | Vadose zone soil fungal communities from Angelo Coast Range Reserve, California, USA - CZODoug2_1_08_16fungal (Illumina Assembly) | ecosystem: Environmental > Terrestrial > Soil > Vadose...
AGCAGCAATTAGGACTCTGAATTGGAATGAAGATTCATCTGTAGCGCCTTTCTTGAAGGCTTCTTTGGACCTCCCCGAGATTAAGTCGGACCCTATCTTGAAAACCTCGTTGCTGGGCGACCTGCTGCTCTGGAAAGACTTGAGCGTTCTGCCGTTTGTTGAAGATGACTTATTTCGGCCCTCCCAACCGACGGAAGGTTATTTGAAGTCGCATCTGTTGTCCGCGATATCCAACCTTGACGCACAAATTTCAGTGCCGCTGCTCTCTAGGGCACTCAAATTACCGGAAGCTGATGCGCGGGTTGGAGCAGCACGGTTTCTTGCATACACGAAATCTGAGACCGCTCTAGACAGTCTCTTGTCTGCTTTGGATGACCCTGATCGAAGTGTTCAATTTGCCGTGATGCAATCCCTCGGAAATCTTACCGAGCAGCACTACTGGCGTCCGCACACTGACACCGCTGAGTCTGACCCCTTTTGGACCGCTTGCATCGTACATTGGCGAGAATTTGGAGCACAGCGGAATGGGAACATGCCCAGGTCCCGATAAACGATGCAGTGAGACTTCCAGAAACCACTAATTTAGTTGTGTATCAGACTGAAAGGGTTTGGTGGACAGGCCTGACGCTTAAAAATAATCCGCGCACTCCTTTCCCTTTCTGACTTTAGTGGGAGGCAATAGTCCGTCGATCGGCTTATCCAAACGTTCTCATATTCCTCAATGCGGACCTCGGAGCAACCCATCGACTCCATCGCATTACCAACTTCTTTTCCGCGAACACTGAGTGGGGCAACCTCATCAAGAATGCCACTCACCATGTCGGGGGACATGCCCTTCGGCGGTTGTTCCTTCTCAATGAGCATGTTCTGTCCTTCAATCATCATCTGGCAGGCCTGCCCGTCTGAACCATACTCCACGGTCAAACCAACACCGGGACGCACCACGAAGCGCTCGATGTCCGGTTCACCGTAACGGGAATGAAGCTCTCTCGAAGACTCAGGATTTGCAAGAAGAGCAGCCAGCACGAAAAAACTTCCGAGTAACACTCGCATCGTGCGCCCATTATACCGCCACCAGTGTCACGAACCAATCCCAAGTCCCGAGAAACGTCCATACGGGATTCTCGGAATGTGGCCCGAAGCCAGTGCAGAGCAAAAAGCCACATTCCGATAAAGGCGACTTCACAAGGCTTGGCCAAGCGATGAAATCACGATTTGTGTAGATAGCCGATTTGCCAACGTTATTCGCTTTCCCTAACTTTCTGTTGCTTTGAGCCTCTCCATTACCATTTCTCTCGTAATTCCTGCTTCTCGCAAAGGTTTGATTTGTTGGCTCGACTCTTGGCTCAGAACCGCCGCCAAGAGGTGCAACGGTTCGATTTGCTTTTGATGAAACATGTTCCGAACGTCTTTCGCTCCATCGAAAGTATGCTCTAGGTCAGGCGACAATGGCACTTCTACCGTATGAGTATAAGGTTCTGATGGAGGCAGGAGACTTTCGATTCTGGTCAGTATGTCGCTAGCCGTTGCCGGAGGAAAGAACGGACTATGGGACGGAAAGTGTAATACGTGCACGGAATCTTGTGCCCCGTGCATGTTCGAGAGCAGATTTTCCATCATGCCTTGGTCCTCTAGAACGATTCCAAAAAGCAAATCGCCCACGTCGATCACATTTGCGCCACGCTGTCCTGCTTTAAAGCGTGCTGCGAATAGTGTCTGCATGGCCGAAATGGAAAATGCATTGAGATTCGCCAGGATTTTGTCGTCACGTTCGGTCAATTGAAGGCCCTCTCTACACCGCAAAGTTTACCCTCAACTGAACCGGATAGCACCTTCTCCGTAACTGGCTTGTCGGGCGGTGCTGCCCAAAAGGACATGCCGGAGAATTACCCTGTTGCGATTCCGCCGCCTTTCTTGCGCAGTCCAAAAATTACTAAGATGGGGATTCGAGCGGCTGTGGGTTTTCCATCCTTGCCGATAGCTGGCCTGAAGCGCCATCGACGCACTGCGGCTAAAGCTCTGTTAGCCAAACCACTTTCGAGACCTTTGACGACCTCGATTTGCTCCGCCCTTCCACGTGCTGTAACGGTTGCTTGTAGTAGAACGACGCCTTCGAGATCCCGCAGGCGCTCACTACGCGTCAGAGGGGGGTCTGGACATCTCACACAGGTTGGATTAACAAGGACGTTGCCATTGTCTTGGGTGGGTCCTCGGACCGACTGCGCATGAATTATTCCACTGAAGAAACTTGCGACGACGAGGACCACCAAAGCCAAGAGTGGGGGCCGGAAGTGTCGCATTCCATAGCGTAGCTGATTGGGTGCCGACTTGCCAAACCCTGATAAACGTTCAAACGGGATTCTCGGAATGTGGCCAGTTCCTCCCAGGCACAAAAAGCCACATTCCGAGAAGCGGACATATCGGGCAGTGGGAAGCGGGTTCGCCGTTGGGAGCACATAACCGGGCCATCTAGGTTGTGTGTCAAAGTGCCCATATGCGTGTCTCAGAGAACCCTGCTCAATCTCCGACAAGATGCGATAACCTTTATGTTGCCAATAGCCAACGTTTGGCGTCTGCGGTGCGTTCCCTTGTTGACCGGAGGGGTCTATGCCAAATTACAGATCGGCTGTGGTAGCTTCTACTCCAACGGACATTTGCATGCCCATTTACTGCATCGTGATTCTCCTTCTCATCCTGCAGGCAATAGATGTCAAGGGTCAGGACATCCGGATCGAGAACAACGAGGTCTCGATCGAAACTAGCACGCGCTTTCGACAAATCACGCATGACGGAACTCCAAAGCGGCTGCCTGTGATTTCACCGGACGGGAAACGAATCGTCTATGTCGTGGACCTTTGGCTTACGAAGGGCCCGCGCAAACGTGATCGCGGAGATCCGGAGGACGTGGTCGAGACCGACACTCAGGGAAAAGTGCTTCGGCACATAATTCCAAAGGGTTACATTCCCGTCCAATTTGACCGATTGGAGTGGATAGACAATGAGCGCGTTGGAGCGATGGGTTGCGGCCATGCGAACTGTGTATATTGGGTGCTGGAAGCGAATAGCGGCAAGACGTTGAAGATGATGGAGGGTGGATTCGATTTCGTTTGGTCGCACAACCGCCGTTGGGTCGCAAGGCGATTCATCGGCGACGGCGACCCCATGAGCGAGTTAGACAGGCTGATGTTGAACGACGACTGGGTTTATCCCTCCCCTCGCGAGGACATGCTTCAGCGCACACCTGGAGGCATGCCAACACACGGACACATCATAGGCGAGTCTATTGTATGGTCGCCCAATGATGCCTGGGTCGCATTCACCGACATGCAAGTGCCGGAGGGTGATAATTATGTCGTACTCGCAAGCCCGCTCGGCGTAATCTCACGCGACACGATCGCGGGTGATGTTTCCTTCAATGCGCAGATCAAGTGGACCGATGACACACATCTTGATGTGACGGCGGCTGCACGGACCTTCAATTTAGTTATCGTCGGAAATGAACTTCGGGATGTCACCCGCTCACAATGACTAATCCTAGTTGGATAGGTCCTGAGAAACGGGATTATCGGTAACTGGCCCGAGTCGCATCCGGGGGAAAATCCCACATTCCGATAAGCGGACTTCTCGGGACTTGGCTCTGACCAGCCCGGTCAGGTTATACCCGAGTCGCATAAGGCTTTTGCAACATCAGTGGGTTTGGTCGGTGCTTGCGGTTGGCCCTTCGGCAAGGAGTGCCAACAAATTTATCCTCTTTTTTCGGATCCTCAGCGTTCGGAACAAGAACATGCATACTTTGTCCCGCACCAATCCTATGATCTTTTGTGATACGGAATGCGACTTTGTCTCCAGGTTTTAGTGAATCAAGCAAATTTGTTTTTTCACTTTTGAAGGGCACTGGTGACTGATCGAATTTGCGTACCGCAACATCACCACTCTGAGTTTCAGTTACAAAACTCCAGACGCCTTCATCGGTCTTTACGAAATAAACTCGAAAGTGGTTAAAACCTGCCGAACCATCGCAGGTATAACCTGGCCCGGAACCACAGTAAGTATTGTTCGTGTAGTTTCCGTCCGCTCCTATATCGTTACCCGAGAAGATTCCTACTTGGTACTCTGACCTAATATCGTCTGCCCTTGTAACAAGAGCGCCCGTTAGCAGGCCAGACGCAATGGAAATTAATATTAGATTTTTCATTGTAGTTAGCTGCGATGCGCGGGTCTCTTGAGTTGACGGGAAGCCCTTTGTGTTTCCTGCATCGTTAAGCCCGCGTCGTCATGGGTGCGGTACAACTGCAGCGCCTTCCGTTTGCCCCGATGCCTCACGGATGGATTTCATCCGCTGTTCGACCTTTGCCGCTTCTTCCGATCGCCCGAGCCCGCGGAGAGCCTTAGCCTCGCCAGTCAGCGTTGTTAGCAACAGGGGGCTGTCCGGGCCAGACTGTTTTCCCAGCAAGGCAAGCAGTTGCCGATAGCAGGGTTCAGCCTTATCAGGTTTGCCCCACTTATCGTAGAGGTCACAGAGAGTCCCCAGCGGGGCGGCCAGGTCGTCTCCGTCTTGACCAAACAACCCTTCGTCGATGCGCACCGCGCGGAGCAGGAGAGGTTCCGCCTTGTCGTAAGCCTCTTGCGCGAAATATACGTTTGACGCAATCCTGAGGCTGTCTGCTAGCTTGTCACTGGTCTCCCCAAACGTCTTTTGGTTGACATCCACCGCGCGCAAGAAGAAATCCAGGGCAGTGTTATAATCTTTTTTCATCAATGCATACATGCCTAAAGCCTGAAGTGGTTCGGTCATCATTGGAGATCGTGCGCCATAGAGGTCCTCAGTTACCTTGAGCCGCCGCGCCAGGGCAGATTGGGCAAGAGGGAAGTTATTCTTCCCCGCATAGATCTGCGCAAGACGCATGAGGGATGTCATCAACCTCACGTCATGAGGCTGGATCTTCTCGGCAAGTTCCACCGCTTCCTTGTACTTTTTTTCCGCTTCATCGGGCCGGTTTCCAACCAACGCCTCCAACCCTGATTGCATCGCCGAGTCCAGCTTTTCTGAAATTTCCTGGTTGGCTTCCATCGTCCCCAGGTGAGTTTTCAGTTCCGAGGCTTCACCGGACTTCCCGGCAGCCTTCATCGATGCGATGTGTCTCTCCAGCCGTGCTTGAGCCGCCTTGTATTGTTTCTGGGTCTCTGGGTTGAAGTCCGTCATAGCCGCGGCCTGACGATATTCCTTAACGGATTCGGCCCAATCCCCGCTCTTTTCGAAGGCAGCTGCGAGTTCCAATCGGATCGAAGTTTCCTTGGGATCAAGCGCGAGGGCCTGCTTAAACTCGGCAATTGCGGCCGTATTGTTTCCCGCTGCCAACAATGCCTGGGCGTACAATTCATGTGTGGTCCAATAGCTAGGATTCACTTTTATAGCGTACTTGAGCTCCTCCAAGGCATGGGGCAGGTCTTTCTTCGCCAGCAGAACTCTCCCTGCGTCCCTATGCGCTTCGGCGGAGTCGTCGTCCATGTGTTCCGCGAAACGGTATTCCTCCAAAGCTGCATCATAATTTTTCTCTTCTTCCCTAATATTGCCGAGGCCCAGGTGGGGACTGGGGTCGGAAGGGTAAAGGTCGATTGCCGTGTGATACTCCTTCTCCGCGCCCTGAAAGTCCCCGGTTCGGAAGAGCGCTGTACCCAGGCAGGCGTGGCACATTGCGGAATCGGGTGCAATTGCTTCCAGTTCGCGGAATTCGACGACGGCCTCGGCGTTCATACCGCGCTGCATGAGAGCGCGTCCCAACTCCTGCCGAGCACAACAATGTTTCGGGTTCAGGTGTTTCGCCTCGCGAAATTCACGGATTGCTGAATCAAAATCATTCTTTTCTTTGTAGGTAGAGCCCAGACTGTAGTGGCTATCCACGTCGTTCGGATTGAGCGCGATAGCCTTCTTGTACTCCGCGATCGACTCGTCCCACTTTTTCATGTGATAGAACAGAACGCCAAGGTCGTAGTGCACCACCTGATAGTCAGGCTTGATGCGAAGCGCTTCCTTGTATTCCTGCTCCGCGGCGGTGGACTTCACGAGGTCAACAAAAGCCACCCCCGCAGCCTTATGGGCTTCCGCGCTTTCCGGAGTCTGCGCCAAGGCTGACTTCGCTTCGCGGAGCGCACCCTCGGGATCTTCCAAACTGTGAAGGACAAAGCTCAACTTCGTGTGCGCCTCCGTGAGATCAGGGTCTTGGCGCAAGACTTCGGCGTACATTCTTGCTGCTTCGAGCCATCGCTCCTGCTTATATAGCAACCCACCCATTACAAATCCCGCCTCGGGTGTGCTGTCAGTTTGAAGGGTGGCGACAAGCTCCGTGGCTGCTTCCGTGTACTGCTTGCCTTCAATGAGTTTCCCTGCCTCTGCGAGATGTTGGACTAATTGATCCGCTGCTTCGTTTTCGGTGTGTTTGGCGTGGTCGCTAATTTTGGAATGCTTCAGTGCCGCAAGCACGAGGGCATCGCCTCCCGCTGTGGTAATTAGCGACAGGTAGGGGTCGTCGGGGCGAAATGCCAATCCTCGCGATGCGATCTCGTGGGCAATATCTTCGCTGAGTGCGCCTCCGGCAACCAGCGCAATCAGTTTGCTGTCAGTAAGAGGCTCTCTTGCGGCCTGAGCATTTGCTGTCGACACATAAACGCAAAAAACAAGAAGTATTGCTAAGCACCTATGAATGGCGGATCGCATGGTTTCTCCTGGAGGGGTGGACTACGATTCTAACGGAAGCGCGATTCTTCGACTTATCGGACGGCAGGGTGATATAGCCAATGCGATACCTGCCCCGCCGGTCAGGAATTGATTCCTCGTTGCTTTAGATACAAAGTACTCAGGCCACTTATCGGCCGAGCCTCGGCGAATCTCGAAATAGGAGTATTTCAGCCCTGGTCAGATGTAACCTACCGACACAGGGACAGATGCAATTGGATTCCGCCTGATAAACGGGATTATCGTCAACTGGGAATCTGCCAATTCCCACATGACGATAAGCGGACTTCACAGGACTTGGCCGGGCCTGTCTGGCTGACATGTTAAAACTCCTTGACACGTTTCGAAGCTAGTGCTACACACCGCCCCATACCCCATCGCTGTCCACCCAAAGCGTATTGTTGTCCGGCTTTTTAGGAGGTCAATATGCTGTCCACCGTGTTTCAACGAAACTTTGGTGCCGCTCTCTTGTTGTTCGTTTTAGCCATCCGTTTGCTCGGCCCAGGCAAGGCGCATGCGCAGGTTTCAGGAGCCACAGTTTCAGGTACGGTCTCCGATCCTTCTGGCTCCGCCGTTCCCAAAGCACAAATCACAATTAAAGATGTGGCTACTGGCGTCACGCGCGTCCTTGTTTCTGACAACGCGGGGCTTTACTCCGCTCCGAACCTGCTGCCAGGAAGTTACGAAATAAGTGTCACCGCACCGGGGTTCAGCACACAACGCCGCACAGGTCTCATGCTGACTGTCGGTGCTCAACAGACGGTCGATATCTCAATGCAGTTGGGGCAGATGAGTCAAACTGTTGAGGTCACCACGGAAACGCCCACCGTCGAATTGACTTCCTCCGAGTTGAGCGCCACGGTAGACGCGACCACCGTGCGTGAGCTCCCTCTGAACGGCCGCTCTTGGGTTGACTTAGGAAGTCTCCAGCCCGGAGTCAACCAACCGAATACGCAGAAACCCCTCACGGTCGCAGGGAGGGGACAGCGCGGGTTTGGGACACAGGTGTCGATCAGTGGGGCTCGCCCGGACGAAAATCTATATCGTTTGGACGGAATCAACATAAATGACTATGCAAATAATTCCCCTAGTAATGTTTCCGGCGGGGCTACGGGCGTGGACGCCATTCAGGAATTTTCAGTTTTGACCGGAAACGCTCCGGCACAGTACGGCCGGTCCTCCGGAGGGATATTCAACGCAATCACTCGCTCCGGAACGAACCAGTTCCACGGGTCGGCTTATGAGTTCTTGCGTAACAGTTCTCTGGATACCCCAAACTATTTTGACGGGCCCAAAATTCCGCCATTCAAGCGTAACCAGTTTGGTGCCTCCGTGGGCGGGCCTATCCGCAAGAATTCGGCCTTCATCTTCGGTGACTACGAAGGCTTGCGGCAGTCTCTCGGACTTACCCAGGGTGGCACGACGTTCTCTGCTAATGCCCTTAATGGGATCCTGAATTCCCCCACGAACCCACCCCCAACCCAACTCCCACCTGGCTGCGTAGCCAACGGCGTTACGGGCACAATAAATGGCATTGCCTATACTCAGTGCGTCGTGAACGTGGACCCGAAAATCGCGGCCTTCGCCGCTGCCATCTACCCGGTTGCCAATGGCTCCTCGGTTGGCCTAGGTAACACGGCCAAGTTTACAAATTCTGTATCGCAGCCGACAACTGATAACTTTTGGACGACCAGATTTGACCAGAAGTTCTCAGACAAGGACAACATTGACGCGGTGTATTCCTATGACTCTGGTCAAGTCACTGTGCCCGATTTGCAAGACACTAAGCTAGGGTTGTTTGCCACCAAACACCAGTCGGTCGCGATTGAAGAGACTCACGTATTCACTCCGAGCACGACGAACTCTTTTCGACTAGGCTACAACCGGTCCCTCGCGAACGTCGGCGCAACCACGACTGCGGTAAGGCCCGGTGCTGCGGACGCTACCTTCGCTGCGATTCCGGGGCATTTTGCGCCGGGCGCAAGCGTACCTCAGATTTCCGTATTTCAGGGGGGGTTGGGAGGTCCACCGTATTACTTCTTCCGCTACAACTCCTATCAAGTTTATGACGACGCTTTCCTCACGAGAGGGATTCACGGGATAAAAATAGGTTTCTCATTCGAGAGAATACAGGACAATGATGGATCGCGACAGGGCACCAATGGCACGTTCACCTTTCCGTCGCTGGCAGCTTTCCTGCAGGACCAACCGTCGAAGTTTGGGGGGGCACTAGCCACCGTCGGAACTACTGAGCGCGGCATCCGAGAATCGATCTTTGGCACGTACATCCAGAATGACATCCGTGCCCGATCAAACCTAACCCTGAACGTAGGCTTGCGCTATGAGTTCGCGACTGTTCCCACTGAGGTACATAACGAGATAACCAACATGGCCCCACCCACCGCCGCCCAGCCAGTACTCGGTTCACCTTACTTCTCGAATTTTACGCGTCGAAACTTCCAACCTCGATTGGGTTTCTCATGGGATCCGTTTAATAACGGCAAAACAGCGGTCCGGGGCAGCATTGGACTATACGATATGCTGCCGTTGCCGTACGAGCTCTTCCTCGGCAATGCCACGACCGCGCCTTTCTTCGTGCAAGGTTCGGAAAACAGCAAGTGTCCAAATCCTGCCCCTCCACTCCCCCCCACATGCCTTAACGGCACATTCCCGGGCGGTGCGTTTAGTTCACTCACTGGGAATCCCAAGACCTTCAAGTATTCCTATGTCCAAACCGATTCCCACCGACGATATATAATGCAGTGGAACCTAAACATTCAACGGCAGATCGTTCCGAACCTGACAATTATGGTCGGGTATGTCGGCTCGAGGGGATTGCATTTGCCGCTACACCAGGATGACATGGATTTTGTCATCCCCGTAGCAACCTCTGCGGGCTACGTCTTCCCGTTTGGCGCCGGCGTACAAAAATTAAATCCGAACGCAGGCGTGCTAGTTGGCGAAGAGATGCAGAACCACTCCTGGTACGACGCCCTGCAGGTCGAGGTCACGAAGACACTGAGTCACGGCTTGATGCTGCACGGATCCTATAGTTGGAGCAGGAACATTGACTACGATTCAGGCACTTTCGCCGGTGATTCCTTTGGGAACGGGGAAACAACGCAGCCTTGGTTTGACGCTAAGATTTGGCGGGGCTTGACGGATTTCAATATCAGCCAGAATTTGATCTTCAATGGCATATGGAACGTCCCGTCGCCCAAAGTAGGAGGGGGACTTGGTGAGCAAGTACTGGGCGGCTGGCAGATCAGCAGTATTTTCAAGGCCAACTCAGGTGTGCCTCTCACGCCGAACTTTGGTGCGGGCGGAGATCCGGCGGGAATACAGGGGTCTGACACTTCTTTCGTGACGCCGAATCGGCTGACAGGTCCCGGATGCGACACATTGGTTAATCCCGGGAACCCTAACAATTACATCAAGGCGCAATGCTTTGCGATCCCAACAGCGCCCACTGCCGCCTTCTGGACGGCGAACTGCGATCCGACCAAGGGGAAAGGCATCGCTTCTTTACAGTGCTACAATCTTTTTGGCAACGCCGGCCGCAACATCTTGATCGGGCCGGGCCTCGTGAACTTGGACTTTTCGGTCTTCAAGAACAACTACATCAGAAAGATTTCTGAGAATTTCAACATTCAGTTCCGGTGGGAAATATTCAATATCCTGAACCGCGCAAACTTCTCGGTGCCTTCGAGCGCATCCATTTTTGATGCAAAAGGCAATGATGTGTCTGCGAGCGATATCATCACTTCTACGCAGACGCCTTCGCGGCAGATGCAAGTCGCACTAAAGTTCATATTTTAGTAGCACCTAACCTCACGTGCGCCGCGAACGCGGCGCTGCGGTAGCGTCAGGTGGCCATACCTTCTCAACGAGGTGCGCGCCGAGTTCCGGTGTCTGAGCACCAATCCGGATAGGGCCTGAGAAACGGGATTCTCGGAAAGTGGAAATCTGCTCCTTGAGGTTCCGGGCCACATAATGGGATCGTCCGCCGCAGGAACTGTTTAGTTGTGTAGACTGCGAGGAAGGAGGATCCCATGAAACTACGCGTGCTCGGTATTGATTTAGGCAAGACTGTTTTTCATTTGGTGGGACTGGATTCAACCGGTAGGGTGGTGATCCGCAAGAAATGTTCTCCTACACAACTGCTGGCCTTCACCGCGAATTTACAGGTGCAGTTGATTGGCATGGAGTCCCGCAGTGGGTCGCACTTTCTGGGGCGGGCTCTGCGCGAGCAAGGGCATGAAGTGCGATTGATGCCGGCGCAATACGTGAAGCCTTATGTGCAGACCAACAAGAGTGACTTTCTGGATGCGGAAGCGATCGCCGAAGCGGTGCAACGACCGAGAATGCGTTTTGTGCCGATCAAGACCGAGGAGCAGCTCGATTTGCAAGCCCTGCATCGCGTGCGCGAACGTTGGGTGATGCGGCGTACCGCGGTGGTGAACCCGATTCGCAGCCTTCTGCTGGAACGTGGACTCACGCTACCCAAAGGCCGAGGGTATGTGGATCGGCAACTTCCCAGGATCTTGGAAGACGGCGAGTTGAGGCTGTCGGGTTCGTTCCGTGTTTTGCTGGCTCAGCTCAAGATAGAACTCGAACAACTCACCGCACGCATTGAGGAGATGGATCGGGTCATCCAGAAAACGGCGAAAGAGAATGAAGCCTGCCAACGACTCACGGAGATTCCTGGAGTCGGCCCGGTCACCGCGACGGCCCTGATCGCTGCGGTGGGCAACGGGAGCACTTTTCAAAAGGGACGAAATCTGGCTGCCTGGATGGGAATCGTTCCGGGAGAGTACTCCACCGGGGGCAAACAGAAATTACTGGGCATCAGTAAACGGGGCAATAAGTACTTACGTACCTTGTTCATTCAAGGTGCACGCAGCGTGCTGCAACAACGAGACAAGCAAGTTCCCGGTCTGAGCAGTTGGTTGACCCAACTGCTGGCTCGTGCGCACCAGAATGTGGTCATCGTGGCCTTGGCCAACAAGATGGTTCGCATGGCCTGGGCGGTCTTGTGCAAGAACGAACGCTATCGCGCCCTCGTTCTTGCCATGTCAGCGTAAATTCTCGGTTTAAGGAAAACAGTTCCTGCCAGGTCTGCTGGCGGAAAAGAGAGATGGCAATGGGTCTCTCCCACGCTCTCGAAACCTGATATCGGAAAAGGTCTTTACGAGACCGTCCACATTATACGGACGAGGGCGAGCGGATATCCATCATGGCCCGGAGTCAGTGACTCCACTCAAGGCCGAATACATTGGCGCAGACCAACTGCCATGCTTCGTTTTTCGCTTGCAACTCTGCGGCGGACCATACATTCCGATAAGCCGGGCGGTCTCAATGGGTCGACGCAACACTAGCTCAAAGTCCACGTGCAGGCGTCTACGAAGCTAAATTCGTTCAAGGGCGTTGATTCAAACTAAACACCGCCCTGTTTAGGTTCTGATTGAGTACAGCCGTACAGATCGGTTCCCTACAGCAAGTATTCTCGGATCAACCGATTAGATGGTGTTGCATCGACCGGTTGAGCTGGCACGAGTTCCCGGGACTTGACCCTAACCCTACCT
>Ga0179592_10000865_pt1 | contig 12243 bp, 8 predicted proteins | sample CZODoug2_1_08_16_FD_148623 | JGI IMG/M metagenome (GOLD analysis project Ga0179592, IMG submission 148623) | Vadose zone soil fungal communities from Angelo Coast Range Reserve, California, USA - CZODoug2_1_08_16fungal (Illumina Assembly) | ecosystem: Environmental > Terrestrial > Soil > Vadose...
GCGGGATTCGAACGATCGACCGCCCGTCTATCGTCGGCACTTCAATTTTCGCGCCCAGCGTCGCTTCACTCACCGTTACCGGAATCTTGGTGTACAAATCGTTGCCGCGCCGTTCGAAAAATTCATGCCACCGCACCACCACCCGCAAATACAAATCGCCCGCCGGCGCGCCCATGGTTCCGGAGTTGCCTTTGCCCGGGACCCGCACGCGCGCGCCATTCGCAACGCCTGCCGGGATGCGCACATCAATAGTCTCCGCGCGCCGCACGCGCCCTTCCCCGGCGCACGTCTTGCACGCCGTTCGCAGCTTGCCCGTCCCGCCGCACCGTGTGCACGGCACGTTGAAGCGCATTTTGCCCGCGGCCTGCTGGACCGTGCCCGTGCCCCCGCAGACCGTGCACGTTTGCGGTGAGCCTAGCGCACCGGTGCCATGGCACGTCTCGCAAGCATCCAGTCTGGTAATCGAAAGCTTTTTCACCGCGCCGCGCACGGCATCCCAGAAATCGATCTCGATCTGGTATTCCAGGTCGCCACCGGGTTCGTGCTCGGGCGCGCTCCCAGCGCTGCCGCGTCCAGCGCTAAAAAACTGGCTGAAGAGATCGCGGAAGCTCGCTCCGCCGCCCGCCGCGCCCGAGCCACCGCCAAAATCAAATCCGCCAAAATCAAAGTTGACGTCCTGCTCTTCGCCGTGGGCGCCTGCTCCACCCGCCCCGCCCGGTGGAAGGTTGTCACTGTAGAACCCGTACTGGTCGTACATCTGCCGCTTCTTGGAATCGGAGAGAACATCATAGGCTTCCTGCAGTTGCTTGAATTTTTCTTCCGCGGATTTGTCGCCGGGGTTCAAATCCGGGTGATACCTCCGCGCCAGCTTGCGAAACGCCGCGCGGATATCAGTGGCGTTGGCCTTGCGGGCCACTCCCAGCAGTTCGTAATAATCTTTTTTTTCTGTCGTCGGCATGTTGACCTTGAGCAAACACTGGAGAGGGGCGCAGCCCTGCTGCGCCCCTCTCCACCGCTACGGCAACTTAATTCGGCCGCTTCGACTCGTCCACGTCCACGTACTCGGCGTCGATCACATCGCCAGGCTTTTTCTCCGGGGCCCCGCCCGAGCCGGCGGAAGACCCGCCGCCCGCTCCGGCGCCCGCGGCCGCACCGGCCTGCCCCTCGGCACTGGCGGCTTGGGTCGTCTTGTACAGTTCCTCGGCGATTTTGTGCAGCGAGCGCTCCACGTTTTCCGTCGCCGCCCGCAGCCGTGCCACGCCGCCTTCGTTGATGGCTTTTTTCGCCTCTTCGATGGCTTCTTCGGCCTTTTTCACGTCCGCTTCCGCGATCTTCTCGCGGTTTTCGCGGAGCATCTTCTCCGACTGATAAAGAATGCCGTCCAGCCGGTTGCGCGCCTCGACCTCTTCCATGCGACGCCGGTCGTCTTCACTGTGCGCTTCGGCCTCCGTCTTCATCTTCTCGGCTTCTTCCTTGGTTAGGCCACTCGACGCGGTGATGGTGATCTTCTGCTCCTTGTTGGTGGCTTTGTCCTTGGCGCTCACGTTCAGGATGCCGTTGGCGTCGATATCAAACGTGACTTCGATCTGCGGCGTCCCGCGCGGAGCCGGGGGAATCCCGTCCAGCTTAAATTTGCCAAGCGAACGGTTGTCAGTGGCGAACTTGCGCTCCCCCTGCATGACGTGGATTTCCACGCCTGGCTGGTTGTCCGCCGCCGTCGAGTACGTTTCCACCTTGCGCGTGGGGATGGTGGTGTTGCGCGGGATCTGCACGGTCATCACCCCTCCGAGCGTCTCCACACCCAAGGAAAGCGGCGTGACGTCCAGCAGCAGGATGTCCTTTACGTCCCCGGCAAGCACTGCGCCCTGGATCGCCGCTCCCACGGCTACCACTTCGTCGGGGTTCACGCCCTTGTGAGGCTCTTTCCCGCCAAAGAAGTTGCGAACCAGTTGCTGCACCTTGGGGATGCGCGTCGAGCCGCCCACCAAAACCACTTCCTGGATGTCGTTTGGCGACATTTTGGCGTCTTCCAGCGCCTGCTTTACCGGTTTCATCGAGCGCTCAAGCAGCTCGTTCATCATCTGTTCGAGCCGCGTGCGTGTGAGTTTCTCCTCCATGTGAATCGGACCGCTGGCCCCCGCGGTGATGAACGGCAGGTTGATCTCCGTCTCCATCATCTGCGAAAGTTCGATCTTGGCTTTTTCCGCCGCGTCCTTCAGCCTCTGCAGCGCCATCTTGTCCTTGCTTAGGTCGATGTTGTTCTTCTTCTTGAACTCGTCAATCAGCCAGTCCACGATGCGCTGGTCGACGTCATCTCCGCCTAGGTGCGTGTCGCCGTTGGTCGACTTCACTTCCACCACGCCCGCGCCGACTTCCAGCACGGAAATGTCGAAGGTGCCGCCGCCCAAGTCATACACCGCAATGGTCTCGTCGCTCTTCTTATCCAAACCGTACGCCAGCGCCGCCGCGGTCGGCTCATTGATGATGCGCACCACTTCCAGACCGGCGATTTCGCCCGCCTGCTTCGTGGCTTGCCTCTGCGCGTCGTTAAAATACGCCGGCACGGTGATCACCGCCTTGGTCACCTTCTCGCCGAGGAAATCCTCCGCCGCGGACTTCAGCTTGCCGAGGATCATGGCGGAAATCTCCGGCGGACTGTAAGCCTTGCCCAAAATCTCCACTCGCGCGTCTTGATGCGGTCCGGCAACCACCTTGTAGGGCACGCGACGCGTCTCTTCGCCCACTTCATCGTAGCGCCGGCCCATGAACCGCTTGATGGAGTACACCGTGTTTTCGGGATTGGTCACCGCTTGGCGCTTCGCCACTTGCCCGACCAGCCGCTCACCGGTTTTGGTGATGGCCACCACGGACGGCGTCGTCCGCGCACCCTCCTGGTTGGGGATGACCACTGGCTCGCCGCCCTGCATCACCGCCACGACCGAGTTGGTTGTTCCCAGGTCAATTCCAATGATCTTGCTCATTGCTACCATTCCTCCTGAATCTTCTTGCCTTGCAATTTGGCTTCGCCCGTATCTCTCTGAAATCAAGGCGAATGCAGCTCAGTTCTCGCGTCCCAAGCCCAGCTCGAGTCGCAGTATACATGTTGAGTGTATGCTTGTCAAGTTCTATTGACACAGACCTAACCAATTTATTGTCAGCACGTTACAGCAACAGTCCGGTCTTCTTTGGCTGTACCCCAACTCTTCCCGGCAACTCCTTTAGAATAGAATTCACACCGACAAGGGACAGACGGGTGGGGCGTTATGGTTCAGCCAGGCGCTGCCTCGCACAACTCTTACGGTTTCGAGCGCAACCAACTTACCAGGGCCCGGTAGGTGTTGTTCGGTCGGCGGATGAACTTCGGTTGACGACCACTGCTACATTCCCGCCGTTTCGAGGTAGAATTCTCTTACTTACCCGCAGGGGCAAATCGCTCAAGCTATTTCGGAGGATCGTGTGAAACATCGGGGCATTCTGGCTGGAGCAGTTCTTCTCAGCGTACTGGTGGCTTCGGCGGTGCGGTCTACAGAAGCCGCCCCGCAATACTCTCCTGATATTCCCGACGTGGATCCGCACAAAGCCTTTGGCTCGAAGAACGCTCCCGTGACCATGGAGGTCTTCAGCGATTTTCAGTGTCCAGCCTGCAAGACCCTGTTCACCACCACGAATCGCCGGTTGATGGAAGATTACGTGAGCAGCGGCAAGGTCTACCTGATCCATCGGGATTTCCCGCTCCCCATGCACGCGCACTCGCGTGTAGCCGCGCGTTACGCTCGCGCCGCCGCGCAGCTCGGCAAGGGTGAGTCCGTGGAGCAAGCCCTGTTCCAAAATCAGGAAAAGTGGGAACAGAACGGCGACGTGGACGGCACGGTGGCCGCCGTGCTTTCCGCCGCGGAAATGACCAAGGTTCGCGCGCTTGTCAAAGGCAACTCGCTCGACACCGCCATTGACAAAGACTACGCGCTGGGCCAGACCTATCGCGTCAACCAAACCCCCACCACCGTATTTCATTGCAAGGGCCAGATCTATCCCTACTCCGGGGTCATGACCTACGACATTCTCAAGCAGTTTCTCGAGCAGCTGCTCGCCCAGAAATGAAGGAATCATTTTTCACCGCGGTAAAACAGCAGAGCTCCTTGCTGTGAGCTCAAGGACGAAGAACTGAAATCCGAAAAATGATGCCCTCCAGCCCACTCAATGTACGCCGCGCCATCATCTGGATCGGCCGCCTCGTCCTTGCCGGTATCTTCATCTATGCCGGCTACGCCAAACTGACCATGGGAATGCGTCCGCGTCCGCCGTTGGGAGTGGCCCTTTCGTTTTTTGCATTGCAGGTGGATTCCTATCGGATTCTCCCATCGTGGGGCGTCAAGTTGGTCGCCCACACACTGCCCTTCGCGGAAATCGGCCTCGGTCTTCTGCTGCTCATCGGCTGGCGATTCCGCATTTGGGCCACGCTCGTCACCTTGATCATGCTGGGATTCTTCGCCGCCGTGGTACGCTCCTACGCTCTTGGCATGCAGATCAATTGCGGCTGCTTCGCCACCCCCGAGCCGCTCACCATCAAGACGGTCATCCGTGATGGCGCACTAGTGGCTCTGGCGCTGCTCATGACCATTTTCGCCTTCATCGAAGCGCGCCGGCCGCACCCTTGGACGGCCCCGGAAAAAGCTTGAGCCGCACTTGCTCCGATGAAAACCCTCGCTGAATACCTCGAACTGGCCGCCGTCGCCCACGGACACCTGTGCGCCGGCCAGGTCCTGGGCGTACGCCTGGCCATGCTGGGCCTCCGCGAACTGGGCATCGACGACCCCGTCGCCGAGCGCAAACGCCTGGTTACTTACGTCGAGATCGACCGTTGCGTCACCGATGCCGTCGCGCTGGTCGCCCACTGCCGCCTCGGCAAGCGCGCCCTGAAATTTCGCGACTGGGGCAAAGTCGCCGCCACCTTCGTGGACCTTCAGACCGGCCGCGCCGTGCGCGTGGCCGCCAAGGAATCTTCCAAGCAAGCCGCCCGCGAGATGTTTCCCGAACTCGTCAAGGGAGTCGGCCAGCAAAAAGCCTACGCACAACTCTCCGACGATATTCTCTTCGACAAACAATGGGTGAAAGTGCAAGTCCAGCCTGAAGATCTACCTGGCTTCAAAGGCCCCCGCGTGGTCTGCGCCAAATGCGGCGAAGGCATTAACTTCAAACGCGAAGTCGTAAGCGAGGGCCGCGCCCTGTGCCGCTCCTGCGCGGGCGATTCCTATTACACCCATGAGGAAAGGAGGCCTGGATGAAAGGGTCTCCGATGCGGCCGTGATTTTGCTGGCATCCCTTTCGCCTGCCTGGGCCGCCAATTCAGGAAGCGCCATTTTCGAAACCATCTGCTAAGCCGGACCTCCCGCGGTTCGAGGCTCGGACGGCGACCGCGCTGCTTCAGAGCATCGAGCGCGCCACAAGAAATCGGGTGAAGTAAATTGCTACATTACCATCTCGAGTGGATCAACGGAGAAGTGCGTGTCTTCCGATGTCTTCCGATGGGGCTCTCGATACCCTGCTAGTTTTGTTCCACGACAGCCGTGGGAAAGTGGTGAAAGTTAAAATCGATTTTGAGTTCTAACCGCCGGGCTGGTTTTTCTTGCGCAACCTGCTCGTCGTCAGCACCCTATGGAACTTGGATTATGCGCTAGAATTTTCACCCGATGCTGAGCCTGCCACCGATCACGCTGCGTTTGCGCGGCTGGAAACTGATTGACCGCGTCGCGCTGGCATTCTTGTTGCTTTGCTCGATTGCGCTCGGCGCGGGCTGCGGCTTACTGTTTGTTTACGCCAGCGACCTGCCGGAAATTCGCGCGCTGGAAACCTACCGTCCCGACGTGGTCACCGAAGTCTACGCCGATGATGGTCAGCTCGCCGGCAGCTTCGCGCTGCAGCGCCGCATCCTGATGACCTACGAGCAGTGTCCCAAAGTGCTGTACAGCGCGGTCACCGCCATCGAGGACCAGCACTTCGAAGAACACTGGGGCATCGATTTCCCGCGCATGGCGAGCGCCGCCTTCCGCAACCTGGTCAAGCGCCGCATCACTGGCGGGGCCAGCACCATCACCATGCAGCTCGCCGGAAATCTTTTCCTCGATCGCAGCGACCGCAGCTTCCGCCGCAAAATGCAGGAAATTCTTCTCGCCCTGCAGATCGAGCGCCGTTACACCAAGCCGCAAATCTTTACCATGTATGCGAATCAGGTCTATCTCGCTCACGGTAACTACGGCTTTGCCGCCGCCGCGCAGTTTTATTTCGGCAAGCCGGTCACCGACCTGAACCTTCAGGAGGCCGCGCTTCTCGCCGGCATGGTCAACGGCCCGAAATTTTCACCGCTCACGAATCCCGAACTCGCGCTCAACCGCCGCAATCTCGTGCTCCGTCGCATGGAAGAAGAAGGGAAGATCACACCCGCGGAAGACACTGCTACCAAGAAATCGCCGGTCGGTCTGCACATTCAGTATCCGCGCAACGACCTCGCGCCGTACTTCTTCGAGGAGATTCGTAAGTACCTTGAATCCACGTACGGGACCGAAGCGGTCCACGAGCGCGGGCTGCGCGTCTACACTACCCTGAACATACACATGCAGCGCATCGCCAACCAGTCGCTCCGCGACGGTCTGCACAGCTACGAACGACGCCACGGTTGGAGAGGCAATCTCCCCAACGTCCTGCGCGACAATCTCGGCAAGTTGGAGACCTACGAAGACGACGATTGGCACCACGCGATCGAGAAGGGAAGCTACCTGAGCGGACTCGTCCTCACGGTGAGCGAAAGAGACGCGGTCATAAAAATCGGGCCGTACCGCGGGATTCTCTCTCCCAACGATTTCGCCTGGACCGGCCGCAAGAAACCTGCCGAACTCCTGAAAGTGGGTGACCTCGCCCAATTCTCCATTCAAGAATTGCGGGACAATACCGTGCGTGTTCAGCTCGAACAGCAGCCCGGGCCGCAGGGCGCGCTTCTGGCCATCGACAATTCCACCGGGGAAATCAAAGCCCTGATTGGCGGTTACAGTTTTGAAGATTCCAAATTCAACCGCGCCACGCAGGCTGTCCGCCAGGTCGGCAGCTCTTTCAAGGTTTACGTTTACGCTGACGCGCTGGAACGAGGCTCGACGCCCTTTGACACCATCGTCGATTTGCCGTTTACCACCATCAGCGGCGGCCAAACCTACTCGCCGCGTAACTACGATGAAAAATTTGAAGGGACCATCACCCTTCGCCGCGCCCTGGCGGGCTCACGCAACGTTCCCGCCGTAAAACTGGCGGAAAAAGTCGGCATCAACACCGTCGTGGACATGGCCAAGCGTTTCGGCATCACCACCCCGCTTCCGCCCTATCTGCCGCTGGCCCTGGGCGCCGCAGACATGAAGCTTCTCGAACACGTCTCGGCCTTCACCGTTTTCCCCAACGACGGCATCCGCATCGATCCACACATGATTCGCCGGGTCACCAGTTACGAGGGCGCGCTGCTCGAAGAAGCGCATCCTGAAGTGCACGACGTTCTAACTCCCGAAGTGGCACGCACCATGACCGCCATGCTCGAAGAAGTCATTCAATTCGGCACCGGTATCCAAGCCAAAGCACTGGGACGCCCGGCGGCCGGGAAGACCGGAACGACACAGGATTACACCGATGCCTGGTTCGTGGGCTACACGCCGCAGCTCACCGCCGGCGTGTGGGTGGGCTTCGACGACAAGCAGATTTCACTCGGGAAAAAAGAAACCGGCGCACGCGCGGCATTGCCCATCTGGCTCGAATTCATGCAAGGCGCCACGGCCGGGACGCCGGTGATGGATTTCACAAATGTCGTTCCGCTCGAGGAGCAGGTCGGCGAGCATCACGTCAACGTGGATACCCCAGATACCGCCCCCACCGAAGACGAGCCCGCCGCCCCCAAAGAAAAACCGCCGGCGCCACCGCCGCCGGCAAAAACTGCTGCGGCGGATACGACCGGCGTTTCTCCGCGCCTTTCTGCGGCTCAGAAACAATTGTGAGCAGGGACTCAGCCAGTCCCCGAAATCGTCCGAATGCGATGAACACCACAGGAAATGCGGCCGTTCAAATTGGTACACACCCAGCGCTCGAGGTCTACCGTCTCTTTCGAAAGGGATCCCATCCAGCGGGAGTGAATTGACTCTCCCGACCATTCTCTTCGAGCAGCAGCACGTCTCGCTCGCGGGTGATTTTTCCAATCGCGGCCAGACCCACACCTTGAAACGACTTCGGCAGGAGCTTGGTCTTCGGTGGTGGCACGGTGAACAGTAATTCGTAGTCATCCCCGCCATGCAACGCCAGCTGCACGGGGTGGTGTCCGTGCTTGAGAGCGAGATCCGGGGTGCCAACCTGCGGAATCTTTAGTTTTTCCAGTCGCGCACCGACGGCGCTAGCAGCGCACAGCCTCGCGAGATCGCTCGAAAGTCCATCGGAGAGGTCCATCATCGCGCTCGCCAAGCCCTTTTTGGCCAACCATTGGCCCAGCGCGAGACGCGGCTGCGGATAAAGGTGCTTTCGTGTCAGGGGATCCTGCTGGCTGGCCGCCCCTGCGCTTCGTCGCACGATCTGTAGACCCAACTCGGCTTCCCCCAGCCGCCCACTGACATAAATGAGGTCGTCTGCTCGTGCTCCCGAACGCAGCAAAGCGCGCCCGGCAGGCACTTCACCAACGGCGGTTATATTGATAAGAATTTCTTCTCGCCGTGTCGTGTCTCCGCCCGCTAGCGCACACTGAAGCTTGCTGGAAGCGCGCCGCAAGCCGCCGAGGAATAGATCCAGCCACCGCCCGGTGCGCGTTTCGGGCAGTGCCAGGCCGAGCAGGAAGCAGCGGGGCGCGCCCCCCATCGCCGCTATATCACTGACCGCTCTGGCCAGGCACTTCCAACCCACGGCATCCGGCGGATGCTTCTTTGGCAAGAAGTGTGTCCCTTCGAGGAACCAGTCGCATGTGAGGATGATCTCGTGGCCGTGCTTCGGACGAAAGAGTGCCGCGTCATCGCCGATTCCCAGAGACACGGATCGCCCAGCTCCACGGCCCCGCGATGATGGGGAGCTGTCCCAAATCTTCCCGAGGAGCGCATCCTCGTTCTGGTGTTTCCGCGGCATCGGTTCTCTCTGACTCTAGAGCGACTATTGGCGGGCGATAGTATAGCCTCTGATGCTCGGCCGGTCTTTTGCAACTCATGCGTTCGAACGCTGAGACTTGTCGACTCTCTATGGTTACCTGACCTTTGGTGCAGGGGACAGGTTCTAACAGCCTGACCTTCAAAGTACAAAATACAGGGTTGACGTCCAGCTCTACAGAATCTAGTATGTGCAAGGTCGCGGACCAAGGCTCACGGTTCAGATTCTGGTTGAAGTTCAGTTCCGGTTCCAGCGGGTACCGAGTAAATCACCCGCAAACGTCAAAAGTAAAGGCCTGAGGGGCCCGGTATTCATGAGGGGTAAGAGCTACACATTTTTTATCGCGTCCACTCCGGGCAAGCTCCGGAAAGTCATCGTGCCCGCTTATGTGCTGCACGGTATCGCCGTCCTGGCGCTCATCGGGGCCATCAGCGTGACGGTGGCGGTGGGCTCCTATTCGCGAATGCTTTGGAAAGTCGGAAACTACAACGCCCTGCAGCACGATCAGGAAACCCTCAAGAAGCAGTATCGGCAACTTCAGGGCACCGTCAACGACACCAACCAGCGCCTTGATTCTCTGCAGTCCCTGGCGACGGAAGTGGCCATGACCTACGGGGTGCTGCGCTATCATCCGGCAGCTTTCGATCAGAGCGACAATCCCGTAGATGCCCAGGATGCTTTCGACCGCTCCATCGAGCAGTACACTTTCTTAAAGCGCAATGCCGCGGTGATCGCCATCTCCAGCAGCGGGCTGCACTTGCTCTCCCCGATGAGTTTTGCCAACTCCACGTATACGCCTTCGATCTGGCCGGTCCTCGGTCACATTACCGATAGCTTCGGGGAGCGCTTGGATCCGTTTAGCGGTGAAGGCGCATTCCACACCGGCGTGGATGTGGCTTCAGATTACGGCGCTCCGGTTCACGCCACTGCGGATGGCATCATCGCCATCGCGGAGAATCATGCAGGCTACGGCCGCCTGGTGGTGATTGATCATGGTTTCGGAATCACCACCTGGTACGCGCACCTTTCGGCGTTCTCTGCCGTCGGCGGCGCGCGCGTCAAGCGCGGAGAGGTGGTTGGCTACACCGGCATCAGCGGCCGGTCAACTGGTCCACACGTGCACTACGAAGTCCGAATGAACAACGCGCCCATCAATCCCTGGCGCTATATGAAGTCCACTCCTGCGGGTGACTGATTCTTTGATTGAAATTCTGCCCATCGCCTAGAGCGGCGGTCCTAGGCCCGCCAATTCTTTTTTGGCGTGCGCGTTTCCCGTCGGCGGGCTGTGCAGCGCGAATTTGCTCCACGCGTTTGTCACGTGCGGCCTTTCCTGGCTTTACCTGCGCGCGGCTGGTTTGGTGGGGAGTCCGGCATGACGGGTGCAGCCCGGCGGGCGGTCTCCAGAAAGTCCGGCGTTATTTCGAATACCACGCGGACCGATTTGCTATCTCCGCGGTCGATCTTGGAGACCTCCACGCTCTTCAGAAGTTGCAGGTAAGCCTCACGCGCCGCCGGATCCAATTGTTGCCTGGTCTGGGCGTCATTGAGTCCCAACTGTGCCAGTATGACGACGCCATTCAGCAGGTCCACGAGTTGCCGCGCCGTCGCTTCCACCGTCGATTCTCCTTCGGCCACCACGCGCAGCCGATCATTTTCCGGTTTTCCTGCCAGGGTGATCCACTGCAATTGATCGAGCAATGTGGACAGCTGTGGGGAGCGGAGACCGCTGGGAGCCTGGGCGGCGAGCGCGGTACCGATGGCGGCGTCTTGCCGGATCACGGCAAATACTGGCGAGCCCGCCAGACGTTCGAACCGCGCGTGCCAGTCCGCAGCCTCCTCAGCCTTTTTTTTTGCGTCGCTGAGGAGGGCCAGGTGTTGATCATCGGTGACCGCGATTCGATCATTCCTCAAAAACGTAAGAGAGATTTTCCTTGCCGTTCCACTGACCGGCACGGAAAAAATCTCGCCTCCGTCCGTTCTTACGGACGAACCGGTCTTCCATGCATAGGCGGAGATTTTTTGCCGGTCGAATTTTCCATCAAGAATTGAAAACAAACTGGAGCCTGGTCCACCTTTGCCGACCGCTATGGTGATGCGCTGGAGGTCGCGCTCGTAATTGAATCCGGTTTCTTTGACAAACTGCGCGTAATCCGCGTCCACTGGCGGTCTCGGCGCCCACGCGTAAAGTTTGGCGATAAATGGCGCTTGGCGGAGTTGGTCGAAATCCGCAAAAACAACCGCGCTGGCGTCCGTGGGCATGAGCGCCAGTGCCTCCTCGCGCCGAGCGCCGGGCGCTAGGCCCCATTTGTGAGATCCGAAAAAGGCGACGGCGCCCAGAACGATGACAACGGCCGCCAGGCCGATCCAGGTCCGTTTCCTCATGGTTCTCCCTACCGTGTTCGCATCCCGAGTGCTGGGTATATGCGATTGTCCCATCGGAAAGGGGGTTCCCGGCATCTAAATGTGAGGACGAAAAGGCGCCTCGCACGCGGCCCTCTCGCTGCTTCGATAGGGGCCGTTTCGGCTGACCGCTTTATGTGGTAAACGATAGATGACAGACAGGATAACGGGTGTCCAGGTGGACAAGGGTGCATGCCGTTTTCCACAGGGCTGGCCCTCCACGTGCTACAATTCGCTGGCGACCCCTTGCAATTCTTATTCCTCTTCTGCTATTCTTACTCGGTTTGAGCGGCGCTGGCGTAGCTCAGCTGGTAGAGCATCTGATTTGTAATCAGAGGGTCGGGGGTTCAATTCCCTCCGCCAGCTCCACCAGCAACTGTTGCCGGGGAGCGAGGGCGGAGCGAATCCTGAGGGAAAAATCGAACGGGCTGGTGTCTTTTGACACGAGTCCTTTTTGTGTTTTTGCCCAGCATGCTTGCAAGTTGTTGAAGATAAGATCGGGATCCGTAGTTTGCGTTCCAAAAAGTTTTCACGGGACGGGTGGGTGAGTGGCTAAAACCAGCAGACTGTAAATCTGCCGCTCCTTGCGGGCTACGAAGGTTCGAATCCTTCCCCGTCCACCAAGCTCTCGTTGTGGGGTTAGCGAAAACCGCAAGACAATCGCATCCAGCGATGTTCGAAAGCGGTCCGATTCGG
>Ga0179592_10000867_pt1 | contig 12226 bp, 11 predicted proteins | sample CZODoug2_1_08_16_FD_148623 | JGI IMG/M metagenome (GOLD analysis project Ga0179592, IMG submission 148623) | Vadose zone soil fungal communities from Angelo Coast Range Reserve, California, USA - CZODoug2_1_08_16fungal (Illumina Assembly) | ecosystem: Environmental > Terrestrial > Soil > Vadose...
TCGGCCAGACCTTTCCAGCGATCGGTCGGGGGCGTCACGTCCGCCGTCGGGGCCAGCGGCGCCTGGTCGATCACCGCGCCGGGAATCGGAACCACGCTATTATTGTCCTGCGCCCCCTGCACCACGTTGCGCGCCGTGCGATCGTACGGCGGCCGCTCGTTTCCGGTGCGCTGCCCGAGGACATTGCGCAGGCGCAGGAAGATGAAGACCGCCAGCGCCAGGAAGATGATGGTGTAAATATCCACGTCGCATTCGCTTTCTGGTCTGCGCCGGTAACGGGTCCGGCGGTAGAGCGTTCCTTTGGGGAACGGCAGAGATTACATCATGGAAGGGTCTGCAGCATGTAGGCACGAAACTTGGCCCGGCCAATGGCGCACTTGGCATGAGGAGCCATGCCGGCGGCAATAGGCCAAGTCGGTGCGCTTGACCGTTCGCCACGGGCGAATAGTAGCGCGTTTTCGCTGCGAGGGGAAACCCGATCATGCCTGGAAATCGCGCATATTCAACAATTTAGGGTGCCCCCTCCACGCTGGACCGGCCAGCATGGTCGCTACCTGCCGCGCTGGCCGATTCCTGGGGTGCGCGCGTACAAGCCTGCGGGCGATTGTCGTCCTTGTGGTATGAGGCGGGGCTATGATAGCCACTCGCCCCGACACGGGCATTTTTGCTCTTTGAGCGAATTCCGACCCAAAATCGGTCCCGCTCGCCTTCGAACGTTCCAGGAGACTTCCATGACCAACGGCAACGGCGCGCCCCCCGAGGCGGCCCCTCCTCCCCAGTTGAACGTGCTGGCGCAATATACCAAGGACCTGTCGTTCGAAAACCCGAACGCGCCGGCTTCGCTCGCACCGCAACAGCAGCAACCTGCGATCAATATCCAGATCAACGTCAGTGCCAACAATATCGCCGAAAACGAATTCGAAGTGACGCTTTCGGTCGAAGGCAAGGCGGAAAACGCCGGTAAGGTGATGTTCAGCTTCGATCTCGCCTATGCCGGCGTGTTCCGGATTCTGAACGTACCGAAGGAAAATCTGCATCCGCTGGTCATGATCGAATGTCCGCGGCTGCTGTTCCCGTTTGCACGCGAAATCATCGCGACCTCGGTGCGCGACGGCGGTTTCCCGCCGCTGATGCTGGATCCGGTGGATTTTGTCGGTTTGTACCGCCAGAACCTGGAGCGGCAAACTGCCGCGCAGGCGGCGCCGGCTAAACCGAGCTGAACCGCGCGCGTCCGGCTTCAATAAGTTATGCGCTCAGGAAATCGCCCCAGATCGGCTTGTCGCCCAGCGTGGCGACAAAGGCCCGATGCGCCGCGCGATCGTCCTCGGTGACCCGCGGAGCGAGCGGCACCAGGCGTTGCCGCCGCGGCATTTCGCCGTAGCCGGCAGCGCGGGTATCGCGGCCCTCCGTGGCAAGGATCAATTGCGACTGCCGCGCCCCGATCAGATCGATGTAGACTTCGGCCAGAAGTTCGGCGTCCAGCAACGCGCCGTGTTTGGTGCGGCAGGAATTGTCGATCGCATAGCGCGAGCAGAGGTCATCGAGACGGTTCGACACCCCCGGATGTTTGCGGCGCGCCAGCAGAAGCGTGTCGACCAGCCGGTCGCGCGGGATCGGCGGCCGCTTGATGCGGTCAAGCTCGGCGTTGATGAAGCCGATGTCGAACGAGGCGTTGTGGATCACCAGCGGCGCGTCGGCGATGAATTCCAGGAACTCCTCGACCACTTGAGCGAACAGCGGCTTGTCGGCGAGGAACTCGCTGGAAAGACCATGCACCGCGAATGCTTCCGCCGGCATGTCGCGCTCTGGATTGAGATGCCGGTGAAAGGTCTGTCCCGTCGGCATGCGATTGACCATTTCGACGCAGCCGATTTCAACCAGCCGGTCGCCCCGCAGCGGGTCGAGGCCCGTGGTTTCGGTATCGAGAACGATTTCGCGCATGAATTAAACCGCTGAGAATGACGAATCAGGATCGCCGCCGCGGCATCTTAACAGCCTCGTTCAGAATGTCCCGGATTCGCAGGCGCACGGCGTCGAGTCCATCGGATGTATCCACCACGAAATCAGCGCGGCGGCGTTTTTCGGCGTCGGGCAGTTGCCGCGCGAGGATGGCATCGAGCTTTTCACTGGTCATGTTGTCGCGCGCCAGGATTCGCTGGTGCTGAAGTTCCGGCGTGGTCGTGACCACCACCACCGCGTCCACCCGTTTTTCGCCACCGGTCTCGAACAGCAATGGCACATCGACCACCGCGACCGGTGCGCCGGACCGTTCGGCATCATCCAGGAATTTTTGACGTGAGGCGCCGAGCATCGGATGAACGATCTGCTCCAGCCGCTTGATCGCCGCCGGATCATGCACCACGCGGGCCGATAGCATGTTGCGATCGACTTTGCCGTCCACCGTCGTGCCGGGAAACGCCGCTTCGATGGCGGGCACGGCCTCGCCTTCGTATAACATGTGAACGGTCGCGTCGGCATCGTAAACCGGAACACCGGCCTCCGCGAACAGCTTTGCGGTGGTCGATTTTCCCATCCCGATCGAGCCGGTCAGTCCGAGAATTATCATTCAAATATCGCCATTGGCTGCCATATCAGGATTTTCCAGTTCAGCCGTTATCATCCGCCACCGGGTCTCGCCTTTGGCGAGCCCGATGACAGGCTCCAGCGGATGATCCAGTATTCCGAAGCGCTCGCAATCCACTGCAGCCTCGCAGCGTACTGGATGCCCGCCTTCGCGGGCATGACGAGTGTGTGGTGTGCGCATGCACTGCATCTTTTACATCCCGAGCAGCCGCTCGCTTCGCAGAAACGCCAGCAATGGCAGCAGCGGCAGACCGAGGATGGTGAAATGGTCGCCTTCTATCCGCTCGAACAAATGAACCCCCGGCCCTTCAAGCTGATAGGCGCCGACACTTGAGCTAACAACGTCTCCCGCTTCATCCAGATAGACGTCAATCTCGGCCTCGCCAAGCCGCCGCATCGTCATCCCTGCGATCGCCGCTGCCTCGAACAATATCTTGCCATCGCGCGCGACGGCAACGGCGGAGTGCAGTTCGTGGCTGCGACCGGCAAGCGCGCGCAATTGCGCGGCAGCAAGCGCGCGGCCGGCCGGCTTGCTGAAGAGACGCTCGCCGAGCGCCAGCGTCTGGTCCGCGCCGATGACAAATTTGCCAGGCTGCCGCGCCGATACCGAAAGCGCTTTCTCACGCGCCAGAAGCGAGGCGATCTCGCCGGGCGCTGAAAGGCCGGAAGCTTGCTGTACAGCCCGCTCGTCGATCTCGGCCGTTACGGCTTCGAAGCTGATGCCGGCATTGGTCAGCAGCGCCTGTCGCGCGCGGCTTTGCGAAGCCAGGATCAACGGAGATTTTCCGCGCCAGAGCGTCATTCCGCCAGCCGTTGCCGTTGCCTGTCGGTGAACAGCTTCAAGACGGCGGCGGCGGTTTCCTCGATCGATCGCCGCGTGACGTCCAGCAGCGCCCAATTGAACTTGGCGCTCAATCGCCGCGCGAACGCGACTTCATCGGTGACGGCCTGACGATCGATATAGGTGTCATTGTCCCGATCGCCCATGCTCAACAGCCGGTTCTGCCGAACTTGAATGAGCCGCTCCGGCGTCGCGTGCAGACTGACCACCAGCGGCTTTTTCAGCTCCACCAATTGATGCGGGATCGCAATGCCCGGCACCAGCGGAACGTTCGCGGTGCGGATGCCGCGGTTGGCGAGATAGATCGAGGTCGGGGTTTTCGATGTGCGGGACACGCCGACCAGAACCACGTCGGCGTCTTCGAGGCCTTCGACGTGCTGGCCGTCGTCATGGATCATCGTGTAATTCAGCGCGTCGATACGTTTGAAATATTCCGCATTCAGGGTGTGCTGCGCGCCGACCCGTCCCGTGGTGGCGGCGCCGAGATAGGCCTGAAACAATTGCATGACCGGGCCGATGATCGAAAGGCTGGGTATGTTGATCTGCTGGCACTTGGCTTCCAGCCGGCCGACCAGATCTTTCTCCAGCAAGGTGAAGAGTACGATGCCGGGGGCTTGCTCGATTTCATCGAGCACGCGGTCGAGCTGCTTCTGGCTGCGCACCAGCGGATAGACATGTTCGACCGGCGTCACGTTGGCATATTGCGCGGCCACCGCGCGCGCCACCGTGATCAGCGTCTCGCCGGTTGAATCAGAAACCAGGTGAAGATGAAAATAGTTGCCGGTCGTAGGCACGGTGACCCCTGTGTATCCTGTGAATCGCTGTGGAGCGTACCCGACAGAATCGTGCGAGCGACGACGCATCGGGGATAACCCGGCTTTTTCTTCACAGGCCTCGAATGAGGATAAGTCCATTCAACGGCGGCAATGATAGTGAGGTTATGTGGACTTGTCTCTTGATAAGCTGGCCATGACGCAACCCAAGTGCCTGAGCCGAGTAGTATTATTCAAATTGCCGAATGTAGCGGGAAATTTGTTGATGGATGTGAACAAGCCCGGGGAACTGGCGGACGGTTTTGTGCGGGCCTAATCCACCGCTACTTAGACTCAAACCTAAGATTCTAAAATTATTGTTTTAGAAAAGGACCGCTTGCGGAAAGGCTTCCGTTCGGGTCTGTAGGCGACATGCTTTTCAACCGATCATTCGTCGAAACGTTCCGACGTTGATCGGTTGGAAATTCCCCACCATCGCTGGCGAGTAGAAATTCCCGATGTACGAATGGATCAAGGCGCTGCATGTGATCGCCGTCATCGCGTGGATGGCGGGCATGCTGTATTTGCCGCGGCTGTTCGTCTATCACTGCGACGCCGAAGCCGGATCGAAGCAATCCGAAACCTTCAAAGTGATGGAACGGCGGCTGCTGAAGGCGATCATCAACCCGGCGATGATCGTGACCTGGTTGGCGGGACTTTACCTCGCCTGGGCCGGCCACTGGTTCTCGGCGGGCTGGCTGCATGGCAAGCTTCTGCTGGTGCTGGTCCTGTCGGGCGTTCACGGTTTTTTTTCCCGTTGCGTCAAGGATTTCGCTGCCGATCGCAATCTGCGGAGCCAGAAATTCTACCGTATAATCAATGAGGTACCGACGGTACTCATGATCGGGATCGTAATCCTCGTGGTGGTGAAGCCGTTTTGACGAAGGCGGCCATCAACATCTGCAGCGCTGCGCCTCCTTGCGCAAAGCCGGCCGATTTTCTATATTAATGAAATCCCACCCCACGCAGGCGGATGTGGTTGCGTCCCGGCTTCCTCGTTGAACCGGCCGCCGCATCAGGTTTGAAGCCTCTCCGGCCCCTTCCTTGCTCAGACCTGCGGACCTTCTTTTTCTGTCGTCCGCATTTTCCTAAAGCCACCTCGCAATCCCTCCTCCGTTATTCCACAGGACCATCCCAATGCGGGAAATGAAACTCCAAGACCTCAAGGCTCAAACGCCGGCCGAGCTCGTCTCGTTCGCGGAAGAGAAAGGGGTCGAAAATGCCAGCACGATGCGCAAGCAAGAGCTGATGTTCGCCATTCTCAAACAACTCGCGATCCAGGAAACCGACATTATCGGCGAAGGCGTCGTTGAGGTTCTCTCCGACGGATTTGGATTCCTGCGCTCGCCGGACGCCAATTATCTGCCGGGGCCCGATGATATCTATGTCTCGCCTTCGCAGATCCGCCGCTTCGGACTTCGTACCGGCGACACCATCGAAGGCCACATTCGCAGCCCGAAAGAAGGCGAACGCTATTTCGCGCTGCTCAAGGTCAACACGCTGAATTTTGAAGACCCCGAGAAATCCAAGCACAAGGTCAATTTCGACAATCTGACGCCGCTGTTTCCCGATCAGCGCTTCCGGCTCGAACTGGAAGACCCGACCAGAAAAGATCTTTCCGCTCGCGTGATCGACATCGTCGCTCCGATCGGCAAGGGCCAGCGCGCACTGATCGTGGCGCCGCCGCGCACCGGCAAGACGGTGCTGATGCAAAACATCGCGCACTCGATCACGGCCAATCACCCGGAATGCTATCTGATCGTGCTGTTGATCGACGAGCGTCCCGAAGAAGTCACGGACATGCAGCGTTCGGTGAAGGGCGAAGTCGTCTCGTCGACCTTCGATGAGCCGGCGGTGCGTCACGTCCAGGTCGCCGAGATGGTGATCGAGAAAGCCAAGCGGCTGGTCGAGCACGGCCGCGACGTCGTGATCCTGCTGGACTCGATCACGCGCCTCGGCCGCGCCTACAACACGGTGGTCCCGTCATCGGGCAAGGTGCTGACCGGCGGCGTCGATGCCAACGCGCTGCAGCGGCCAAAACGTTTCTTCGGTGCCGCGCGTAACATCGAGGAGGGCGGCTCGCTCACCATCATCGCGACCGCGCTGGTCGATACCGGCAGCCGCATGGACGAAGTGATTTTCGAAGAATTCAAAGGCACCGGCAATTCGGAATTGATTCTCGATCGCAAGGTTTCCGACAAGCGCACCTTCCCAGCGATCGACATCTCGCGCTCCGGCACCCGCAAGGAAGAGCTGATCACCGATCCGCAACTGCTCAAGAAGATGTACGTGCTGCGCCGGATCCTCAATCCGATGGGCACCATGGACGCGATCGACTTCCTGCTCGACAAGTTGCGCAACACCAAGAACAACTCGGAATTCTTCGAGTCGATGAATACCTGAGCTGTCTCGCCGGATTTGAAGAGGGCGCCTTCGCGTAAGCGGGGCGCCTTTTTCGTGCCCGGTGCAACGCGCCTGCGCGCAGCTTGCCTCCATGGATGTTCGTACTATGTTCTTAAGCGTTGCTGGAGCGTTTTTTGGATGCACAGCGGCGCCGCGCGGCACGGCGAGGGATCGTCACCGGTCAACGGCACGCAGCATCCGGCGCTTTGAATTCTGGTGACGCCGGTCTAGGCCTATTTGTTGTCCCGACCGAACCCGGGCGTAGAGCCGGACCGGTGACGTCAAAATTTCGTTGGTTTCTGAAGCAGGCCCCGGAGCGAGCAGTCAATGCATCCGCGTGAGCAAACCATTTTCGCGCTGTCATCGGGCCGGCCGCCAAGCGCCATTGCAATTGTCCGAGTCTCCGGGCCCGAGGCCGCGACGGCGCTCACCTTGCTCGCAGGAAAAATTCCGCTGCCGCGGATGGCGACGCGATCACTGCTGCGTGATGGCAGTCAGCAGCCGATCGACGATGGGGTGGTGCTTTGGTTTCCGGGACCGGCAAGTGCGACCGGAGAAGACGTCGCCGAATTTCACGTCCACGGCGGGCGCGCGGTTCTGTCGGCGTTGTTCGCGACGCTCTCGGCGCTCGACCATATGCGCGCGGCGGAGCCGGGTGAATTCACCCGACGTGGGTTCGAGAACGGCAAGCTCGATCTCACCGAGGCCGAAGGTCTCGATGATCTGATCCACGCCGACACCGATCGTCAGCGCAGCCAGGCGCTGCGTCAGTTGAAGGGGTTGCTCGGCGACCGAGCGCGTGACTGGCGCGCGCAGATCATCGAAGCCTCCGCGTTGATCGAAGCTGGAATCGATTTCTGCGACGAGGGCGACGTGCCCGCGGAGCTGATCGCGCCGGCGCTTGCCAAGATCAAAACGCTGCTCGGTGAAATCCAGCAAGTGCTGGCGGAGCAGGGGCGCAGTGAACGGCTGCGCGAGGGTCTGATCGTTGCGATCGCGGGTCCCCCGAACGTCGGCAAGTCCACGCTGATGAATCAGCTGGCGTGTCGCGAGGTGGCGATCGTCTCGCCGCATGCCGGCACTACGCGCGACATCATCGAAGTGCAGCTCGATCTCGACGGCTATCCGGTAACGGTGATCGACACCGCCGGCATCCGCGACACAGACGATCCGGTGGAGCGGGAAGGCGTGCGTCGGGCCCGGGCGCGCGCGGCTGAAGCGGACCTGGTGCTGTGGCTGCTCGATGCGACGCACGAAAAAAATTTGGACGAAGGCGCAGCACCGGTGTGGGTCGTGCGTAACAAGATCGATCTCGACGCTGTCGAATCCGATGCGGGAGGTCTGAGACTCGATGCGGCGATTTCCCGACGGCCCGCCGGCGTTTTGGAGCAGGGACGGACGAGCGCGGACTTTGCAATCTCGGCAAGCCGGGGTGATGGAATTGCAGAATTGATCTCAGCCCTGGTCGGCTTTGCGCAAAATTATTTTGGCTCGGGGGAGGGCGGCCTGATCAGCCGCGAGCGGCAGCGCAAATTATTGGAGCAGACAGTCGTCTCGCTCCGGCGCAGCATCAGCGTCATCGAACAAGGCGAGGAGCTAGCCGCGGAAGACTTGCGAATCGCGGCTCGGTCATTGGGCCAGCTGCTGGGCCGGGTCGATGTGGAGGATCTGCTCGATGTGATCTTCCGGGATTTTTGTATAGGTAAGTAAGAATGTCTTATTAACCTTAACGAAACGTTTCACGTGAAATCGTTTCACGTGAAACAGTGCGCCCTCTCCATGCGCGCGCGTGAGCGGATGTTTCACGTGAAACATTCTAGGAGCAGGATGAGATTAGGGTGGGGCCCTGACGACGGACCATTTTTCTTCTCGTGCCCCGGACGCAAGCCGCACGAGCGCTGCGAGCCGGGGCCCATTCTACTTTGCATGGGGTTGTTTTCGCGATTTTGTGTTTGGGCTCCGCAGTGTACCTCCGAAGAGGCGCTGCCCTGCGTCCGGGACACGAGATCGTTAGTGCTTCGCGCTCACGGCGAATCGATCCAACTCCAATGCATCATGCTCCAGCGGCGAACTTACGTCTTCCGGGTTTCCTCGCTCTGCGATAAAAGCCCCGCATGATCGCCTACCCGAAAACTTTCGACGTCATTGTTATTGGAGGCGGCCACGCCGGTTGCGAGGCCGCCAGCGCGGCTGCGCGCATGGGAGCCATGACTGCATTGGTGACGCATCGCTTTGCGACCATCGGCGCGATGTCCTGCAATCCGGCGATCGGTGGTCTCGGCAAGGGCCATCTGGTCCGCGAGGTCGATGCGCTGGATGGACTCATGGGCCGGGTGGCCGATGCCGCCGGCATTCAGTTTCGCATGCTCAATCGTCGCAAGGGTCCGGCGGTGCGGGGCCCGCGCGCCCAGGCCGATCGCAAGCTCTACGCCGCGGCCATGCAGACGGCGATCCGCGAGACCGCCGATCTCAGCGTCATCGAAGGCGAGGCGGATGATCTGATTGTCTCTAACGGCCGCGTCACTGGGGTCCGTTTGGCCGATGGCGTTGAGCTGGCCGCGGGCGCTGTCGTCATCACCACCGGGACCTTCCTGCGCGGGTTGATCCATCTCGGCGAAAGAAACTGGCCGGCCGGTCGCGTCGATGAGGCGCCGGCGATGGGACTTTCAAAGTCTTTCGAGCGCGCCGGCTTTACACTTGGACGGCTGAAGACCGGCACGCCACCGCGGCTCGATGGCAGCACGATCGATTGGTCGGTGGTGGAGATGCAGCCGGGCGACGATCCGCCCGAACCGTTTTCGGTGATGACCGATCGCATCACGACGCCGCAGATCCAGTGCGGCATCACCCGCACTCGGCCAGCGACCCACGATGTGATCCGGGCCAATGCGCATCGCTCGCCGATGTACTCCGGCCAGATCAAGAGCAGCGGTCCGCGCTATTGTCCTTCGATCGAGGACAAGATCGTTCGCTTCGGCGACCGCGACGGACACCAGATCTTCCTCGAGCCGGAAGGGCTCGACGACACCACGGTTTACCCCAACGGTATCTCGACCTCGCTGCCGGAAGAAGTGCAGCTGGCCATTCTGGCGACCATTCCCGGTCTCGAGCGGGTGCGGATGGTACGGCCGGGCTATGCCATCGAGTACGACCATGTCGACCCGCGCGAGCTCGATCCGACCTTGCAGACCAAGCGTCTGCCGGGCCTGTTCCTGGCCGGGCAGATCAATGGCACCACCGGGTATGAAGAGGCGGCGGCGCAGGGACTCGTCGCCGGCCTCAACGCAGCGTTGGCCGCCAGCGGCACCGACGCCATCGTGTTCGATCGTGCCGACGGCTATCTCGGTGTGATGATCGACGATCTGGTGACGCGCGGTATCACCGAGCCGTACCGGATGTTTACCTCGCGGGCCGAGTACCGGCTGACCCTGCGCGCCGACAACGCCGATCAGCGCCTCACCAATAAGGGCATCGCGTTGGGCTGCGTAGGACACGCCCGCTCGATCCGTCACGGCGCCAAGATGGCCGCACTCGATGCCGCGAAGGCGTTGGCGAAATCGCTGACGCTCACGCCGAATGAAGCCGCGCGATATGGACTGGCGCTTAATCGCGACGGCGTTAGACGCTCGGCGTTTGAGTTGCTGGCTTATCCGGAGATCGGCTGGGAAGAACTGCGGGGCGTCTGGCCGGAGCTGTCGGTCATTGACCCAGGGATCGCGATCCATCTTGAGATCGATGCCAAATACGATGTCTATCTCAAGCGACAGATTGCGGATGTCGATGCCTTCCGCCGCGACGAGGGTCTGATCCTGACCGACATCGACTACGCCGACGTGCCCGGACTCTCCAATGAGGCCCGCTCGAAACTCGAGGGCGCGCGACCGCGCACGGTGGGGCAGGCCGGCCGGCTCGATGGTTTGACGCCTGCGGCGCTGGGGATCCTGGCGGCGTATCTGCGGCGAGAAGCGCGACGGAAGAATTCGACAGCGACGGCGTAAGGCGTTTCACGTGAAACAGGGCGGGTCGTTTTTTCCATCTCCGTCTTTGTTTGCTAAGCGCCCCCACCCCGACCCTCCCCCGCAAGCGGGAGAGGGAGCAGGCAGCATCTCGTGCGAAACTCCAGGCAGGATCTTTCGCCGTCGGCAGTGGAAGTCTCTGCCGTCCAACTCGTCGAAGCGAGCTCCCTCTCCCGCTTGCGGGGGAGGGTCGGGGTGGGGGCTCCTTCCGATCGCGGATTTCAAATTTGTTGGATACCTTGCCGGTGCCAGCGTATCACAGCCCTCTTGATCGGCCGCTCAAACGAATGGCCCGAAAGAAAAGTGAGTGCCTGAAGCTGGCGCTGGGGATCCTGGCGGCGTATCTGCGGCGAGAAGCGCGACGGAAGAATTCGACAGCGACGGCGTAAGGCGTTTCACGTGAAACAGGGCGGGTCGTTTTTTCTTCGGTCCCATCTCCGTTTTTGTTTGCTGGGCGCCCCCACCCCGACCCTCCCCCGCAAGCGGGAGAGGGAGTGCGCTTCCACGTGTTGGACGGTAGAGACCCCCCACTGCCGATGGGGAAGAACGGTGCCTGGCGTTCGCACGGGATGCGGACTGCTCCCTCTCCCGCTTGCGGGGGAGGGTCGGGGTGGGGGCCTTCTTCAAATCGGATTTCAAATTTGTTGGATACCTTGCTGGTGCCAGCGTATCACAGCGCTCTTGATGGGCCGTTCAAACGAATGGCCCGAAAAAATTGAGTGCCTGAAGCTCATGGCTCAACGATCGCAGCCGTCTCCCGCCCAGCCTCGGTCCACCGCCGACAAGACTGCGGCGCTGAAGCTCACGCCCGTTTCACGTGAAACAGAGTTGCGGCTGGATCGGTATGTCGACCTGCTGTTGGAGTGGCAGGCGAAGACCAATCTCATCGCGTCGTCGACGCTTCCGCATTTGTGGACCCGGCACATCTCCGATTCACTGCAGCTGCTGACGCTCGCTCCGTCGGCCAACGTCTGGGTCGACTTCGGCAGCGGCGGAGGATTTCCCGGCGTGGTGCTGGCCTGCGCATTGGCGGAAACATCGGGCGCGACGGTTCATCTGATCGAACGCAACGCCAAGAAGGCCGCCTTCCTGCGCGAGGCGCTGCGCATTACGGCGTCACCCGGGATGGTGCATTTGGCCGAAATCGAGGATAGTGTGGATAGAATCGCCGGCAAGGTCGATTGCGTGACCGCGCGGGCGGTGGCCCCGTTACACCAGCTTGTTGGTTTCGCGGAACCGTTGGTGAGAAGGGGTGCGAAAGCTCTGTTTCTCAAGGGCCAAGATGTAGAGGCCGAATTGACGGAAGCTACTAAATATTGGAATATTAAGCCGCAACTGCATTCCAGCCGCACGGGCGGACAGGGCTGGATTGTCGAGCTCGACCGCATCGAGCGGCATAACCCGTCCGCGACAGCACATGGCACCCGCGCATGACCGTAATTGATCAGGTTTATCAAGAGGATAAGGTCGACCCTCCGGCCCACCATCCGCGCATCCTGGCGCTGGCGAATCAGAAGGGTGGCGTCGGCAAGACCACCACCGCCATCAATCTCGGCACAGCGCTGGCCGCC
>Ga0179592_10000868_pt1 | contig 12218 bp, 8 predicted proteins | sample CZODoug2_1_08_16_FD_148623 | JGI IMG/M metagenome (GOLD analysis project Ga0179592, IMG submission 148623) | Vadose zone soil fungal communities from Angelo Coast Range Reserve, California, USA - CZODoug2_1_08_16fungal (Illumina Assembly) | ecosystem: Environmental > Terrestrial > Soil > Vadose...
CGTGGGGCCCGTAGCTCAGCGGTTAGAGCAGCGGACTCATAATCCTTCAGGTAGTGCCGTGCTGTACGGTTTTTCAATAACTTAGCTGGGGATTCTTGGAGGTAGCTGGGGATGTCGGGCCTGTCGGATGGGGTTTTGGGACTGGTTTTGGGATCGGTTCTGGGGCTGGTTCCTTCCGACTGCTTGATTCTCATCGAGCGTAGATTGCCGTCTCGGCCGGCTTCGCATAAATTGGAACTGCTCGTCTAAACGTCCAAAAAGCTGTTCCCTAACTTCGGGCGAAGGCGGCTCTTTGTAGTCTTCGTTGCCTGCGCTCACTAACAGACCATCGACGAATACCATATGCCAGTCCTGATCCACTGGCTCCGTCAATGCGAAAAAAAGTATCGCCGCATCTCTTCGGCAGGTGTAGAGGCGCCTCTTCAGCCGATCTAAGAGCAGCCAATGCACGGGCTCGAGGCGCTCCCTCTCCTCGTCGATTCCGATTCTCTTCAGTTCTCCTGGGCTCTGCTGTCCTTTCCTGTCGAACCCACCGTGCAGCGTGGAATACCGGCTTTTGGGTAGGTGAGGAGCAACCAACGGATGATGCAGAAATCGAAGCCACAGGGCTTCGTTAGACGGTATGTCATCTCCGCCATCACAGTGGCTAAATTTTCTCCCGCAATACCCAAACCCTACAAACCTTAGCGTCCCTCTGTAGCCAAACGCCTCCTCCATCGTGCGTGGCGCAGCAAAGGGGAGCGGCCCACTACCGAAAATCGCCCGGAAAAGAGTGGCACTGCTGGGAATGTTCCCGCCTATACTCTTCTTGATATTGGCACCGAAATCTCTATGCGCTTTGCTCGCACCCAGTCGGTCAGAGTGAACACGAAATTCCCGGCCCTTCTTGTTGATATTCGCAACGCAACGACTACGCACTTTGGATGTAGCCAGTAGGTCAGAATGAACACTCATGGCCAGATTCCCCCTTGTCAGTTCACCCAAGAGCGGACGGTGGCGCCGTGGTCGCCCACGCGCCGCTCGCGGTCCAGGCCCGCAAAGTACTCGCGCAAATCTTCCGGCTTGCCAGCACTCAGATACGCCTTGTGAGCGTCTTCGGTTAGGGCGAGCGCTTCTTCGCGTTTTCCGGCAGCTCCAAGAGCGAATGCATAGAACAGCCAGAGATGCGGGTCTGCCCCGTCCTCTTGAACGGCTCGCGAGGCACACCGTACCTCATCTTCGTAACGTCCCAGTTGGTGGTAGGTCAGCGCTTGGCCCGTCCATGCCCGCGCGTTTTTGCCTCTGTTGTCAGGCTCCAACTCTAGAGACCGCACGAAACTCATTAGGGCCGATTCTAAACGCCTTCGGTTAACCTCCCGACTATCACGGTGCCGATAAATGGCCATACGTCGAAACACAAAACCTAGATTGAGCCACGCGGCAGGATTTGCGGGCGAGTTTTGATGATACAAGAGAACCCTCGCGAAAAGCTTCGCCGGGTCACTGGCTAGGGCGGGAATGATAGCCTGATCCGCCTTCAAGGCTGCTAGGAACATCTTGGCAAACTTCCGCATCCTCTCAGTGCGACGTTCCAGCACAGCTCCGTCGCGATACCAGTCGAGTATCCGCTGGACTTCGGGAGGAATGCCCCGTAGGAACTCAGTTTCCTGTTCGCTGGTTTGGTATCTCACAAAGGGCCTGGTCTTTCTGGCTGGGCACTACTGGAGCTGCCGCCAACTGAATTAACGTGTCGGAGCTACCGCCCGGTAGGTCTACGCTCTTTCCATTGGCGTAGATTTGGTGCCGAGGATGGCTTTTGTGCCACTCCGCCAATGTTGCCGTACGATTCATATGCTCGACAACTTTTCGCCAACCACCGCCATTGTAGGCGCAAAAACTAATTTCACCTTGTTGGGTCGCCACGGCGGTAGTCGAGTTAGAGATAGTCGAAAAATCGTAGTTAAAAGCGTCTTGGAACCACATACCACTAAAGATCATCACTCTCCATCGTCCAGTATAGGAGTATGCGTTCTGCGACCAATGATCGCCGCTGCCAGCAACACGGTAGAAGCAGTCCTCAAGCAAACAGCGAACCTGGGCGAGACCAAGCCCTGAGGGAGCCTTCCGCTGATCGAAATTGCGGACTACGGACAACGAGAGGAGAGTCTTTGTGGCTGCTGGCCCTCGCCCAGAGTCCGTTATTTTCACAATGTCGCGCATGAATTCTTCCAGATTGAAGAAAGCTGAAACCGGGACCGCTGCTTTCTCCTCTGTGTCTATCAGCAAAGGGCTGAACATCCCATGATTAGGATGTGTGTCATTGAAAAGGCTTCCTAGCTCCGCCTCTGGGTTAAGGACATCGCACAAATGAGCAAATATCCCATAGGCCGAGACCGGGAACCAATCGCGCATTGGCTGCCACGCAATTGAAGTTTGCTCTTGCAGGTCGTAGGCGAGTTGCGAGAGTGGATACCGCCTCGCATATCGGTCCTCATTGGATATACGCTCGTCTCTGCCTGTAAACATGACAGGCTGAAAAAGGACTCCGTGGATCTTGTCTATGTTCTGGATCGCGAACCGGGCAATGTCACCACGGCCGTCTTTATGGAGACCGTTGTCTAAGGTCACTTGCAGCGTAGTTCGCATTCCGGCTGCAGCGACGTTTTCGAGCGCTCGGCGCTTCACTTCCATGTAATTTCCGAGACCGCGATGTTCGTTTTCTTCTTCAGACACGCCATCATACTGGAGGTATACCGCGTGCAAGCCGACTGCCTTTGCTTCGAAAGCAAAATCTCTGCTCTCTGCAAAACGTATGCCGTTTGTCGCAACGTGAAGTCGGTGGAAGCCCCTGCTTTTTGCATGCTGGACGGCATCAAGAAAAATCGGTGAAAGTGTCGGCTCCCCTCCTGAGAACAGAACATTGATCTCACGCTGAGGCTTAAAGGAAACCGCTCGGTTGAAGAGGGCCTTTATGTCCTCCATATCCAATTCGTGAACGTAGCTGGCAGCGTTCGCGTCCATGAAGCACGGCGAACATTTCATGTTGCATCGGTTGGTAAGATCAACGATTAAATACGATCCCCGACCCGATCTAATGCTGTTGGGACCGTGATCGTGCAGTTCCCGGTCGTCAACGCAATCGAAATCTCGGCCGAAAGCAAGGCCTTCCATCCTTCGGAAAAAATCCGGGTGATGGGACAATACGTCTTCAAACGGGCCATGCTTTCTGCAGGCTTTGCGCATAAGGATGCGCCCGCCTTCCTCAAGAATCTCGGCGTCAATAATTCCAGGGCGGTCTCTAAAATCGGCGATATCACTCTCGCCTCTAACAACTGCGTCCGCCGCTTCACGATTGCAATCAGGGCACAGAGACAGGGTTCGCCGGGGTATTCCTGTATCCATCGCCGGTCGATGCTTCCGCTTCAGAAGCCGTCCAGGTGCCCAGGGTGGGGCAGCTAAGTCTCTCTCGGGCATGGCGCTATTAATGGCTCGGGCGACTTTCCACGCGGCCTGGCTAGCTGTCCAAAAGAAATCAGACCTTAGACGTGAGATTGAAGACATAGGGCCTCCTCACAAAGATTTCCGTCGTCGGCCACGCTGAACTCGGGGCTGCGACAGGCTGGATTCCTCCCAAGCTTAATACGGTTACTGTAGTCAGTTTGTCAAGGCCCCAGCTGGTTACCACAGAGCACGATTCTCTTGTCGGACTTTCCGTCTTCAATTCTCGAAGACTCTAACAGAACACGCTATTATTCTACGCGGTGCTTTTAAACGGTAAGGACGTTTCAATATTCCATGCTCTCTTCCTGCGTCTCCGCTTGCTCCTGGTGGGCATGGCTCGGGGACTCCGTTGAACTATGCTGTTCGTCCACATTTTCCTCTGCTCGCCTCACGCCGCTACGGGTCTCAGCCTCCAGCGCACCCTGTTCCTGCGTCTGCTTTTGCTCCTGGTGAGCATGGCTCAGGGACTCCGTTGAACTATGCTGTTCGTCCACATTTTCCTCTGCTCGCCTCACGCCGCTACGGGTCTCAGCCTCCAATGTACCCTGTTCCTGCGTCTGCTTTTGCTCCTGGTGAGCATGGCTCAGGGACTCCGTTGAACTATGCTGTTCGTCCACATTTTCCTCTGCTCGCGTCACACCGCTACGGGTCTCGGCGTCCAATGCACTCGCTTTCGAAACTTCCCTACTTAACGCTTCACTAAGCCTCTCTTCGTCGTTCGTATAAATCTGCGCGTCATCCCTCGCGCGTGAGACAGACACATACGCAAGTCGCGTATTAATGAGGCTCTCGGCTGCTGCCTCTGTATCTACATGCACCAAGACACGGTCAACGGTAATCCCCTGGCTGCTGTGGCTGGTCACGGCATAGCCGTAATCCAAATGTGGATGCTCTCGTATGTTGAACTGGACATCTCGGTCTGAATCAAGGCGGATATGAAGATTCCCCTGAGAATCGATGTATTCCACGTTCCCCAGCTCACGGTTTGAAATGTGCTGGTCACCAAAAGGTGCGGTGAACTGGATGCGGTCTCCCTGCGAAAAGTTCCGCGACTCCTCCCTGTACACACTCACTCCATGTAGCCGTCTTGGATCATAGGTGACTTGCTCCCCCTGCTCCTGCTGGACCGTCAGCGAGTTAAGTTCTCCGTCAACCCCGACGACGGCGGCATACTCTCCCGCTTCGATGCCTAAGCCCTGACTTCCTCGGCTGTAACGCACAACGTCGCCCACTTCATACTGCGCAGCCCACTGCCGATCCGGTCCCGTTAGTTCTTGGCGCGGAACAAGCACCGTCAGCCGATGTTCTTCCTCGTCCACCTTGCCCGAAGATTGCAAGTCACGATGAATCACTTCATTAATATCACGACGAGATCTGTTGTCAGGCGAAACTACCAGCGTCTCTTCCGGCTGCTCGACATAAGCCTTGGCAATTGCCTCCATGCGCTCCTGGCGGTCGGCGATTTCGTGCACGCGCCCCTGGGCATGCAGGCTGTCGATGGCGCTTTCAACATTGCCACGCGCAAGCTGCTCGACCACCTCTTTGAGTGCAGGGTCTCTCTGGCGGATGATTTCGTCCAAGTGAGCCGTCTGCATTCCGGCTTCTTGAAGTTGTTGGAAAGGTCGTCCGGCTTCAACCCCCTGGTGTTGCCGAACGTCGCCCACCAGCAACACGCGGTCCTCACCCTTCAAGCGATGCAAAAACTCGTTCATCTGTTTCGTGCTGGCTAGACTGGATTCGTCGAGAACATACAGGTGCTTTGCTCCGTCCTCAAGCTGCTCGCCGCGCACCAGATGGCGTTGCAAGGTGCTCGACTTGATGCCGGCTTCGCCGAGGTTCTGCGCGGCGCGTGAGGTCGGCGCGAACCCCTCCACGCGGTAGCCTTCCCGCTCTCCGCCGTCGCGGATCGCAGCTAAAGAAGTCGTTTTGCCCGCGCCGGCGACACCGTCGAGAGCGGTAATCTGGTCGCGACTCGATAAGATTTGCTCAACCGCCAAACGCTGGCTCTCACTCAGATGCGGATGGCTTTTCTCTATCTCCATACGCGTCTCGGTGCTTGCGATTGGACCGTGTCGGTTCTGTCCCACGCTCATTGCTTGAATCGTATCCCGCTCGTAGCCCAGCATCTCACCCGTAGTGAAAGCTCGGCCGGGTGCGCCACTTCGCTGCTCCACTTCGATAAACTCGCGCGCTTGGACACGCTTCTCGAAATCCGCCTTGATATCGCCGAACGTCATCTCCCCCATCGAACGGTTGAGCGCGTCCCGCAAGAGCTCTCGTTCGTCGGCTATGGCCTCCCGCTCCAAATTGCGCTCCTTTGAGAACGTCACTGCCAATTGTGATGTCCCATGCGAAACGTCCTTGTCTATATGCTGTGCCCTATCTTTCGCAGCCTGCACCACACGGTCCGGCTGATTGCCAAATTCCTGTGCCATAGTCAGGTGTCGCTCAAGCGTCTCTTCGGCACTCAGTGCACTCTTGGCGTCCCGCGTGCGGTGCGCAGCAATCTGCGCGGCACCCGCACCTCTCAGGCCTTGCTCAGTGAGATGTTCTGTGATCTGTTGCCGGCGCGGGCTTGAAGCTTCGAGGTACTCCCGCGTGTAGCCTGCAATTTCTGGCTGGCCGCTTCTCCCACGCTCGATCTCGTAGCCGAGTTCTTGGAGCCGGTCCGCTAACTCAGAGCGGTAAACTGCGGTCGCATATTGCTGCGTCCGGTACAGCTCTTTCGGTTGTAGCGCCCGAACCTCTCCGTTCTCCCGCTCCGTCATATTAAAAAACACTACGTGTGTGTGAAGTTGCGGCGCCGCGTACCCGTCCACGGGCCTGCTATTATCGTGCTCGAACTTAGCCGCAACCCACTTGCCGGTTGTCTCCGGTGGATGGTTTCCGCCGATGCGGGCCTGCACATATTTTTCGACCTCATCGAGAGCGATGTTCACGCTTTCTCTGTGGGCCGCGCGCACCCGGTCATCACGCCCCACAAGCGCAGTCAAGCTCACACTCTTTGGCGCGCTGAAAGTCGCATCCCAGCCCGCACGGTGTTCCATGGTTCGTACTTGCTCGCCGTGTTCATTCGTGTACTCGCGAGCTGTCTGATAGCGCACCAATTGTTCGCCGGTAGTTGGGTGCTGGCCTTCGCTGAGCCGCTGGAACTGTTCTTCGCTCACATCGCCGCGCAACCCCCACTGCTCGGCAAGTTTGCCATGCCATTCACCCCGTACCTCTCCCTGTTGGCTGTAGTAAGCCTGCTCGGGGTTAGTGAATTCTTTGGAGTGATAGGCTTGCGCCTGACTAGCGCTAAGCGGCTTTGATATGGTCAACACGGCGGATCACCTTCGCTCAGTCAAAAAACTCTAGCTGACGGTCGTGGGCTTTCTCGCTAACAGGTTTCTTGCTCATCTTCTCCGACTCGGCCTGCTCCTTTCCCGCTGTGTCCACGCTGACTCCCGTAGGAGTGGCACTTACGGCCTTCGGTGCGGTCAGCACCTCAAGCTCTGGAAGGGGCCGAGGAAGGAATCGCGGCTGCCGGAGATCGGGCTGAACATAAGGGAAACTCATCGGCACAACAAAGTCTTGCGATTTCAAATAGCCCGTCAAATTCCGTAGTCCACCAATTGTAGAAGCCATTACAAGAGGTTCAGTGCGCCGCTGCCACGACGAAGTCTTAGTGCGCTGCTGTGGTGACAAGATCGCAGGGATGCCCTCGGTGTGGCTTTGTTCCAAACGCATAACTTCCACGTCTCCGATGGACTTGCTGATCCATTCCGCGGCATGTGGTTCGCTAGTTCGCAGAAAAATCTTTGTCATCGGCTGCGACAACATCGCCTCAGATTGAAGCCCATACAGGCCTTCCAATTGGCTTCGTCCTTGGAACCCAAGGACAAGGCAGACGTTGGCCTTTCGGCTTTCTGTTATGACTGTCGGTAACTGAGGAAGCTGTTGCAGGCTCGCCAATTCGTCCAGCATGAACCAAACCGGTGGCGCTCCTTTTTGGCCTAACTCCATCAACCGAAGAATTAGGGAATCTAGCCACATGCTGAGAAGGGGTCGCAGACTCGCTCGCTGCGTCGGCGTGCTGGGCAGAAAGAGCCAACCTCTCCGCTCCTTTGCCCAACCTGCGGCGCTCCATCTTCCCTTCGCCTCGCGCTCGTTCGGGAGAAGTTGAAAGGCCGCTGCCGCCTGGTTGAAGGTCCCCTGCACTGCCGCCCGCTGGCCGCCAGCTGTCTTTGGGATCATGGCCTCCAACTCGGTTCCGGCAACACGCCTGTCTACTTCGTCCATATTTTTCATCCAATTCGTGACGTCTTGTGGCGTAGGGCGATAGCGAAGTAGGTGTGCGAAAATCTTCCGTGCTGCCTCCGTGAAAAATGTAGTCTCATGCGGCTTATCCGGGAAAAGAGAGCCGGCTAGAGCGAGGGCCTCGGCTGGATATTGCACCTCGTCACTTGGGGTCCAGAACGGCATACGTTCGTCAGTGGGGTTTAAGAGAACATCGGAGGCGGGATCAAAGAATTGCGGCGTGAATTCGAGAGCGGGATCGTAAACTACGGCGGTCTCGCCACGTGCCCTCACCTGGATTAACATCTGGCGCATGAGAGAAGACTTCCCGACTCCAGAATCACCAGCTAATGCGAAGTGGCTGTTTTCCTCATGTCGCGGGATACGCACCATACGCGGTTCAGTACCCCGCAGGGAAATTCGCTCCCAGCCTGTGAGCGGTTCGAGCGTCTCAAATCCGATGCCGTCAGAACGCTTCCAGCGATTGAACTCTGCGCGCGTAACTAAGTGCGGCCCACGAAGAATACGTCCCTCCTTTGCTTCCCGGTCGGCCCTGCGGTCTCGTCTAATCATCCAAACTAGCACTACAATGACAAAACCAAAGACAGAGAGGATCGGCCAGCGGACAAACTCCCAGGGACTCTTGCCATAATAGATCCGCTGCCCCAGCCACTCAGAAGCAATCGAGTTGTCCAGATCGGGATAGAATTTCCACTCTAGCGCGTTCGCCCCTCCTCGTCGGGCTTGGTCGGATAGCGCAAACAGAGCCGTAGGCCCGCGTTCATGGCTGAGGGCGCCGCTGATGACATCCTGATTGAGCGCCATCCGCCAACCGTCCGGGTAATGGACAAAAAGGAATAAGTGCCGTCCCTTTCCGCTGTAGGCAATGCTAGAGACGTAGGCAGAGAAGTAGTGGGTTTGAAGGGGCGTCCAGCGCAAACCCATGTCAAGCGCAATCCAAAACAAAGACAGGAAGACCCCAAGGAACAGCACCAGAAGTCTGCGGACCATGGCTACGGTGCCTCCTCAGTACTTTGAGTCCCGCGGCCGGCGCCAGGTTTCCCTGCCCTACCGATTTGCGAGAGGAGCTCCAGTGCGCGCTTTGCTTTTGTTTTTTCGGCACGGTCGATGATGGCGCGCATCTGCTCGGAGGTCACCTTGCCTTCGCTACTCAAGGCGAAAACCACGTTAGACACGATTATACGAAGAGCGATTACCTCCGCAAGCAAAGTTTGCTCGGTTAGGGAACTCTGGACTCCACCAGCAGCGGCCAGCAGCACGTCACGAGACCATCCGCCGACCGACAGGCCTTTCTCGGAAGCGCAAGCTTCCAGTCTGGCGTACTCCTCGTCGGAAACCTTGGTCCCAACTGAGCGTGTTCGAGTAGGTGTCTTCATCCCAAGAACCCCTCAAGAATCAGAAAGCCTCGCCCCGCCACAGTTCCGTTGCGAATCAATAAGTTACGTTATGGTAACTCGAAACGCGCGACGCCAGCGAACTTTTGTTCGCTAAACCTCATGGAACCAACTGGTTCGCGTGCAGTAACCAAAGGTTACGCTACAGCACCCTTTCAGGGGTGACGTGTCAAAAACTTCCGCCGGTGCCGAAGGCACCGTCCCGAAAGCGCGCGCTGCTGTGGAGCCGGCCATCTGCAAGGTGCCGAGAGAGCGACGTGCACGGGCGCGTCCCAGCTCCAAGTCGGAGCGCGAACGCGGGTCAGCACGGCTGCCACGGTCATCCCCGATGGAAAGGCGTCAAGCCGTCCCCCCCAGGTACTAGGGCCAGCTTCGGCAAGCGGGACGGGAAGAGGCCATCCTTGGATGGCGCTATGAAGTGCGTCCGCGAGTGCCTTCGGCACCGTCCCGGAAAGCTCGCCGCTGTGGAGCCCGGCCATCTGCCGGATAGAATGCTCTACAAGCCCTTCCGCCGCTCCCAATGCGCCGCGGCGTGTAGCGCGCCGCCTAGTCGAGCAGCACAGCCGATCGTTACGAAGTGTGTATCCCAAGCGCGAGCCAGTCTTTGCAAGGATGCCGTGCTAGAGCCAGTTCTTCACTTTGCCAGGGAGGAATCGGATATTGCTTGAGGCTCCCCCTTTGTCACCGTTTGAGCCTGAACCTCCTCCTTTCTCGTCGTTTGAGCAACTGGAAACTTCTCGACGATGGGAACTAAGTGGGATCGGAGCAGCCTTATAAGGCGGCGCGGCAGGCACCGCGGCCCGTCTGCTGTTGGATACCCAAAATCCAGTAAAGCTGATTCGATCAACCTTTCGAGATCCGTCTTCGGCTTTAACGGTATCGGGTCCAAGATGCGGTTTTGGAAAACCGTGGTTTCTGTCCTACGCGAGGCGCGACTTGACTTCGGTTTCGTTCGTTGTGCGGGTTTCCTTTGCCGGGTGCTGCGCCGGCCATTGTTCTGACCCAATCGTCGCTGTCGGCTACGCCAGCTCGCGTCAAGCGAAAATACATAGCCGTTCCGCGAGTCGCCAAATAAGAACGTCGGATTTTCAGGGTCCTCTTCAAGCTTACGGCGCAATTGGCTTAGGCAGGCATCGACAGTCCTACGGTCACGACGACGCTTGTTGTCGCCAACTGCCTTCAGCAGCTCTTCACGACTCAACACGCGCTGCTGGTTAGTGGCGAACTCGCGCAAGATTCTGAATTCCATTTTGTTGAGTTGTACCCGGTCGAGCTTTAATCGAAACCCGACTTGCATAGAGTCCGGATAGAGTCGCCATGGACCGGCGACAATAACTGGTTCCACCTTCATGTGCTGCCCCTATGCCCAGAGAATATCCTTTGATTGTTAAACTGCCAACACGCGCAACGAGAAATCAGAAAGGGCCTCGCCACCCGAGGCCCTTTCCAAAAAGTGAGCGCTGGAAGGCAGCTTCCTCCTGCTGCGCGGGAACCGCCACAGTGCCCGGCACGTGGTCCTTGCCAACGCGATTGAGTTTGCGGATCCGAATCCACTTTCACCTGCCAAACCTTGAACGGCACGGTGATCTTGCTCTTGCCTTTACCGAACTGCTTCTCGTAAGTATTGCTCACGAGCGAGCCTTCGACGTAGATGTGATCGCCTTACCGGGCGCTCTCAGCTGAGCGTCGGGCACTCTTGTGTTCGAGGTCGCACTCGAGAGCAGAATCACGCGGCGAAGCATCTTTTGATGGGGAACGAAAATACGCGATTTGTATTGGTTCTTCCCAGTTGGGATGGAAGGCAACGATTTGAACTCCCAGGCTTCCGTCCTCTTCCTCCCTCGAGTAAATCCCAACGCACGGCCAGAGCTCCGTCGCATTCGAACGGGAAATGCGAACTGCCGCTTCAATGGCAAGAGAATCTGCAGTGGTGGTGAGAGTAGTTACGCCGCCCGCCTTACAACTGATTCCAAACTTGGCGCGGTCCTGAGTTGCTGGGGTCTCGTTCTGCGTCACGGTTCGCTCCTGTAGGCGTGTCATTTGATAACTCATTGATTTCCAAAGCCGATGAACAAACGGGGTTCGCCAGGCAGAGGTACCCCTGGGACGCTTGCCTTAGATATAAGGGTAGGATACTGGCTATTTGATATGGGGACAGCGAAATTATTTATGACGGATATCCTTCGGCGGTCGTTAACGGTCGACAAAGTGAGGCATCGTACAAAGATTAGAAGGCTTACAAAAGAGATAATTTTAAGTATTCCCGCTTTTTGCAGAAGATTATTAGGCAGGTATAGCGTCTTACCGAAAACCCTCGGAACCGTTCCGAGTTTTAGCAAAGTATGCCCGTGTCTCCCGCGTAGTGGCTTTTCACAGCGAGAATCTCTTTGATGTAATCACCGATATCCGACCGCTTGGAAGTCACGAACCAACGATTCAGAAACGTCAACTTGAGCGGCGCCCCACTCGACGGACAGTCACGGCTTCCAGGTCCGAGACGTAAAAAAAAACGGCCTCAGAGTGAGAGCATGGCCAAAGTCGTCGTCTCTATTCGCAGTTCTCGGGTTGCATGAAATCCTGCCCTGCCATCATAGAGCACTGATCTTCGTGCGACAGAGCAGCACGCCTTTGAAAAAGCAAATCGACGCGAGCCATCAACCCACTTTCTGTTTTACGTCCGAACTCCTCGGAAGCTCACGAGAGTCTTTACCGTCTGAAATGCTGTCTGCGAGGTCGAGGAATCACTGGTTGTCACAGCAACCTTTCTTTTCGTTCAGGGAGGTTCCTTCATCTTTTTCACTGCCTAAGCCGCTACCAAAAGTTGACGCCTACGACGGTCACAAAAGCTCTTACGTGATACCAAACAAAAGCTATAACGCTACCTGGTCGGGAAACCGAACAGCTCTTAGCTTTTGAAGCAGGACTGACAGGTTGCTGCGGCAACCGCGTGCGATTTTTCTTACACACCAGCTCAACTCAGGTGCAAGTTGCCAACTTGTTTCCTAAAAAGGATCCGGGGCGGTAATTTCCGGCCTAGCCCCCGCT
>Ga0179592_10000872_pt1 | contig 12208 bp, 5 predicted proteins | sample CZODoug2_1_08_16_FD_148623 | JGI IMG/M metagenome (GOLD analysis project Ga0179592, IMG submission 148623) | Vadose zone soil fungal communities from Angelo Coast Range Reserve, California, USA - CZODoug2_1_08_16fungal (Illumina Assembly) | ecosystem: Environmental > Terrestrial > Soil > Vadose...
ATCATGTACAGAAGCAAAAATCGCCTGCGCCAGGATTGCACGGGGACCTCCAGGTAACGGAGAAGACAAATATCGCCGAGGATAACAATTCTAGGCCGTCAACGCAATCAGGTTCCAAACTTTTCGTGCGGTTCAGATCGGAGTCTGGCTACTCGGAACGAGGCGGTCCGATCGTGCTCTGAAGTTTCTGGAACTCCTGCATCTCCTGTTGCGCCTGCGCGGCTTTCCCTTGCTTACGATACACGCCGGCAAGCCCAAAATGCGCCTGCGCGGCGAGGGGTGTGTTTTTTTCAAGCTCAATCACCCTCCGCCACGCCTTTTCAGCTCCCGCAGTTTCCCCGACCAACGAATACGCTTTGCCCAATGAATAGAGGGTTTCCGGCATGTCGGGCTTCAGTTCGTTCGAGCGTTTCAGTTCGGGCAGCGCGTCATGCGCCTTGCCCTGCTGCATCAACGCGGCCCCCAACCGATATGCGGCTTCAGCATTTCCTGGTCGCAGTTTGCATTCAGCGCGAAACTCAGCTTCGGCTTTTGGCCATTGCGCGGAGTTTGCATAAACCTGGCCGAGTTCCAGATGCAATCCCGGCAACTCCGGCCGTAGCCGCAACGCCTCCAGGTATTCTTTTTCGGCTTGTGGCATCTGGCGCAGAACATAATAGTTTTCCGCCAGCGCCTGGTGCGCGCGCGCGGAATCCGGATGAGTGGACAGCAAGTTATCGATCGCGTCCTTGGAGAGCAAACCGCTCGCGTGCCCCAGGTAGTACAACAAATCCGGATCGCCCGGACGCTGAGCCAACGCTGCCGTAAAACTAGAAACAGCCTCGGTGAGTTGATTGGTTTCAATCTGCGCGATGCCCAGAGCATCCAGCGCCCCAACTCGCTGCAAGTGGGGAATTGCCTCCGCCGAATATCCCTGCGACAGCAGCGCGAAGCCGATCAACTGGTGAGCGACGGGCAAGTCCGGGCTGAGCTCGAGCGCGCGCTTCAGCGGAGGGATCGCCCCGCCATAGTCGCGCTTCTCCATGAAAGCGGCGCCCAAATTCACAAACGCGTCGGCCAGGTTCGGGTCACTTTCCGTGGCTTTTCGAAATTCCGTTATTTCCAGGTCGACCTGATGCTGTTTGCGCGCCTCCAGGCCTGCCTGCATGTGCTGCTGCGCGCCGGATGTTCCGGCTTGCCCGGCGAGCCATGCAAATAAAAAAAGATGAATCATGAGCGCTCCGGTTCGCGTACCGAAAGAAACTGGTCGGCGTGAACCTCAGTGAGAGTTTGCTTTATTCCAGATGGCCAGGCGACCTCAACGATTGCCTTCTCTGAAGAACCCAGCCCGAAATGCAGGCGTTTGTCGTTCGCGCACAGGTAGCTTCCGGTCGAGGTCGCCGCACGCGTCTGGCCGTTCACGCTCACCCGAGCGCCGTAGCCGTCGCGATTGCTGCGCGTCCCCTGCAGGGAGATCGAAAGCCAGTGATTTGCTCCGCCGCCGCGATTGAGCAGCAGAACCGGCGGGCCGCCCAGGCACGAAATAACGGCGTCCATATAGCCGTCGTTGTTGATGTCGCCGAACGCCACTCCGCGGGCCGCCATCGGCTTGGTGACGCCGGAATCGGCGCGCTCGAAGCGCCCCTTGTGATTCAGCGCAAGCAGAGGCACTTCCTTGTAGCGCAGGGAGGCATCAATGTCCTGCACATTATCCAGCACGTGGCCCTGCGCGACGAAAAGATCTTTCCACCCGTCGTTGTCGAAATCTTCCAGGCCCACGCCCCAGCCGGAGCTCATCGACGTCAATGCGCCCAGCCCTGCCTCCAGGCTGGCATAATTGAAATTGCCGCCGCCTTCGTTGTGATACAGGCCGTAAATTTCGCGCGGCAACACGGTGACAAGCACGTCAGGGCGTCCATCATTGTCATAATCCTGAAAAACGGTGCCCATGCCGGACATTCCCTTGCCGTCCGCGGTAAACGCGACGCCAGATTCCAGCCCGCATTCCGTGAACGTGCCATCACCATTGTTGTGGAACAGATACTGCTGCATGCCGTCGTTGGCTACAAAAATGTCCGTGAAGCCGTCGCCGTCGTAGTCTGCGAACGCCACGCCCAGCGCGCGTCCCTTCTTTGCGGCCAGGCCGGATTTTTCGGTGACATCCTCGAACGTGCCGTCGCCGCGATTATGATAAAGCAGGCAGGTCGTCGCGGGGAATGCATTCGGCGGGCAGTAGGTATGCCAGTCACCGCCGCAAATCTTGTTGTGATCCGCGTCCCAGTCCATGTAGCGGGTCACGAAGAGGTCGAGCTTCCCGTCGTTGTCGTAGTCGAAAAAGCCAGCCGATACCGACCAGCCTCCGCCCGCCACCCCGGCCTTGGTGGTCACATCCGTAAAAGTTCCATCTCCGTTGTTGTGATACAGAATGTTTTTGCCGTAGCTGGTCACATACAAATCGGCGTTCCCGTCGTTGTCATAGTCCCCGACGGCCACTCCCATGCCGTAATTTCCATTGCCGGCGTTGGCAAGCCCCGCTGCCTGGGTAACATCCACAAAGCTTCCGTCGCGATTCTGGCGGTAGAGGCGGTTCCAATAGCGGGGATTGCTCCGCTCGAAATTCTCCGGGACGTGCAAGCCTTCGGTGATCTTTCCGCCGTTCATCAGGAAGATGTCGAGCAGGCCATCGTTGTTGTAATCGAGGAGGGCCACGCCGCCCGGCATCGTCTCAATCAGGAATTTTCGCGCGGTCGGTGAATTCTGCAGCAGAAAATCGATGCCGCGCAGCGGTTTCACCTCAAAGATCGGTGCGGCAGCAGCCAGCGCCGCGTAGTTCAGGAAATCACGGCGCGTGTGTCGGCGAGGCATCTCTTCACATATCTCCTGGCTCTTCCATAACCGCGGCACGGCAGTTGCTAATGTCGTTTAGGATGCGCAAATAGGCTAACACGAAGAGAGAGTCCGGGAGTGCCGCGTGAGGGAGAGAAACGATCGAAAAAAATCAGCTATAAAAAAGTTAAGCCCGGTAGGGATGCTCCTCAGCATCCCTACCGGGCATTCCCAGGGTGGTAATCAGAACAGGAACTTCAATCCGAACTGGATGAGCCTCGGGTTGGTGCCAGGGAAAACGCTGGTAATTTGCCCGAAGGTTGAAGAGCCGACGCTGGTGTTCGGCGGAGCAAATTGGGTGCGGTTGAACATGTTGAAGAACTCGCTCCGGAACTCCAGTCCCAACTTGTTGTCGGGGCCGAACTGGGTGCGCTTGAACAGAGCGAAATCAAAGTTGTTCACGCCAGGGCCACGAAGGTTGGGATCGGTGCGCGATTCGTCGCCGAAGGTGAAGTCTGCCGGTGAGACGAAACAAGCAGTGTTGAAAAACTCGTTGAGCGATGAGACGCCCGCTGGCCTGGACGTGTTGCAGCCGGGCACCCTATTCGGGCGCGACCCTGCGCCCAATCCCGTCGTGTAATTCGAGTTCCCGTTGGTGAAAACCAGAGGGAAGCCCTTTTGGAATGTGGTTACACCGTCGATGCCCCAGCCGCTGACGACCTTATCCATCGCTCCGTCGAACCCGGACAAGTACCTCTTGCCGCGGCCGAAGGGGAGGTCAAGAACGTAGCTGATGACGAGGCGCTGGGAAACGTCTTGCGACGACAGAGAGCGCTCGCCCTTGAGGTTGTTGAAGTTTTGGATGCTGCCAGTCGCGGCTTCCAGCCAGTTGGTAAGCGTGTCGGCATCGCTGATCAGCTTGGAGTTGGTGTAAGCAACCAGCAACGAGCCTGCGCTGGCAAAACGGCGCTCGACCGTGAGTTGCAGCGAGTGATAGGTGCTGTCGTAGTTGCCTTGGCCGGCAAGCCTCAAGCTTGTGAACTGGGGGAACGGACGATCAAGCTGCCCTTGGGTGGTTGTCGGACCAGATAAAGCGTAGGAAACTCCGCCTCCGAAGAAGGGATTGGCAACACTCTTCAACAGATCTACGGAGGGCGCTCCGGCCGCGTTCGCGACGCAGCGCGTATCGGTGATAGCTGTTTGAGCCGCGCACTGCGTTGCCGCCGCGGCCAGGAAGTTATCCCCGATCTGATCGATTTCGGAATCGTAGAGTGACAGGTGCGTGCCCTTGGAGCCGACATACGCGGCAGATACGAAGAAGTTCCAGGGGAGATTCCTCTGGATGTTGAGGTTCCACTGCTGCACGTAGCCAGCCGGGTGATCGTTGTAATCGGCGATGGCGAAACCTTGAACCGCTTGCGTAGCGTAGATAGAGGTGCCCACCGGTCCGAGGCTACGTCCCACCGGGGGAACGACCATCGATTGATTATTTACAATAAATGGCGTGTTGATTGTATTTGACGGGTGGACGCCGTCGATGGTCCCCGTGTAGGAAGTGGTGGCATCGTTCACGAAGTCGTTGTTCGGGTTCAAGCCGAACGAGACGTAGTTCGGGATCCAGAAAATTCCATAACCGCCGCGAATAACCGTTTTCTGATCCCAGCTGTAGGCAAAGCCCAGGCGCGGGGCGACGTTATCCTTGGGCAGCGGAATATTCGTCCGCTTATCCAGGTTGACTAGGGAGACGTCTCCCTTCAAGCCAGGTAAGCCCGGAACACCCACCAAGCCCGCAGTAACTCCCGGATTGGCAAGCCAGCTCTGGGCGTTCGGGTCGAAAAAGGATTGCCGGTTGAAGCGCTCCGACCACGGCCCCTGGAGTTCATAACGCAGGCCAAGGTTAAGAGTGAGCTTGCTGGTCAAGCGGAAGGTGTCATCCACGTAAAAGCCGCGGTAGATCTGCTGACCGGCGACCAGAGCGGGAACAACGGCCTGACCGAAGAAGTGGTTTTCGACACTCTTTGGATTGGCTGCATAGCCCAGCAGAAAATCGGCAAATCCATTGCCAGTGTAGCATTGGGGGGCGCCGCCGCAGAAGGCGAACGCACCGCTAGCCACGTTGGTTTGCGCGTAGTTGTCACGCCCAATTTCCAACTGGAAGCCGAGCTTCACGGTGTGCTTGCCGCGCACGAGCGTCACGTTCGGACTCACGTTGAACTGCGTGTTGCGGTCGGTGATGAAGCTCTGGCCCTGGGAGCACATGACGTTGTCTGCAAAGCCAAACACGCACGGTGTGGGGGGCGTCCGGGCGCCTGTCGGGATAGCAGCGTTATACTGTGCTGGCCAGCCGATGGTGGTCAGGTCGAAACCCGAGTTCTTGGGCGCGCGATCATAAGCAAATCGGCTGAGGCTGGCGGTGATGCCAACGATTGTGTTCGGCGTTACGGTCCAGTTGTAGCCCAAGGCCGGGGCGCTGCTGTCGTACTTTTCCGCGCAACGGTCCTGGCAAAGTCCGGTGCCGAGGGGATCCTGCGGCAAATCCAACACGTTCCAGTAGGTGTACCGGAAAAAGATGTGCTGATTGTTGGTAATGGCGTGATCGAGCCGGCCAACTACCTGGTTTTGATTGCCGCCAGTCCCGAAGGATTTGGAGTAATTTTTTGTACAGCCGATTGTCGGATCACTACCGGCGCAAGGTTGGTTCGCAGCAGGCCAGAGGTTTTCCAAGGCCAGCGAGGTTGCATTCAAGCGTGCGGTCGGAATGATGTTCAGGCATCCCGCCGCGTTCGCGCAAAGCGGGTTGGCATTTGGCCCTGTGGGGAAGGAAACGAATTGTGTGGCCGCCGCAGAGCTGCCCGCACAGGCGCCGTTGGCATTAACGGTCCCGCCGCACGGGTCCTTGATCGCTGCGATGCCGGCCGCGGAGAAATCTCCTCCTAATTCCGCAGGGGTGGGAACCGTTGTCTGCGCCGGAGAAGCTCCTTGACGAAGACGGAACCCTTCCCAACTGAAGAACCAGAATGTTTTATCCTTGCCGTCATAGACGTGGGGAATGACAAGCGGGCCGCCGGCGTTTGCGCCGAACTGGTTTTGCGTGAAAGCCGGAGCTTTGTTCGGTTCACCCTTGATGATTTCGCTGGCCTTATTGAAAGGATCGTTGGCGTTCAAAACTCTATTTCTTAGATACTCATAAGCCTCACCATGCAGGCCGTTGCTTCCAGACTTTGTGCTCAGGTTGATGACGCCGCCCGAGAACTTGCCCCAATCGGCGCCCAGGTTGCTGGTCTGGACCTTGAATTCCTGGATCGAATCCTGGGTCGGGATCACCACGGGAAGGTTGATGTAACCGATATTGAGTGGCTGCCCATCCAAATATTCCGCGCTCTCATTGCCGAACGATCCGTTCACCTGAAAGTTGCCCCAGCCGAAAGGATTGACTCCCACAGGCGTGCCGCCCGCGCTGCCCTGCGGAACCACAGAAGGGGCTAGTGTAATCAGGCTAAAAACGTTGCGGCCATTCAGGGGCAACTCATTGGCCTTGCGCTCCTCGACGACTTGCCCCAGCGAAGATGTTTCCGCCTGCAGAAGAGGCGTCTCACCTGTGACCTCGATGGTCTGGTTCACGTCGCCCACTTGCAGGGTCAAGTCAATGCGAACCGATTGCCCAACTTCCACGATGACTTCCGGGCGAGTGATACGCTTAAATCCCGTCTTTTCCGTCCCGATGCTGTACCGGCCGGGTAACAAATTCACGAAGTCGTACAGGCCGTCGGTTCCCGATTGGGCCACCCTCTTTTCCGTGGTGCCCAGGTTCGTCAGAGTCACCTGGGCATCGGCAATCGCCGCGCCCGAGGCATCCATAACTGTCCCGGCAATCGATCCGTAAGTCGTCTGGGCGGCGGCTGGTCCGCCAAACAGGCCCGCGACGCAAAGGCAAAGTGCTAATTGCAGTGTTACAGATAAAGCTAGACGCAAGTTTTTCATCCCCAACGCTCCTCGTTTTCACGATTCACTGCGTTTCCCCACTGCTTCCATCGACACGCCAGAGCGGTGAAGCTCCGTTCGACAGGACCCCAACTACACACCATTCCCTCGACATGCATCTGTTCTGTCAATTAGTACGAACACATTAGTGGATGTGTACCAGTGGATGTGTACCAGTCACATAGGTATGTGACAGAAAAACTGGCGGGTACTAGGACCGTGCGTGGATTTTAGAGTTCCTGGGCTTGCAATCGAAGGTTTGAGGCCTGGCGTGGTCCTCTCGAAGAGACTACGGGTGATTGACTTGATTCCGGAGCAGCGCGTACAAAAACGGCTTACTGGTCGGCTTATGACTGCCCCCACGCGGCTCCACGGTCACGAAGACGGCGTCGATCTCCGCCAGTTGCTTGGGATCGTCGAACCTCATCACCCAGCGCCGGTTGGTTTCGTTATCCATATAAAGAATACCCAGATTCATGGGGGAAGCCGACTCGCCCTGGGGGGCTTCGCGCTGGCCCCAGACCTGGAAGGTGCTAGCGTTGATCACGCCGGGCTGATGGTCGAGGTCGAACGCGTAAAATATCAGGGATTTGCCCTGGGTGTAGAACACCCGGCCAAACGGCTTCTGGGTGCGGCTGCTGCCGTCTACGTCAAACACATCCGCGATGTAGAGCTTCCTGGCGCCCATTAATTCCCGGATATCGCGATCCGAGGTCAGATACTGTTCTGCGTCTTTCAAGCGGCGGTCCTGGTCGCGATTCTTGGCGGTCAGGTCTTCAATTTTCGATTCCAGGAAAGCGCTGCGAAGGGACGTTTTGTCGCGTTCGGAGCGCAAACTTGCGAGTTCGGTCTGGTTATTGGCATAGGCCTGGCTCGCGGTTTGCAGCTTGGAGTTCAACTCGTCGCGCTGCTGCGCCAACTCTTTTAATTGAGACTCGGATTGGCTGCTCGCCGCCATCAAGTCGTTCGAACGAGCTTCCAATTCCCGCAAGGTCGCCCGCAGCTTGACCAGCGCCTGCTCTTTCTGTGCGCTCTCCGCTTGCAGTTGGGCCAGCCGCTTTTCCTGCGCCGCCAACGACTCCTCGGCAGCTTTCTTTTCCTCAGCCAGCTTCTGATACTGCGCATCCATGACCGTGGGTGCCGCGATGACAGCTTCTTGTTTATGTGTGCGTGCGCCCAGGTGATACGCGCCGGAGGCCACCGCCAGCAGAATCCCGGCGGCAATCGCCATCCCCGCAAGCACGCCAATTTTCTTTCTTACCGGACGATTTTGTTCGATGGTCGTCGCTGCCGAGCTCTTCTGCTCCGGCGAAATTTCCTTTGGCGAGAGAATATTCGACCACAGCCTCTCTCTGGCCGCCGAATCATCCCAAACAATGCGTTCCGGCCGCGCAAGATACCCTTCGGCGAGCGTGGGCATTCCTTCGGTATTCAGTATCCGGTATTCCGCAAGCGTCTCGCGGCAAGACTCGCAATGCTCCAGGTGGACGCGTAGCTCGGACAATTCCAGCGGGTAAAGGCTGCCCGAGGCAGCCAACGCACAGAGCTCTTTGAATTTCTCGTGTTCTTCGCCGCCGTCTTGGACTCTTAGCATCGTTTTGTTTCCCGAAGTCTCTGCACAAAAGCGCTTTTACGCAAGCGCTCCAATCCGCGGTAAAAATAGTGCCGCGTATTTCCCAAGGGCTGATTCAATCTCCTGCTGATTTCCCGCAAGTCCATGCCTTCAAAGTAAAAAAGCTCGAGCGTGACGCGCTGGCTCTCCGGCAGCTCGTCGAACGCCTTCTCCAGCTGGATTCGATTCAGTTTTGCACCGATCTCCCGGTCCAGATCCGTCTCTCCCAACAATGTATCGCCGAGAATGCCCGTGTCTGTACCAGAATAAAATCCCCGGCGCGCCAAATGTGCTCTCCGGTCTAACGCCCGGTGGTGGGCAATCTGCAGCACCCAATTCTTTACCGTGCCTTTGGCCCCGTCAAAAAGGAAGCATTTCCTGTAAAGGTGGAAAAAGCACTCCTGGACCACATCCTCGGCTTCGCCCCGGTCGCGCACCACTCCGAGAGCAATTCTAAAGACCAGCCGGGCATACCGGTCAAACAAAATTTCCAACGCCGTCGCATCGTTTGTTTGCAGGCGACGCATTGCTTCATCGTCAGTTGGTATGCGTAGTCCTGGGAGTTCTGGCGGGGAGGCAGGTAGCTCCTGGCTTCTGGCTAGGGCAACGGGAAGCGTCAGCGCACGTCGTTGCGGCAAGGTACTCATGGGTTGATCCCTAATGGACGGCCTGCAGGCGATGCCAGAAACAATACGACCGTGGCACCGGCGAACTCCCCGACGAAGCCCCGATGGTTCCAAGACAATACACCAAGTCACCGGCGGAAGAGAAGATTTTTCGATTCGGCCTAGTAACTTTGCTGCTGGAACAAGATTCCCTCGGGGCACGCCGCAATCTCGGCCAGGGCTGGCACAAGCCCGGCGGCTGCTCAGAACAAGAATTTCAGGCCAAACTGCACCAACCTCGGGTTCGTGCCTGTCGCCGTACTCGTCACCACCCCAAAATTCGGATTGTTTACTGAACAGCAGATAGTGTTCGGCGGTGCGAATTGCGTCCGGTTGAAGATGTTGAAAAACTCCGTCCGGAATTCCAGTCCCAGCCGTTCGTTGCTCCCGAACCGCGCTCTCTTGAACAGCGCGAAGTCAAAGTTACTGATTCCCTGGGCCCGCAGCCGCGGGTCTACCCGGGGCTCGTTCCCGAACGTGAAATCGGCGGGCGCCGAAAGACAAGCTGTGTTGAACCACTCCGCAATTCGCGGAACCGAGTTGACCGGAGCGCAGTTCGGAATCACATTTGGCCGCGAGCCACCGCCGAAGAGCGTCGTGCCATTCACCTGTCCATTCGTAAAGACCAGCGGGAATCCGCGCTGCAGGATCGTGACGCCATCCACTCCCCACCCTCCAACGATTTTGTCCGTCCATCCCTCCGCGCCGCCGAGATAGCGTTTGCCCTTTCCAAATGGGAGGTCGAGAACATAGCTGATCACCAGGCGCTGCGGAACGTCTTGCGAAGACAACGAGCGCTCACCCCGGAGATTGTTGTTGTCCTGGATGCCTCCCACGCCGGACTCCACCCAGGCCGTCAGCGTGTCTGTATCGCTGATCAGCTTTGCGTTTGTGTAGGCAACGAGCAGTGAACCGGCATCCGCAAAACGCCGTTGCAACGTCAGTTGAAATGAGTGGTAAACGCTGTCGTACGATCCCTGGCCGGCAAGTTGCACGCCGGCGTATTGCGGAAATGGCCGGAGCAACTGTCCAACCGTCGTGGTGGGGCCCGCCAACGCCAGCGCTTGTCCATTGATGAAAAATGGATTCGGCGTAGGCTGCACCAGCGTTACATTTTGCCTTGGATTCGGAAGCGAAGGATTCACCTGCGCCGCTGCCTGCGCCAGCAGCGCGTCCGGGATTTGATTGATCTGTTGCGAATACTCCGCCAGATGCGTGCCCCGCGAGCCGACATACGCGGCGGACACGAAAAAACCCAGGGGCAGTTCACGCTGCAAATCCAGGTTCCATTGTTGGACGTATCCCTGCGGGTGATTCCCGGGATTCACTTCCGTGATCGACTGCACCACCTGGGTCAGGAATTGCTGTGTCCCCTGGGTGCCTAGCGTTCGCCCCGGCGGCTGCGCAATTCCGGCCGGGAATGGCACCGCGATGGTATTTACGGGATGGGTTCCATCAACGGTCCCGGTGTAAGTTGTCGCGCCTCCGTTGACCATGTCGTTCAGCGGATTCAAACTGAAGGCCACGTAATCTGGAATCCAGAAAATCCCGTAGCCGCTCCGAATCACGGTTTTTGGATCGATGCTGAAGGCAAAACCAACTCGCGGCGAAAAATCCAGTTTTCGTAGTGGCAGATTGTTCCGGTCGGCCGGGCCGACCAGAAAAACGTCTCCGAGCACCGGTGCCGAACCCGCAGGAAGAAATTTCGTCAGGTAATTTGACGCTTTCGGGTCGAAATACGACAACCGATTAAAACGTTCCGACCAGGGGCCCTGCAGGTCGTAACGCAGGCCTAGATTCAGGGTCAGTCTGCGGGTGGCGCGCCAGGAGTCGTCAAAATACAACGCGCGATAAATCTGCTGCCCGGCCGTGAAAGAAGGCACGACGGCTTGCGCGAAGAAATGATTTTCAAGGTTATTGAAATTGTCGGCGTACCCCAGCAGAAAATCGGCAAACCCAAGTCCCGTTCCGGAGACTCCGGGAAGGGAAGTGAAGCAGGCTTGGCCGGAAACGCAGAAATCAAACGCCCCGCTCGCGATATTGGATTGCGCGTAGTTATCCCGCCCGACTTCGAGCTGAACGCCAAAATGAAATTGATGGTGGCCTTGCAGCATGGAGATGCTCGGCGACACGTAAAACTGGGTATTGCGGTCCTGAATGAAGCTCTGACCCTGCGTGCACATGATATTGTCGGCGAAATTTGCCACGCACGGCGTCGGCGGGGTGCGCATCTGCGCCGGGACGGACTGATTATAACTCGCCGGCCAGCCGATCGAGGTCAGGTCGAAATCCGTGTTCTTCGGGCTCCGGTTATAGGTGAACCGGCTGACGCTCGCGTTCAACCCCAGCACAGTTGTGGGGGTGATGCTGTATGTGTATCCCGCGGCGGTCGCGTATGTGTGATAGTCCTCGGCGCAGCGGTCGGCGCAAAGCCCGGTCCCCAGCGGATCGATCGGCAAATCCAGAACGTGCCAGTAATTGAATCGCAGAAACAGCCGCTGTTTGCTGGTCAGATTGTGGTCCAGGCGTCCGACAAACTGGTTGTGGTCTCCTCCGGTCGGCGCCGCAGTAGTGAAATTGTTGGTGGTTGCGGCCAGGTTTGTTGGAGCAGGCCAAAGATCCAAAAGTTTTCGCGAAGTAAAATTAATCCTGTCCGATGGAATGATGTTGTTCAGGAACGGCGTGGGCGTGGAACTGCTCCCCGGGCATGCTCCCAGCGCGTTAACAATGCCTCCACAAGGATCGTAAATTTGATCGATCACCACCGCCTGGCCCTTGGAATCCACGCCCCGATCATTACAGATACCCGCGGTGAATCCCGTTTTGCAGATGGCCGAAAACACCCCATTTCGTTCCTGCGAGTCGGGAACGGTTGCGGTGAAAGGTTGGCTCGTGCGCAGCCGGAAGCCCTCTCCGCTGGCAAACCAGAACGTTTTGTTCTTTCCGCCAAAATGCGGAATATTCAGCGGGCCCCCGGCATTCACTCCAAACTGGTTCTGGACCCACGGAGGCCGCCGCCGGCCAGCCGCATTCAGAAAGAAATCGTTCGCGTTGAAAATCTTGTTGCGCAGGTACTCGTATGCCTCGCCATGAATCGCACTCGTGCCGGACTTGGTGCTGAGATTGGTGACGCCGCCGGAAAATT
>Ga0179592_10000873_pt1 | contig 12194 bp, 12 predicted proteins | sample CZODoug2_1_08_16_FD_148623 | JGI IMG/M metagenome (GOLD analysis project Ga0179592, IMG submission 148623) | Vadose zone soil fungal communities from Angelo Coast Range Reserve, California, USA - CZODoug2_1_08_16fungal (Illumina Assembly) | ecosystem: Environmental > Terrestrial > Soil > Vadose...
ATCATTTTGAACATGCGCGAGAAGATGATCGAGATGGAGCGGCAGATGGGTGAATTCGCGCAAGTGGTGCAGCAGGAATTGTCGCGAGTGGCGGCGTCGCATACCCGGGAGAAAGCGCCGCTGCACGCGATTGTACGAGCGACGCCGCGATTGGCGCGGTAGAGCAGTTTTCAGTGGCTAGCCGTCAGCAATTAGTTTCAAAGAAAAGAACCGGTAGTTCCTTCCACAGTTTTCCCAATGAGGACAGCTTGCCGTGGGATGTTCGCGACCGTATGCTGTCGTCATGGCGCTCGAAGGTTGCCCGCTGTGCAGAGGAACGGGTTGGAAGCTTGTGCCACGAGGGGACGGCTCGGGAGGCAAAATGGCCATGGTGTGCGATTGTGACGTAGAAGATCGTGCAACGCGCGTCTTGAAACGAACACGAATTCCGAGGCGTTACGAACACTGCGACTTTGAAAGCTTTGTGACAGATCTTGCTGATGGGAAGACTTACACGCCACAGAACGTCTTATCATTAAAACAAGCCAAGCTTGTAGCGCAGGGGTTTGCACAGGATTACCCGGGTGGTGCAGATTCAGGTCTATTGTTCATGGGGAATTCAGGAGCGGGCAAGACTCACCTCGCAGTCGCGACTCTAAAAGAGCTGGTAGAGCGGGGCCACGGTGGTTATTTCTGCGAATATGGAAAACTCCTGAGAGATATTCAGGCCAGTTACAACCCGGAGAGCGAATCAACCCAGATGGCGATACTCGATCCTGTTCTCCGCGCCGAGGTGTTGGTAATTGATTCTCTTGGGGAAATTAAGCCTTCGATTTGGGTTCTAGACATAATCGGACATATTTTGAATACTCGATACGCTGACGCCTCAAGGGATCTTAGTCATCGTCGTTGCACCATTCTGACAACGAATTTCATAGACACAGCCGGCGAGAAAGAAGCCCGGCTGCCCAATGGCAGACTGATCGTGAATCGAGAAGAAACCCTTGCCGACCGTATTGGTGCGAGGGTGCGCTCAAGACTTTATGAAATGTGCCGGACGGTGGAACTCTTCGCGCCTGATTTTCGCCGTGAAGTGCGCCAGGCAGGTCGCGCCCGCGCCTAGAGATTGATTCTGCAGTTTCATTGACACAAGCGCGAGGCGGCGAGTATCCTTTTGAGGTTGCAGCGTTTTCGACGCCCGCAGCATCTGTGTCCCAAGTAACCGCTTTGCGGTGAACCTCCTTGCACTAAACCCAGACAGGGAATCAGCAAGGAATCTTTTCGACTGAACACGGGGGCCGCATAGCGGCTACCCAAAGCGAAGTAATCTTCCGGAGGCCGACAACCATGTTTTCCGACCACGATAACCAGACCAATGCGGCAGCCGCCGCGCCAGCGCCCGAACCCGAAACCGTTCCCGACAATGCGCACACGGAAACAAATTCAACGGTAGAAAGCGCGGCAGAGCAAACTGCTCCTGCCGCGGCAACGGAAACTGCCGAGGCAGCGGGCGCGGCGCCGGAAACGCCTGCGGCGGGAACACCACAGCAGTCGGGCGCGTCCACGGATTCCACGGCTGCTCACGCCGCGGCTGAAGCGAACCTGGAGACGCATGCAGCGGATGCCGAATCTGCCGCCGCCGATGAAGAAGCCGCCGGCTCGGAAGAGATGAGCAAGCTGCTGCAGGAGTACGACGAAAAGCAGGAAGCGGCTGCGTCGCATGAAGTGATCGAGGTCAAGGTTGTCGCCTACACGGAACATGGCGTGGTCGTGGACCTGGGCGGAAAGACGGAAGGCCTGATTCCCGCAGCGGAATTCACGGACACGGAAATCCCGCGGCCCGAGCCGAACAGCACTATCGAGGTCCAGCGCACCGGGGAGCACAAGGACGGCTTCACGATCCTGTCGTACTTGAAAGTACTGCGCCGCCGGACGTGGGAAAAGATTGAAGCCGCATTCAAAACCAAGGAAACAATTACGGGAAAAATCGTGGACCGCATCAAGGGCGGCATCGTGGTGGATATTGGTGTGCGCGCGTTCCTGCCGGGTTCGCAATATGATTTGCGGCCGGCGCAGAACCTGGACAACTTGACGGGCACGGAAATCCAGGTGCGGGTTACTAAACTGAACCGCCGCCGCGGAAACGTGGTGGTGAGCCGCCGTGCCCTGTTGGAAGAAGAACTGCATGCCAAGCGCGCGGCGTTGATGGAAACGCTGAGCGAGGGCCAGGTGGTGCATGGGCACGTGAAAAACGTGACGGAGTACGGCGCGTTCGTGGACCTCGGCGGAATCGATGGCTTGCTGCACTTGACGGACCTGAGCTGGGGCCGCGTGAAGCATCCTTCCGACGTGGTGAAGCCGGAACAGGAAGTCGACGTCATCATCCTGAAGTTTGACAAGGAAAAGCAGCGCGTATCGCTGGGGATGAAGCAGTTGATGGCCGATCCCTGGGTGGGCGCGGCGGAAAAATACCCGGCGGGCGGAAAAGTGAAGGGCAAGATCGTCGGCATCGTGGACTACGGCGTCTTCGTGGAGCTGGAACAAGGCATCGAAGGCCTGGTACACGTGTCGGAGATGAGCTGGAACAAGAAGATCCAGCATCCGTCGAAGGTCGCCAAGGTCGGCGATGAAGTGGACGTGGTGGTGCTGGACATCAAGCCCAGCGACCGTCGCGTTTCCCTGGGCATCAAGCAGGCGCAACCGGATCCCTGGCTGCTGATTGCGGAGAAGTATCCCGTCGGCACGGTGGTGACCGGCAAAGTGCGCAACATCGCGGAGTTCGGCGCGTTCGTCGAAATCGAAGACGGATTCGATGGGCTGGTGCACGTGAGCGATGTGAGCTGGACGGAGCGCATCAAGAATCCGCACGAGGTCTTCAAGAAGGGCGAAGACGTCACCGCCAAGGTGCTGAAGATCGATCCGGAGAACCGCCGCGTGTCGCTGGGCATCAAGCAGGTCAACGATATCTGGGGCGACTGGTTCAAGCAGCATAAGGTCGGGCAAATCGTGAAGGGCAAGGTTTCGCGCATCGCCACGTTCGGCGCGTTCGTCGAATTGGGCGAAAACATCGAAGCGCTTTGCCACAACACGGAGATCGAAGAGCGCAAGCGCCGTGACGAAGGGCATTCCGCTTTCCGCCCGACTACCGGACCGCTGAAGAGTGCCGGGCCACTCGAGCCGGGCAAGGAATATGATTTCAAGATCATCAAGATCAGCCCGGAGACGCGGCGCATCGGCTTGAGCTACCGCGCGGCGGTCAAGCAGATCGAGCGCAAGGAGATTGAGCAGTATCGTTCGACGTCGAAGTCCTCGTCGACGGCCACGATTGGGGACGCGCTGAAGTCCAAGCTCTCGGCGCGTTAGCCGATGTAGGACTGGCGGGGGACCAGCCGTTATAATTTCATTTACCTGCGGGTCATTTTAATGATAGGAAGGGGGCACTCTGGCCAACGGCCTGTTCCCCCGTAAGCCGTTTGGTTCCACTGTCTAGGACAAAGGCTAAGCGGCAGACGCGCCCGGCGGCCCGTAAAGCCGCGGACGAGCGGAGACGGTCTTTAATCAAGATTTGTGCGACGAGGCATAGCGACGATGACCAAGCAACCCACACTCACGAAGGCCGACCTGATCGAGGAAGTTCTGCGCATCACGGAACTCCCCCGCAAGGAGTCGGAGACCATCGTCGAAACGATTTTCGATAGCATCATTGGCTCCCTGCAGAAGGGCCAGAAGATCGAGATCCGCGGATTCGGCAGCTTCCGCACGCGCGAACGCCGCGGACGAATCGGCCGCAATCCGAAGACCGGCGCGAAGGTGGAAGTGCCCGCCAAGAAAATTCCTTTCTTCAAGCCCAGCAAAGAGCTGAAGGATTTTGTGAATAACTCTGAGGCTCAAGCTGCCCCTGCAGGCGGCGAGTAAACGCACGCCGGGCTGGTCGAAGCAATCCGGTTCGGATATTCTCACTTCCCATCAAAAAACATAAACGGTCTTCGAGCACGCCCATGCTGAATTAGCGCTCGCGTGATACTAGCGTGCCAATTCTGCGTTATGCTGTGCGCGCAGCTTTTCAAAAAAGGAAGCGATGCGATGGACTATATCTGGACTCCTTGGCGCTACCAGTACATGAAGGAGGCGGCAAGCGGAAACCAGCCGGAATGTATTTTTTGCGATGCCGTGGCGCGCAACAATGATGCGGAGACGCTGATCGTCCATCGGGGCCAAAAAACATTTGTCATCCTGAATCGTTTCCCCTATACCTCTGGGCACGTGATGATTGTTCCCTACGCGCACGTTGCGGAATTGAATTTGTGCGATGCTGCGACGCTCGGCGAGATGATGCAGCTCACGCAGCGCGTGGAAACGGCTCTGCGCGCCAGCTATAAGCCCGACGGCATGAATCTGGGAATGAATCTAGGCCGCGCCGCGGGTGCGGGCGTCGTTGGGCATTTGCATTTGCACGTGTTGCCACGCTGGATGGGCGATTCGAACTTCATGACCGTAGCGTGCGAAACGCGCGTTCACCCGGAAGATTTGAAAACCACCTACGGACGCCTGTCCAAGGCTCTCGCTTGATTCGCGCAGCCTGCTGCGCCGCGATAGAATACGCAATTCGAACAAGTGTTTAGCCGAACAGGAGTGCGCCACGGTGGACCTGGAACTGACGGAAGAACAGAAGCTGCTGCAAAAGAGCGTGCGCGAGTTCGCAGAATCGGAAGTTCGTCCCCTGGCGAAAGAGCTCGACGAGACGGGACATTTCCCCCGCGACCTTTTCAAGAAAGCGGCGGAACTGGGGCTTACAGGAGTGCCTTTTCCCGAATCGGAAGGCGGCGCCGGCTTCGACCACATCGCCTACACCATCGTGATCGAGGAGATTTCGCGCTGCTGCGCTTCGACCGGCGTGATTCTTTCCGTTCAGAATTCGCTTTACTGCGATCCCCTTCATCGTTTCGGAACGGAAGAGCAAAGGAAAAAATTCCTGCTGCCCTACGCCCGCGGCGAAAAAATCGGCTGCTACGCTCTGACCGAGCCGCAAGCTGGTTCGAACGCCGCCGCGCTGCAAACGAAAGCCGTCAAGAAGGGCGACGCTTATGTGCTCAACGGCACGAAAGCCTGGATTACCAATGGCGGCGCGGCGGACGCAGCTATCGTCTACGTGAACACCGAACCAGCGAAAGGCGAAAAAGGAATCACCGCGCTAGTCGTGGAAAAAGGCACGCCGGGATTCAAGGCCGGCAAGGAAGAAAAAAAACTGGGCATCAGCGCGACCGCGTGCAGTGAACTAGTCTTCAACGATTGCGTGGTGCCGGTAGCGAATCGTATCGGCAACGAAGGGGAAGGCTACAAAGTAGCGCTCTCGACGCTGGATGGCGGACGCATCGGCATCGCCGCGCAAGCTACCGGCATCGCGCAAGGCGCGTTCGAAGCGGCGCTGAAGTATTCCCAAGAGCGCATGGCCTTTGGCCACCCCATTTCTCAATTCCAAGCCATTCAGTTCATGCTCGCCGACATGTCCACCGAGATTGACGCGGCGCGAATGCTCATTCGCAAGGCCGCGTGGAAGCAGGACACCGGCGCCCGTTTCACCATGGACGCTGCCATCGCCAAACTCTTCGCCAGCGAAATGGCCACGCGCGTTACGCACAAAGCCATCCAGATCCACGGTGGCAACGGCTACAGCCGCGAGTACCCCGTCGAGCGCAACTACCGCGACGCCCGCATCACCGAAATCTACGAAGGCACCAGCGAAATCCAGCGCCTGGTCATCGCTTCATGGGTTCTCAAGTCTTAGCATCCTGTTTCTTTCACTTTGAAAGATTTCTTTTCTTCCCTTCACCTGCCGCTGAATTCTGAAGTCTCAACCCCGCCCGTAGTATCCTGACCACGTGCTGGAACTCGATTGCGGACTCGAATTTGATGCGGCGCGCGCTCATGAGGACTTCTTCCCTGCCCTGCCGGCTCGGCCTGCCGTTTGCCTGATCGAACCTCGCGAAGAAAACGCCGAGCCGTTCCTGATTCGCACGCAGAATTTGCAACGGCGATTGCAGCGTCTTCTCGGGCCTGTTGATCCGGCAAGCAAACGGCTAAACTTGAGCGACTTTGCGCGCGGCATCCGTTACCGCTTGATCGGCTCGCCGTTCGAGCAAACCCTCACCTGCTACCAGCATGCCAAGCAGCTTTTTCCGAAACGCTATCGCGACCTGATGCGCCTGCGGCCCGCGGCGGTCCTCAAGGTAAATCTGCGCAATGCTTATCCCCGCTGCTATGTGACGCGCCGGATTCCCGTCGATGAAGCGGGCGTGCTCACCGGTGGCGCGTATTACGGACCCTTCGCCTCGCGGCGCTCGGCGCAGGCATTTGCCGAACGCGTCCTCGACTTGTTCAAAGTGCGCCGCTGCCAAATCAAGATTCACCGCGATCCCACGTTTCCCGGCTGCCTCTACTCGGAAATGAAAATGTGCCTCGCCCCTTGCTTCGCGGGCTGCACAAAAGAAGAATATGACGTCGAAGTTCAGCGGTTGGTCCAGTTCCTCGAAACGAGCGGCGGCTCGCTCAGGTCTACGATAGAAGAAGAGCGTGAGAAAGCCAGCGAGCAATTGGACTTCGAACGCGCAGCCGCCCTACACAAAAAAGTGGAAAAACTCGATGAGGTTTTGCGCGGCCAGCCGGAACTTACGCGCCGGATTCAGGACCTCGACGCGGTGATCTTGCAACGCGCCGCCGAAGACCAAACTATTGGCGTCTTTCGCGTAAGCGGCGGAAGGCTGGCGGAGCCGTTTTTCCTCCGCTTCGCCGAGATTGCCAGCCAGCCGCGCTCCGCCGAACACATTTTTCGCGAGCAATTCGAAGCAAGCTCCGCACTACCCGAGGGCGATCTCGGCGAGCACCTGTGGCTGGTGGCGCGCTGGTTTTACAGCAATCCGCGCGAAGGCGAAATTTTCTTCCGCGAAAAAGACTGGCCCTATCGTAGGATTCTCCGTGCATGTTCACGGCTTCTCGCTCCGAAGACTGCCGATGCTGATTCCAATCCCGCGCCCGGGCCAGCGCCATCACCCGAAGGAGCATCATGACCAAATCCGCCACCAAAGAAGGAACAACGCGCTACACGCAAAAGTTCGCAGGCCGCGCCGCCACCGGCCATTTTCGAGAAGCGCATCGCCTCGTGCTCTCTTCCGTGGGGATTGGCACATACCTCGGGCAGCCGGACGCAAAGACTGACGAGGGATATACAGCCGCGGCGGTCGCCGCGGTGGAAAACGGCATCAACGTTTTCGACGCTGCCATCAATTACCGGTTTCAGCGCAGCGAGCGAAACCTCGGCGCAGCCATCAAGCAGCTTGCAGCAAGAGGTTTCGAGCGCGAGGAGATCGTGGTTTGCACCAAGGGTGGATATCTGACGCCTGACGGAGCGATGCCCGCTGACCCCAACGAATATTTCTTCCGCGAATACATTCAGCCCGGAGTTTTCACGGCAAAGGATATCGCGGCCAACAGCCATTGCATGACGCCGAAATTTCTGAAAAATCAGCTCGGACGCAGCCTGAAAAATTTGGGAGTCGAGTGCGTGGACGTCTACTACTTGCACAATCCGGAGACGCAGCTCTCCGAAGTCTCGAAGGAAGAGTTTCTGAACCGTGTCCGCGAGGCATTCACGTTTCTCGAATCAGCGGTGGAAGCAGGTGAAATTCAGTATTACGGGATGGCTACGTGGAATGGTTTCCGGCAGGATGCCCGCGTTCGCGAGGCTATGCAACTTGGCGAGATTTCGCAGATCGCCCAAGAAATTGCCGGTGGCCGGCATCGCTTCCGCTTCGTGCAGGTGCCATTCAACCTGGGGATGACGGAAGCGCTGACGCTGGGCAATCAATCGCTGCGCGGGCATCATCGAACGATCATGGAGGCGGCCAGCGAACTGGATATTTCGCTGATTGCCAGCGCTTCACTGCTGCAAGGCCAGGTAGCCAAGAATCTGCCGGAGTTTGTCGCGGAGGCTCTGGGTCTCGCAAGCGATGCGGAACGGGCGTTGCAGTTCGTGCGCTCCTCACCGGGAATTACGACCGCACTGGTGGGCATGTCCCGGCTGGAGCACGTGAAAGCCAACGCGCGCCTGGTGAGCGTCCCTCCCGCCACCGTGGACGAGTTCACCAAACTGTTTGCGCGCGGCGAAGGCGCTTGAACTTGACAGTTTCCCATCAGCGGCTTCCGGCAGTGACGGGTTATATTAAGCTGTGGGGATGGTGATGAAGCCTTTGATTTTTGCTCTCTGTGTTGTGTTTGCGTTTGGCGGTCTGAGCGCGCAGAAATCCGGCTGGCAGCCCTCGCCGGGACATACGCAAATACCGATATGGCCGGGCGCTGTCCCTGATGCGCAACCTGTCGCGGGGCCCGAGGTCGCCGTGACGGCGAAGGGTCTAATCGCCGGAAAGTCAGGCGATATCGTGGAGAACGTCTCGCGGCCGACGATGACGGTCTACTCGCCAAGCGGAAAGAATACGGGCGCTGCGGTGGTCGTGTTTCCTGGAGGGGGCTATCAGGATCTGGCCATCGATCTGGAAGGCACGGAGGTCTGCGACTGGCTGATGCCCAAAGGGATTACGTGTGTGCTGTTGAAGTACCGTGTGCCGGATTCAGGGCCGGCTTGGCACGATGAATGTAAGTGCTACATCCATCCGAAAGCACCGATGGCGTTGCAAGACGCGCAGAGGACAGTGGGGCTAGTACGCTTTCACGCCGCCGATTGGCATATCGATCCGCGCAAGATTGGAGTGCTTGGCTTTTCGGCAGGCGGGCATATGGTGGCAGCGATGAGCACTCATTTTAAGCGTGTCTACCCGGCTGTCGATGTAGCCGACAAAGAAAGCTGCCGCCCGGATTTTGCGGTGGCTGTTTATCCAGGCCATCTATGGATTGACGATAAAAAATTCGAGTTGAATCCGGATATCCGTACTCATATCACCGGCCAGACGCCGCCTACGTTTTTGCTGCAGGCGGAGGATGACTACGTGGACAATGTAAACCAGTCGCTCGTCTACTACATCGCCTTGAAGGACGCTAAGGTTCCCGTCGAGATGCATTTGTATGCGCAGGGCGGGCACGCGTTTGGGCTGCGGCGCACGGAGCTACCGGTGACGGGGTGGCCTCAGTTGGTGGAGACGTGGCTGGGGACGATCGGAATGATTCCGAAGTGATTCGATCCATGAGCGCTAGTGGCGGAGCCGGAAAACTTCGTCGGTGAACCAGTCATTGATGGGGCGGCCAACTTGGTCTAGCTTCCCCGCGAAGAAATGATCCACTCCTTCAACCACCGCGAGATGATTGTTGCCGGGGAGAGTGGGAATCAGCGCTTTCACTTTTTCGATGGCGCCGTGTTCGTCGTTTCCCCCGTGCACAAAAAGTTTGGGCTTGTTGCACTGGCACAGGAATGAAAAATCCGTGCTATTGACGGGAATACCCAAGCCGATCAAGTGAGAGACGCGCGGGTCTTCGCAGCCGACCCGCATGCCAACCCAGGCGCCAAAACTGAATCCCGCAAGCAACAGCGGCACACCGGGAAACTCGGAAGCAAGAAAGTCCAGCGCAGCGCGAACATCGTCCCGCTCGCCAAGACCACGGTCATGAACCCCGGCGCTCAGCCCTGCACCGCGAAAATTGAACCGCAATACGGGGATACCGAGGGCATCCAGCGACTTCGCCGTCTGGTAAATCACTTTGTTGTGCATCGTGCCGCCAAAGAGCGGATGCGGATGGCAGACAACCGCGGCGAGCGGCGGGCGCGCGCCACCTGACGGCGTCCAAAGAATCGCTTCAAGGCGTCCGGCAGGTCCTTCCAAAAAGAAATTGCGTGATTCGTGGGTGGCGCTCATCAATGGGCCGTGGACAAATTTGAAGTGTAACGCATCGCTGGAAAAAGACCGAATGCCGCTGGCATTTTTCGGCTTACTTTATTCCACGCGGCAAACACTGACGTCGACAGCAGCGCTGCCAGGCACGGGAGCCACGCGCACCACATCGGAGAGGAATTCTCCAGTGCCGTGCCAAGGGGCAGATGGCGGATCCGCAAACGCGATTTTCAGGCGATCTCCGAGTGCGTATTCGCGATGACTGCGAAAGCGCATGCCCTTGGCCGATACGTCGATGGTCATGGCCTCTTCAAACCACGGAATTCGTTCAGGATGAACGCGCACTGGAATCGCGAACGCTTTCCGCACGCTGCCTCGCCGTTCGTTTTCTCGATGCGCGTTTCCATTGGAAGCGGAGCGCTGGCGTTCTTCCAAATGAATGGCAACGGCAAAAGTCGCGGGGGCATCAGAGATGCCGATGGCGCGCGCGAGTTGGTCCAGTTTTGCGGAAAGCTCCCGCGCCGTGTGACTTTCAGTTTGAGTTTTTTCGCGCGCATTCGTGGCCCGAATGACCTCAAGCACTTCTCCGCAGCGAACAACTTGGGCAGCCACTTCTGGCTGTCCGTCGCGAAGCGAAGCGTCGTAAGGAAAAGTGACCCACACGCTCGTTCCGCAAGAATGTGCTTCTTTCATGGAAACCAGCAGACCACTGCGCGAGACGTCGATGGTCTGTGCTAATTCGATTTTCTGGCCAAAGGGCGCATTCCAGCGCAAGCGTACCGGAAGACGCAAGCGCACGCGGCGATGCTGGCGATTGTCCATAGGCGTAACAGTACTGCCGGTCAGCGGGGATGTCTCAAAGTATATTCCCCGAGTACCAAAACCGCCAAGACCTCGTACTAGGACAAAAATCTCTGATTTTCGCATTGCAGTTTGTCCAGGCCAGTGTTAGGTTTGCCCCAAGTTCCACAGCCCCAGGGGGTATTGATGAGTGTAGGAGCGGACCGCCGCGAAGCGCGGCGATTCACGATGAGTCTTCCCATGCGCGTTTCACCACGGGCAAAAGGACGCGAACTGGACGCGCACACGCGCGACGTCAGTTACCGTGGGCTGTACTTTGTCACTGACGCCGATTTTGAAGTTGGCAGCGAAATTGAATTCGTGATCACTCTTCCGCAGCAAGTCACGCAATCGGGTGATGTAAATATCCGCTGCCAGGGCGCGGTTGTGCGCATCGAGCCCACCGGGAACGGTAGCGTGGGCATTGCGGCAAAGATCGCCCGCTACGAATTCATCCCCGCAACGGCGACCGCGGCGTAAGACTACTTTCCCCACTCTTCGGTAGTGACTTACTCTAAGAGTTAGAAAACTGCTGTCGAGTTTCCGATGTTCAAGCAAATAAGCACGGGATGGAGGGTAACCATAGTCTTGGCGTGTTTGATTCTTGCATTCATTCTCTGGATGATTTTTGTAACGGATGCGCCTTGACAACCTTTAGAAGAAACGTTGAGGACATAGCAGCCTCTGGAGTCAAAGTGAGCCCACTCCGCACTTTTTGGGGTAATTCCCTCTTGCAGCGGCATCTGAGTACAATGTAGTTCAGGACTTTTTTGCTGGGGGAAGCCATGTATCACTACGACGCAAAGATTGCGCTCGAGGAATTACAGGAAGAAGCGCTGCTTCCGCATCCCGTAAGACTGCGCGACATGATTCTGCGGACCAAACTGGGGCCGCAGGAAGCGCAGCTCCTGAATCATGATTTCCAGGAATACCTGACGCACTTCGGGAAATTGCAAAAAGTCGCCCGGGGAATTCTGGAAAAAATCGCCGCGGGCCAGCGTAAAACATCCTGATGCCGGCCGCCCGCACAGGAATTCCGCACAAATGAAAACGCAGCCGCGCGTGTTGCTGCTGTCCGCAACGTCCGGCGCGGGGCACGTTCGCGCCGCGCAAGCTCTCGAAAAGGCTTTCCTCGCGCGGGGCGATTGCGAAGTGGAACATATCGACGCGCTGCAGCACGTCAGCAGACTATTTCAGCGCGCTTACGATAAAGCTTATATTTCAATGGTGCGGCGGGCACCGGAGTTGATGGGCGTGCTCTACGAACGCACCGACCAGCCCTGGCTGCACCAGCGGCGGCGCCTGGCGCTGGACCGCTTGAATACCGGTCCGATGATCCGCTTGCTAAAACGCGTCCAGCCGGACTTGTGCGTGGCGACGCATTTTCTGCCGGCGGAAATCATCGCGTGGCTGATCGCCAAGCGAAAGTTGCGCGCGCGCAATGCTATCGTCGTTACCGACTACGACGTGCACGCCATGTGGCTTTGCCGCACCGTGGACCGCTACTACGTGGCCATCGATGAGGCGGCGGAATATCTCGCG
>Ga0179592_10000874_pt1 | contig 12194 bp, 11 predicted proteins | sample CZODoug2_1_08_16_FD_148623 | JGI IMG/M metagenome (GOLD analysis project Ga0179592, IMG submission 148623) | Vadose zone soil fungal communities from Angelo Coast Range Reserve, California, USA - CZODoug2_1_08_16fungal (Illumina Assembly) | ecosystem: Environmental > Terrestrial > Soil > Vadose...
GTTGCCCGCAATCCGGGCATCGGCTGCCTTGCAGGTAAGGCTTCCCATCATCATCGATGCGTGTATACGAGGTTGCGGGCAACATTCAACTGACCTCGGATCGCCCGCTTTTGATCACGGTAACGCCGCGTGCCGCGACATCGGCTTCGAATGACACCACACCGGCATCCTTCCACAGCTTCACGGCGACCGTATCGCCGGGAAACACCGGCGCGGAGAAGCGCACCGCATGACTCTTGAGACGCGCAGGATCGAATTCGCAAAAAGCCTGCAGCACCGCTCGGCAGCAGATGCCGTAAGTACACAGGCCATGCAGAATCGGAGCTCTGAATCCCGCCGCGATGGCGACATCAGGATCGGCATGCAGCGGATTTCGATCGCCGCATAAGCGGTACAGGAGCGCCTGATCAGAGCGGGTCGCAAATTCCAGCACGACATCCGGAGCACGCTTCGGAGGCGCGTGCGGCACGGACTGTCGTACAGGTCCGCCGAAACCTCCATCCTTGCGTGCGAAGGCCGTACGAATGATGGTGGCGATCAATACGCCGCTGACCGCATCGCGCAGGACGGTCTCGCGCTCGATCACAGCGCCTTTCTCACCCTTGTCGTAGACGGCCCGCACGCGGCTGTCGGCCACCACTTCGCCCGCGGCCGGCAACGGCGAATGCAAGGTGAGTGACTCCTCGCCATGCAGGGTTTGTCGCCGATCCGTGCCCAGCCGGTCGGCGGGAATGCTCGCGCCCCAGGCTATCACGGTGGCCAGCGTCGGCATGGCTTTCAGGTTCCTCTCATAAACGAACGGCAAAAGATCGCGGTCTAGCGGATCCGCGCCCATGCCAATGGCCAGCGCATACAGTATGGTCTCGCGATCAGACCACGAGAAGCGTCGACCTTGATCCTTGAGTTCCAGAATGGCGGGATAGTCGATTGCCATCAGGGCTGCCTTACAACGACTTCGCGGTTGGGCCGTAGGCATTGACGTACAGCAGATCGCGCTCGGGCAGCATGACCTGCCCGGCATCGATCGCGGCCACGAGGTCGGTCACATCGAAATGCTCGCCGGGAACGAATCCCGGGCCGACCTGCATGCGGATTTCGCTGACGTAGCCGCCGCCGGCCAACAGCGTCTTGCCGGTCTGCTTTCCCGAGAGATCGCTGACCATGTACAGCAAAACCGCTGCGACGCGATCGGGCGTGAATACCTTCTTATATTCATCGGACACGATGCCATCGGTGAGCTGGCTCGCGGCGGCCGGCGCGATGGTCCACACGCGGACGCCGTACTTCAGGCCTTCCTGCGCCAATGAATTCGAAAAGCCCCAAAGGGCGGCCTTGGCGGACCCATAATTGGTCTGGCCAAACTTGCCGCGCAGGCCGGCGGTCGAGGTCGTGTTGACGATGACGCCGCCGGCGCCACGCTCCTTCATGTGCCCGAATATGGGCTTGGTGACGCAAAAGGCACCCTTGAGATGTATACGCACCACCTCATCCCAGTCGTCCTCCTCCATTTTCAACAGCGACTTGTCGCGCAGGATGCCCGCATTGTTGACCAGGATGTCCACGCGGCCGAAGGCATCGAGCGCTGCCTTCAAAATCGCGATGCCGCCGGCGATGCGGCCCACATCGGCCACCGCGGCGACCGCGCGTCCTCCCTGTCCGCGAATTTCCTCGACCGTGGATTGTGCGGCCGCCGAGGCGAAGTCGTTCACGACCACGGCGGCGCCCTGCCGCGACAACAAGCGCGCGTAACTGCGGCCGAGGCCGCTCCCGGCACCGGTGATCACCGCCACTTTTCCATCCAACAATGCCATTGCTGAATTCCTTCCGTCATGCGGGGGCTTGGGTCAGCGCCCCGTAGGTAGATCCTTGAAGGCGATGCCCTTGTCCACGCGAATGTCCCCCGGAAGACCGAGCACGCGCTCGCCGATGATGTTCTTCAGTATCTCGTCGGTGCCGCCGGCGATTCTCAAACCCGGGGCGTACAGATAGTCGTAGTGGAGACTGCCACCCATGGCTGCATGCGCCGCGTCGTCAATGAGCCCAAACTGATCCTGGCATTCGATCAATTCGTTCGTGAGGTCCTGCAGACGGTTGGCCGCCACCAGCTTGCCGATCGACGATTCCGGTCCGGGGATCTGCCCCCGGGAAAGGGCCGTCAAGGTTCGCAGCCGCGTGAAGCGCAGCCCTTCGGCCTGCACGTACCACATCGCAAGTTTTTGCCGGAAAGCCGGATCCTCCAACACGCTGGCGGTGCCGAGCGGGATCGACCGGGCCAGCGCCAGAATCTGCTCCGTCGTCGGCCCGCGGTCCTTGCCGCCTTCCACTCGTTCGTTCATCAATGTGACCAGTGACACCTTCCAACCGGCGCCGACGTCGCCCACCCGCTGACTGTCCGGCACCCGCGCATCGGTCAGATAGACTTCGTTAAAATCCGATCCACCGGACATCTGGTGAATCGGCCGCACATCCACACCCGGCGTCTTCATGTCGATCCAGAACATCGTCAGGCCGGTGTGCTTGGGCACACTGGCGTCGGTGCGTGCCAGCAATAGACCGTAGTCCGAATAGTGCGCGCCTGTCGTCCACGCCTTCTGGCCGTTGACCAGCCAGGAATCGTCTTGCCAAACCGCACGGGTGCGCAAGGCGGCGAGATCGGATCCGGCGCCGGGCTCGGAAAACAATTGACACCAGATCTGCTCACCGCGCAGCGCCGGCCCTGCGAAGCGCTGCTGCGTCGCTATGCCGGCGAATCTCATCAACGTCGGGATGCACATTCCAAGCCCGATGCCGAAGAACCCCGATGGCACGCCGTAGCGTGCTTCTTCTTCCGTGAAAATCATGTGCAGAATTGTGGTACCGCCAGCGCCGCCCCAATCGCGCGGCCAGCTGACGCGCGCATAGCCGGCAGCCGCTTTGCACGCCTGCCAGGCGCGAGCAATCACCAGCCGCTCCTTCTCGGGGGCTCTTCTGGACACCGTGTACCGCGGTGCATTGTTCGCCAGCCACTCCCGCACCGTGGCTCGGTAAATGGATTCCTGGGGTGAATCGTCGAAATTCATATCCCACACTCGACCACTGACGACGCCGGACGGCTCGAGAGCGCCGCTGCCAATCGCTCGCCCCAGACCGCAGGCGCGCCGGCAACCAGGCTCAATTGACGGGCACGCCGGAAAAACAGATGGGGGTCAGCCTCCCAGGTAAATCCAATGCCGCCGTGAATCTGGATATTCTCCCTGGCGGCAAAACCGAAGGCATCACTGGCTGCGAGGCGCGCCGACGCAGCGGCAATTGGCAGTTCACCGGCATTGGTGTCCAGCGCCCAGGCGGCGCAGTAAGCATTGGAGCGCGCCAGTTCATTCCTGACGTACATATCCGCGAGTCGATGCTTGACGGCCTGAAAGCTGCCGATCGGCCGGCCAAACACATAGCGCTGCAGGGCATAATCACGCGCCATCTGCAGGCAGCGGTCGGCGCCGCCGATCTGCTCGAAGGCCAGCAACACAGCCGCGCGCTGCAATACCCGGTCGACCAGGTGCAAGCCCGCGCCCGGCCGGCCCAGCGGCTCTGCGTGCGCGCCGTTAAAACTCAGGCTCGCAACACCACGAGAACCATCCAGAGAACCCAGCGGCACACGCTGCACGGCGGTCTGTCCCAACTGGACGAGATAGAGTCCCGGCGCTCCCGCCGCCGCCGCGAGAACCATGGCCACATCGGCAATCCCACCGTCCGTCACCGGAATCTTGGTGCCGGTGATCCGCCCCGCCTCCACCACCGTGGTCGGTGAGCTGCTCGGCCGGCCCGGCCCTTCAGCGGTGGCGAAACATCCAATCAACTCGCCGCAGGCAATTTTCGGCAACCACTGTGCCTGTTGCGCCGGCGAACCAGCCAGCAGCAGAGCCTCCGCGAAAAAATACAACGTGGAGGCGAAGGGTACGGGCGCGGCGGCGCGCCCCAGTTCCTCGGCGATGGCGCAAAGTTCCACGTATCCCAACCCCAAGCCGCCGTGGACCTCGGGAATCACCGTGCCCAGCCAGCCAAGCTGCGCGAGACCGGCCCACAGACCTCGATCAAATGACCGCTCGGAGTTCTCCAGCACGGCGCGAACGGCGGAAGGTGGACAGCGATCCTCCAGGAAACGACGTGCCTCCTGCTGCAACTGCTTCTGTTCCTCGGAATAGTCGAAGTCCATGGTCGTGATGGCCGCGGTATCAATGCTTCCAATACAAGGGCAGCGTCTTGACGCCGTTGATTCGGCCCGACTTTACGACGACTCCAGCGGCATCGGCATGGAACTCCGGAATCCGCGGCAGCCATTCCTGCAATAAAACGCGCAATTCCACCCGAGCGAGCTGGGCGCCCAGGCATCGATGGATGCCGGTCCCAAATCCCATGTGATGTTTGACGGGCCTGCGGAAATCCACCGTCATCGGGTCCACAAATTTACGCTCGTCGAGGTTGTACAAGGCGGCCGGCAGGAGCACCAGATCGCCTTCTCGCATCGGCAGCCCCTGGAACTCGAAGTCCCGCGCAATCATGCGGCCGAAATTGGAAATGCCGTGGCGGCGCAGCAGCTCTTCGACCGCATCGGGAATGAGGGCGGGCTCATCGACGAGTTGCCGGCAATGGGCCGGGTGACGGCCGAGAAAGTTCATGAAAAACCCCATCGACGACACGACGGTGTCCAAGCCGCCGAACATCACATTCGCCGTCAAACTCAAGACCTCGTGCCGCGTCACCGCCCGGCCATCGATATGCGCGGTCAATAGCCGGCCGATGAAGTCCCCGCCCGGATTGGTCTCGCGCTCGGCGATGCGCTGCTGCAGATAGCCCATCATCGCGTGCATGGCGCGCAGAAAGGATTCAGGATCGGAATCGCGCGTCAACCAATCGGCCGCCGGCAGTAATGCGGCCGCGTCTGCGAGCGGTAATTCCATCATGGTAAGAAAGATGTAAATCGGCATTTTGCGGGCCACATCGGCTTGGAACTCGCAACCGCCCCGATCGACGAATTCCTCAATCAGCGTGCGCGTCAGCGTGCGCATCCTGTCCTCCAGCGCGTGCACCGCCTTCTGTGAAAAGAACGCCTGCAACAGGGCGCGGTACTGCGTGTGCTGCGGCGGATCCGCCTCGCCCGGAAACAGCCCCAGCTCACGCTGCTCGCGCGACATCGCGACACCCTTGTTCGAGAAGCGGTCGTGATCCATCCAGGCGGCGCCGATTTCCTCGGCGCGGGTGAACACCCAATGACCGCCATTGCGCGGCGTATAGAAGATCTCGGGACCCTGGTGCAGTCGCTTCCAGCCTTGATGCAAATCGCCATCGATGGCTTCCACGCCAAAAAAATCAAAGTCGACCAGCAGGTCGGGAGCAATGGCGGGCAGATCGGGTGGCTTGTTCATTGCGTCGTTTCCTGGTCCGGGCTCAGCCGGCCTGTATTTCGATCAGTTTGAGCTGAGTGAATTCGTTCAGCCCCTCCTCGCCCAACTCTCGGCCGTAACCTGAGCGTTTGACGCCACCAAAGGGGCCTGACGACAGCTGCGTCCCGGCGCCGCCGTTCAGCGTGATGCCGCCGGTGCGAATGCGCAGCGCCATCTCGTAGGCACGGCCCACATCGGCGCTGATGATGCCGCCGCGCAGACCGAAGACGGATCGATTCGCCAACTCGACGGCCTCGTCGTCGCTGTCGTATCCGATGACGACGCCCACGGGCCCAAAGATCTCCTCCTGCGCAATCACTGAACCTGGGTCATCGTCCTCGAACAAGGTGGGCTCGTAGTAGAAACCCCGCGGCAAATGGGCCGGTCGCCTGCCGCCGGCACGCAACGTGGCGCCGCTGCGCAAGCCCTCCGCCACGTAGCCTTCGACGCGGTCACGGGCGGCGCTGCGAATCAGCGGACCCATGTCGGTGCCGGCGTCGGCGGGATTGCCCACCTTCACTGATTGAGCGGCGGCGGCCAATTGCGCGACGAACGATCCGCGAATCGAGTTGTGCACCAGCACTCGCGTGTTCATTGCGCACCCCTGACCCGCATGGCTGGTAAAGCCCCTTAGCGCCTGCGCGAGCGCCATTTTCATGCTGGCATCCGCACGCACGATGAGCGCGGACTTTCCGCCCAACTCGAGAACCAACCGCTTCAGGGTGGGCGCACTTTGTGCCGCGATCGCGCTGCCGACCGCATCCGAGCCTGTGAAGGTGATCAAATCGACACGTTTGTCCCGGGTGAGCCATTCGCCTACCGCGGTGCCGCCGGTGACGAGGTTGAAAACTCCTTCGGGCAGCCCCGCTTCATGCGCGGCGACTGCCAGCACGATGGCCTCGAAGGGGGTATACGGCGAGGGCTTGAGCACCACGGTGTTGCCCGTCAGCAGCGCCGGCACCACTTTCGCCAAATTCAAAAAATAGGGGTAGTTGTAGGGTGTGATCGCGGCCACCACACCCACCGGTTCACGCACGACGAACGCCGTGCCCACAGTCGAAATGCCGTCCGGTCCCCGCGTCAATTCCGGCGCAAGCGCACGCACGTCGCCATGCCCGACTCCGTCCAGATAGTAACGGAAGTGCTTCATCGGAATGTCGAACTGACGTGCGCGTGCATTGGACTTCACGGCACCCGCTTCCGCCACGATCAGATCGCAGATGCGCTCGGCATTCGCCGTCAATGCGCCAAACACCTTCTCCAACATCGCGGCGCGGTCGCGGGTGCGCAAATGGGGCCAGGGCCCATGATCGAAGGCGCTGCGTGCAGCCTGAATCGCGGCCTGCACGTCATGGAGGTCACCGACCGGCGCGACGCCGATGGGCTCTTCGGTCGCCGGATTGATGATGGCCTCGCAGCCACCCGCCGCGGGACTCGTGAAAGCTCCGCCGATGTAAAGTGCGCTCGGCAATCCGCCCCGGCCATTCATACGTGCGACAAGATCCGCTTGATGTCAGCCGACGTCACCGGCCGTACCGTACCGGCGTTTGGATTCAGGCCGCCGCGGGACATCGGACGCGTGTCCACGTGTTTGGCGCGCTCGCGCAAGGCGGCGACGGTGCAACTATCCCGGCCGAACGCGGCGATCGGATCATAGCTGAAGGCGCGCATCGCATTCAAATGCGTGATCTTGTCGATGTCTCCGGACGGCAGCGAGCGAACACCCTGCCACAGGTGTTCCGGTGACTTGGGCCAGGTAGCATCCGAGTGGGGATAGTCGGCTTCCCAGCAGATGATATCGATGCCGATATCCTGACGATTTCGCAGGCCGAACTCATCGTCGATAAAGCAGGTCAACACGTGACGGCGAAAAATATCACTGGGCTTCTCCTTGCCGAAATTCGTATGCGTCCAGGCGCTGTGCTGTCCATACGTGAAGTCGGCCCGCTCGAGAAAATAGGGAATCCAACCGATACCGCCTTCGGACAGGGCCATGCGCAGGCGTGGATATCTTTTCCAGAAGCTCGCGAACAGCCAGTCTGCCGCCGCGTTGGCGATCGAGATCGGCATCGACGTGATCCAGGCGTCGATTGGGGATTCGTCGGATGGGTATGGCACATTGCCTGCGGAACCGATGTGACAACAAATGACGACGGCGTTGTCCTCACACGCGGCCCACAGCGGATTCCAACCCCCGTTGTGCAGGCTGGGTAAGCCGATCAGCGACGGATTGTCCGGGAATGTGATGGCGTGACAACCCAATTTACACATGCGCTCGAGTTCCGCGACCGCCAAGCGCACGTCCCAAAGCGGCAGCATGGCCAGCGGAATGAAACGCCCCGGATACGCACCGCACCAATCGTGAAAATGCCAATCGTTGTATGCCTGAATGGTAGCCAGCGCGAGTTCCTTGTCCTTCATCTTTTGAAATCGCGCCCCGGCGAAGCCCGGGAATGATCCAAAGCAGATCGATCCCAGCACGCCATTCGCATTCATATCCTCGATGCGCGCATTGATGTCATAACACCCCGCTCGCACATGTTCGTAGGACACCGGTTCGAATCCGTATTCCTCTTTTGGCCGGCCCGCCACGGCATTGAGCCCCAAACCCGGAGCCTTCTGCCCCTCGATCTGCCAATGGTGAGCGCCGCCGCTGCCGCGTTTGACTACAGGCGCGCGGTCCCTGAACCGCGGCGCAATATGCTTAACGAACATATCCTCGGGCTCGATCAGGTGGTCGTCCACGCTGACGAGAATCATGTCTTCTAATTCCATGCCAACCCCTTTACCGAACCCTCACCGAAAATCATATCGAAAAAGTGACACAACATCATTTTATAGGGACACCGACTGGGTGTCCATAGGTTATCGGGCAGGGAGCAGCAATTTTCCCTGGACAAAAAGCTGACGATTCGTCCATTATAGGATGGGCATGAAGGGTTTGGCTTGAGGCGCCCGCAATCGAGGGGAAGGGAAAACGCAAATGATGTCTCATGAAGTATGGTCGCGGGCGCAAAAGGACACCGTGACTGCAGCGCTGGCGCGATCGGTCGCCGCTCATGGATCTCGCGTGTTTTTGGATTTCAGCGGCGATCACTACAGCTACGCCGACATCGACCGTGAATCGACCCGCCTGGCGCGGGGGCTGATCGCTCTTGGCATCAGCAAGGGCGATGCGGTGGCGAGCATTCTCGACAACAATCTGCACGCGGTGCTCAGTTGGTTTGCCATCAACAAAGCCGGCGCTATCAGTGTTCCGGTGAACACCGCCTACAAGGGGGAATTTCTGCGCCATCAACTCAATGACTGCGGCGCAGCGGTGGTCATAGCCGAGGCCGACTACGCGCAGCGAGTCGTCGAGGTACAGGACGGCTTGTCGGCCGTTAAGACCTTGATCCAACGCGAGGGGAAGATGGCTCAAACCTCGCGACTGAAGGTATTGGCGTTGGATGGCATATTTGGAGCATCCAGTGAACCACTGGCGGATCTTAATTTGCCTACGGACCTGTCCATGCTCATATACACGGCCGGCACCACCGGACCATCGAAGGGTTGCATGATCAGCCACAATTATGTCTGCAACCTCGGGCGACAGGTCGTGTTCACGGAGGATCGGCATCAAGATGACTGCAATTGGACCGCGTTGCCTCTCTTCCATATGAACGCCACCGGCGGGTCGATTTTGTCGTGCATGTTCGTGGGCGCGCGAGTGGCCATATTCCCGCGTTTCTCGGTGTCGCGCTTTTGGCCCGATATCCGGCGTAGCGGCGCAACGGTGGCGAGCCTGCTGGGTTCCATGATTACCTTTCTCGCCGAAGCCGACGATACCGAAGACTCCCGCGCCTGCTTTGGGCAATTGCACACGGTGCGCGGCTCGCCGTTTCCGGCGGCTTTGCAGGAAAAATGGAGAACGCGTTTCGGCGTGCGCCGTGCGGGCTCGAACAGTTACGGACTTACGGAAGCTGCGCGCGTGACCGGTTCACGACACGACGAAGATGCGCCGCCTGGGTCCTCCGGCCGCCCCAACGCCGACTTCGATGTCCGCATCTTCGACGATGACGACAACGAATTGCCTCATGGCGTCGCGGGCGAGATCGCCGTACGCCCACGCCGTCCTCATGTCATGTTCGACGGCTATTGGAATCGTCCGGCGGACACACTGGGAATCATGCGCAATATGTGGTTGCACTCGGGCGATATCGGAAAATTCGACCTGGACGGATTTTTATACTTCGTCGATCGAAAAAAAGATTATTTGCGCCGGCGCGGCGAGAATATTTCCAGCTTTGAGGTGGAGACGGGTCTTCGAGCTCATCCGGACGTTGCGGACGTGGCCGTGCATGCCGTGTTCTCCGATTCGGGCGAAGACGATGTAAAGGCGACGGTCGTATTGAAGAGCGCCGGCGCCGTCACGGAGGAAATGCTGTGTCGCTGGGCCATCGAGCGGCTGCCCTATTTCACGATCCCGCGCTATTTCGAATTCCGCTCCGATCTGCCCCGCAATCCGCTCGGCCGAGTGCTCAAATATCAGCTTCGGGCGGAGGGCTGCACACCGGCGACCTGGGACCGGGAAAAGGCCGGCTTAAAAGTGCCAAAACGCTAGACTGCGCTCATGCACTTTGCAGTACTGAGGGCAAATGGGTTTCAACTTGGAAAAGGTCAATGCCAAAGATCGTGTTTATCGAGCATAACGGGACCGAGCATGTCGTCGAGGCCGTGGTGGGCCGCTCTGTGATGCAGGCCGCCGTCGAGAATTTCGTTCCCGGAATCGTCGCAGACTGTGGTGGCAGCTGTAGCTGCGGCACCTGCCATGGCTTTGTCGATAACCGCTGGAGCGCCGCCATTCCAGCGGTTCAGGCTGATGAGCAATCCTTGCTCGAAGGACTGCTCGATACTCAGAGCAACAGCCGCTTGACGTGTCAAATTGAAATCACACCCAGCCTCGACGGGCTGGTGGTTCGGCTGCCGCGGTCGCAGTTCTAACCGGCATGCCCGGCCATCAGGACCTTCAGTGAAGATCATCGCCGACAAGACCCGGTGTGCCGGCCATGCTCGCTGCGCTGCCGTGGCGGATCAACTATTCGAGTTGGACAGTAACGGCTACATCGCGTTTCAGGAGAAAGTCGTTCCCGTAGGCGCGGAGGAACTGGCCAAGCGCGGTGTGCGCGCGTGCCCCGAACGCGCTTTGAAAATCGCGGCCAGTGACGCTGGGTCGCAATAGCTGCAGACCTTTGGCCGCGGGAAGAATTAACTGATGGTATATCAGTCTTTGCCCAATGTCGTATAATCGTGGCGTAAGCGCTCAGTGAAGGTCACTCAATGGATAGCTCCAAGTCGGACGCGGCATCGGCGTCGCCGAGCAAGGACAAGGTCAAACGGCCGCGCAAGCGGCCTCAGAATCTGTACGGACAGGCCATGGGCCGCAAGGGCACCCAGACCCGGGAGCGCCTGATCCGGGCGACGGCGGATTTGCTCGAGAAGCGCTCGCTTCGCGATGTGAGCGTCTCCGACATCGCTACGCTTGCCGGCACCTCATCCTCCAGCTTTTATATTTACTTCGCCGACGTGACATCGGCGGCTCTTGCCGCCGCCGACGGCATCGAACAGATCACGCCGGAAATCGAGGCTATCTTGGCTCAGCCGTGGTCGCGCGGCGAGGCGCAGAACAAGGCCATCGCGCTGCTCGAGTCGTACGTGAATTTCTCGAGCCAGCACCATGCAATTCTGCGCATTCGTAATCTGTCGGCGGACGAGGGCGACAAGCGCTTCGAAGAAGTCCGGCATCATGCCGTATCGCGCATCCACGACCTGCTCGAGTCGCGGATTGCCGCCCTCAACAATGGTCTGGACCCCTCCGCGGGCGCTTCGGCGGTACTGGCCTTGATGGAGCGTATCGCCGCGATCGCGCGACTTCCGCTGCGGCGCCATCATTCGCGCAAGAGTCTGATCGTTGCCGCTGCCTTCCTGATCGCCAACGCAATGACCTCGCCCTAAGTCCATATGAGCGCCGGCAGCCTGGGCGGTCGTGCCGTCATCTCCGGGGTCGGTCTTGCGCTCGCCGGCCGCCGCGCCGAGCGCAGTGCGCTAAATCTGACTCTCGATGCCATCTTCGAGGCGCTCAGCGACGCGGGTCTGCAAGATAGTGACATCGACGGATTGAGTTCATGGCCCGGCGTGTCGGTAACCCCCGGCATGGCGCCCGTCAGCTTGCGCGAAGTCAAAGAATCCTTGAACCTGAAACTGAACTGGTTTGCGGCTTCCCCGGAAGCCCCGGGCCAGCTCAGCGCGGTGATGAATGCGGCCATGGCGGTTGCCTCGGGTCAGGCGCGACATGTTCTATGCTTCCGCACGCTCAGTCAGTACTCCGAACAGGCCAGATCGCGCTCGCGACGCGAAGGCGGCGGCGGCGTGCCCACCCGAGCGGCGCGGTCCGGCGGACTGATGTCGTGGATTCGGCCCTTCAACGGTCTGTCCGCCGCGCATCCACTGGCCCTGGTGGCCAAGCGCCATATGCACGAATACGGCACCACACGTGAGCAACTGGGCGCCATCGCCATCAACGCGCGCGCCAACGCCGAGCTCAATCCCCGCGCCCTGTATCGCGAGCCGCTGACCTTGGCCGACTATTTGACGGCGCGCATGATAACCGAGCCCTTATGCCTGTACGATTGCGATGCACCCATCGACGGATCCACCGTCGTCATCGTGTCCGCACGCGACGCCGCACGCGACTTGCGTAAGCCGCCGCTGCGCATCGAGGCCATGAGCGGCGCATTT
>Ga0179592_10000881_pt1 | contig 12142 bp, 6 predicted proteins | sample CZODoug2_1_08_16_FD_148623 | JGI IMG/M metagenome (GOLD analysis project Ga0179592, IMG submission 148623) | Vadose zone soil fungal communities from Angelo Coast Range Reserve, California, USA - CZODoug2_1_08_16fungal (Illumina Assembly) | ecosystem: Environmental > Terrestrial > Soil > Vadose...
GAGCTGACGCCCGATCTTACCCGCGAAGCCGACGCCTCCTTTGCCGTCACCCATTCCCAGCGCCAGGACTTCGATGTTCGCGCTCCTGACGGTGCCATGCTGCGCGGTTGGAAGGTCATTCCTCCCCAGCCGAATGGCAGTTCGGTTCTCCTTTTTCACGGCGTCGCCGACAATCGCGTCGGTGTTATCGGCCAGTCGGAATTCCTGCTGCGCGCCGGTTACAGCGTCGTTATGATGGACGCTCGCGCCCACGGCGCAAGCACCGGCCCCATCGCCACCTACGGCTGGCTCGAACGCAACGACACCCGCGCCATCATCGACGCGCTGGTTTGGTCCGAAGTCGACCGCTATGCGCAGGAACAAATCCGTTCCGGTAAATGGAGAGTCTTAGTTGAGGACGAAGCTAAACCGGTAGACGCGTCGCATTTTCCGGTTCCTCCGCCCGGAACTCCCGCGCACATTTTCGCCCTCGGCGAATCCATGGGCGCCGGCATCGTGCTGCAATCCGCGGCCGCCGATCCCCGCATCGAAGCCGTTGTCGCCGAAGCCCCCTTCGCCAATCTCCGCGAAGGAGCCTACGACTATGCCGGCCTGCGAAAATATCCCTGGCTCGGAAAAACTCTTTTCGCCCCCTTCGCCTGGACGCTGCTTTATCGCGACGAAAAACTCGCGGGCTTTCCGGCCGCGGAAGTCTCGCCGGTAAAAGCCGTCGCCGCCCGCGCGTTTCCCGTTCTTCTCATTTGCGATGAAAAGGATGTGGCCTTACCCTGCCGCCATTCGGAAATGATTTACGCCGCCGCCCGCGGCCCCAAACAACTCTGGGTCGTCCCCGGCGCCTTCCACACCGCCGCCTACGGCTTCGCCCCGGAAGAATTCCGCCGCCGCGTCCTCTCCTTCTTCGCGGCAAACTCCCGCGCCGCGCCCTAGTTCAGGGCGTGGCACTCTCGTCGTCCTGCTGTCAGAGATGGACGTTTTCAGTTTTTTGTTTTCAGTTTTCGGCCGTCAATTGCGGCTTTCCGTTCTTCAACGGAAGGACGGGCAGGTTCCGAGGTTCACAGTTCCAGGCCTATTGCCAACGGCCGTAGTCGTCCGCTTTGCGATTTTCCAATTTCGAATTTCGAATTTCGATTTTCTATTTTCCACTTTCTTCTTCCGCAAAGTGCACCGGGTGCTGCCGCGCTTCCCATTCCTCGCTCAGCTGGCGCACGGTTTCCCGCAAGCGCACCGCCAGCCCGGCAATGGTTTCCAGCCGCTGTTCTCCGCCGTGCGGAAGTTTGCCGTCGCGATTCCGGTGAATCTCAGCCAACAGGAGTTCCGCGTTTCCCAGAATCCCGGTCAGCGGGTTGTTCAACTCGTGCCGGAGCACCTCTCCGAAATCTCCCTGCGTTTCTTCGAAAGAATCGCGCGCGCTGTCCGCCGCGCTTTGCGCCTCGCGCAAGCGGCTCCGGATCAGGCCAAGCGCCGACGGCAGGCATCCGCCGTCGCGCACCAAATAGTCGGCAGCCCCCGCGTCGATCAACGCCGAAAGCTCCACGCGCCGCTCGGCCTTCCCAAGCACCACTACCGGCGCATAGACCGCCAAGGAAGTCACCACGGCTTCGAGCCGTGGCGCGATCCCCCGCGGTCCGTCACTTTCCGGACCGACCGCCCCCTCTTCGAGCAAGATCACCGCCGGGGCTTCTTCTCCCAGGATTCGCCGCGCCGCGGCGACGCTGGTTACGGACGCCACGCGCAGTCCCGCGATGCCCTTCTCGAATTCCCGGCGCGCCGCCGCGCACAGCGCCGCATCAGCGCTTACCACTAATATGGTTTGTTCCCTGTGGACCATGGCCCTACCCGTTTCTGGCAGCGTTCTTACTTGCCGTCTGTGCGGCCGGCGCTTGATGGTTCGATTTGATCGCCAGCACGCCATAAACTTTTTCCGTCAACTCTTCCACCCGGAACGGCTTGGCGACATGCGGCAGCCGGTGGCGTTCCAGGAACTCCCGCGCTTGCGCGGCAATGACGTCGCCGGTGACGAACAGGAACCGCTCCCGCAAGGGATTCCCGGAACGCTCGAGCGATTTATAGAAACGCTGGCCGTCGAGGCCCGGCATTTTCATGTCGCAGATGACCAGGTCGAACGTTTGCCGGGCGGCGCGGTCCAGGGCTTCGCGGCCGTCCAGCAGCACGTCGACTTGCATGCCCTCGTCTTCCAGTACGTCGGCGATCAAGCGGGCCACGGTCGGCTCATCCTCGACCACCAGCACACGCGCGCCTTTCCCGGTTTCGGCCGCGCGCGCCAGCCCATGCCCGGGTTCCACGTCCTCCGTGCCTTCGGGCAGGAAGTTCTTCCACGCCGGCAGAGGAGAACCCAATGTCCCGCCCTGCGCGGTTTCCGCGGCGGCCGGAAGTTCGATGTGGAATACCGCGCCGCCCTGAGGCGGGCTCGAAACGTTCACCTTCCCGCCGTGTTCGCGCACGACGCTCAACACGATCGCCAATCCCAGGCCGGTCCCGACGCCCGCTGGTTTGGTGGTGAAAAATGGATCGAAGATCCGCGCGAGGATGGCTTGCGGAATTCCCGGCCCGTCGTCCGCGACTTCCAGCAACACCCTCCGGTCGCCGATTCTTTTTGTCCGCAGCCGGATGGTTCCGCCCCGGCCGGTCTGTTCGATGGCCTGCTGGGCGTTGCCCACCAGATTCATCAGCACCTGCTGCAGATGGCCGGGATCGCCGTGGACCAGGGGCAGAGCCGGGTCCAGATCGAGCTCCAGGCGGATTTTTTCCGCGGCAAAGCTGAACCGCTGAAGATCCAGGGCTCGCTGCACGATTTGATTCAAGGACACCGGGCGCCGCTCCGGCAGTGTTTCCCGGGCGTTCATCAGCAATTGCCGCAGGATCATGCCGGCGCGCTCCGCCTCCTGGTAAATATGCCGCACTTCCTCGGTCCGTCCGGGAAGATCCTGGCGCGCCAGAAGCCGGTGCGCATAACCCTGAATAGTCGTCAGCGGGTTGCTCAATTCATGCGCGACGCCGCTCACCATCTGTCCGAGCGCCGCGAGCTTCTCGGTCTGCAGGAGTTTCGAGTGGAAAACGCGCTGGGCGGTCAGGTCGCGGTAGATCTCCACGCGTCCCAACAGCCGGCCGGCGGGATCGGCCACGGGCCGCGCCGCTCTCTCCAGGATGCGCGGCGATGGACGCATCATTTGCAGCTCCTGGCGCACGCCGCCTTCGATGCCGCGCGCCAATTCCCGCCAGAGCTCCGCGAACGCCGCCGGTTCCGCTGCGAGGCTGCTGAGTCGCGCGATCAATTCCTCCAGGGTCTTGATTTTCCCGGACTCCTCCGGCCCGAGGCCTGCAATCTGTTCGAAGCGCGTATTCATCGCGCGGATGTTGTCCTGGGCATCGAACAGGACGACTCCTTCTTCCAGCCACTCGATGACGTTTTGCAATTCGATTTCGGCGTGGTCCGCCTTTCCCGCCGATTTTCGGCTGGCCAGCGCCTCGAGGTGGACCACCGCGGCGCGGCCTTCCACCGGGGCGGCCAAACGCAATTGCACGGCCACCCCGTTGTGCAATTCCGCTCGTGAAAATTCGCTGTCGGTACCCTTCCGCTCCGCCCCACGATCGAGCGCCGCCCGCAACCACGTCCCGAGATGCTCGCGGTCGCGCCCGCAGAATAGTTCGGCGAAGTCCGCGTGCGTGGGAACGCCCGCCGGTTCCGACGCGTTGCTGTTCGAGTCCAGGCCCGTCAATTCCCTGGCGCCACGGCTCGCCGCCGTGATTTTCCCAGCCTCATCCACGAGAAAAAGCGGTTCGCTCACACAATCCAGCAGCGCGTGCGGCCAAGCCGCGAGCAACGACTCCTCTTTGATTCGCCTTCTCCGGAGGAGAGCGGACGCCGCCATTGCCGCGCGCAATTCCAGGCGGTCAAACGTCGCGAGAGAGACGGCGCTAGCCGGCAATCCCACGACCAGCGTCCCGAGCAGTTGCCCTTGCGACTCCAGCGGGAACGCGACGATTCTTGCCACCGGTCCTTGGGCCTGGCCCACTTGCAGGTCGCTGCCGATCGGCCGGCGGGCTTCCAGCGCCCGCCGCCATTGGTTCGCCAGCGGTTCGCTCTCGATCGCGTGCGTCCAAGAGTCATCCCCGCTGCGCCACAGAAATTCGACGGAAAAGCTTTCGCCGGAATTTCCGCGCTCCTGCCGTAGAGCGCCGATGAGCGCGAACGCGCCGCCCGGGCCATCGCCGATCGCCGGCGTGCGAGTGCAGCTATCCGCCAGGTAGGAGAGCGATGCCTCCACGGAACTCGCGGCTGCTGGTTGCGCAAGAAAATGCCGGACCACGCCAAGATCTTCCTTTCGCCGTCGAGTGATTCTCTGCTCGGCTTCAAGCCCCAGGGCCAGCGTAAGTTCGGCGGCCACCGATTCCACATGTTTGCGGGAACCGGCCGGGGACTTTCCGGCATTTCCGACCAGGAGGACGCCTGTCAATCGTTCATTCGTCGTTATGGGAACCCACAACGCGTGACGCAATCCCGAAAGCAGGCCAAGGAGGGGGTTCGTGGGAAAGGCCCCCAGGTCTTGTTCGACAGTTTTTCCGCGGAGAAGCAGTTCGTCCGGAAGCGGAGGCTCCACGGAAAGATGCGCCCACTCCCTGGGGGTCTCATCGTTTCCCGAGTCCCACACCATTCCGTGAAGCCCCGCGGCCATCTCGCCCCGTGGGCTCACGTCGGCATCCGATTCGAGCCAGACGCCAATGCGGCCGGCGGGTTCTTGCTGCGAGAGCGCCTTCAACGCTGCCTGCAGCAATTCTTTGCGAGAGGCGCCCTCCAGAGCCGCGCGCGCCACGCTTCGCCCGCCCAATTCTTTCTCCCCCTTTTTCCTCCAAATTGTCATTCCACGGCCTTAAGCCTTCTGGCGCCCTAGCCAAGTCCGCAGGGCTGCCGCGCAGCATACGCAACTAAAGCCGGAGAGCCTGCCGTATTGGCCCTTGCATCGGCAGGCCCATCAGTGAATGTCGGTTAGCCTCGATGAATCAATAACTTAGAGGAGAGACCGAGCAGCCAAAGGCTGCTCGCAATTCCATGTCGAGACTTTGCGCCAGGTTCTTCCCAGAGTGAACCACCGCTAATGAGCGACTCTCCAGGCAGACGGGGAGAACTGGGAAGACCTCTTTCGAGTGACTGCGGGAAGAAAGAGCAGACGTAATAGAAAACAGGAAGCTTTTCGGCGTGCGGTTCGGGACGATCGGATTCAACGTTCAGTGGATTTGCTTCACCGGCCGCATGAGACTGTCGCGCGCGAAAGTTGCTAGGGAAACTTGGCAGAAGCCAGGAGCGTTCTTGAGGGAATCCTGCAAGCACTTGGCGCTCTTACTGCTCGGCAGGCTCCATGTGATACTGCTTCAGCTTGCGGTAGAGCGTGGTTTTCCCGATGCCGAGCATGCGCGCCGCCGAGAGCTTGTCGCCGCCCGTTTCGCGCAGCGTGCGAAGAATCGCGCGGCGCTCCAATTCCTCCAGCGGCAAAATTTCATCTTTCTCCGGCGTCCTTTCGGTGGTGGGATATTGCAGGTTGGATGGCAGGTCCGCGACATGCAGGATCGGCCCGGAACCCAGGGCGACAGCCCGCTCGATGGCATTTTCCAGCTCGCGCACATTTCCCGGCCAGTCGTAAGCGATCAGCCGCCGCATGGCGTCTTCGGAGATGGTGCGCACCGGGCCACGAGGGTCGGAAAATTTTTCAAGAAAAGCCGTCACCAGAATGGGGATATCGCTCTTGCGGTCCCGGAGCGGCGGAAGCTTGATCTGCACCACGTTCAGCCGAAAAAACAGGTCCTGCCGGAAGGTTCCCGAGCGGATGGCGGTTTCGAGGTCCCGGTTGGTGGCGGCGATGATGCGCACGTTGATCTGCCGGCGCTCCGTTGAGCCCACCGGCTTGACCTCGCGTTCCTGCAGCGCGCGCAGCAGCTTGGCCTGCAGGTCCACGGGCATGTCCCCGATTTCATCGAGAAAGAGTGTGCCCCCCTGGGCGGCCTCAAGCAATCCTTGCTTGGCCTGCACGGCCCCGGTGAAGGCGCCCTTGACGTAGCCGAACAATTCGGATTCGATGAGCGTGGGCACCAGCGCGGAACAGTCCACTGGCGCGAACGGGCGGTCTTTGCGCGGCCCCGAAAAATGAATGCTGCGCGCCACCAGCTCTTTTCCCGTTCCGCTTTCCCCCAGGACCAGCACGGGATATTCGTGCTGGCTCACCTTTTCGATCAGTTTGTAGACGCGCTGCATTTTCATGGAAACACCGATCAGGCCGCCAAAGCCCGGCCGGGTGCGCAACTGCTCGCGCAACAGGCGGTTCTCCTGCTGCAGTTCCACGGCGCGCGCCACGCGTTCGAGCCGGGTGCGCAGCTCTTCAAGCCGGAAGGGTTTGGTCACGTAGTCCACCGCGCCCATGCGCGTGACCTCCACCGCCGATTCGATCGTTCCGTACTGCGTCAACACCACCACGGAGACCTCGGGATGCAGGTCGTGCACCCGTTTCAAGAGATCCACCCCATTCGTCTGCTGCAGCTTCAAATCCGTCAGCACAATGTCTATGGCCGAATGTTCCAGGACCTCCAGGGCCTCGTCGGCGGTGGCCACGCTGATAGCCTTCATCCCGCACTGCTCGGAGACGGTTGCACAGGTCTCGCGGATGGACTGCTCGTCGTCCACGATTAAAATGTTCATCGGGACAACTTCGCGCCGGACAGCGGCTTCCTCGCTCATAGCGGTCATCCTGAAACCCCCAGTGTGAGGATTCGTATGCATCTCAATTTCCATTTCAGGAAATCATCCCGAATCTATTCATAAATCAATACCTTAGTTAAAACACTACCCTCTTGGCAAGTCCCGATTTGGAACTCGGTCGATTCCAATTCGGGAAAAGACCGCGCGGAGAGCCGCCGAAACCCTGCTCTAAAAGCGAGGCGGGCCCCTCGAAACTTCTTGAGGAGCCCGTTTGATCAGGTAAGGTTTTTTTGGTTCCCTCGCCGGAAATTACGAGTTATCCCCCGCGAGGACGTTTTTTCATCAAAACTCGGACGCTACGGGTTGGCCTTTTTCGCTGGCGCTGGAGCGGCCGTTTTCTTCCTTGGTGTTTCACCGCCACCCCGGCTGAGCAGCGTCAAAGCATCCTTGGCGCTGAAGGGGAAGCGGCGCACGGACTGCTCGCCGGTGGTGCTCAGAGTGACATCCACGCGCCGGTTGTTGGCCAGGCGGACGGTAAGCAGGTTCTTCACGATCTTCTGCTTCTCCGCCGGGCTCAAGCCGGAATCGGCTTCGATCAGCTTTTGCACTTCTTCGGCGGTCATGTTCTTTTCAAAGCCGAACGCACGCGTTTCGAGATGGTCGGCGGGCACGCCCTTTTCCACAAGGTAGCTCTTGGTGCGTTCCACGCGCCGCTCGGAAAGCTTCACGTTGTAATCCTTGGCCCCGCGAACGTCGGCATGGCCTTCGAGAATCAAGTGGGCATCCGGTCTATACTTCAAATACTGCTGGAAGTCGCTCGCCAGCGCATCCAGCGTCACTTCCTGGCTGGCCAGCAATCCGCCCATGGGCTTCGCCACCGTGGGCAGCGCCGTCGGGAAGTAGATGCTGTGCAGCGCCAGCTTGGCTTCCAGTTGCTTGACCTGCGGCGGCTCTTTCACCTCCACGCTGCCGGTAGCCTCGGCGGTGCCCCCGTGGCCGTCGTTCACCATGCACTTCACGGCGTAGCTTCCGGGCTTGAGGCCGGTGGCATCAAACTGCACGTTCGAGCCGCTTCCCACAATTTGTCCGCCGGTAGTGGTGTAGCTGTACGTCAGCGGATCGTTGTCCGGGTCGCTGCCGTTGCAAGTGACGCCGGTGCGCTCGCCCGGCAGAATCGGGCTGCGCTCGATGGAGAGCGTCGCCGTAGGCGGATGATTGGGCTTCTCTTCCACTTTGATGTCGGCGGCGCACGAGGCCGAACCGCCCTTGCCGTCGTCCACTCTCACGTTGACGGTGTAAGAGCCCACGGCCACCCCCGTCGAATTCCAGCGCGCCTCCGGGCCCGTGCCCTCGACGGTCCCGCCCGTCGCCGAGTAGCTGTACGTCAACGGATCGTTGTCGGGATCGCTGGCGTTCACATGCACCGCCACGCTGTCTCCCGAACCGGCATACACCGAAGCCGGACTCACCGTGCAAGCAGCCACCGGCGGGTGGTTCGGCGGAGGCGGCGGATTGGGAATCCCGAACCGCACCACCAGGCCAGAACCGGCGCGGAAGCTGTTTTGCCGCGCGGTCGCTCCCACGGAGGATCCCGAGAAAGTCGTCATCAGGTAGTCCAACTGCGCGAAACGCCAAGCCAGGTGCTTCGTCAGCACGATGTCGACGCCCCCGCCGGCCGCGAGGGCCAGCGCAGTCTGGCTCTGACCGCCAACCAAGACCGAACTGCCATTCGCTCCGCCGATCAGGAATTCGCCGAAGGGGACAAAATGATCGAACCTCCGCAAATTCAGCCGGGGGCCAAACAGGTAGGTCGTAAGATTGCCTCTAACGTTCGCGTTGCTCCCGGTCACGGGGAAGAGGTTGCGGTAAAAGCGGTAACCTCCCACTTCGACCGTCAAGCCTAGCGACCGGGAGGCGTTATACGTGAAGGACCCCGTTGCACCATAGTTGCTGAACCTAGCGAAGGGATTGCCCGGAGAGAAATTGACGTAGCTGTACATGGCCGCGGCTTCAAATCGTGGAAGGAGCTTGCCCGGCGCGCGCGCGTCCGCTGCGGCGGCTGCGGGTCCGGGGAAGGCCGCAGGCCGCGGCGTCGCGGGCAATGCGAATATGCCTTTTGCCGGCTTGTTGTCCCCTGCGGCGTCGTTTGAAGGAGCGTTCTTCTCCGCGTTCGCCGCGGCCTTCCTGATTTCGTCTCCCGCTCCGCTGTTTTTCTGCTGCGCGCCGAGCGGCAAAGCCAAAAGCGCGCTCATCGCGAGTGCTGCACACCAATTGCGCATTTCTCTCCTCCCAAACTTTATGAAGCGAAACGTGTTTTGATTCACACGCCCGCCTGCTGGCTGTTGACCGCCTCTGGCGGGTACCGTTGGACGCATCCCGGTTGTTGAGCTTGCCGCTTCTACCTCTCCGGGCAACCGCATTTCCCCACACCCAGGTCCGGACCCAAAGAGAAATCGGAAGAAGCGGCGGTACTCGGCGCCGTCAGGTTATTCCACAATTTGCTTTCGGTGCAACTACTTCCTCGTCTCCCGCGCGGCTGCTTTTTTCTCCGCGCCCTGAACTGCCAACTTGCCGGACCTGCGCTACACTTCCTTAGTTATGAACTCGATCACTACGCTCGATAATCTTTGGATGGGGCGGCCGCGAAGCATCGCCGCCGCGCTTCTCGAGTCGGACGGCCACCGCGCCATTGTCGACCCCGGCCCGGGCTCCACGCTCGATGCTTTCCGCCAAAATCTCCAGGCGCGCGGCATCGGAGTCGGCGATCTCCACGCCATTCTTCTCACGCACATCCACCTGGATCACGCCGGCGCCACCGGCGCGCTGGTGCGTGAAAATCCCCGCCTAGCGGTGTACGTCCACAAGAATGGCGCGCCGCACGTGATGGACCCGTCCAAGCTCTTGGCCAGCGCCCAGCGCCTGTGGCCCAAAGATTTGCAGCGCCTGTTCGGAGAAGTCCTTCCCGTTCCGGCGGAGAATTTGCGCGTCCTCGAGGGCGGTGAAACACTCACGCTCGGCTCGCGCCGGCTCGAAGTTGTGTACACGCCGGGGCACGCCTCGCACCACGTCAGTTATTTCGACAAGAAGGAAGGCGTCGCTTTCGTCGGCGACACCACGGGAGTGCGCATCGAGGGAAATTCCTTCGTCATGCCCGCTACTCCCCCGCCGGACATCGATCTCGGCATCTGGGATACTTCCTTCGCCGCCGTTCTGGAGCGCCAGCCGGCGCGCCTCTTCCTCACGCACTTCGGTTATTCCGATAACCCTTCCGAACACATCCGGTTGTTCCGCGAAAGGCTGCATCGATGGGCCGCGCTGGCCGCGGAAAACCTGCGCACGGCCGCCAGCGATTCCGCCGCGATGGAGGGCTTCCTGTCCGCCACGTATGCAGAAATCTCCCAGCATCTGCCCGCCGGTGAAGCGGACCACTACGCCTTCAGCGCCGGCCTGAATCTCTCTTTCCTCGGCCTCGCGCGGTATCTGCGCAAACACGCCGATGCCGCCTCCTGAACCGCAGGCTCATTTTTTTTTGCGTTGAAAAATGAAAGGAAGGCGTCCTACGCAGGTGATCCCGGCGAGGACACTTCCTCGGGACCAGACGCGGGCTCGGCCACCGGCGGCGCCGTCAGCGCTTCGAGGCGCGCGGAAAGCGCTTCTACGAGCAAATCAACGAGCTTCCCTGCGCCGCCTCCCGGATCCTTGTCGGGATTATATTGCGCCACATCGAGCCCCAGCAGGTTCTTGTGTTTCACAAACTCCAGGAAAGAAGCGCGTACGTCGTCGAAACGCAAGCCGCCGCTGCCAGGAACGTTCACCGCCGGAAAATCCTCCTCCGCGATGACGTCTACGTCGAGATGAAGAACGAATTCGCGCGCGTCGGCGTGCACCTGGGCCAGCGCTTCGTGCGCCGCTTTGCCGACACCCTTGGATTGAATGTCAGCAGCATGAATATGCCGCATGGGCGACTTGGCGAGGAACTCCTCCTCCGGCGGATCGAGCCGCTCGAGTCCGAAGAGCGTCACGTCCGGCTCGCGCACCAGCGGAGCCTCGCTCCAGAAGCGCACCAACTCCGGTGCGCCCTTGCCGATGATGTGGGCCACAACCATTCCGTCGATGCGGCCGGAAGGAGTGCTCGCGGGCGTATTCAGATCGGCGTCGCGGTCGAACCACAGCAGATTCACGTGCTTGTAGTAGCGCCGCACGCCGGTCAGCAAGCCGATGACCTGGGCGCAGTCGCCGCCCAGGACCAGCACCAGCGCGCCGCTTTTCACCGCGAGTTCCGCGCGCGTCTTCAGATCGTTCAGGCCGGCGACGATTTCCGTGAGATTGCGAGCGCGGCGGTGTTCCTCGTCGTCCGCGAAGAGGCGCGGAGCGCAGTCGCCATAGTCCACAACTTCATAGCCCGCGCCTTGCAGCTTTTCGACAACGCCGGCGGCACGAAGCGCGGCGGGAGCTTTCTCCGTCCCCGGGGCAAAACCGGCGGCGCTAAAAGGGGCGCCAATCAAGGCAATCTTCTTCGGCTGACGGACGATTTTGACCGCCAAAGTCTGGCTCCTTGTCTTGTATTTCCCGTCTAACGCGTTAGGGCACCGATGACCGGATCGCCGCCGGCTCAGGCCGGCCAATCATTCCGTTCAAGCACTACGCGTCCCCCTGCCGGGCACGGCAAATTCTTAGCGGCGCGGAGCCGGCGCGATGGTCGCCAGTTCCGGCGGCAGCGTGAAGCGCACGTCCTCGCGGATCAAATCCAGATCGCGCTGATCAGTGAAGCCGAACTCCGCCAGCCGTTCGCTCACCTGTTCCACAAGGACTTCCGGCGCGGACGCGCCGGCGGTCAAGCCTACGCGGGAAACGCCTTCGAGCCACCGCACGTCGATATCCTTGGCCGAGTCAATCAATTGGGCCTTGACGCCGCTGCGCTGGGCGACTTCCACGAGGCGGTTGGAGTTCGAGCTGTTCGGGGAACCCACCACCAGGATCAGGTCCACGTCCTTGGCTACCTGCTCGACGGCTTCCTGGCGGTTCTGCGTGGCGTAACAAATATCGTCGCTGGCCGGGCCTTGGATCAACGGGAATTTCTGGCGGAGCCGCGCCACGATTTCCTGCGTGTCGTAGAGGCTCAGCGTCGTTTGCGTGAGGAAGGAGAGCTTACCGGGGTCTTCAACTACGAGAGCGTCCACTGCGGCGACGGAGTCCACCACGATGGTGCGGTCCGGCGCTTCGCCCGAGGTGCCGACGATCTCCTGATGGTCACGATGACCGATGAGAATAATGGTGCGCTTTTCGCGGGCGAATTTGAGCGCTTCGAGATGCACCTTGGTCACCAGCGGGCAGGTGGCGTCAATCACTTTCAGCGCGCGCGACTTGGCTTCGTCGCGGACCGTCGGCGGAACGCCGTGGGCGCTGAAAACCAGCACCGCGCCGTGCGGCACTTCC
>Ga0179592_10000882_pt1 | contig 12130 bp, 9 predicted proteins | sample CZODoug2_1_08_16_FD_148623 | JGI IMG/M metagenome (GOLD analysis project Ga0179592, IMG submission 148623) | Vadose zone soil fungal communities from Angelo Coast Range Reserve, California, USA - CZODoug2_1_08_16fungal (Illumina Assembly) | ecosystem: Environmental > Terrestrial > Soil > Vadose...
CCGAGTGGCGTGCCGGTCAGTGAGCTCACGATCGTCCCGGCGATCTTGAATTTCGCCTCCGGAGTTGCGCTGCGATCGGGGAGCGGACTCTGTCTGCCAAGTAGCGCACACGAGTGCAGCGCGGCCAGCCCAAGCACCGGCACCGAGAGTCGCATCGCACTTGCCAACCTCAACATAGCTACTCGCTCGCAGTAATCAGCGGCAATCGCAAATGCTCTTTCTGACCTACGACCACGCGGATGACCTGCGCCTTCGAATCATATTGATTCATGACTTCGTCGTTCGCGTACTCCAGGTCCGGCTGTTGGCGATCGAAGGCAAGTACGCGGTAGGCGCCTGGGGGGAGCTGCTGAAGGTGGAACTTCCCATCCGGTGAAACCCAAGCCTCGCTGAACTGGCCACCGCCATCGGCCATAGGCACGAAATAAACATGACCCGGGGATTGGCCCGGTGAGTCGAATCCCGCTCTACGAACGTCCGTGGTAGTTGTACCCTCGATCGTGCCTTCGACCTGAGCGCCATCGTCGCGCACGGTAATTTCAATTGGCGGGATCGAACCTCCCAGGCCAACCACGAGCGGCTGGCGCTGCAAATCCCTACCTCCGGAGGTAATCGATGAAACGAATCCGATTGATGTGTTTACGCGCACACGGTAGTGGCCTGGCTTCACATTCTCAATGACCAGCGAATCATCTTCTGGACCGGTAGGCGGACGCAGCGGAGCGTCTGGCGCAGGGCCGAACTCCTCGGCTGAAACCAACGTCACTTGCAGATAATTGGGGCGCCGTCCGTTTTCGGGAGACGGACGAAGACTGCCAAATGTCATCGTCCTCGGAGTGACGGTTTCTGTGCGCTGAAATTCTTCCTTCACGCTCACAGTAATTGAAATGTTCGGTAGCAAGGTGATGCCCGGCCCGGAAAAGGCGGCGCCGCTCACGGTGAAGTTCAACATTCCTGTCATCGCATTCGGCCCGTAAGTCGTGACCTGGACGGTGTAGGCGCCATCCGGAAGCAAACCTTCGATCAGCTCATCTCCGACATTGTATCCGAGAGAGTACCCGGGGCCGGCGTGTCCTTGTGGCCATACCTGAATTCCGGTCTGGAGGCTGGGTGGGGCGTTCTTGACTCCCAGCTTTACTGGATAATATTTTCGCTTTGCAGGCGAAACTCTTGCCTGGAAGGTTTCGCCCGGCGATAACCGAATAACGGCGGCCGTCGCAAAGTCAGGCGCCGCAGGATAGTAGACCGGGGGGTAGCCAAATAACTGTCCGCGAGCGTTAAAGATTAGGGGATCACGATCGAGTAGTTCGTGAGTGAGCAGTTTGTAAGAACCTGCGGAAAGCTCGGCAAAGCGGAACTCCCCGTTTGATCTAGACATCGCCATTCCTGCCGGATCCCAATGCTCGCGGCCCTCCCGCACCTGACGTCGAAAAAGCTCGACCTGGATTTTGTCGGAACCATCGGACTCAGGCAGAATAACTTGGCCCACGATGCGAGCTTCCGGCGCGAGAGAGATTGTGAGCTCCTGCTGCAGTGGGCCTATCTGCAAGCTACCCTGCTCGTTATTGCGGGAAAGAAATCCCGTTTTGCGGGCCATCAGCATGGTGGGACGATTGGTTCTGGCAAGTTGGCGCTGCGATGTTTCCAGAGAGTGTAAGTCTGAGTTACCGGCGAACCCGGCAGTCTTTTCGCTTTCCCCCCGTGGAAATGTGAATTCAAAATGGCCTCGATCGTCGGTCATTGTGGCATAGCGGTTGTCTGGTGAGAATACAAGCGCACGGGCAATTGGTTCATGCGTCGCGCTGTTCACAACCGTGCCGCGGAGGCTGTCGGGGTGTTCGATACCAGTGGTGCTGCTCTGCGCGGACAATCGCGCAGTACTACCGCAACAGGAAAGAGCAAAGCCAACGGTAAGCGCCTTGAGAGAGCGTGGCGAATGCATATACTTCTCTGTCCACCGGAGTTTTCCGGGGTAGACGGCCGTGAGCCCCCATTATGGCATGTGTCGAACGTCACTGGTCTATAAAGGGGCCTTGGCGACGAGCTTTTCGCTGCCCGTACAAGTGCCAGTACTCAGCATGTCGATTCGAGCCACCACGGATAAACAAAATTATCTTGCCGGCGAACCAGTATTCGTACGATTGAGCAATAAGGGCAGCGATCCTCTCTGGGTCGATTTCAAATCACCTGCTGTGCCTTGCTTTGTCGCGACTTTGCCGTCAAAGTGACTGGGCAGAGTTAGCGCCGGAGCAAGGGGGCTGTGGATCTGCTGGAGGTCCCGGACGCCGTTTTAAGGAGATCCCGTCCGGCATGACTATCGGACGAGCGCGCAATTCGGATATAGTCCCCGCGGAATCGAAGCAATTACATCTACGCCTTTCCTCAAAGGAGTCAGCTCCGTGCTATCCATTCGCAATCTGGCCAAGACATATCCTGGGGGCGTTCGCGCCTTGCGCGACGTTTCGCTGGAGATACCGCCTGGGATGTTTGGGCTGATTGGCCCGAACGGCGCCGGCAAGTCCACATTGATGAAGATACTCGCAACGCTGTTGGAGCCGGATACGGGCTCGGCAACCCTCGACGGGCTGGACTTAGTGGCAAACAAGGACGAGACGCGCCGGTTGCTGGGGTACTTACCGCAGGAGTTCGGGGTCTATCCGAAGATGTCTGCGGTGGATATGTTGAATCACTTGGCGGTAATGAAGGGAATCACGAAGAGTGGAGAACGCAAGGAGACTGTCGAAGGGCTGCTCCAGCAGACGAACCTGTGGGATGTACGGAAAAAGGCGCTGGGAGGCTATTCGGGGGGGATGAAGCAGCGATTTGGGATTGCCCAGGCGCTGCTGGCCAATCCGAGATTAATCATCGTGGATGAGCCGACGGCGGGGCTTGACCCAGCGGAGCGAAACCGCTTTCTTAATTTACTGAGTTCGATCGGACGGAATGTGGTAGTGATTTTGTCAACACACATTGTTGAGGACGTGCGGGAGCTTTGTTCCCGGATGGCGATCATCAGCAGCGGTGAATTGCTCCTCGAAGGAGTGCCAGTCGAAACCATTGATGCCTTGAAGGGAAGAGTCTGGCGGAAGGTGGTAGCGACCGAAGCGGAGCGAGAAGCGATCGAGAAAGCATTTCCCGTCATCTCCATGCATTTGGTGGGCGGACTGCAAGAGCTGCGGATTTACTCCGAGCAATCTCCAGGCCAGGGATTTGCCGGCGCCGAGGCAGACTTCGAAGATGTGTATTTTCATCACCTGACGCGGCATCGGCCGAACTGAACGGGAGAGCGCGCCATGTTCAAAGATTTCTTCCTTTTCGAGCTCAAGCTGAGATTCCGCAGCATCTCCACCTATGTCTTCTTTCTCATGCCCTTTTTGATCGCTTTTTTTGCAGTCTCCACGAGCGACTTCGGTCCGATCGGCGCCGGCAAGGTTTTCAAGAATGGCCCGTTCGCCCTGACAACCATCTTCCTTCAACTGACGGCGTTTGGATCGATCCTGATTGCGGCGATTTTCGGGCCATCCATTTTGCGCGATTTTCAAGAAGACACTTATCAGCTGTTGTTTACTAAACCAATCTCGAAGTTGGCGTATCTCGGGGGGCGCTGGGCGGCATCCTTTGTGACCACGGTGTGGGTGTTCTCTGGGCTCGTTTGGGGCGCGATGGCGGGAGCCTTCATGCCATGGGCGGACAGGACGCGTCTAGCGCCCATTCATTTTTGGTGGTACTTGCAGCCGTTCTTGTCAGTGACAGTCGTACAGATTTTTTTTCTGGGAAGTCTGTTTTTCTGCGTGGCAGCACTTACGCGACGAATCGTGGTGGTTTATCTGCAAGGGGTTGCGCTGTTCGCACTGTATTTGATCGGGCTCGTGAGCGTAATAGCAACGAACAAGCTGGAACGATTCTGGCCTTCGGTGTTCGATTCGTTGGGGCTCATCATGTTTCAGAACGTGACGCGATATTGGACGGTGGTGGAACGAAACACGCAACTGGTGAAGTGGTCGGGAGAATTTCTGTACAACCGGGTGGTGTGGACCGGCGTCGGTTTTCTGGCGCTCCTGGCTGCATTCGCACTATTTCCGATGTCAGCGGAAGTGCTGGGATCAAGACGCTCGAGCAAACACGCTAAGGAGGCGCGCGAAGAGGAAGCGGCGGAATCCGGGAGGCCGCCGCGAAGGTTTGGTGTGGAATTGCCGCGCGTGACGCAGGTGTTTGGCAGCGCGACGACTTGGAAACAGTTGATATCCATGACGCGATTGCGCTTTTTCAACATCGTGCACGAAGTCCCGTTCTGGGCCATCGCGCTGATCATGATCGTGTTTGTCCTTGTCAGCGGGCATTTTGCAGGACGCAGCAACGGCGTAGAGGTCTGGCCGGTCACGTATTTAATGGTATCGGTGGTCTCCGGGCAGTCGGGGCTTTTCCTGATCATCATCGGGGCCTTATACGCAGGCGAACTGATCTGGCGGGAACGGGACGTGCGCTTCGAGCAGATTCACGACTCATTGCCTTTGCGCGATTGGGCCGATTTCGTGAGCAAGTTCCTTGCGCTGACCCTGGTGGAGACGGTGCTGGCATCAGTGGTTCTGGTCTGCGGGTTGCTCTCCCAGGCCATGGAGGGTTACTTCCGGTTTGAGCTTGGGTAGTATGCGAAAGAGATCTACTTAATCTACTTGCCTCAGATGCTGATGGTGATTCTGCTTGCGCTGTTTCTGCAGACGGTTTTGGGAAATAAATTTGTGGCTCAGGCCTTCGTGGTTGGATTCTTTGTCTTGATTCCGGTTTTGTATCAGTACGGAATCGAAAATCGGCTGTATTTGTATGGCGAGATTACGCCGTACACATACTCGGACATGAATGGGTATGGACATTTTGTCAGAGGCTTGTTCTGGTCGATCTCGTACTGGATTTGCGTGGGCGGGCTGCTCGGAGTCTTTGCAGTGTCGTTCGCGAGACGAGGAACTGAGCAATCCTTTGCATCCCGGCTGAAGGCCGCCTGGCCGCGGATGGCGAGACTGACCCCTACGGCCACAGTGTTTTTGCTGCTCGGGGGAACGAGCGGCGGGGTGTTCTACTACAACACCCATGTGGTGAATAAATTTCGGACGGCGGAACAGAACCGCCATCGCACCGCGGAGTACGAGCGGCGCTACAAGAAATATCAACGGCTGGCCCAGCCCAAGGTCACGGCAGTGGACGCGGAGGTGGATATCTATCCGGAGCGCCGCTCCTTTTCCGGTAGGGGATACTACACCCTGGTAAATCACACGGAAAAGCCAATTGACGAAGTTCATGTGACCGATAGCAGAGAATCGGTAGAGGACGTCAAATTCGACCGTCCGTTCCGGCAGACCTTGGGCGACAAGGAGTACTTCTACGCGACCTATCAATTGGACCAGCCTCTTGAGCCCAATGAGTCTATGAGGATGGATTTTCGCGTGGCATATACATCGCGGGGGTTCAAGGACGGAAACGAGCGGCCCGAGTTTGCATATAACGGAACGTTTTTCGACCGGGATTATTTTCCTTTCGTGGGCTACAACCAGGGTAACGAAATCGATGATCCCGTGCGGCGGCGCGAGGAGAAGCTCCCACCGCTCGAGGAAATGGCGGCGCCCGGCGATCCTTATTATTCGAACATCAATCTTTTCACGTCGGATTCAGAATGGGTCACGTTTCACTCGATTGTGAGCACATCGGCGGACCAGATCGCCATGGCACCAGGTTATTTGAAGCGGGACTGGACAGTGGACGGCCGAAGGTACTTCGAATACGACATGGGAAGCACGCGAATCAATAACTTTTTTTCCTTTCTTTCGGGACGCTTCAGCGTGAAACGCGACCAATGGAGAGATGTGAAGCTGGAAATCTACTATCAACCAGGGCACGAGTACAACCTCGACAAAATGATGGATGCCTCGAAGACCGGGCTGGACTACTACGAAAAGAATTTCGGTCCATTTCAATTCCAGCAATTCCGGGTGCTGGAATACCCGAGATACCGTCAATTTGCGCAGTCGTTCCCGAATACGGTTCCGTTTGCGGAAGGCATCGGGTTCATCGAACGGCTAAAGAAACCGGATGACATCGACTTGCTCTACTTCGTGACGGCACATGAACTGGCGCACCAGTGGTGGGGGCACCAATTGATTGGGAGCCAGACGCAGGGCTCGAACATGATGAGCGAATCGCTGGCGGAGTATTCGGCGTTGAAGGTGATGGAAAAAAAGTACGGCGAGGATATGCTGCGCAAAGATTTGCGATATGAGCTTGACCGATACTTGCGAGGTCGAGGCAGTGAGACTCGGCACGAGCCTCCGCTGGTGCTGGTGCAGCGCGAGCCCTACGTTTGGTACCAGAAAGGGGCACTGGTGATGTACGCGCTCGCGGACTACATCGGGGAGGATCGAGTAAACCTGGCATTGCGGAATTTTCTGGAGAAGAACCGCTATGCCAAAGGGCCGTATCCGGATACACGCGGTTTCGTAGCTGCGCTGCGGGAGCAGACACCTCTGGATTTGCAGTACGTGATAACGGACATGTTTGAGTCCATCGTGCTGTACGACAACCGGGCGGTAACGGCGTCCTATGTCGAGACACCTGAGAAAAAGTTCAAGGTCACGCTGAAGGTCAGCGCCCAGAAGAAGAAAGCAGACGGATCGGGCAACGAGACTCCGATGACGATTCATGACTTGATTGATGTGGGAGTGTTCAGCGGGACAAAGGAGCAATTGAAGCGGCTGAATTTGCACAAAGAGTGGATCACCCAGGAAACCGGAACTTTTGAGATGGTCGTGGATGAGAAACCGACTTTTGCCGGGATCGATCCGTATAACAAGCTGATTGACCGAAATCCGGCCGACAATTTGATCGAGGTCGAGAAGAAGTAAGAAAGAGCTGAAAGGGAAAGTCAAAAGAAAGGGCCAACTGGCTGAGCCTCGATTCCCAAGAGGAAGAGCCGCGTAACGACTTTCCTTGCCAAGCAGACGCAAGACCAGGAAATTTGGGAAGACTTTGCGAGGCAGGATTGGACAATGAAGGAGTTGTGGCCACGAAGAGACTGAGGATAACCAGGTAACGAGTCAGCGGCTGATTTCATGGTCCTCTCCAGAGCCTAAGCTGAAGGGCATTTCTTTGCACTTACGGATACCGCAAGAGGAAACGGTGGCGGCCAGACCAAGGACGAGAACTGCTGGGAACACGATCTTTCACCAGCTAGAGGATCCTGGTAAACGCAGAGAAATGGATTCGCCTGGCCGATAGTATAAAAGGATGCCGATCGAACAAGTGCTTTTCACCTGCCAAGTCGACCACCAACTGCCTCAGCTTTGCGCCGCATACCCCATGCCGGCCATCACGCCTCGCATATAAGCAAAGCTGCCGATAACACCCGGCATCGGATCGTCGGGATGAACCTCATACTCCAGGTCGACGAAGCCCTGGTACTTTATGACGCTAAGAGCTTCAAAAATCTTCTTCACCGGCATGATGCCTTCTCCCACCGCCACCTGGCTCTCCTTGCTCTGGAAGGTCGTGAGGTCCTTCATATGGACGTTAAACACCCGCGCGCCCACCTCGTGGATCGCCTGAACCACGTCCGTGCCCGCACGAGCGGTATGTCCGACATCAATGCAGCACCCGATGCGCGGATCCATGCTCCTGACCGCCTTCAATACATCCAGCGGCGAATGCCACAATTTATCTTCCGGCCCGTGATTGTGGATCGCCATACGGATGTCGTACTCCTTTACGAACTTCTCAATCCGCGGCAGAGTCTCCGGCGCCGGGTCGCCCGCGACGATCACGCCAATCCCCGCCCGCTTGCAGTATTCGAGTTTGCTCCGGATGTCCGCATCTTCATCTTTCGCGAAATAAATGGTTCCGGCAGCATGAAGCTTGATGCCCGCCGCGGCATAATCTGCCAGCGCGGCCTGCTCCTCCTGGGTATCCATGGGGAGATGGTCTTTGACGTCCTTGGCATTCAACGCCAACACGTTGAGTTGCTTCAGGAAGCCGATCATCTGCGGCCGGCTGAAATTACGGAACGTGTAGCTGGCCACCCCCAGACGAATCGCCGTTCCTTCGTCAGCCGGTGCTCGTTCCGCAGCCACTGCGAAAACTTCCTTCGAAGCAACGAACCCCGCCGCAACCAGTGCACCGGAGCAAACGAAATTGCGGCGAGAAAAGATGTTTTTCATCTGTATCCCATCGCCTGGCGGGCACTGCCGCATCTTAGACATGCGGCACCCACTCCTTCTCATACTCCCGCCCCCACATCCTCATTGCTTCAGGGTCGTCCTGAATCCGTCCGTCTTTCGTGTCGAGATGCAACTCCCGGTTGACTTCCCACGCGATGTTGGAAAGCTGTAGCATCGTCACCGCGATGTTGCCCACCGAGATCGGAGCGTTAAGTCTCTCGCCTTTCCGGATTCCCGCGATGAAGTTCGCGAAGTGAGCATCGGTCATGGAATCGGCGCCGAGGAGGTCCGAAGACGACGTCGTGCTGCCGGCCTTGAACTCGCTTGCCTTATTCCCTTTGAGACCGTAGATCTCGTAGCCATCGCGATCCACAACCACGGTGCCAGTCGTTCCCATGATTGCGGAGCCACGGTCACGGTCGTAAAATTTCATTCCCTGGCAGCTCTTGCCCTCCCAAGTGAGCATCTTGTCTTCGTATTCGAAGCTTGTCACCAGCGTGTCGTAAAACTGCCAGTCGTCTTTGTATTGGTATCTGCCGCCTGACGAAGTGACCCGTTTCGGATAGTCGACGCCTAGCGCCCAGCGGCACACATCCACCTCGTGCGTTCCATTATTGAGCGTTTCGCCAGTGCCGTAGTTTCTAAACCAGTGCCAGTTGTACGGATGCACGTTGTCCCTATAGGGACGGCGTGGCGCCGGGCCCTGCCATAAGTCCCAATCCAGTTGCGCCGGCACGGGCGTTTCTTTGCCTGTGCCAATAGACTTCCTCACATTGCTGTACCAGGCTTTCGCGAGGTAGGGCCTACCTATAATGCCCCCCTGAATCTTGTCGACGATCTCTATGCTGTGTGGCGAAGAGCGCTGCTGCGTGCCCATCTGCACAAGCTTTCCATATTTCTGCTGCGCCTCGACCAGCATCTGTCCCTCAGCAGGATTGTGGCTGCATGGCTTTTCCACGTAGACGTGCTTGCCCGCCTGCAACCCGGCGATGGCCATCGGCGCATGCCAATGGTCGGGAGTGGCAATCGTGATGGCGTCCACATCCTTCTGCTCGAGAATCGCGCGAAAGTCTCTGTCCATCGCAGGGGACTCGCCCGTCTCGCGCTGCACTGCGTCAGCGAACTTTCTTAGAATGTTGTTGTCCACATCGCACACATGCGAGATGCGAGCAGCGCTCCGGTTCGCCTTGAGCGCCGAGAGATGAGCGTACCCGCGGCCATTCAGCCCGATCACAGCAAAGTTGAGGCGATCGTTGGAACCGAGGATCTGGCCATAACTCTTTGCCGTCGTTCCCACGGCCAGCCCTGCCGCGCCCCCAGCAAGTCCATCGAGAAACGCACGTCGTGTAATCATCGTTACTCCTCATAGCGGCTGCCATTGCCGCTCTGCGGCCACCGATCAGCATAACTCGCAAACACCAGGAAACTCCAGCCGTCGTCAACGTCTCGCCATTGAAAATTAGCCTTCGGGCCGTTGTTAGCGGTGGATGCCGCGGCCAAACTGGAGGAGTTGTCGAGGAACGGAACGATGGCCGGCGTATCGAAGAAGAGCCCGAATCCACCGCGAACCACAACGCTGCGGGCGGCTTCCCGGAGATAATTCGTGCCAAAAGCCGCCCCCTTGAAAAAAACGAAGCGCGCGCCGGTTTCTGGATGTGCTCAGGGTCGGAAAAGGCTCTTGGCGGTGCATTCTGTTCCTCAGAGGGCCCGAGTGTCCAACTCAATATCTCGATTGCGTGAATCAGCTCGGCAGTGGCGAAAGAGGCTGCGTTCAGTGCGATCGGCGATTTCGACGAAACGGCGGGGAGTTGGCTGAAGACGTAGGCATCACGATTTCGAGGTTGTGGCTCTAGACATACAAGGAGTTATCGTGATAAAAATGGTTTTGTATCGAATCGACGCACTTGTCGAGAAGGAGGTGATCCCTGAGGTACTCAACGAATTGAGTTGCATTGAGGGGCGCTTGTGACTCTTTCTAAGCGCCTCTTTATCCCTGCCTTCCAACCTTCCACGCATTCCTGCACTGAAATTAATTCGAGGTCGAATGGTTTGTTTCATGCCCACGATCATCGTGAATTAGGAATGTAGACCGGCGAGCGTGGCGCTGTTCAACTCTTGTAGCCTCGATCGTGGTTTTGTCCTCTGCGACGGTTTGGCTGATGATCATCGCCATGCACCGCCATATGAGGCGAGGGAATGCTGCTTATTTAATTTTGGCCACGCGTCCTTGGGCTGGAAACTTCTGGAATTGAAGAGCATCGTGGCCGGGCACGACGCGATCTGGCGACCCGGCAAGATCAATCATCCGGGACTGTGCGGCGATGTTGGCCGCATGATCGGCTTCATTGAACGTAGCGCTGGCCAAGTGAGACGACAGGTTGAGATAGAGATAACAATTGTCCGAGGCCAGCACGAAGGGCGGATTCCCATCCACCTGGAGATATTGCGAAGCATACGTGTGCCGTGAGCCGGTGTGAGAGCGAATGCCAGGAAAGATTTCGACATTATCGCCATCGACCAGATGTATGCGTCCCTCGGTATTCAATTGCAATAGTTGCTTGACGTCCTCCGGATCGATACCGCCGTGTCGCCCGCCCGGCTGCCACGCCTCCATCGTGTAGTAGCGATATTCCTCCTTCTGAATCCACACGTCTGCTTTCGGGAAAAGATCAATCCCGCCCATGTGATCCCAGTGTGCATGGCTGATGACGATGTCCGTGATTGCCTCAGGCTGCACTCCGGCGGTTTTTACGGCCTCGTCGGGCCGCAGATAGTCCACCATCTGAAAATACTTGAGAAAAGTGTCGCGATGAAAACCGCTGTCGAAAAGAATCGCGTGGCCCCCGCCCCGGATTAGCCAAACCACCATGGCGATGTCGACTTTTTCATCCTTGGGGCCGCCCACGACAAGCTCAGACACGGGCACGCCCGGAGAGCTGGCGTAGCGTATCGCTTGGATCGAATACTCGGGCGTTGACGACCTCGCAAGTAGTGCTGCAAAAATAGCCGCAAGCAGGAATCGTTTCACTATGATTTCTCCATGCTGTTCGGGCGAATCCAGCGCCATGAACAGCGCTCCGGCCAGCTTATCGCATCTTAGTCCGGCAAGCCGGGTATCACATCTAGTTACCAATCAAGGGTCTCTAAGGTGCGAGAGTTAGGTGTATCGTAACCCGGAAAAGCAGCCTTTTCGCGAACAGTCTGCTGGCAGCCAATAGGATCTGGCTCACCTGTCTTTTGCGCCTTCTCCTCGTCTAATCCCGGAAATAGGAGTGTGCCATGACGACCTTCCTCCAGGACATTCAGTTCGGCTTCCGCATGCTGCTCAAAAGCCGTGGCCTTGCTGCGATCGCCATTTTCGCTCTCGCCCTCGGTATCGGCGCGAACACCGCCATCTTCAGCGTCATCAACACCGTCCTCCTGCGCGCATTGCCCTATCCCCAGCCTGACCAGCTCGCCTGGTTCTGGGAGTCCCAACCCAACCTGGAGCAGGCACCCTTTTCCGCCGCCGACTTCCTCGATTACCAAGCGCAAAATCAGTCGTTCCAGCAGATCGCCACAATCCGCCGCCTCAGCTTCAATCTCACCGGACAGGGCGCCGCCGAGCGCATTCCCGGGATGGTCGCCACACCCAACGTTTTTTCTCTTCTCGGTATTCATCCCATACTAGGCCGCGACTTTCTACTCGAGGAGGGCGCATTCGGCGCGCCGCGTCGCGCGCTTCTCACCTTCGGCTTCTGGCAAAGCCACTTTGCCGGTGACCGCGCCGTGGTTGGCCGTCGCCTTACTCTCGATAACCAGCCCGTGCAAATCATTGGCGTTCTCCCAGCCAACTTCCGCTACGGCGGAACCGACGTCTTGCTCTGGGTCAATCCAGTGAACGTCGTTCCCGAAGTCTTCAGCACCTTCCCCGACTGGGAGAAAAATATCCG
>Ga0179592_10000885_pt1 | contig 12114 bp, 9 predicted proteins | sample CZODoug2_1_08_16_FD_148623 | JGI IMG/M metagenome (GOLD analysis project Ga0179592, IMG submission 148623) | Vadose zone soil fungal communities from Angelo Coast Range Reserve, California, USA - CZODoug2_1_08_16fungal (Illumina Assembly) | ecosystem: Environmental > Terrestrial > Soil > Vadose...
CTATCGTGCGCGAAGGCGCCAAGTCGGTCGCCGCCGGCATGAACCCGATGGACCTCAAGCGCGGTATCGACCTCGCGGTCGAAGCCGTCGTTGCGGATCTCGTGAAGAACTCCAAGAAGGTCACCTCGAACGAGGAGATCGCCCAGGTCGGCACCATCTCCTCCAATGGTGACGCGGAAATCGGGAAGTTCCTTTCCGACGCCATGAAGAAGGTTGGCAACGAGGGCGTCATCACGGTCGAGGAAGCCAAGTCGCTCGAGACCGAACTCGAGGTCGTCGAGGGCATGCAGTTCGACCGCGGCTACATCTCGCCCTATTTCGTCACCAACGCCGACAAGATGCGCGTTGAGATGGAAGATGCTTACATCCTAATCAACGAAAAGAAGCTCTCCTCGCTGAACGAGCTGCTGCCGCTGCTCGAAGCCGTGGTGCAGAGTGGCAAGCCGCTTGTGATTATCGCGGAAGACGTTGAAGGCGAGGCTTTGGCTACGCTTGTTGTGAACCGCCTGCGCGGGGGCCTAAAGGTCGCGGCCGTCAAGGCACCGGGCTTCGGCGATCGCCGCAAGGCTATGCTGCAGGACATCGCAGTTCTGACCGGCGGCCAGGCGATCTCGGAAGATCTCGGCATCAAGATGGAGAACGTGACGCTCGCCATGCTCGGTCGCGCCAAGAAGGTGATGATTGACAAGGAGAACACCACGATCGTCAGCGGCGCCGGCAAGAAGGCCGACATCGAGGCGCGCGTCAACCAGATCAAGGCGCAGATCGAGGAGACCACCTCGGACTACGACCGTGAGAAGCTGCAGGAGCGTCTGGCCAAGCTCGCGGGCGGCGTCGCGGTGATCCGCGTCGGCGGCGCGACCGAGGTCGAGGTGAAGGAGCGCAAGGATCGCGTTGATGACGCGATGCATGCGACCCGCGCCGCGGTTGAGGAAGGCATCGTTCCCGGCGGCGGGGTGGCGCTATTGCGCGCCTCCGAGCACCTCAAGGGCATCCGCACCAAGAACGACGACCAGAAGACCGGCGTCGAGATCGTGCGCAAGGCGCTGTCCTATCCAGCCCGCCAGATCGCGATCAACGCAGGTGAAGACGGTTCGGTCATCGTCGGCAAGATCCTGGAGAAGGAACAGTATGCCTACGGCTTCGACAGCCAGACCGGCGAGTACGGCAACCTAGTCACCAAAGGCATTATCGACCCGACCAAGGTGGTTCGCGTCGCGATCCAGAACGCGGCCTCCGTGGCCGCGCTCCTGATCACCACCGAAGCCATGATCGCCGAAACGCCGAAGAAGAACGCCGGCGCTGGCGGCATGCCTCCGGGTGGCGGCATGGGTGGTATGGACTTCTAGGTCCAACCGTTCTGCGCTCAGAAAGGCCCGGCAGATGCGGGGCCTTTCTCCTACCGTTACACGTCCATCTCGACGACGATAGCTGCATGGAAGAACCGCTCTCCAAGGATCAAGCTGAGACGTGCAGCACTTCGCCTATCGTATTTTCGAAGGACGTGGCGCCCGCTATGGGGCAGCGTGGCAATGATCCAACCTCGGCTAAGACAAAGCTCCGCCCGAAGGCATACTTGAAATCGAGACGCCGGTGGTCGCATGTTCGTTCCTGGTCGTTCTCGACTGGATTGCGCTGTCCGCGTCGTGTCCGGTTTGACCCCCGATCGCGACCGTGGAGCGGACATCCGGGTTCGGCAGATTCGTGCCAACAGGAGACATCGCTTTCGCCATTCGATAGTCATTAGCCGCCTCAAGCTAGTAGCGAACCACGCCAGCCCAAACGAATCGCGGCTACGTCCGAACCAATGATTTAGGATGCCTCCTAGATAAACCACTAGCGGGTTTGCAAACATGCTAAGCCTTAAACCGCAGGGAGCTCCGCCATGGTTTCAATCGATCATTTTCGACAGGAGTTAGTGGCGCAAATGGGCCGCGCGGCTGCGAGTGGCCGGATAGACCTTCTAATCAACGCCGGAGAACTCTCTCGCTCAATTCGTTTCGGCAGCTGGTCGACTTCCTGCTGCGATGCCATGGACGCGGAAATGAAGCTCGGTGATATCCTGCTTGTGGACCGCACAAACGGTGCCGGAATGACGGTTCGCTACTTGTTGCCGCGTGCACATTAAGACGATTTATTCGGGGGCTTCAATTCGCCTTTGAAAAGCTTTGTTACCTCCGGCAATTCCAGAGGGTCTGTAACATCGCAGTCAATGCAGCGGAATTTGCGGCCGCCCGTTCTGACAAGCATGAAGCGCATTGGCTTGCTGCACTTCGAGGCATGTGGTGCTCACGCTATGCTAGCGGGAGCATTACCGAGCTCTCAGTCACCGGCAGAAGCCAAAAAGGGCGATGATCGTTATCCGATACGCCTCCTATGAGTGCAAAGCCAGACAATTTCACGGAAAAAACGGCTCCAGCGCGGCACCGGGGTCGTTTCAGTGGCGGCGTCCGAAGGCGGCGTTACCTTGACCTCGTGTTCCATACGCGTGATGAAGCGTTCGCAGCTCCAAAGCTCAATTGCGCCTTTATCGACGAGGTATCGGGCTTGGTTGACGGCTTCGTTGTCGTCAACGCAAATCAGCGCCTTAAACCCCTCGAAGTTACCATCGGGCCAAACGGCATATGCTCGGTAATCGGTCATGGACGAGGCTCCTCAGACTGGCACGATTGCCGTCTCCTGGTCTTCGCAGTGCGCGCAAAAGTAGGTTCGAATGACAATGCCCGGGTTCTCCTGTTCGATCCGGGTTAAGATCAATGGCCTACCGCATCTTGAGCATGGTGGTCGCTGTTTAACAACGAACTCGGATCTTGGATTGGGAACAATCATGGCAACGTTCATCAGCGCGCTTATTGCCCAACTAGCGAGTTAATTTCGCGGGTGACTCCCTTGAAAGTGCCCGGAAAAACAATGGCGACTGGCCTCGCTATTGGGTCAGCGGGCTGGTACGCTTGCACGGCTCCGCTCGCCTCGGCCCTGGTCGATTGACAGAGAGTGATACTCTCCGCCTCAACCGACGAAGGCGGCCATATATCCGATGCCGTAAGTTTGATTTTCGTGAGTGGCTCGTACCGCCCCGTGCTATTATTATTGGTCTTTTTGGCGCTGCTGATCGCCTCCGTTTTCGTTATTCAGTGGTCGTTCGCCTCAGTTCACATCGGGAAAACGTGACTCGACGTCGCATGGAATATTGGAATCGCAATGGCAAATACGGCGATCATCAGAGACGCATACGGCTTACCAGCAATGTTCGTTGGTTCAAAAACTGGCCGAGACGATGCTGCTTTTGTTTTCATTAGAGTCGGGGATGAGGAGCGCCGGATGCGATGGGCCGAATGGGACGCGCTTCCCGCTTGGTCTGGCGCTCGTCCCAATTGGGCCGCTAAACACTGAAGCTCCTGCAATCCTAAATGCTCTCCGGCCTGCAACGAGGCTCATGTGTGCTTCGGGTCAAAATGCGAAATACTCTGTGCGAGCAGATGTTTTCCGGTTCGCTTCCAAACTCAGACATTGCTTGATGCGATCGGCACTTCGCATTTGTGCCACAAACGGACATTTTCCGGCGTCGCCGCCTATTTTGGAAAGCTAACAATCATCTTGCTCACCACAGGCTTTGTGGCGCGTAACCCCGCGCCACTGGAGAGCAATGATCGATCTGGCATAACTTCTTTGTTTGACAGCTGGCCGAACAGTTCGGTGACCAAGCGAGCCTGAACCTTAACGCTAGCTAAGATGGAAAGCCCCGAAGGAACAATCATCTCCTACCCATCGCGGCGCGGTTTCTCCATGCGGCTTCGAATTGTCGGCGCGGCGCATTGGCCGGTTGATGCGCGAACAGTTCAACTTAGGCTTTGTCGACGTGGGCGGCTGGGACACCCATTTCATCGGGGCGGGGCGAACGGCTATCTTGCCGACCGACTCGGCGAACTCGGCCGTGCGCTTGCAGGCTTCTCTGAGGAGATCGGATCGGCGGGATGGAGAGATACGGTGGTCGTCGTCATATCCGAGTTTGGCGGCACTTTTCGTGAGAATGGCGACCACGGTGCCGACCACGGCCGGCAGCGTCTACTGGGTGATGGGAGGCGGCATCAATGGCGGCCGCATCCTCGGTGATCAGATCAAGGTCGAGCAGGCAAGACGTTTTCAAAACCATGACTATCCGATCCTGACCGACTATCGGTCGATGTTCGCGGGGTTATTCCAGCGCATGTACGGCCTGGAAGCCGCAAGCGTGCAGCGGATCTTCGCCGGTATTCATCCGGCAGAATTGGGTTTGGTATGGTCGAGGTCCTGTTAACACGCGCATGAAGCTCCTTTTCCGGGCGCAACTTACGGGGATAGGTTGCACACTGAATAGGCGTCGAAAAGTGACCACTCCATCGCTAGGTCGATCAATAGCTTAGCGCGCCAATCGGAGGCGGAACCCCGCGCCGATTAATGCCGATCTGCAGCTAGGGATGCAATGAGACGTGTATCCCGACCGGCCGCTTCTGCCGCGAAGCGGCCATTCATTGGCAACCAGTTGAGCTGATCGCTGGGGTTTCGAACCTGCCGGTTCAACTCAATTTCCAATGATCTCCATCGACACCGCCACAACGTGGTATCTTTTGATCGTCGTTCTCTGACCGATGGCATGAGGTGGCGAATGTCGGCCGATATTCGAACCTTGCTGCTGTCTGCTCATCTGCCAACGGTGCTGCTGGAATGACCGAGCCCTGGTGGCAGGCAGGCGTGATCTATCAAATCTACCCGCGGTCCTTTCAGGACACCAACAACGACGGCATAGGCGACCTCGGAGGCATCGAACGTCGGCTTGATTACCTTGTCAGCCTTGGGGTCGACGCGATCTGGATCTCTCCAATTTACCCGTCGCCAATGGTTGATTTCGGCTATGACGTCGCCGCCTATTGCGACGTCGATCCACGGTTTGGGACGCTGGCAGACTTCGACGGCCTGCTGACGCAAGCCCATCGGCGGCGTCTCAAGGTTCTGCTCGACTTCGTGCCCAACCACACATCCGACCGCCATCCCTGGTTTGTCGAGAGCCGCGCTGCGCGAGCAAGCCAGAAGAGAAGCTGGTACATCTGGCGCGATCCTGCCGCCGACGGCGGACCGCCAAACAACTGGATCAGCGATTTCGGTGGCTCAGCCTGGGAGTGGGACCGGACAACTGGACAATATTACTATCACGCTTTTCTGAAGGAGCAGCCCGACCTCAACTGGCGTCATCCGGACGTGCAGGCGGCGATGTACGACGTGATGCGCTTTTGGTTCGACCGTGGCGTCGACGGCTTCCGTATCGACGTGCTGTGGCACATGCTCAAGGCAGCAGACTTTCCGGACAATCCGCCCAACCCGGCCTATCGGCCCGAAATGGGCGAAATGCACCGTCTGCTTCAACTCCATTCGACAGACCAGCCTGAGGTGCACCGGATCGCCACCGAGATGCGCGAAATCGCAGACAGCTATGGCGCGATGGGACAAGGTAAACGGGTTCTGCTTGGCGAGATCTACCTGCCAGTCGATCGCCTGATGCGCTATTACGGGAGTGAACGCCCGGGGGTACATCTTCCCCTCAATTTCCAACTCATCGACACGCCGTGGGAGGCGCGCGCCCTGGCGACGTTGATCACCAACTATGAGTCATTGCTTCCGTTGGATGGTTGGCCGAACTGGGTGCTTGGCAACCACGACCGGCCGCGCGTTGCCGCCAACCGTGGTCATGCCCAGGCCCGCGTCGCGGCGGTGTTGTTGCTGACACTCCGCGGCACGCCTACGCTCTACTATGGCGACGAACTGGGACTGAGCGATGTCGCGATCGAACCATCCAAGGTTCGGGATCCGCGCGAGTTGCGTGAGCCCGGTTTGGGGTTGGGCCGCGACCCGATGCGCACGCCGATGCCATGGGATGCAAGCGAAAATGCCGGCTTCACCACGGCCAAACCGTGGTTGCCGCTCAATGCCGACTGGCCGACGCGCAATGTGGCGCGGATGACGGAAGAATCGCAATCAATCCTGACGCTTTATCGTCGGTTACTTGCGCTCCGACGCGATTGCCTGGCATTGTCGATCGGCGACTTCGTGCTGTTGAACGTGGAAGACGAGATACTCGCTTACGAGCGCCGGTACGACGCCGAACGGCTCATTGTGGCGTTAAATCTCGGGGGACAGCCGCACCGACTGCAGTTGCCGGATTGGGCGCGCGACAGCCGGTTGCTCCTGTCCACGGCCCAGGATCCGGCGCCGGTCGAAGGCGGCGCCGTCCTGCTACGGTCGAATGAGGCTGTCGTGCTCAAGGCCTGGTGGCACAAAACAGAGAAGGGATGATCGCTTGCGTATCGCCATGCTGGCGCCGATCTCCTGGCGCACACCGCCGCGCCATTACGGCCCGTGGGAACAGGTGACGAGCCTCTTAACCGAGGCGCTGGTGGCGCGCGGTGTCGATGTCACCCTGTTCGCCACAAAGGACAGCAGGACGAGCGCCAGGCTGGACGGCATCTGCCCGGCGCCTTATTCCGAGGATCCCTCGATCGACGCAAAAGTATGGGAGATGCTCCACGTCGCCCATGTCTTTGAGCAGGCCGGCGAGTTCGACCTTATTCATAACCAAGCGGATTTTGTACCGCTCGCCTTCTCGCGGTTGATCGGGACCCCGATGGTCACGACCATCCACGGTTTCTCGTCCGAGCGCATTCTGCCAGCCTACAAGGAATACGAAAATTGCAACTACTACGTGGCGATCAGCGAGGCCGATCGGCATCCGGATTTGCGCTACGCTGCAACGATCCATCATGGCATTCCGATGGAGGATTTTCCGTTCGATCCCCATGGCAGCGAAGATCTGCTTTTCTTCGGCCGCATTCACCCGGACAAGGGCGCGGCTGAAGCGATCGCCGCGGCCCATCGATCAGGGCGGAAACTGATCATGGCCGGCATCGTTCAGGACCAGAATTATTACGATGAGAAGGTCGCGCCCACCCTCGACGGTCGGTCCGTGGTCTACCTGGGCCCGGTCGGCGGCACCGTGCGCACGAAAACGCTCGGTGCGGCGCACGCGCTGCTCCACCTCATCAATTTCGATGAACCATTTGGCCTGTCGGTCGTGGAAGCGCTGGCCTGCGGAACTCCAGTGATCGCCTGCAACCGGGGGTCGATGTCCGAACTGATAGATGATGGCGTGACCGGATTTCTCGTTGACAGTCTCGACGCCGCGGTGGCTGCGATAAATCGTATCGGCGAAATCGATCGCGACGCGTGCCGTGCTGCAATGTCTGCACGATTCACTGTAGATATCATGGCCGATCGATATTTAGACCTGTACCGTTCAATTCTTGGCTGAGAACCGAGGCTGCCGGAAGGTCGGCGCGCGAAAATTTCGGCGACATCGGTGAACGGCCGCTCCTGGCGCGAAGCGGCCGTTGGTTGCATAATTAGATGCCCCCGCTGGCGTTGACCGAGACTCCAATCTTAGGCCCTGCAAGGGCGAGGAATATGGGACCAACTATCCGTCCCCATGGCTGCGGCACCGGTTCACACCCCCCAAGGGGCCGCCCATTCCCTCTGGACTACTGTTAGATACGTGGAGGCAGTTCGACCCCAGTTCCTCTCCCTCCGCCATAGGCTCGCGCAAGTGCCTGAAACTCCGCATTTACCTATAAAATGAGGCTTTCCGAAAAGTCCCGGTGGTACACAGGAGTGGTCACCGTGAGCTTACAGGCCATGAAGTGCGACCGGTATAGGATGCGCCTGCAGATTTTCTGCGCAGCCACGCGCCACGGGTTAGGATGGGGAAGGGAGTGCGTTCATTCAGGCTGGGCTCGTGCAGTCCCGAGTTCCAGGCGGCTCTACCACCCACGGCCATCCGCCTGGACTACCCTATGGAGGTGACTCTTGCGTCGTTCTGACAAAGGCAAAAGCTATTGCGGAGTCGATGCAGGTTGGACGACACATTTGTCGGAATGGGCTTCGATAATCCTTGTAAATCATACGTCTCTTAATTAGCGGCTCCCTTCGGAATTCTTAATGCACCGCGGCGCCCGTCCGACCCGCCGTTCGCGGAGCTGCTCATTGTTCCGGCGCCCCCCACGAGGTCCATTGTTGATCGAACCGCGCGGAGCCCAGCCGCGCCCGTGATGGTCGGGCGCATACATCACGGCTGGCCCGCCTCTTCCGGGGCGGTTGGCCGGGAGATTTTGGTCTCGAGAGCTTTCGCCAGTTCGGCCGTGTTCGTCACGACGGCCGCGATGATCGCCTCGCAGTCGTTACGGCTGAGCGAGAGAATGCCGCAGGCATGCAATTCCACGCGCAGGTTATTGGCCATGGCGGTGATGACGGACATCGGATCAAGCTCCAATCACCTCGTTGAGCACGTTCGGTTTGTAGAACCGGCAGGGCTGGCGTCGTCATCCTTGTGCTGCACCGCGTGCAGAAGATCTACTGCAACCGAAGCGCTGCTATCCGCTTGTTTAGTCACCGGGGAGAAAATCTGCGCCGCCCGACGCGTCGGGAGCCAGGAATGGTCGTGCTGATACGAGGTCGATCGTTACGGACGAGGCTCGGATCCATATCTTTGTGTCCCAGGAGGACTGGAACCCGCAACCCGCGGAGTTTGTGCGGCCGGCCACCGGTTGACCACCGAAACGCCGTGAACAAACGGCGATAACGGTGGTCAATCACGAGCAAACTTCATTCTTTTTGTTGATCTTTTCGCTTGCTACTTACGTTCGGGACGCTGGACTGTCCACTTCAGACGGCAATGGCGAGCGAATGTCGGTAGGCCAGCAAGGTGTCGCGAGCGGATGTTGAGCGCTCCGACCGCTCCGTTGACGTGTTACTCAAGGGCCAGCAGCGAACCGGCGGAGGCCAGGGTAGTCGTGGGCGTAGCCCGCCAATCGCCGGGTTGCCTCAGCCAGCGGCGCGGCGGACGGTGAAAAGCCCGAGATCGAGGGGGGTAATCGGATGAATCGCTCTCGCGCTACCAATCAAATCAATAGCCAGCAACTGCTCTCAAAAGGTTAGGCACCGATTAGGTACCGCAACAGGAACGCGGTCCTATGAGGCATGCCAATCGGCCCTAATTTGCAGATAGTCGATTGCGCAGGATGACAACGGGATTTTCTTCCCAAGCAGGAATGTCATTACAGGTTGAGGAGGGCAGCTCGATAAATTGCGTACGGCACTGAACACCGCAGAAAGGGTAGTTCGGCCGCATAAGTCCCCAGCGAGAAGTTTGACAGTTTCGACAAATTTTCTTCGCGCGAGGATACTTCTTGAAGAGCCGAAGCCTTTTCATGGGTGCCTCCTTTTCCAACGAAGGAAGCAGCTATCCGGTGTTCCTGTTCCATTGTCGGGTGCCCGACAAAAGTACCTAGGTCCCGATGGAGTGTGCGCGATTGCGCGCCGCTCTCGATCTTGCAGGAAGAAGCCGCAGTACCCACAGTGCGGCATATGCCGATCCAAGCCCACATTTAACTGATAGACCGAACCCATACGACCTCCTATCCAGGAACTGGCCGTTCTTACTCGCTCTCACCTTCTATGTGGCGCGCATCGCCGTACGGAATCTCCGGCAATCAAAGGTTACGAAATCCCGTAATGATGTTCTAGAGATTGCGTGGCATTTTCGTGTTCTTTTTAAAATTCTTTTCTCTGGCCGTCCTGGCCTCGCCATTCAGGTCGAAGTTTCGGCTTGAAGCCAAGAACGCGGTGCTTCGACATCAGTTGATTGTCTTGGGGCGCAGGTCGCGTGGTCGCGTTCGGCTCACAAACCAGGAGCGCTGGTTCTTTCTCCAGCTGTATCGCTGGTTTCCAGCAATCCTGAAGGTTCTCACAATCATCCGGCCTGAGACGCTCCTGCGTTGGCACAGAGCCGGCTTTGGCGGCTACTGGCGTTGGAAGTCGCGCCCACGGGGAGGGCGACCGCAGATCGAGACGGAGCTGCGCGTCTTGATCCGGCGGATGAGCGTCGAGAATCCGCTTTGGGGCGCGCCACGCATCCACGGCGAACTGCTCAAGCTTGGGTTTGAGGTCGCGCAGTCGAGCGTCGCCAAGTACATGGTCAAACGGCGTGGGCCGCCAAGCCAGGGATGGTGGACCTTCTTGCATAACCACGTGCCGGATATTGCCGCCATGGATCTATTCGTTGTTCCGACCATCGGTTTCGACCTGCTCTACGCTTTCGTCATCGTCCGGCTCGGTCGTAGAGATCTTGTCTGGATCAATGTCACAGCATATCCGACCGCCGATTGGGTCGAGCGACAAATCACGGAGGCATTCCCCTGGGACGAGGCTCCGCGCTACCTCATCCGCGATCGCGACCGGATCTATGGCAGCGTCGTCACGCGCCGATTGCGCGCCATGGGCATCCGGGACAAACCTATTGCACCGGCCTCACCCTGGCAGAATGGCTTTGTCGAACGGCTGATCGGATCGATCCGGCGTGAATGTGTGGACCACATCATTGTCCTGGGCGAGGCACATCTGCGTCGGATTCTGCAATCGTACGCATGCTATTACAATGACATCAGGACGCACCGGTCATTGGACAAAGATGCACCAGTCACTCGCCAAATTCAGCGAATCGGAAGCATCGAATCACACGCCATCCTAGGCGGACTTCATCACCACTACGCCCGAGCTTAAGTTTTCGGTACACACAGGATGGCGCGGCCTTCCGTGTGCCTCGCTGAAGCGGGAATAGAGGCGAGGCACAATTCCACAAATCTGGTCGCGTTCAAAGGCGTGGCTTTCTTGTGAAATGCAGCCACAACGATTCCGCCAAACCTTATTTCAGATTTCCCAATAGTGTAGCGCATGCTTGGGCGACAGCGGAGTTAGCCTTCTCGCTGCCGGGTGGTGTCGCCCAACCCCCTTTTTCCACGAAGCTACCCTGCATGTAGGAGGCCACCTTTTTGAGTTCGACAAAATTACTGGTCGCGTCCGCTGAGTGTTGAAATTTGTCGACACAAATGGGCGCAAGGACCGCGACGACCGCACTCCTTGAAGCATCATCAGCCCGTTTTGCCGCCGTACTTTCAATCGACCAGCCGCCCCAGTTGAATCCAACGATCATGGTGACAACCGCGCCAGCCGCCGCCCCTTGGAGAAGACGCTTAATCGTTTGGTCCTGTAACATCGAAGGTAGTGACATGAGTCTGCCCTCCGTCAAAAACTCAAAGTGTTGCGGACACCCGGATGGATGCCGAATTAACGAGTTGGCTGAAGGGCCGCCGCCTTGCGTGGGCGTGTCGGGAAAGCACTATGCGCGTCGGACTAGAGAATGTCGATGGAAATCACAGCCGTGATCTCCAAGCTGGGTGCGGTGCGGTCGGTAACTGACAGCGATTTCGCTCGCTATCATTTTTGAATAGAAGCAACGTGGACTTCGAAGGCGGGTAATTCCTAATGGTCTCAGTCGATCACTTCAAACAAGAATTGACGGCGCAGATCGGTCGAGCCTCTGCAAGTGGCGCGAAAGATGTCCTTATCATTCGTTGGACCTGTACGGATCCATTCTTTTGGGTAGTTGCGCAACGGAGTCGTGCTGCGATGCTATGCAGGATGCAATGAAGGCCGGGGATATTTTACATATCGAGCGGACTCATAGTGCCGGTATGACAGTCAGATATCTTCTGCCCCGTGAGAGTGTCGCGCTCCCGGCCAAACAAGGTAAGCAATATGTCACACCTCCAAACACTGATCAGAGCCGCCAAAATTAGGGGGCGAGTTTGCCCGCAATGCCAAGCGCTGATGATGCTCAGCGATGTCACACCGACACGTTTGAATTTCGAACAGCACACTTTCAACTGCGTTGATTGCAATCACTTGGCGGTAATAATGGTTGAGGATTGCGAGAGCGCCGTGCGCGCGGCCTAAACGCGATTGAATTGCAGTGTGCAAAGTGGCTTGATGGCGGTCAACCCAAGGAGACGGCATGGCTAAAGGCGAACAAAAAGGCAATCGAGAGTCCAAGAAACCAAAGAAAGAAAAGGTCAAAACAATCGCTGCAGCGCCGAGTCAAAAGGGCGCTACAGCGGGTTGGCAGCCGACGCTCGGATCGGGCAAGAAGAAATAGAAACAAACGGGTCGCTTCGGCGGGCCGTTTATTTGGTGTAT
>Ga0179592_10000887_pt1 | contig 12113 bp, 14 predicted proteins | sample CZODoug2_1_08_16_FD_148623 | JGI IMG/M metagenome (GOLD analysis project Ga0179592, IMG submission 148623) | Vadose zone soil fungal communities from Angelo Coast Range Reserve, California, USA - CZODoug2_1_08_16fungal (Illumina Assembly) | ecosystem: Environmental > Terrestrial > Soil > Vadose...
CCGGCCGGCCAACTGCTAGTGCCAGTTGCTGCAGAACAATGCACCGCTGTGGACGCTGAGGAGACCCCAAATGTCAGACACAATCAAAACGGGGACCATCCTGATCAAGGAGGGCACGCTCTTGCCAGAAGCCGTGCTGTTCGAAAGAGAGTGCAGTGTTCTGGGTTGGGGATTAGTCAAGGATCTCGATAGGTGCGGATTAGATCGAGAAATCCGCGAAGTGGGATGGACTTTCTGCTGCCTGGCTAGTGAAATCAGAGCGGCGACTGTCTTCGGTATTGACGAAGAAAAGATGGTCCACAGGACAATCGAGGAAATCCTAGCGAGACTGAAGTCGGAGAAATTTAATTCCTTGGAAATCACCCGGGTAGCCTCGGAGGCGTCGAAACGTCTCTTGGGAGTGCGCTATGTGACTGTCTCCGCCCAGTCACGACATATCCAGGGCCCGGCCCGATCGGCTGCCGCTTGAAACAAAGAGGTTCACAAGCGATGGGAACTTTCTCGGAAAGCAATGGTGACAGATCTGGATTAGGCCGCGCACGGGAACGCAAGAATGAAGGGTGCGTGGCATGAGTCTTCTGACACAAACTCGAGAATCGACTGGCGAGAGCAAGACTCGTTCGCGCTTGACATTGAAAGTCCCTGATGGGGCTCGAGTCCTGATCGTCTGTGAGGACGACTCTGACACGGAACAGCTGAAGACCATTCTCCAAAAAGCAGGGTTCGTCTCGGAATGCGCAAAAAGCATTACGGCGAGTTGCGAGGCTGCGAAATCCGGTCGGTTTCAGGTGGTTGTCTCGACACCCATGCTGAGCGACGGGTCATGGAAGCGGCTCACCGACATTGCGAATCACAATGATCTTGGCTTTGAGGTCGTTCTATGGGCGCGCAACTTTGATCTCGCCGAATGGGTAGAGGCGCTAAAGGAAGGAGCGTTTGACGTCCTTGACGCCCTGTGTGAGCTACAAAGAGCTGTTCAGGCTGTCAAAACCGCTTTGTGGGCAGCTTATCTGAAGGGCGCTGGGCCAGATCCAAGAGCGACTAGTCCCCAGAAGGCTTCCTGATTGGTTCATGTCCTTGGGGGTGGGGAGAAAAGCATGAGCAACTCAGCAATGGTCGATCAAAAGGTCAGATTGAAAATCCCCGTGACCCTTCTTCTCGCGGTCAAGGGGTCTGGCACCGAATTCTACACCAGCGAAGATGGCTCCTCGTTTTGCGGAGCGGTGCGCACATGAGGGGTGGGCTGGATAAAGGAAGGAAACACCCGTGAGCGACGTAACTCTGAAATATCCGCTGTGGCAGAATCACTACCTACAGGCAATGGCTGAAACTCGTCCTGAACTGCTGAAAAGTAAGATTAACGCCGCAGAGCAGGTCGTCAGCCTGCGACTCAGGCAACTTGCAAGCATCACAGACGACTATGAGGAACAGATAGCACTGGCAGCCGCGCAGAAATCTTTGAAAGTTCTCAAGGAGCGGTAGACTGACCCAGCGAACGATTCACGTAGTCGGAACGCAATCACAGCCTGGCATTCAGAGAGGGTCGGAAGATGCTTAAGAAAGGCGTCAACGAAAGGCATGCGCTTTCTGAATTTCTCGCAGGACTTCGGCTCTGGCTTCTATCCAGAACGCGTGGAGAATAGGAGCACTGAATCAATAATTTTCATGTGAGCCTCGGTCGTTGCGCCGCAATCTAAGGACAAGTCGGCAGACACACAAGTTTCTCCGGTTGCTCTCTATCAGCGACCGTTTTAAGGTAGTTGCCGTATGCACTGGTTGCGACGACCACGTCCAGCCGATGCCCCCCAGGTTTCTCGATGTAGAACACGTAAGTCCCATCCTGCATGTATGAAATAGCCTTGTCCTGGGTCAGTTTCCAGCGACTTCCGTCTGGTTTGAACCCACCCACAGAGTGAATGCGCTCATGTGCGTTCGTCCTGTCGGTCCTGACGACGCAGCGTATGTGGAGGTATTGCGCCATGTGCGCCTCCTTACTATTTCAGCGCACAATGACGAGGGGAATTGGTTGAACCCTAACCGAGTACTCATTCTCTGGATCGATATTTCTCATGGGCGGCCAAACCTAACATCCTCCTGTGTTTACCACAGCATCTGCCAGCGCTGTACCTGCCACGGCAGCTCTAGCCCAAGGGCGAAGTTGCCACTTTCCACGCGCTGGCAGTAAACGATCCTACCTTGAGACCGAACGCCATTCTGGGGAAAATTAAGCAGCACGCGAGTTCCAGGTTGCCAGCGCTGCATCGTGGTGAGGCGCACGTCTCGAGGACTCACGTTCTCCGTGAACGTCATTTCCTTAGGCACGGATTCGTCTGGGCGCGAAAGCTCTGCGGCCAGTCTCTGGGGCATACGCCTTTCGGATCGACCATGGGATCGACGGGTTGGAACGGGCGCGGTCATGAACCCTTGAGACCCCCGGAAGGGCAGGATGCCCCAAGCGCCGACTGACTCTACTTATCGGATTCACAACACCTAAAATCAATAGAGTGTCTGCTGTAAAATAGAGGGGTTGAACACCTTAGTTGCCCTCGCGTCGGTCAGGAGTCGCCGGACTCGCACAGCAATGAGCAAGTCAGCACAGACCTAGGCGCCACAAAGCGGCCCCAGAAGGCCACGCAACTGTGATTGTCAGTCCAAGGCTGCCAACATTCGATTCAGCGGTTGGGCGGTCTGGCAAAACCGGGTGAGCGACAAGAATCTTTTGCCGGGCCACCGCTGTTCCGTCCCAATTTCCGGAGCGACTATGGTATTGAAGTATTGAACCTCGAAGTTGATCCGAGGTGAAGGAGATTCCGATTGAAGTACCTATGCCTTGTCTACGGTGAAGAAAAGGAAATTGGGGCCATGACCGACGATGAGTGTATGGCTTACGACCAAGCGCTCCGAAAGGCGGGCCGATGCCTTGCCTCGGAGGCCCTTCAACCCGTTCGAACAGCTACTACTTGGATCCGTCGTGAATTTCGCTGTTTTCGTTCGAAATGGCGGAAAATCCGGCATTTGTCTCCAAAATATTTGCAGCAGTCGCTCGATTTTCACAAATGTAGCTTCAGCCCTCCAGGGGTTTTAGGCGACGAATCCGATGGAGTATCTGATTCACCCACTTTTGGATGAGGGGCGAATTCGCGAACCGAAGAGTAGGTCGGTTCTGCGGGCGTGTAAGTTCGCCCGGCAACCAGAAGAGTCTGGAGCGCAGTTTGCTCAAGGTCAGGCTTTGCCATTCTTCCGGGAGACATGTCCGTTGAAAAGCCGTGACCAAGTTGTAGGCCAGCCGAACTACTTCCCAATAGAGGGCGTTGGCCGCGAAAGCACGAGTGGGAATCTTCCTGAGCGCATAGTCCTCACGCAGCTCTCGGATGCGTGGCTCCATTCCGGCGCGGCCGTCGTAGAATTGCCACACCCCGGCCGGCGTCAGCGGCAGGTTGGTGTGCCAGGCTCGATACGCGTAACGTTCCAAGGTAAACAAAGTGGGCTCCGGATCGGTCTCCGCGATCCTCCTCCGCGCCACAATGCAGCGGCGTGCTTGAGACCAATCGTGTGGATGGTGCTCAAATTCCGCGATCTCCCAACGCGGATTCATCTGTTCATAGCGCAAACCTTTGAGGGCATACTTCAGGGAGCGGGTCATACGCGCGACCACGGCGTATTGGGCCAAACGCGCTTCCAGCATCTCCAATACGGGTCCGTAGCCGAAGCCGGCATCGGCCCGCACGCGTACTTCACGAATGTCGGAAGGGGTGGAGTGAAAACAACAGGCCAAGAGTTCCTCGCTGCCCGCCCAGGTTCCCGCATCGCCGCGTCGCAGTTCCACATCCCAGAGGAACGAGGAGTTCGCTTCCAAGCAGAGCAGCGGGTCATAGGACCGCTTGCCGCGATAGCGCGGGTTGTAACTTCTTCGCCACACAGCCGCCGATAAGCGACATATTGCAGATCATCGCTAAGTTGCTACCCAAACTCTGAAATAACCCCGCACTGGACTAGGCAGCCTGTTTCGAGCAACGGGATTGTTTCGTCCATTCGGAAATGCATCGCACTGACTTTCATCGCGTGGATGGGCGCCCTTCGTAGGGATTCTCTTGACCGACTAGTCTCGTATCCGCTTCACGCGAAACGGTCATTAGGACGCGAGGCTACGAGACCGCCGATCAGATCGCGCTCCGGCTGCACGTTCAGCGAAGCACGATTTACGATTGGGCGGCACGTAAACTAAATCCGCTTCCTTCGAAGCGCATCACGAACAAAATCACGCTGTTTGTTTGGAGCGAAGTACAAGCTTGGGTAGAGACAGGCGGTACGCTGCGTCGAAAGAAGGCTGCCTGAATTTTGGTTTTGGTGGGTCCTCCCGGACTCGAACCGGGAACCAATCGATTATGAGCCGATTGCTCTAACCAGTTGAGCTAAGGACCCGGCTACACCTTAATACCATACTTCTTTTGGGCAACCGCGCCAAGTTTCTTCAGCCCGGCCTTTGCACGTTCAATGTTCGGCAGGATGTAATACGCTTGCGTCGTGGAAATGTCTGCGTGGCGCAGGATGCTCTGAATTTCCTTGTCGTCTACGCCCACTTCATTCAAGCGTGTTCCGAGTCCACGTCTGAAAGCGTGCCAGCCGAACCATGCGCCATTGATATATTGAGGAATCTCTCGTCGTGATAGATTATCCAAGTCAAGAGGACGCAGTAGCTTCTCGCCTCGAAACACCCATCCATCACCGATCTGCGGGAACTCTGTTTTGTATTTCTTGAGAATCTTCTGTAGCAACGGCACAACATAAATGCCTGCTTCGCATGCATCAGTCTTAGTTGAGCCGACATGCGTATTCCACATCTTCCGCTGCACACTGATCGTCTGGCCATCATAGTCCGACCACTTCAAGCCACGCAGTTCGCTCCTCGTCAATCCCGTGAACGCTGCGACCGCGCAGACGGTACGGGCAGGCTCAGGCAGCTTGTCGAACATTTCAGCGACTTCTACTAACGTGTATGCATGCTCATTCGATTCACGAATTTTACGTTCGCGTTCTGTCTTCGGTTCCGGTGCGCTAGACTTCTTAGACCAGCCTCCGGCCTTTGTCTCCTCCATCGGATTAGAGCCATCGAATGCACCGTCTGCGATAGCCCATGCAAACACGCCACGGATAAAATTCTTGATTCGCAGATGTGTTTGGTGTGATAGCTTTTGACTAAGGGAGTCCTAGCGGGCCCACCAAACAAACTGTAAGTCCTGATTTTACAATCTGTTGGTTTTCCGTCGTCACGCAGACCGCAAGAACAATACAACGCAAAATGCAATGCGGTAGTTAACTTTTCAACCTTGGGGTTCGCATGTAGACTTTCTCAGTGAAACCGGTACAAAAACCTGGTTGGGTCAGTATAGAACCAGGGCGTATGTTCTCTTCTCGCAGCGGTTTGATGCGTTCTCTCTGCGCGGCTGCGTGCTTGAGTTTGTTGGCGTTGCAAGCCCAGGCGCGCGATTCCAACAAGCCTCTCACGGAGTACACGCACACAGTCTGGACCCACAAAGACGGGATCCCATCCGCATTCATCTACTCGATCGCGCAGACTCGGGACGGTTATCTTTGGCTGGCCACGACGGACGGACTTGTCCGGTTTGACGGCGCACGCTTTCTCCACTGGCGTCCCAACACTGGCCATACGGCACTTTTGGGCGTTGTGCGGAGTCTGTGCGCGACGCGGGATGGAAGTCTCTGGATCGGGACTGCCGCCGGCCTCGTCGGCCACATTCGTGGGGATGACTTAACAACCTTTTCCGTTGGGGCGCAGGTCGAGGCAATTTTTGAAGATCGAGATGGTACGCTTTGGATAGCCACTGAAAATAACCTATTGCGATTCCGCGCAGCAACTCAGGAACAGATGGGCACCGCAATCACGCTGCCTGGAACTTTCTTGTCCGGACCACTCCAGGATAGAAGTGGCTCCATCTGGTTCACCACACTTAGCGGGGCTCAGCGTCTTGGACCGCCACTTTTGCGGCGGCGGCGAGGCGTGCCCTCCAGCAGCCCGCAGGGTCCGCCGGCGGAAATAGCGAAAGGCAAGTTTTGGCTAAGTGAGGACACAAACGGGGACATTTGGCTTACACGCCCTGACGGATCTACGCGGCCCGCAAATGAAGGGCAGATTGTTACTCGCCCTGAAATGGAGACAAAGACTCTCGACATCCAAACGGTGCTGCGCGACAGCAACGGAAACACATGGATCGGGACCCATGGACAGGGACTGGCTCGGCCAGGGCCAGGATTCCACGATGGGATGAAGATGGAGAAGTATTCACAATTCGACGGGCTGTCGGCGGAGTCCGTGTGGTGTTTGCTGGAGGACCGGGAACACAACATCTGGGTTGGAACGCAAAACGGCCTGAACCGTTTTCGTGACGAAAAAATTACCACGTTGACCCGGCGCGAGGGATTGGCGGACGACAGTGTGGATGCACTCGCTGCGGGGCCTGACGGAGCTATCTGGGCTTCGACATCGATCGGGATCAATCGAATTGATGGTGAGCACCGCGATCTGTACCTCAACGGCGCCACGGCCATGGGATTGGCGATGGAAGCAGAAAATACATTGTGGGCCGGAACAAATCGCGGAGTGGCGCGCCTGGAAAACGGGAAGTGGCGGTACCTTCCGATGCCTGCGGGGATTCAGCTGCAAGACGTCACGGCAATTACAGAGGACCATGAAAAGGGCGTCTGGCTATTTGATGCGCACAAAGGACTGTACCGGTGGGCCAACGGCCGTATCCAAGATTTTTCGCACGAGCCGTTGTTGCAAGGTAAATCGATTCTCACCGCACAAGCCGACCGCGCAGGAAATGTGTGGTTTGGACTTTACGACGGAGGCGTGGTTGTTTTCGACGGCAGCCGGTTCCGCTCTTACTCTGAACGCGACGGCCTGGCAGGCGGGTTTGTAGATGCGGTGTTTGTTGATGACGGAGGTACCGTCTGGATTGGAGCGGAACGAGGGTTGAGCCGCCTTGAAGGCCAGAAGTTTGTTACCTGGACCATTGCAAACGGCCTTCCTGGAGAGCGCGTGCTATGGATTCTCGCAGACCGCGTTGGCCGGCTGTGGCTCGGTTACACCACCGGAGTTGCGTCCGTCAGCGGGTCCGAACTCGACCGCGCTGCGGGTGATCCGTCGCACCGCGTGGCTTACAGCTTTCTCGACGATGGTGACGGCCTCAAGGGCAATCCCGACCGCCACTGGCAGTCGCCTGCGGTTCGAGCAAGCGACGGCAAGTTTTGGTTCAGAACTTCGGAAGGAGTGGCGGTTATTGACCCGCAAGAGCTGACGAAAAACCTGGCTCCACCGGCTGTTCACATCGAACGCATGGTTGCCGATGGCACAGCGGTTGCCGCCACGCAGACGGTGCAATTGCAACCACTAACCAGGAATGTCGAGTTCGACTACACGGCCCTCAGTCTCGCGGAGCCGCGCAAGGTTCAGTTTCGCTACAAGCTCGAAGGATTTGACACGGACTGGCGGGACGCTGGGACGCGGCGCCAGGCGTTCTATACGAATCTGCATCCTCACGCCTATCGTTTCCGGGTGCTGGCTTGCAACAACGATGGCGTTTGGAACGAGTCGGGCGCCACTCTGGATTTCGATCTTCTTCCGGCGTTTTATCAAACGCAGTGGTTCCGTCTATTGTGCGCATTGGTTCTGATCATTCTCGCCTGGGGCGCCTATCGTCTGCGAGTGTGGCAAGTGACGACACGCGCGCAAGAGCTCTTTGAAGAGCATCTAAAGGAACGAAAACGGATCGCCCTGGAGCTGCACGATAGCTTGATTCAAGACGTCATGGGCATTAGTTTGCAAATCGAGGTTACCGACGAGTTGCTGCCGGCCGATTTGCCAGCGAAGCAATCGCTGGCACGCGCGCTGCGTCTGTGCAAATCGGCATTGGATGAAGGGCGCCGCACGCTAAATGACCTGCGTACCGTGTCGCTAAGTGCCGCTGATCTCGTTAAATCCTTCTCGCAACTGACGAACGAATTAACGAGAGACGCGGCGACTGAAATTGATGTCACCGTCGAGGGACGCGAGCGCCCATTGAACGTGACTATGGGCAATGACGTGTTGCAAGTTGGCCGACAGGCCATCACAAACGCGCTTCAGCACGCCCACGCCAGGAAGATTCATGTGCTATTGAGCTACGGCGAGCGACTCTTGCAGATACGGGTTCAGGATAATGGTCGCGGCATAGACGAGGAGACGCTGAATCTAGGGCGTCCAGGTCACTACGGAATAATAGGAATGAAAGAGCGAGCAGAGCGCTTAGGCGGTAGTATTTCTATCGGAAGCCGCGTAGGCAAAGGTACGGAAGTCACTTTAACTGTACCGGCGCATCCGCTGTACCAGGAAGATGGGCGTCGATCCAATTGGCGCCTTGGAGACCGGTGGCATTACCTAACTGGAAGACTGGGGATTCGAAAGCCAAAGACGGGTAAAGGGCCGCAAAGCACGTCCACGGAAAGCGGTTCCGAAACAAGCGAACCGGACGAGACAAATTCATGAAGGACGCCGGAAAGATTCGAGTGCTCTGCGTGGACGACCATCCCGTCGTCCGGGACGGGATAGCGGCAATTATTAATCTACAGCGGGACATGATGTTAGCGGGCGCTGCTGCGACCGGCGGCGAAGCGCTGGAACGATTTTTCGATTTACGCCCAGATGTGGCTCTCGTGGATCTGCAGTTGCCCGACATGAGCGGCTTCGACTTGATCAAGAAAATCAAAGACAAGTCTCCAAACGCGCGCATCATTGTCCTAAGTTCCCACGAAGGTGACGTCGACATACAACGCGCGCTGGAAGCGGGAGCGCAAGGATATGTTGCGAAGGGAATCGTTCGCGACGAACTACTAGAAACCATCCGCAGCGTTCACGCGGGAAAGCGGCGCCTTCCTGCAGCAGTAGCGCAAAAGCTGGCCGAGCACATGGCAGACGAGCCAATCAGCCCGCGCGAACTCGAAGTGTTGTCGCTCATGACCGCCGGAAAGCGAAACAAAGAAATCGCCGGCGAGCTCTCGATCGCGGAAGACACGGTAAAGATGCACGTGCGAAATATTCTTTCCAAGCTGCAAGTCAACGACCGCACAGAGGCGGTTACGGTGGCCCTCCGTCGAGGCATCATCCACCTCTAACCTCCTTCCGAGTACCCGTCCATACACCCGAAATAGCTATCGGCTATACGCCCGCTTTCGCGTTTTGGCGCCGCTGCAAGACGGGTAACTTTGCTTCAGACGCGAGTTCTTCAAGAGGATTCGCGCCGCAGGAGGCGGACGTGGACAGGCTTTACTCAAGGTTTCCCGGTGGCAGCGTCGGATTGGCTCTGCTTCTCTTAAGACTGGTCGATGGGCTCGGGCTAGTTGGGGAAGGGATACACCTGTTTACCCACGCAGGAAGCTCATTGGAACCCAAGAGTGTGCTGCTCCTCGGCCTGGTGCTCGTGGCCAGCGCGATCCTGTTGATCCTCGGTTTGCGAACATCCTTGGCAGGCAGCGCGGCCGCTATTTGCACCGCCGGAGCGGCCCTGTACGACAGCCATCACTTAAGACTGCTAGGGAGCGCGATGGATGCGTGGTTATTCCTATTCGCTTTAGTGTTTTTCCTATCAAGTTCGCTCGCGCTGCTGGGTCCCGGCGGTTATTCGCTGGATGCGCGGCTCTCCGGCTGGCGAGTGATCAGGCTGTCATCCGGACAACCGACCTCCAAGGACGCGGATTGACATGAACGCAGGCCGGCAGAGTCCCAGTTGCGCCAAAGGGAAGCGCAGTGAGCGGCGCGGATCAGACGCTGGCACTGCCGAAGTAATCGGAACTAGCGAAGATTAAGAGGGGGATGAAAATGGCTTCAGTTGTTTATAGTCACCAGTTTTCCTGGCCAGCAAGATGGGCCGAGGAGTCGAAGACCAAAGAGGGCGCGCCGAATCAAATCGTTCGATTGGACGAAGCGGTCCCAGAGAGCGATGCTTCTCCGGCCACCGAAGAATCCATTCCTCGCGCATTTGAAGGGATGATCGGCGCGAGTGAGGCGCTGAAGAGCGTGCTGGCTCACGTGAAGACAGTAGCCCCGACGGATTCGACGGTGCTGCTCGAGGGCGAAACCGGCACAGGCAAGGAGTTGATTTCGCAGGCGATCCACACTCTCAGCCAGCGGAAAACCCGGAACTTCGTGAAGCTCAATTGTGCGGCGATTCCGCTGGGGCTGCTGGAAAGCGAACTCTTCGGCCATGAACGGGGCGCATTCACCGGGGCGATCACTCGTAAGATCGGCCGTTTCGAACTGGCGGATAAGGGAACCCTCTTCCTCGACGAGGTCGGCGATATCCCACCGGAGCTGCAGGCAAAACTGCTGCGCGTTCTGCAAGAGCAGGAGTTCGAACGATTGGGCAGCACGCAAACGCAACGGGTCGACGTGCGACTCGTTGCGGCGACCAATCGAAATCTCGCGCAAATGGTTTCCGACAAGGTATTTCGCGACGACCTTTATTTCCGCCTTAACGTCTTTCCCATCGTGATCCCGCCGCTTCGGGAACGCAGGGGGGATATTCCGTTGCTGGTGGAATTCTTCGTACAGGAATTCTCCCGGCGGATGAACAGACAGATTGACACAATCTTGGCATCCACAATGGAGCAACTGACCGACTATCCTTGGCCTGGAAACATTCGCGAACTTCAAAACTTCATCGAACGAGCGGTGATCTTGACAACTGGATCGACGCTACGTGCGCCGCTCGGCGACCTGAAATCTCCCATCGAGATCGAGTCTGCCGGGACCACTCTGAAGCAGGTGGAGTCGGGTCACATTCTGAAAATCCTTCGCGAAACGCGCTGGGTGGTGGGAGGTCCGAGAGGCGCCGCTGCCCGCCTGGGCCTCAAGCGTACCACCTTGCTAGGCAAGATGAGGAGGCTGGGACTCTCGCGCCCGAGCCCCGAAGCTGCAATCTAAGCAACCGTCTGCGATTCAGCTCAGGGCGAACGGGACCGGAGTCTGACAGCGGTGTCTTGTTCGTGGCATCGAGACAAAGAGAAAAAGCGCCAAGACACCGAAATGAAAGGACTTGGGAGCAACATGCGCTTGGCAAGGCAATTGCCCTAAGAAGTCACTCGTATGGTTGAGACCAACGGGTTCGTAGAAACAAAAATCAAAAAAGGTGACGGAGGAAATATGAAGCTTCAATCAAAAATCGCAACATCGGTGGGACTCATGCTGCTTCTAGCGTGCGTTTCGTTCGCTCAACACGTTAAGACCGACTACGACCATAGTGCAAACTTTGGTCAATACAAGACCTACTCTTGGGAAAAGGTCAAGACGAAAGACCAGCTCGTGGTGGACCGCATCAAGAGCGCAGTGAACAGCGCTCTGGCGGCAAAGGGTTGGACGGAAGTTCCCTCGGGAGGTGATGTCGAGGTCTTTGCCATTGAGACGACTAAAGATCAGCAAACTCTGGACACGTTCTATAATGGGTTCGGAGGAGGGGGTCGTCGTTGGGGAGGATTCGGCGGTGGATTTGGCGATGCAACCACGACCGTTGAAAACTACAAAGTGGGGACCTTGGTGGTCGATCTCTTCGATGCAAAGACAGAGAAATTGATCTGGCGAGGCTCGTCGAGCGACACCCTTTCCGACAAGGCGGACAAGAACACAAAGAACCTCGACAAAGGCGTGAACAAAATGTTCCAGCATTTTCCTCCCGCCCCGTCGACGAAGCACTAAGGGGAGCGAGATGAATCGCTATCTGGCGTTTTCACTCGCTATCTCAATGACCCTGGGTACCCTGGCCATTCCTCTGCGTGCGGCAAACAAGCCGCGCGCGGGGGGAACGGTAGGGGCAACTGTAGTATGGAGGAACGAGGACCTCGAGAGGCTCCGAACCAAGGGTCCCATCTCAGTGGTAGGCCAAGTCACGGAACAGGCCACAACAGATGCCGAGGCACCTTCATCGTACGTAGTAGAGACACAGGATCCTGACTGGTACGCTGAGCAAGCATCAAAGCTGCGGGCTGAGCTCGAAAGCAGGGAAGTTAGACTTCAGCACTATTGTCAGGCACTCGAAGATGCGAAGGACCTTAAGACGGTGACG
>Ga0179592_10000889_pt1 | contig 12097 bp, 14 predicted proteins | sample CZODoug2_1_08_16_FD_148623 | JGI IMG/M metagenome (GOLD analysis project Ga0179592, IMG submission 148623) | Vadose zone soil fungal communities from Angelo Coast Range Reserve, California, USA - CZODoug2_1_08_16fungal (Illumina Assembly) | ecosystem: Environmental > Terrestrial > Soil > Vadose...
CGCTCGAGCGGCTTTGATGGCGTGATTCAGCCGTTCCGTCGCCAGCGGATACTCCCCGCGAACATAGACATAGCCCTTCTGCGCGCCCACCGCGAACCCGGCAATCGTCATCCCCTCCAAAACCGCAAATGGATCGCCTTCCATCACGATACGATCCTTGAAGGTGCCCGGCTCCGATTCATCGGCGTTGCAAATTACGTAATGCGGGTATCCAAGATGGCGCTGCAAATGCACCGCTTCCCATTTTTTCCCCGTGGGAAATGCCGCACCCCCACGCCCCAGCAATTTCGAATCGATGACTTCCTGGATGACGCGTTCAGCGCCAAGCTCGAACGACCGTCGCAATGCTTCATAACCGCCACGCTGCAGATAATCCTCAATGCTGGACGGATCGACTTGTCCTGCGCGCCGCAACAGGCGCAGTTGCGCCTGCCCCGCCTGTGGCACCGAGAGCTTCGTACTCAATGTGTCAGGTTCTGCCGGAAGCTTGCCGTTCACGGCATCTTGCATGGTGGAAAAAAGATTTTCCGTTGTCGCCGGCGCAACTACACGCTCTCGCGCCGTCGTTCCCGCCGCGCTGATCAGCGCCGCCGGAGCGCGTTCGCAGAGCCCTAGACACGCGCTGCGTTGCCAGATGGTTTGCCCGCCTTCGCAAGGCGATCCCTCCGGCCCAAGTTTGTTTTCCAGTTCAGCGCACAGCGCGCCTGCGCCGCGAGTCATGCAAGCAATGTCCTCGCACACATGCGCAGTCACCGGAGGCCGCGGCGACAGCGAAAACATTCCATAAAACGAAGCGACGCCGTGCATCTCGGCTGGCGCCACGTTCAAGCGTATCGACGCATAGTTGAGCGCACCGGGACTGATCCACCCGATTCGTTCTTGAATCGCATGCAGCACGGGGAGCAGCAGATGCCGACGCGAGCGTGCCGTCCCACCACCGAACACCGCGCGCCCATCGCGCTCGATCTGCCTCGCTCCGCCGTCCCAACTGGACTTCGGTTCGCCGAGCAGCGCGTCAATAGCAGCTTGTTCTTCAGCGCTTGCTGCTGCCGCGGTCAGATGCAGGTCCACTCAGTTCTCCGCGCATTTCTCAATGCGAATCGCCGTCGCCTTGAACTCGGACGTTCCGGACTTGGGATCCACGGCGTCAATCGTGAGATCGTTCGTCGCTACCTGCTCGTGAAAATGGACCGATAGAAACGCCAGTCCGGGCCGCAATCCCGAGTCGAAGCGCACCGGAGCGATTATCGACCCGCGCCGCGAACTGATGCGTACTTTTTCTCCTTCGCCCACCTGGTACCGCTCGCCGTCTTCCGGCGAGAGGTCGATGGTCGCGGCGCGGCGCAGCGGAGATGGAAATCGCTGGCTTTGCGCGCCAGTGTTGTAGGAATCCAAATAGCGCCCGGTGGTCAGCCGGATCGGATACTGCTCATTCAATTCGTCCACGGGCGGCTCGAACTCCACAGCATGGAACGGTGCGCGTGGACCGATCAACGGTTCCTGCCAGAGCCGGCTGTGCAAGTACATTTCGCCGGGATGTGTCTCGTCGTAACACGGCCACTGAATCCCGCCAAGTTCCTCCAGCCGGCGGTAACTCATGCCCGCATGCATCGGACTCAACTGCCGCACTTCGTTCCAGATGGCTTCAGCGTCCGGCACACCCCACTCGTGTCCGAATCGGCGCGCAAGTTGATAAATAACTTCGATGTCGTCCAGCACGCCATCGGGCAACGGCACTGCTGCGCGCACACGCTGCACGCGCCGCTCGCTGCTGGTCACCGTCCCTTCGGTCTCGCACCATCCGGCAGAGCCGGGCAGGACCACATCGGCCATCTCCGCCGTCCTCGTGTAAAAAAGATCCTGCACCACCATGAATTTCAGCCCGCCGAGGAGCTTCACCGCGCGATGCCGGTCGGCCTCCGAATCCACAGGGTTTTCTCCCAACACATAGAGCAAGGTCAGTTCCCCGCGCTCCATAGCATCGAACATCGCGCTCAAATGCCATCCGCGCTTCGGCTCAATCTTTGCGCGCCAGGCGCGCTCGAATTTCGCGCGCAGCTCCGGACTCTCCAGGTGTTGGAACCCGGTCAAGCGGTCCGGAATCGCACCCATGTCTCCGCCACCCTGCACGTTGTTCTGCCCGCGCAGAGGATTCACGCCGCTGCCATATCTCCCGACGTGTCCTGTCAACAGCGCCAGGTTGATCAGCGCCACCACGTTGTCCACCGCATTGTGATGTTCCGTAATCCCGAGCGTCCAGCAAATCTGGCCGCTCTTAGCCTTCGCGTAAGCACGCGCCGTCTGCCGAATCGCTTCCGCTGGCACACCGGTCTCGCGCTCCGCTCTGTCCAGCGTGTATTTCTCCACGCACTGGCGGTAAGCCTCAAATCCACTCGTCGCGTGGCGGATGAAGGCCTCATTGGCCAAACCGGATACAATGATCTCCCGGCCCATGGCGTTGGCCAACGAAATGTCACTTCCCACGTCAAGTCCCAGCCACACATCCGCCCATTGCGCCGAACTCGTGCGCCGCGGATCCACCGCGTACAACTTCGCACCGTTGCGAACCCCCTTCAGGACGTGGTGAAAAAAGATCGGGTGTGTCTCGCGGGCGTTCGAACCCCACAGCAGGACTACCTCGCACTCTTCGATTTCGCGGTACGAGCTCGTTCCCCCACCGGCTCCGAATACTGCCGCCAGACCGGCGACGCTGGGCGCGTGTCAAGTTCGGTTGCAACTGTCGATGTTGTTGGTACCGATCACCGACCGCACAAACTTTTGCGCCACGTAATTAAGTTCATTCGTGGTCTTCGAACAACTGAACATCCCAAACGTCCGCGGGCCATGTTTCTCGATCTCCCCGCGAAATCCTGCGGCAACCCGATCCAGCGCCTCGTCCCAACTCGCCGGGCGATGCTTCCCATTCTCGCGAATCTGTGGCGTCGTCAGTCTTTCCTTCATCGTGTTGCTCATACTCGTCGATCCTGTCAATTCCCGCGTTCCATAATACGCGCAAGCTCGGCAATTCGGACATTCCTACTTTGCTCAAGCAGAACGCTCTTATATTGCATTTATGATAGCGCCTCACCGCGTTGACTTACCTTGCGGCTGAACCAGAGATGGGCGGCAAATGAGTGATTGCCGCTTCCCATTCACTTACAGGCTGGAGAGACAGTTAAACGGAGATGCTGGGCATCAAGTCTCGTAAGGCGCTGGCAGCTCAGTCTGTGCTAAATGCGCCTAAACGACCCACGACAGTACCGCTTCTCTTTCACTTGCTAGCACGGGTGCAAATCCCGCCGGGGACGCCAAGGGAACCCAGCGCTTGCCGCTGCTGCTGGAGAAATCTATCGAAACTCCGGCTTCCAGGCCTCCCCGCAGAACTTGCTCGACCACCTTCCAAAGGATCCGCTTGCCGGCGAGCAGCCCTACAGGATGCGAAGTTGCTAACTCTCTTGGGAAGGAAGACCGAGGCCGTGAGCTCGTTCGAGAAGGCGTTCATGGCACGGGAAGGCCAGATGATCTATCTGAAGTGCGATCGGGTCCTGGTGCCCTGGCGCTCCGATCCGGATTTTCAAGCGCTCGTTAAGAAAATGAACTTCCCGGAATGAGCATTAGTCCCACAACGAAAAAATTTGATCAGACGCCAGGTTTCAACTCCTCCGCAGATCCCATGCGAGAAGCCGACCTATTGTGAGGCTCCACAGCGGAGCTGGACTTCGGCGGCAAGATCGGGATCCATCAATGCGCTGCGCCCATGTAAGCCAGAGCAAACCTGCACGGCCGTGATTCCTGAAGCGCCCCGCAAATCCGCACCCGCCAAATTCGCTCCATCGAGTTCAACGCCGCGCAAAATCGCGCCCGTCAAATACGCTCCGCGCAGGTCCGCCTTCTTCAAGTCGGTGTCCAACAGGATGCTCCCTTTCAGAATAGCGCCGGTCAGGTTCGCTTCTCCAAGCTTCGCGGAAGACAGGTCCGTCTGCTCCAGATTTGCAAACGACAGCACCGCGTGCTCGAGTTTCGTATCGCGCATATCCGTGCGCGAAAGGTCGGTCCGCAGCAGTTGCGCATTCCGCATATTCACGGCGTAAAGCGATGCCCCGGAAACCTTTGCATTCGAAAGCACTGCATTTTCAAACGTGCCGTATGAGAGATCGGCGAACCGCAAATCCGACGCCGTCAGATTTGCACCGATGGCCTTGGCGGACACCAACACGGCGTGTGTCATCTGGGCGCGATCGAGTATCGCGGAGCGCAGCAGCGCTTCGCGGAGATTCGCACCGCGCAGGTCCGCCTCGGATAGATAGGCCCCCTCAAGATTCGCGCGCCACAGTTTTGCATTGGTCAGAAAGGCCCGGTAGCCTCGCGCAAACCGCAAATTCATCTGATTCAGCCGCGCGCCCACGATTTTCTCCACTGTCTCATCCGTCCAGACTGTGCCGCGCGGCGGAGGTGACGACAGCGTCGCTTCCGTCAAATCCGCGTACGGGCGGTAGCCTACCGACTGAAACACCATCGCCGCCCAACGTCTCACATCGGCCGGTGATTCTTCCGTGGCCGTGCTCCTGTCGAAAGGCAACCCCCGGTTTACGCCAAGAGAAAAGAGAAAAAGGATGCAGCCCGTCGTCAGCGCCACGCGCGTGGTTCCTAGAATCATTCGTAGGATGTTTTTCGACTTGGGCATACGGATGTCACCCGGCCGCAGCACTCGCGACACGACAAAAGGCAGACACGTCGCGGTTGCCACCGAGAGAGTCATCAGCAACACATGCAGTAGCGTCCCCCGGAAATCCTGCCGCGGCAGATACCGAAACCAGTAGAGGAACAGCGTCGAGGGAACAATCCAATACGCCAACACCGTCGAAAGCACTGTTTCGAACGCGATCATCGCGGAACGCGATTCCCCTTGCCACCGAAAGTGTCTGCGCACCAGCCCCATCAGGTACCACGGGCCATCTTTCTCCAGCGTTTGCCCATCCGGAAAAACGGTGGGGAGCGCGGCCATGCTTCCCCACAACCTCAGCAGCAGAAAATGAAATCGCAGGGAGAGCGCCAGAAGAACCAACGGGCCACCGAGATAAAGCCCCGTCATGGGCAGCACATTGCCCAATCGCAGGAAGGGCAGCGCCGACGAATTCAGCAGCAAGCGCACGTCGGTGGTGAACGCGATCAGCAGACAGCAGAGAAGGCTCGCTCCCACGGTGAGGAAATAAAACCAGCGCGCGACTTTCGTCGCATCATTGATCGCCTTCGAACTGTTCACCGCGGAAATCGATTCGGGGAGCACTGCATCGAACAGATTCGTCCCCCCCAACCGGCCAAGCCAGAGACCTTCCGCACCATACAGATTGGCACCCATCAGATTTGCGCCGCGCAGTTCCGTGCCCAGCAGGTTTGCATTCTGTAGATTCGAGCGGACTAGGCTGGCCCCGCGCAAATTGGCCATCGAAAGATCCGCGCCCGCAAGGTTCATTCGGTGCAGATGCGCGCCCTGCAAATTCACGCCGGTCAGGTCCGCTTTGGTTAAGTTCACACCGCACAGATCGGCCTTGACGCCCGATTCTCCGCCCGTTTCCACCCACATTTTGTGCTGATCCAGAATCTCGGCAAGATCGAGGAGCGAGATTCCGATGGAATCGCCTCCGCTCAAAACGTCTCCTCCGGCGGGACGCTCCGTTGCGATTTCGTTCTTCAGTTCTTCAATTTCTTTGACTGCGTCTATTTCCAGGCCCATTCTAACATTCCCCCCCAACTTTCTTTGCCCGCTCTCACCCATGCTAGCGCACTCCCACGGCTCAAACCGGGCGCGCGATCGCGCCTTGCAATCTTTTCGAGTTCTTTGCTTTCGAATTCTTCCGCGTATGATGCGAATTCCCGGTTATAGTTCGCTCTCCGCTGGGCTACCTTCATCCTCTCCTATCCTCGCCGAAGAAATCGCCTGCCCGCAAGTACAGGCGGCGCAGAGGTAACGGGGGCCGGACGGAAGGCCAACGACGTGAGCGGATTCGAAGACGGGGACACAGCGGGTAGCGAAACATCTACGAACGAGGGGAGTGGAAAATACCAGATTCGAATGGCTACAAGAAAACAGTGCCGGGGTAGCTTCGCTGAGGGGCCAAGGCACCCCGGCTTATCCTGCCCGCCTCCGCAGTGAGCGAGCAAGAAACTCGTCAAGAATTCCCCTTCCGCAGAGGCAGAAAGGTGTTCAAGAACTTTTATGAGCGCAGGGCCGGGAAGCGCTGCAAGTTCGGCCTGCGGATTTTTTGCCGCCGCAAAATCTTGGGCGGCCGTGAACCAGGAAGCGAGGGACTTCCCTTCCCGGAACTCTCTACTTATCTTCGTCGCCGCGAAGGAATTCGTAGCGCTCAATGGCGGCAACCACGCCGATTGCGCCTTCTTCGCGAGGCTCGGTGCGCTGCACGCGGCCGAGGCAGCGGACGCGTACTGGTCCGGCTAGAGTGATCTCGTTGGGAAGGGTCAGAAGAATCTCAACAGGCGAGCCTTCCCTGACATCCTTGGAAAGGAAGAAGTAGACGCCGCGGGAGCTGACGTCCCGTGACTCGGTGCTAGTCTCACCCACTGCGGCTCCCGTGGTCCAACGGACGGTGAGCGGCAGCCGCATGGAAAAGCGCTGGGTAGTGCGGCGTTCAGAACCAGTCAAAGAATCCTCCTGATCGAAGGAAAAGTGTATCCGGGTGAGACCCAGGGAACAATAGGACTCCGGATACAAAATCGATTCAATTTTAAGAAGTACCGATGTACTAGAACGGGGCCGAAAAACCGGGACCAAGGATGCGCTAGCCCTGGCCCGCATGCCGAAGCCGCGCCCTTTCTGGATCCTCACTAACCATAACTAAACACTGGTATTTAGCTGCGAACAGAGGTCGGAAAGGTCGGAGCTTATTCCGACCGCTTCGGGGGACCCGTGCGTACACCTTAGGCGCTTGCGGTGACAAAGACAGCGATACAGCCTCGGATTCAGGCTCAGCCGCAGATCCCGAGCCCGACTCACCAATGCTCGGAGCCCCCCAATTCCAGAACCTGACTCCCAGAAGAAACCTTCATGACAAACAGTTCGAGCGGTCCACTACCGGAGCGTGCCAGAGCCGGTCTGACGACCAGCCACAAACCAAGAGCAGAAGGAAGAAACTGGAGGCAAATTGGCTGTCGCGTTTTGCCGCCGGAGAGGCGAAGATCGCCGCGGTGCGAGCGTTTCACCGCGGGAGATGGAGGGAGCGTGGAGCAATACGTGTTTGTGCGGCTGCATGCGCGTGAAGGGGAGGAGGGTATGGTGGAGGAGGTGTTGCGCAAGGTAACAGGGCTCTCCCGGGAGGAGGTCGGCTGCTTGAGTTTTCACATCTTCCGGTCGATGCGGGACCGGCGGCTCTTTTTTATTCATTCGCGGTGGGTGGATGCAGCGGCATTCCAGGAGCACTCGGGATTGCCGCATACCGTGCGATTCCTCGAACAGGTGGATACGCTGCTGGATCAGCCGCGCGAGGTAACGAGGATGGAGATGATTGGCTGAAGCAGCGGATGCAGGACCAGGTGAAAGATTGGCTATTGGGAATATCTAGGTGGTCCAGAGGATGTCGGGTTTTTTGGACGTGGTGAAGTCCTTGTCGCTTGTGGTGTGGCAGGCTACGCAATGGGCGGCCAGGCGTCGACAAAACGGTCGGCCTCAGGCCGTCTTTGCGGAGTCTGTCCCAGGACTAGCGAGGGATTGAATGCAGTCATTGACTTGTCGCACCACAATCAGAACCTGGATTTCTGGAGCATCCAGGTTGGTGGTGAGATTCTCGGGATCATCTACAAGGCTGCGCAAGGAGTGCGCTTTGTGGACCCGACGTAACAATCCCATAAAGCAAATGCGCTCGCCAGCGGACGGCTTTGGGCGCCTATCATTCTGGTCCTGCATGCAGGCATCCAGCAGGGAAGCCCGCTGCCTTTCTTGCGGGCTGCATGTGCTTGTGAGATCAGCAAGACTCCTGCACGCGATGAATGAATTCTACCGATAAACCAGGATCCGTCCGGAATTCTGTGCATCGTGTTGGAAACGCGGCCAGGGCGAGTCCATAGGAGGAGAGCCGGCGTCAGATATGGCGTAGGCATAGCCCTTATCGGTGGTGAAGAAGATGGTTCCATCGGAAGCTATGGCGGGAGCGTCGCGAACCATTCCGTGGATTTCGATCTTCCATTTGAGATGGCCATCGGGAGTGAAGCCAGTGAGAAAAGATTTGCGAGGGCCTTGTCTCTCCTCCGGGCCGCTCGTTCCTAGATAGAGCGTGCCATCGGCGGCGAGGGCCGGACCGGAGTTGCAGTCGGACCGGAGATACCAGTGACTTTGGCTGTCCGGCAGAATGGCCTTGACGAAATCGGAATCGCAAAAATAAATGACGCCGGCATTGTCAACTACCGGAGAACCTCTTAGGACGTTGGAGAGCCGCACCACCCAGCGCTGCTTGCCGTCGCGGCCAATGGCGAACAACCACACCGGATTGTGGCCTTCGACGTAGATCGTTCCGTCTGCACTGATCGCGAGAAAATCGAGCTGTCCAATCGGTAATTGGATGAACCAAATAACGTCGCCGCGCCGATTGAGCCGGTAGAGCCACTCCTGATGGGCGAGATAGATCACGTCGTCCCCGCCGATGACGGGAGAGGATCTCCACCAGCCATCTCCGTACGGATTGCGGCCGAGCAAGATGTCTTCTTTTGAACCTGTGGGACTGTAGCTCATTTGTTTCCAATTGAGGTTGGGGCCCAACCTCGGTGCAAACGCAAACAAATCGGTGTAGTCGTCGGCGACGTAGAGCGCGTCATCGTCCTCGAGGGCTGGCGGGGTGAGAAATTTGTGCTGCGTGTTGACGGATTGCCAAATCAGATTTCCGGAAGCGTCGAGAGCGAAGAGCATGCCGGACTGGCTCGCGGCATAGAGCGTGCCGCTGGGCGCGAGTGTCGGGGCAGCGACGACGGGGCCTGATGGCAACGGTGATTTCCAGAGCAATCGGCCTTCGGGCGACAGTGCATAAATAGCGTCAGTGGCAGCGAAGTGCATGGTGCCATTGGGAGCGAGAGCGATTCCGGAAAGGGGGCTCGAGCCCGGAGTGTAGGTCCACCGGACGCGAGGAGCGCCGGCCACTTCGGACTGAATTCGATTGGCGCGGCGCCATAACGCGAACAGACTGGTTAGACAAAGCGCAAGTAGCAGGCCGGAAAGGAGGAGAACCTCGGTGGGTTTCATGCTTTAGCCATTTTGCATTTTGCTGCCGAAACGGCTGTGCCGGCCCGGCGATCACGGATCTTGATCATCGTCAGTGTCCGCGGTTGATTGCGCGCGGGGGCAGTCTCGGTGCACCTCGTCCATATATTGATGGACCATCAGCGAAGCTTTGAGGGGATCCGGTCTGCTACTGAAGCGGTAGGACATAACGGCCGATCCGGCCGCGCCGTAGTTGCTGGTGGGAGCCTGGCGAGGCTGGCTCGCGTGCGCTTCTTCTTCGAGGATCTCGGCACGCGTGGGAGTGTGAGACGGGGAGCTGTCCAGTGGCGGACTCTTCTGCCTTGTGGCGCAATAATCGACGTGCGCGGAAATCATTTCGAGAAGAAGACTCTGCCACTTGAGATCGTTTTGAAGCTCCTGTATGTCATTGGCGAGCCGGTCGTCCATCTCTTCACGCGTGGACCGGGGAAAAGCAGTGATATAGCCAAAACTTATGGCTTGTTTCTTCACCTCGTTGAAGCAGGTGCGGTCGCATCGATTGAGCTGCTTGAGACGGCGGCGCGCGCCCGGAGCAATGGGAATACCGGAACCCGGGGAGAGATCGTCGTTGGTAAAGACTCGATGCGCCTTGGGAGAATTCGATTTCGAAGCGGCGGAATCGGATGCGGTGCTTGCGGAATTCTTCTTTGTAGGATTCTGAGCCGGCTGCTGCTCTGCAGACGGCGCGCCGGAGGGTTGCGGAGAGAGAGCCCGGGCACGTGGCAGCACGCCAAGAAGGGCCAGCAGGAAGAAAGACGCAAGAGTGGGTCGCGAAAGAACGGTGACGGCTCCAGAGCGTGAGGCGGAGATCATGGGAGAGTGTAATCCGGACAAACTCTTGCGGTGGCTTCGTTCCACTGATACTGCATGACCGTGGCTCGGAAGGGTGCGAAGCGTTGAACCGTCTGAACGCGCTGGGTGAGGAGGCCCGCAGAATTCTTGTATTGCGAGATCAGGTTGCGCTCGCGCTCGGCGAAGCGAGAATTAACACTGTCTCGAATCGGCTGCGACACGATGCCTTTGCTGAAGATCTGGGCTTTTTGGCGCTGGAGGTCGCAGAAGAGCCCCGCCGTCTGGAGAGCGGCCTGCAGCGTGGAATTCCATACTTTGTCGTCGCCGATTTCATGGCGGGCGAGCGTCAACTGATTCCTAAACTCAGCCTCGCGTTCGGGTCCGAAACCCATCTGCGAGCGGAGTTCGGCTTCGCAGGAAAGATCGCACGTTGGATTGTTCTCTTCTCCTTCGAATTCGCCCAAGGAGATGACCAGTGCCGGCTTTGCGAGATCATCTTCCGTGATGACCTTTTTCTGATGAACAGCTTTCTGCAGCGCGGTGGACTCCGTTGCCGTGTGGGGAGGAGGATTGGAGGAAGCCGCCGGAGGCTGCTGCGCGGCGGCAGCGCGCGTAGGTTTCGCAGTGGGATCCTGCGAATGCTGCAGCGGCGCAGCGACGGCCACGCACGAGCCAGTGATCAGCAACAGAACGAAGGCGACAAAATAATGCGCGCCGCGTGCGGACGCAAGAAACACTCGCTCAGGAAAACGGATGCGGCAGACCTCAGGGATCATCGGCATCATCAGTGTCATCGGGAGGCTTGGGGACATTAATCTTGCAGGTGGCATGAACGATTTTGTCGACCTGCATGTGCATATATTGAGACTGCAGATTGCCGGGCGAAGACTTGGCGATGTGCGCGTCGGCACGGTCCAGGGCACCCTTTAGGCGGTTCTGAATCTCGCGGAACTTCGGTTCGTACTCGCGTTCGACGGCCAACTCGCTCGGTGTGATGTTGCGGGAGTCGGCATATCGCTGGATGTCTTGCGTTTTCTTGACTTGCGTCTCGCAGGCTTGCCCCTGGACCCCGATGATCGCGCCAAGAATTCCTTGCCAGGCAACGTCGGCTTTTACGACTTCCATGGCGTCGAGAAGCGCTAGTTTCCAGCGAGGGCCAGAGCCAGCATTCAGTCCTGCGCGCTGGGCGACCTGATCGAAGCAGGTGCGGTCGCAGGTATTCAGTTGTTGTAGAAGGTCACGAGCGCCTTCGATGGTGATGTCCTGAGGGCGCGCGTCGATATCTTCGTTGGTGTAGACCTTGTGCGGCTTCGCGGGCGGCTTAGCCGGCGAATCGGCACTCGCTGTTGCAGGCTTGGCAGGCGTCTGCGGGCAGTTAGCCGTGCAAGGCGCGGGAGCAGGGCTGCTCTGCGGCGAGGCGCTCGAGGGATCGGGCGACTGCGCAAAGGCAGGCAGCCCGGCCACCAAGAAAAAAAGAATGAAGGCGAGAGTGTGCCAGCCCACGGAAGGAATTCTCCTTATTTATTCGCCTTTTTATTTTATCGCATGCCCGCACAATGCATAGTGAGGAAGTCGTGCAGCCTTACCGTAAGCGCCATTAGTAAGCTTGGTGTCGAAAAATTGTCTACCGGACTGCCGGCCATCACCCCGGATACTCGCAAATACGAGATCTGTTCGGTGGGATCAGGGCTGTACGATGCCTCGGCGTACGGCGTAGCGCACTAAGCTTGCTGTCTCGTGAATATCCAGCTTGTGCATGAGTCTCGTGCGGTGAGATTCGGCTGTTTTCACGCTGATGCCCAGCAGAGACGCCACGTCTTTGGTGGATTTCCCTTCGGCGATCAATTGGAGCACTTGTCTCTCTCTCAGCGTCAAAGGGCTCTTGGATTTCTCCGACTTGGAACTATACGCCTCCACGACGGCGTTAGATACGCCGGGGCTCAGATAGACCTGCCCACGCGAAACTTGCCGGATAGCTAGCAGCAAATCGCTGGCGACTTGGCTTTTCAGCACATACCCCTTCACGCCTGCTTCCAGCGCGTC
>Ga0179592_10000896_pt1 | contig 12044 bp, 9 predicted proteins | sample CZODoug2_1_08_16_FD_148623 | JGI IMG/M metagenome (GOLD analysis project Ga0179592, IMG submission 148623) | Vadose zone soil fungal communities from Angelo Coast Range Reserve, California, USA - CZODoug2_1_08_16fungal (Illumina Assembly) | ecosystem: Environmental > Terrestrial > Soil > Vadose...
CGGCAGGCCGCGGACCAATTGACCGAGTTGTGGCACGCCCAATCCGATACGCCGCTTTCGGCGGTCGGCGGCGACGATGGCTTGGCGTTCGCAATGGCCTTCTACAGCGCCGATCATCCCGTCTATCTCGAATCCATCGTCCACCCCCGCAACGAACATCTGCCGAGCGAAACCACCTTCGAGGGCGGCTGGGCGGCGCTGTGCTATGGCGACGACATGTATTGTGTCAGTTCGATGGAGCGAACCGCGGCGCGGTCGCCGCGCTTCGTCAGGTCCGATTTCGTGCTGCAGTCGACCCTGCTCGGCCAGCCCGGCGCCATCCAGCGCTTTACCGCGTTCGTCGTGCCGCCGCCCTATCCGGACAAGGCGATGCCGCCGCCGGCGCCCAGCCAAAGCCCGGGCGTTGCGGAGGATTTCAGCGCCGTGCGCCGCTCCCGCCCGGATTGACCCGGCGGGCCGCGCCGGTTGACCGTGGTCGTGCCGCGGATACAGTGCTGCCGCGCGGCCGCCCGGGAAAAAATGTCGAACAGGTCTCATCGCAACGCCGGTCATATCGGGATGAACCTGTTGCGGAAGAACGGGATGCTCCATTCTTCCGCGCGCGCGGCGCAGATTGCGACTTCGGCGGCGACCTCGCACATCATCGCGGTCGACGATTGCCTGGCGACGCTGCGCAGGATTCCGTCGCAGTCGATCCAGCTCGTGATCTGCGATCCGCCCTACAACATCAACGTCGCCGCCTGGGACGATGTCGCCGATTATGTCGACTGGGCCGGGCGGTGGCTCGCCGAAGTCGAGCGCGTGCTTTTGCCGTCGGGCAATTTCGTGCTGTTCGGTGGCCTGCAATACCAGGCCGAGGCCGGCAGCGGCGATCTGCTCAGCCTGATGGGCTGGATGCGGAAGCACAGCCGGATGCTGCTCGCCAATTTGATCATCTGGAATTATCCGAACGGGATGGGCGCGCAGCGGTTCTTCGCCAACCGTCACGAAGAGATCGCCTGGTTTGCGAAGACGCCGAAATACTATTTCGATCTCGACGCGGTGCGCACCAAGCTCGATGCCCGAACCTTAGAGGTCTATAAGCGCGACAAGCGCCTTAACCCTGAGAATCTCGACAAGGGCATCAATCCCACCAATGTCTGGAAGATTCCGCGCCTCAACGGCAATTCCAAGGAGCGCGTCGGGCATCCGACGCAGAAGCCGAAGGAGCTGATCGAACGCATCATCCGCTCGCTATCGTTCCCGGAGTCGACGGTGCTGGATTTCTTTGCCGGCAGCGGCGTCACCAGCCGGGTCGCGATCGAGACCCGAAGGCATTCGATCTCGTCGGACGTGGATGCAACGTTCCTGACTTATTTCAAACGGCACCTCGATCAGCTCGGCGAGGGCGGTTCGCAGCCTGCCGATCACGTGCTGATCGAAACTGGCGACTGGTCAGCGCATCCGGTGTTTTCGGCCGCACCCTGCCAGCCTTCGCCCGGCCATTCACCCCGTCCGGGGGAGGAATAGAAGTAACGAGCCGTGGCTACTCCGCCGCCGGCGAATGGACGATGGCCGGGGGCTTTGTCGCCGCGTGATGGTCGTCGCCATGGCCGCCATGCTCGTCGTCGGCATGGTTGACCACGAGCTTCCTGCCGAAGTGCCAGATCAGCGAGCCGATGTCGTCCATCACGATGAACATCGCCGGCACGAACACCAGCGACAGCACGGTCGAGAACAACAGGCCGCCGATCACGGCGAGCGCCATCGGCGACCGGAACTCGCCGCCATCGCCGAAGGCGAGCGCGCTCGGCATCATGCCGGCGACCATCGCGATCGTGGTCATGATGATCGGGCGGGCACGCTTCATGCCGGCGTCGATGATCGCTTCATCCCGCGGCTTGCCTTCGCGGATCGATTCGACCGCGAATTCCACCAGCATGATGGCATTCTTGGTCACGATGCCCATCAGCATCAAAATGCCGATCCAGACCGGTGTGGTGAGCTGCTTGCCAGTGAGCAGCAGCGCAGCGATCGCGCCGCCGATCGAAAGCGGCAGCGAGAACAGGATCGTGATCGGCTGCAGGAAGGTGCCGAACAGCAGCACCAGCACCGCATAGACCATCATCAGACCCGAGGTGATCGCCGTGGCGAAACCGCCGGACAATTCGTTGAGGCTTTCGGCGTCGCCCGACGGGTTCACCTTGACGATCTTCGGCAGGTTCTTCTTGACGGGCAGCTCGTCGATCATCTTGGTGGCGTCGCCCAGCGCGGCGGAGCCGACGAGGTCCGCGGCCACGGTGGCCTGCCGTTCCCGGTCGTAGCGGTTGATGCTGGTCGGGCCCTGATCCAGCTTGATGTCGGCGACCACCGAGAGCGGTACGCCGCCCTTCTCGCCGTGCTGGCCGAGCGGCACCCGAAGCTGAGCCAGCGTGCGCAGATTGCCGCGCGCACCGTCTTCGAGCTGGACCCGGATCGGTACCAGCCGGTCCCCGGCGTCGAACTTGGCAAGCGCGGGGCCGACATCGCCGATGGTGGCGACGCGCACGGTCTGCGACAGGCTTTCGGTCGAGACGCCGAGCCGCGCGGCGATGTCGGCCCGCGGCTGGATGCGAAGCTCCGGCCGGTCGAGCGAGGTTTCCGAAACCACGTTGGAGATGATCGGAATCCGCTTCATCTGCGTCGCGAGCTCATTGGCGACGTTGTTGACGATGTTGCTGTCGGTCCCGGTGACGACGAGCGAGATCGCGCGCAGGCCGTTTTCGTCGAGGAACCAGTAGCGGATATCGGGCACTTGCTCGAGTTCGTCGCCGATCGAGCGTTCGAGTTCGCGCTGGGTGATGCCGCGCGAGCTCTTCGGCGTGTAGTTGATGATCAACGCGGCGCGGCGCACTTCCAGCGTTCCCGGCGGAACGCGCCCGCCATCGACGAACACGCTCTTGACCTCGGGGCGCTTGCGCAGCCGCGCGACGATGTCCTCGGTGACCTGCTCGGTATACGCAAGCTGCGAGCCCGGCGGCAGTTCCATTGCCAGCAGCGAGCGCCCGGTGTCCTGCGCGGGCAGGAAGCCCTGCGGCAACAGCGTGATGCTCCAGATTGACGCCGCGAAGATTCCGAAGCCGACCAGGACGGTGATGAAATAGTGCTTCACCGACCATGTGACGAGGCTGTGATAGGCATGCAGGATGCGGCCGGGCGGCGGGTCGTCATGGGCGTGGTCCTTGAGGAAGTAGGCCGCCAGCATCGGCGTGACGAAGCGCGCGGCGAGCAGCGAGAAGAACACCTGCACCGACACCGTGATGCCGAACTGCTTGAAGAACTGCCCGGCGATGCCGGACATGAAGCTCGCCGGCGCGAAGATCGCGATGATGGTCAGGCTGATCGCGATGACGGCAAGGCCGATTTCGTCGGCGGCTTCCAGCGCGGCGCGGTAGGGCGTCTTGCCCATCCGCATATGACGGACGATGTTCTCGATCTCGACGATAGCGTCGTCGACCAGGATGCCCGTCGACAGCGTGATCGCCAGGAACGAGACGAGGTTGAGCGAGAAGCCGAGAATGTCCATCGCCCAGAACGCCGGAAAGATCGACAGCGGCAGCGAGATCGCGGCGATCAGGGTGGCGCGGATGTCGCGCAGGAACAACAGCACGATGATGACGGCTAAGATGGCGCCCTCGAACAAGGTCGAGATCGCGGCTTGGTAGTTGCCGTTGGTGAATCGCACCGAGGTGTCGATCAGCTTGAGGTCGACGTCGGGATAGGCGTCCTTCAGGGCGTCGATGCGCTTCTGTACGGCGGCGGCGACCACCACGTCACTGGCGCCCTTCGAGCGCTTGATGCCAAGCGCGACCACCGGCTCGCCGTTGAAGCGGGCGAAGGTGCGGCGGTCCGCTATGGTGTCGGTGACGGTGCCGAGGTCGTCGAGACGCACCTCGCCGCCGCCGAACAGCGGGATCATGGTGCCGGCGAGATCGTTCAACGTCTTGGCGCCGGCCAGCGTCCGGATCGCCTGGTCGTTCTTGCCGATTTCGGCGCGGCCGCCGGCCAGGTCGACATTGGTGCCGCGCAGGCTCTGGCTGACATTGACGGCGGTGAGGCCTGCGGCCTGCAGCCGGTCGGGATCGAGCGAGACCAGGATTTCGCGCTCGACACCGCCGATACGCTCGACCTGGGAAACGCCGCGCACGCCCTGAAGTGCGCGTTTGACGACGTCGTCGACGAAATAGGACAATTGCTCCGGCGTCTTGCCGGGCGAGATCGCGGCATAGGTGACGATCGGCAGGCCGATTACGTCGACGCGCTGGATCAGCGGCTCGTTGACGTTCTGCGGCAAATTGGCGCGCACCCGCGTGACGGCGTCCTTGACGTCGTTGAGCGCGCGGTCGGTGTTGGTCTCCAGCGCGAACTGGATCGTGGTCACCGACAGGCCGTCGGTGATCGAGGACGAAATGTGCCGCACGCCTTCGACGCCGGACACGCCGTCTTCGATGGTCTTGGTGACCTGGCTTTCAAGCTCGGCCGGCGCCGCGCCGAATTGCGCGACGGCGACCGAGATCACCGGAATGTCCGCGGCCGGCAGCCGCGTCACCGCGAGCTTGGTGAAGCTGACCCAGCCGAGCACCAGAAGGATGATGGAAAAGACGATGGACGGAAGCGGATTCCGGATCGACCATGCCGAGATATTGAGTGCCATCAGCGTGTCCGTCGATCGAGTTCATCCGCATACATCATCTTGATCTTGTCGCCGTCGTGCAGCGAGCTGCCGGCGTCCGCCACGACGATCTCGCCGACCTCAAGTCCTTCAAGGATTTCGGTCGACGTATCGGAGACCAGTCCGACCTTTACCTTGCGCGTCTCCACCGTGTCTCCTTTGATCACCTGAACCGTGAGGTGGTCAATGGCGGTGCGTGGAACGGCGACGCCGACACAGGAGCGCTTGGCGTCGATGCTGGCGCGGGCGAACATCCCGACCTTCAGCGACGGATTGTTGGTGAGCGAGATGCGAACGCGGCCGAGCTGCGTGGTGCGGTCGATCTGCGGTGAAACCAGTCTGACCCGGCCGATCAGGTCCGGCGCATTGTCGCGGCTGATCCGGGCGGTCGCGCCGGGATTGAGTTTCGACAGGTGCACGCTCGGCACTTCCGCGTCCAGTTCGACATCGTTGTTGACGGCGATCCGGAACATCGGGCCGGCCTGGGGCGAAGCGGGCGCGCCGACAATGGTTCGGACCTCGGTGAGCAGGCCCGCGGCCGGCGCGCGCAGCGAGACGGCGGCCGGTTTGGGTGCGTTTGGGGGCGTGCCCGGCTGTTGCGGCGGCGCGCTGAGACGGGCGAGTTCCTGATTGTCGGTGACGGTATCGCCTTCGCGCACAAAGAGGTCGGTGACCTTGGAGCCTTCCTGATCGGCGCCGACCACGGCCTCCCGGCGCGGCACGACAAATCCGGTCACGCGCACCAGATCGGAAAAGCAGGCATTGGCGGTTTTGGTGACCACGACCAGCGCCTGGACCGGGGTATCCTTTTCCACCGGCTCCGGGCGATGCTCCCACCAGTAATAGGCGACCGCGAAAGCGGCAAAGAACACCACGCCCAGCACACGCTTGAGGTTTTCGGAAAGCGACATCGCCGGATCAATCCACTGGAGCGCAGAGGGTGGCCGCGGCGCAGCTATCGATGGCCGACGAAAAGCAATCCATTCTGCACAGCACAAGCGTCCCGCACGGAGGCGGGACGCTGTTTCGCTGTCGAACCTTGTTTGACGCCACGAGAGCTTGCTTGGCCGTTTGCTTGGTTGCTTATTTGGACGCGGTGGTCTTGTTTTCCATGTTCACGACCTGCACGCGGCGATTCACTTCCGCCATCGGCTGGCTCGGATCCTTCAGCTTGCTCTTGCCATATCCGACGGTGACGAGGTCGGCGCCGGCGATACCGAATTTGTCGGTCAAATAGCGCTTGATCGAATCGGCGCGCCGCTCGGACAAATCCTGATTATAGGCATCGCCACCGGCGGCATCGGTGTGGCCGGCGACGATGAAGGTCGAGCCCTTCAGGTCGGCGCTGGTGAGCGCACGGCCGAGCGCCTGGACCGAGGGAAGCGACTTGCCGCTGATATTGGCCGAGTTGTAGTCGAAGGTGATTTCCAGATCGATGTTCGGCTTGTCCTTGGCGATGGCGGCGATCTCTTCGCGCTCGGTGTTGGAGAGCGAACGCGTGTTGCGGCCACGGATGGTCTGGACGAACTTGGTTTCCTCTGGGCTCGCGGCCGGCTCGGTCTGCGGACCAACCGACAGGCCGCGGGTCAGCGGCTTCTTGGCGGCCGGCGCGAGTGCGCGCAGGATCTGGTCCTCTGTGACGTTGTTGTCGTCGCCGGCGCGGGCGGCGCCAATCCCGAAGCACAAGGCGGCGCCGATAGTTGCCACCGAAAGCATAGCGGTAAAATTCCTTGCCGAGATATTCGACATCCCCAGTCCCTCCTGCGCTGCCCGCGCGGTTCCAAATGTCAGTTGAGCTGCGTCAAACCGAGCGCGGCTTAACGATCTGCTTTTAGTCTACGGCGCCGACCCAGGGGTTCGAGAGCGCGCGCCGCCAAACCAAAATAATTGTCACCGTACCCCGTAACTCTCGAATTCCTGGATGATATTCGGGTCCATCGCCTTGGCGTTGGCGACATCCAGATTGCCCTCGGAAGTCGCGCCGCTGCGCTGCTTGGCGAGGCCGCGGCCATACAGCGATGACGTCAGCCTCGGGTTGATCTTCAACGCGGCGTCGAAATCGGTAATCGCGTTCTTGGTCGCCCCGCTCTTCAGATTGACGAGGCCGCGGCTGTCGAGGGCGTCGACGAAGTTCGGCCGCAGGCGCAGCGCTTCGTTGCAGTCCTTCAATGCCGATGGCAGGTCGCCGACCACGGCGCGCGCCCAGCAGCGGTTGTTGAGCGCTTCGACATCCTTCGCATTCAGCCGGATCGTATCGTCGAAGTCCTTGATCGCCAGGTTATACGCGCCCTTGCTGGCATAGACCTGTCCGCGCCGGTACAGCGCGCTGGCATCGTCGGGATTCGCGGTGAGCTTGGCGGTCAGGCTCTTGATGGTCGGATCATCGGCCAGTGCGAGCTGCGTCGAAGGGTTGTTCTTGTCGGTATTGGTGTCCGCCGATTTTTCCGGCGGCAGCGGCGAGGGGGTCTCGACCGCGGGCGGATTACGTGGCGTCTCTGTGATCGTTGGCGGCGGCAGCGTGTTGGCGGGCGGCAGCTGCGGCGGATTATTGGGTGGAGGCAGTGCCGCGACCGGACCGGGCGTCGACGGCCGACTGCCGCCCGAGCCCGGGATGAAGGAAAAATCCTCGGCCAGCGACGACGAAATCCACGGCACCTGCTCCTGGCGCGAGGCGCGGGTCACGCCGACGCGGGTCTTGTTCAGCGTTTCCTCGGCCATCAGGTCGGGAACGCGAATCTCCTTCAACAGCTCCTGCACGAACAGGCTGTGGTCGCTGCCATTGTCGGAGATCACCGACGACAGCGCGGCCGAATACATCACCAGCGTACCGTTCGGCGCGATCACGGGCGCAAGCCCGGCAGAAAAGCTGCGAAACCGGCGCTCGAACGGATTGCGCCGGGAGGCGTCGATCAGGGCGATCTTGACGCCCGCGCCGCGGCTGTTGATCTCGCCGAGCACCGTCTCGAGGCTGAAGCCGTCGCGGCGAACATCCGGCTCGGTCCAGATCTGCGCGTCGACCGGCAGCATGTAGCTCTGGCGGTTGGATTGAACGCCAAAACCCGAGAAGAAGATCAGGGCGACGGAACCTGGCTTCAACTTGCCGTAGAGCCGATCGAAGGCGCGCCGCATGCCGTCAACGTTCAGGTTCTCCTGGATGTCGACATTGAAGCCGTCGCGCTTGAGCTCGTCGGCGACGTCGCGCGCGTCGTTGATCGGCTCCTTCAGCGGCGCATCCGCGTCGGGATATTTGGCGTTGCCGATGACAAGCGCATATCGATCGCCTGCCGCGAAAGACGGGGCGATGAAGGCCGCTGCGAAAATCAATGTCAGAAGCAATACAAGGCGAATTTTCATGCTACGGCGGTCCAGCAAAAAAGGCGCCGATTCCAGCTCGCGCCGCGGCGACACTACTCCACGCATAGGGCATTATCAAACCGCGGTCGTGGAGCGTCAACCGCTTGCAACATAGAGCTAATCGCGACGATTGATCGCAACATGGATTCCCCCGGTCGGATCGGCGCCGCGCTCTGAGATGGCCCCGCTAGCGACGATGACACGACAACGCCACGTGGTTCCCGGATAAGATCTGTAAGGTAAAGGCGGATGCAACTAATGTGACTAGCCTCACATTAGCCCGGGTTTGCGGCAGCCCCGTGACAGGGGCAGTGACAGCAATACCGGGGCTGTGCGTTTGACCTAGACCGACGACAAATGGCTTGGTGCTGAACCTCCGCCTATTCGCAAAAAGAAGAGTGACCCGATGGGAAACGCCTACGAAATCTATGCCCTGCGCTATGCGACCATGTCGCCCCGCACCCCCCAGATGAATTTCCTGCAGCCCGATCCGCACGATACGGCGGCGGCCGATCTCGACTATTTCGTCTGGCTGGTTCGCGGCCACGGTCGCGACATCCTGGTCGACACCGGCTTCAACGCCGAAGAAGCCCAGGCGCGGGCCCGCAAGCTGACGCTCAACCCGGTCGATGCGCTGGAACGTTTCGGCGTCAAGGCCGTCGATATCAAGGACGTCATCGTTACGCACCTGCACTACGACCATGCCGGCAATCTCGACCGCTTCCCCACCGCCCGGTTCCATCTGCAGGATCGCGAGATGGCCTATGCCACCGGCCGCTGCATGTGCAACGGCCTGCTGCGGCATCCGTTCTCGGTCGAGCACGTCACCTTGATGGTGCGCCATGTCTATGGCGAGCGCGTCAGCTTCTACTCCGGCGATGGCGAGATCGCGCCCGGCGTCACCGTGCATCGGGTCGGCGGCCATTCCGATGGCCTGCAGGTGGTGCGGGTCGAGACCACGCGCGGGCCAGTCGTGCTGGCCTCGGACGCCGCGCACTATTACGCCAATCTGCAAAAGCGCAGCCCGTTTCCGATCGTCTACAATATCGGGGACATGGCGCAGGGCTGGGAGATCGTCGAGCGCCTCGCCGGCCACCCCGATCGCTTCATCCCGGGGCACGATCCGATCGTCGCGGAAATCTATCCGCGCGCCAGCGACAAGGTCGATGCCTTCGCGCTGCATCTCGCCCCGTCGCGCTCCTTCGCCAAATAGCGGCGCGGGCCGCGAGATTGCGATCTCGGTCGCAGCATGGTGGGAATGACCGCGAGAGATGTCTTAATACACCGCTTTCGCATCCGCCTCCGCGCTGGTCTGCACCAGATCGAGGCTCTGTTCGATCTTGCCGAGCAGGCGCGCGAAATCCTTGCGCTCCTGCGCGGACAGGCAGGCGAGAATCGCCTGCTCCTTGCGCAACAGGCGCGGGATCAGCTCTTCGTACAGCGCCTTTCCCTTGCGCGTCATGCGCAATTGATATTCGCGGCGGTCGTCGGCGTTTTCGACGCGCTCGACCAGCCGCCGCCGCATCAAGGCGGTCACGGCGCGGCTGATGGTCGATTTGTGCGTCCGTGTGCAATGCGAAATATATTGCGCGCTGCACGGCTCGCGGCGGAAGCCGAGCGTCGCCAGCACCCGCCATTCCGGAATGTCGAGCCCATAGCGCGCCTGATATTCGGCCGACAGCGCCGAACTGACCTCGGCCGCCAGCCGGTTCAGGCGGAACGGCACGAACCGCAGGAGATCGAGCCTCGTGTCGGCGGGTTGCGCTGAAACGCCGTTCGTGGCCGGCCTTTTCGCCCGCGGGCTGCCAGCCGTTTCGCCTGAGAGGACCGTTGCCAAAATCGCTTCCATCCGGGTTGACGCGGGACGATGCCGGACTAAGATAGTTGCAACTGAGACTATTTGGCAAGAGTGAGCTTAAGACGCAGTTTCAATGCCACGTCTTTCCAGGCACGGCTTTCAAGCCTTACTCCTCGGCCCGAGCAGGTGACGCATGGCGCAGGCCCAAATGCGGGCGACAAACGAGGCGAAGACCCAGTTCGGCTATCGCCGTCACGTCGATCAGGATCGCGCCGCCGGCAATCTTGCCGAACATCCGGTCGTGGTAGTGGGCGCAGGGCCGGTCGGCTTGTCGCTGGCGATTGATCTGGCGCAGCGCGGTCATGGCGTGGTGCTGCTCGACGACGCCGACCGCATCGGCGAGGGTTCGCGCGCGATCTGCTTTTCCAAGCGCTCGCTGGAATACTGGGACCGGCTCGGCGTCGGACAGCGCATGGTCGACAAGGGCGTGGTGTGGAGCGTCGGCAAGATCTTTCACGGCGATTCGCAGCTCTACCAGTTCAACCTGCTGCCGGAGCAGGGCCATAAGCGGCCGGCCTTCATCAATCTGCAGCAGTTCTATGCCGAGGCCTACCTGGTCGACCGGGTCGGCGAGTCGGACGCGATCGACCTGCGCTGGCGCAACAAGGTGATCGGCCTCGAACAACGCAACGACCATGTCGTGCTGACCATCGAAACGCCGGACGGTCTCTATCGGGTGCAGGCCCAGCATGTGATCGCCTGCGACGGGGCGCGCTCGTCGCTGCGAAAGATGGTCGGCGCGGAGTTTGCCGGCCAGATGTTCGAGGATCAGTTCCTGATCGCCGACGTGAAGATGACGGCGTCGTTTCCGACCGAGCGCTGGTTCTGGTTCGATCCGCCGTTCCATGCCGGGCGGTCGGCGCTGTTGCACAAGCAGCCCGACGATGTCTGGCGCATCGATCTGCAGCTCAACCGCCACGCCGATCCCGCCATCGAAAAGCAGCCGGAGAATGTGCGGCCGCGGATCGCGCGCATGCTGGGTCACGACAAGTTCGAATTCGAGTGGATTTCGCTGTACAAGTTCCAGTGCCGCCGCATGGACCGCTTCATCCACGGCCGGGTGATCTTCGCCGGCGACGCCGCGCATCAGGTGTCCCCGTTCGGCGCGCGCGGTGCCAATTCGGGGCTCGAGGACGCCGAAAACCTGGCCTGGAAACTCGATCGCGTGCTGCGAAAGATCTCGCCGGAAACGCTGCTCGAAAGCTATCACGTCGAACGCGGCGGCGCGGCCGACGAGAACATTCGCGAGTCGACCCGCTCGACCGATTTCATGGCGCCGAACTCGCACCAGGAGGCACGCTTGCGCAAGGCAGCGCTGTCGTTGGCGAAGGAAACCGAATTCGGCAAGCGCATGGTCAATGCGGGGCGGCTGTCGACGCCGTCGATCTATGACTCGCCGCTGTCGACCGCGGATTGCGATCCATGGCGCGGCGGCCCAGGGCCGGGCGCGTCGATACCGGATGCGCCGCTGGCGGCGCGGACGGGCGAGGCCAGGTTCCTGACCGATGCCTTCATGCAAGAGCGACAGCGGTTCACATGGCTGGCGTTCGGCAAAAGCTGTGACGTTCCCGACGACATCGGCGTGATCCGGATCGGCGAGGGCGGCGATTTCGCCGATCCCCAGGGCCTAGCCGGCAGTCGCTATGACGCCGAGCCCGGCACGGGCTATCTGCTGCGGCCCGACGGCTATGTCGCCGCGCGCTTCCGGCATTCGACCCGCACAGCCCTCGATGCGGCGCTGTCGCGCGCCTGCTGTCTCAACTGAGGTTTTGCATGCCGCTTTCCACCAGTTCGAACTTTCCGAAGCCCGACGATGCGTTTCGCGCCATCGTCGAGGCGCATCGCGGCCTGAGTGACGAGCAGAGCGCGGACTTCGATTCGGCGCTGGTCCTGATCCTCGCCAACCATATCGGCGATCTCGACGTGCTGCGCGAGGCGATCGTGCTCGCCAGGCGCCGCATGATCGACGCCAGCCAACAGCAACAGCAACAACAATGAACGTGACAAAGGGAATGCATTGATGGCGAAGGGTTTTGCGTCCACCACCGACCTCGGCGAAAAGAAGGTCACGTTTTCGGAGATCGGCACCGATCTCTACGCCTTCACGGCCGAAGGTGACCCCAATTCCGCTGTGATCGTAGG
>Ga0179592_10000897_pt1 | contig 12043 bp, 9 predicted proteins | sample CZODoug2_1_08_16_FD_148623 | JGI IMG/M metagenome (GOLD analysis project Ga0179592, IMG submission 148623) | Vadose zone soil fungal communities from Angelo Coast Range Reserve, California, USA - CZODoug2_1_08_16fungal (Illumina Assembly) | ecosystem: Environmental > Terrestrial > Soil > Vadose...
ACACCCGCTTCGTGGGTGTAGTGCCGGATGATGTGAAGAAGGCCTTCGTCCGTAAGTTTGAGGTTCTTCTCGGTAAGGCCGGTCGCTTCGCGTGCCCGCTTCACCAGGAACCGCTTGGCGATTTCCAGCTTTTCCTGCTCCGTATAGCCGGGGAGGCGCAGAATCTCCATGCGGTCCTGAAGCGGCTGCGGAATCGTATGTAGCACGTTGGCCGTGCACACGAACATCACTTTCGAAAGGTCGTACTCCACGTCCAGGTAATGGTCCGTAAACGAGTGATTCAGTTCCGGATCGAGCACTTCCATCAGCGCCGCTGATGGATCGCCGCGGAAATCGGTGGACATCTTGTCGACTTCGTCCAGCACGAAGATTGGGTTCACCGTGCCGGCCTTCTTCATCATCTGTATGACTTGGCCGGGCAGGGCGCCGATATAGGTGCGGCGATGGCCGCGGATTTCGGCTTCATCACGCACGCCTCCGAGCGAAACCCGTACAAACTTGCGGCCAGTCGCATGGCCGATGGACATCGCCAGGGACGTCTTGCCCACGCCGGGAGGTCCGACGAAGCAGAGAATCGAGCCCTTGGGATTCTTCACCAGCTGGCGCACGGCAAGAAACTCAAGGATGCGCTCTTTGACCTTGTCGAGGCCGTAGTGTTCTTCATTCAAGATCTTTTCCGCGGCTTTGATGTCGCGAATTTCCTTCGATTTCTTTTTCCACGGTACCGCGAGCAGCCAATCGAGATAATTGCGGCTGACCGTGGACTCCGCGGACATAGGCGGCATAAGCTCCAGGCGCTTCAGCTCCTGGATGGCCTTCTCATGGACTTCCTTGGACATCCCGGCGGTGTCGATCTTCTTTTTCAGCTCGTCGATTTCGTTCTTCTCGCCGCGCCCCAGTTCTTTCTGAATGGCTTTAAGCTTTTCGTTCAGGTAGTACTCTTTTTGCGCCCGCTCCATCTGGCGCTTCACGCGCGTATTGATGTTGCGGTCGACATTAAGCTTTTCGAGCTCGATTTCCAGGATGTCGCCGATGCGATTCAGCCGCTCGAGGGGATCAACGGTTTCGAGCAAATCCTGCTTTTCATCCACCGGCAGTTGCAAGTTGGCGGCAATCGTATCCGACAGGCGCGCCGGATCATCCACCCGCGCTGCGGCAATCATGGTGTCGTAATTCAAGCTTTGCGAAAGCTTGATGAACTGTTCGTACAGCGCGGTGATTTTCTGGACGGTCTGCTCGACTTGGGGAGATGGCTCGACACGCGCACCCAGCAGCCGAACCGTGGCACGGAAGAACCCTTCCTCCGCGGCGATCGAGAGGGCCCGCGCCCGCTCTACGCCTTCGACCAGAACTTTGATGTTGCCATCGGGAAGCTTGACGCTCTGCACGATGTTGGCGAGGGTGCCCACGGCGTAAATCTCTTCCGGTTTGGGGTCATCAACCGAAGCGTCATGCTGCGTGGAAAGAAAGATCTTTTTGTCGCCGGCCAGCGCTTCCTCAAGCGCGCGGACGCTCGCTTCGCGGCCCACGATAAAGGGGGTCATCTGCTGCGGAAAAATGACCATATCGCGCACCGGCATCATGGGCACGCGCTTCATTTCCTGTTTTTCGCGAGTGAACATTCAGTCCCCTGGATTCTCCTCGTGGGGCTCGGTACGGCCCGCACATCAAGAGCGAAGCCCGAACGGCTTATCCGGCCTTCTCGAGCAAACTCCAATTGATTTCGCGGGTGCGGACCATGTCCGCTGTGACCACGAAGTCGCGCACCTTCCGCTGCATGGGAAGGTGGTACATCAGTTCCAGCATGAGGTCTTCGAGGATCATACGCAAGCCGCGCGCTCCGACTTTGCGCTGAAGTGCCAACTCCGCGACGGTCTCCAGCGCGTCGTCAGTGAAACGCAACCGCACATTCTCAAATTCGAATAGACGCTGGTACTGTTTCAGAAGCGCGTTCTTAGGTTCCGTCAGAATCTTAACCAGCGCGCCCTTGTCCAGATCGTTCATTACGCCCGCGACCGGCAGGCGGCCCACGAATTCAGGAATCAGTCCGTAGCGAATCAAATCACCCGGCTGCACCTGTTCGAGCATCTCCGTGTTGCGGCGCTGCGGCGTGGACGGTGCGGCGTCGGTGTGGAATCCCAGTGAATGGCGGCCCGCGCGTCTTTCAATGATTTTCTCTAGGCCCACGAAAGCACCACCGCAAATGAAGAGAATATTCGTGGTGTCCACGGGCGTGAATTCTTGGTGCGGATGCTTGCGTCCGCCCTGCGGAGGCACATTGGCCACCGTGCCTTCGAGAATTTTTAACAGCGCCTGCTGCACACCCTCACCGGATACATCGCGGGTGATCGACGGGTTCTCATCCTTCTTGGCAATCTTGTCGATCTCATCGATATATATGATGCCTTGCTGAGCTTTCTGGACGTCGCCGTCCGCCGCTTGCAATAGCTTCAGAATAATGTTCTCGACGTCTTCGCCCACATAACCCGCTTCGGTGAGTGTGGTGGCATCGACGATGGCAAATGGCACATCCAACATGCGCGAGAGCGTCTGCGCCAGCAATGTCTTACCCGTGCCAGTGGGGCCGATCAACAGAATATTCGACTTGCTGAGTTCGATGTCGCCCGGCTGCTTGTTCAGGAAAATCCTCTTATAGTGGTTGTAAACCGCGACGGCAAGTTTCTTCTTCGTGCGGTCCTGCCCGATGACGTAGCCATCCAGGAATTGCTTGATCTCCGGCGGGCGGGGAAGCCGCTTCGTCGGCGCCGCCGTTTGTTCGCGCTTCTCGTCTTCCAGAATGGTCTGGCAAACACCCACGCATTCATTGCAGATGTAGGCGCGGGGATAGTCCGAAGGCGAACTGATCAGCTTCTCGACCTGCTCCTGCGTTTTATGGCAAAAGGAGCAGCGCAGCGGCTCGTCTGGGTTGAATTTCTTCACTGGTGTGGAGGCCTCGTCTCCGCTGGGCTTCGACGGAGTCTATACCCTATTGTAGGCCGATTATTCCCCTGGGCAAAACGGAAAGTCGCAAGGCCGCTAACTTTTTGGAACCGCCGTGCATTCCACTTCAAACCGCAAAGCACTCCATGGCGCGAAAACTAGCGATGCTTATAAATGATCTCGTCGATCATACCGTATTCTTTGGCCTGTTCAGGATTCATGATGTAGTCACGCTCGACGTCTTTCTCGATGCGCTCCGCGGGCTGGCCACTGTGTTTTGCCAACAACTGATTGATGGTCGAGCGCATGCGCAGAATCTCTTTCGCGTGCAGATCGATGTCCGTAGCTTGGCCACCGAGGCCGGACATCCACGGCTGGTGAATCAAGATGCGCGCATTGGGCAAGGCAAAGCGCTTTTTGGGAGCACCCCCAGCCAGCAGCACGGCCGCGATGGAAGCCGCCTGGCCGACACAGGTGGTCACCACGTCCGGTTTCACGAACTGCATGGTGTCGTAAATGGCAAATCCCGCGGTGATCGAGCCGCCCGGTGAATTGATGTAAAGCTGAATGTCTTTCTCCGGGTCTTCAGCCTGCAGGAAGAGCATCTGAGCCGTGGCCAGATTGGCGACGTGGTCGTCAATCGGCGTCCCGATGAAGATGATGTGCTCCTTCAGGAGCCGGGAATAGATGTCGTAGGCGCGTTCGCCCCGGCTGGTCTGTTCCACCACCATGGGTATGAGCGTTGTGCCGCGATAGTCTGGTTCGTCGAAATTTTTCATGGGGGTAAATGTTACTGGCGCTCAACCGGAGTGTGTCACTTTGAATCCGTCGCCGCGTTCGCTGTTGCAACGGTCTTGATCTTGGCATTCTGCGCAATCCAATCGAGTGTCTTGTCACTGCGCAGCTTAGCCTTCATCCTATCGAGCGCCCCTTGCTTTGTCAAACGCGCGCGAATCGCTTCCGCCGATTCGTCACCATGGCCAGCCAGGTGCTCGAGTTCGTGATTGACCTCCTCGTCCGTCACGTCGATGTTCTCCACCGTCGCGATGCGATCAACGATCAGTTCGGCCTTCACGTCATCCTTGGCGCGGTCTACTTGGCGGCGCCGCAGCGTTACCCAATCCAGATTCACGGCGCGCGGGTCAACGCCTTGCGCAGCCAGAGAGCGCACCACGCGCTCAAGTCGCACATCCATTTGATGCTCGACGAGCGCTTCGGGCACAGGAAAGTCGTGGACCTTCACGATTTCGGCGAGAACCTTTTCGTGCAGCAATTCCTTGTGCTTGTGATCACGCTGATGCTCCAAGCTCTCGCTGACTTTTTTCCTGAGTTCGTCCAGGGTAGCCGCGTCGCTGACATCCTTCGCGAAATCGTCGTTCAGTTCGGGCAACGTTTTCGTCTTGATACCAAGTACCTCCACGGCGTAGTGATACTTTTTGCCGGCCAGCTTGGGATCCGGATAGTCGGCGGGATAGTCGACGTCGAAGCTCTTGCGATCGCCGGCACTGGCGCCTTTCAAATTAGCATTGAACTCCTCCATGGTTTCTTCAGCGCCAATGTGGCAAAGAACGCTATCGGCTTGCAGCGGATCGCCGCCGCCTTGCGGTGTGCCGAGGAGCTTCACTTGGGCAAAGTCGCCGTCCGCGATGGCGCGCCCCTCGACAGGCGCAAAGGTTGCGGCACGCTCGCGCAACTCTTCGAGCGTTTTCACCACGTCCTGGTCCGTAACGTCCATCGTGGGCATCTCGAACTCCAGGCCCTTGTAGTTGCTTAATTCGAATTCCGGCAGCACTTCAAACACCGCGCGAAACTTCAGTGGCTGGCCCTCGTTGAAGTCCAGCTGATCCACCTGCGGCTGCGAGATCGGTGTGAGCTTCTGTTCGGCCACGGCTTTTTCCACCCGTTCCGGCACTAGCGATTGCAGCACTTCTCCCTTGATGTCATCCGCGAACTTGCGGCGAATCAGCGAGACAGGCGCCTTCCCACGGCGGAATCCCGGAACGTTCGCGAAGCGCGCGAATTCCTTCGCAACACTCTCGATCTTTTTCGATACTTCCTCGGCGGGAATTTCCAATTCCAGCTCGCGGCGGCAGCTTGCTTCGGCCATACAAAGGTCCTTTCCTGGCACGGCAATCGGTTGAGTGGCGAATCTTTCGCTGGTCTCGACGGCATGCGCCCCAATCGGAGCTGACGGACAAGCCAGGCTTGTTGGCCGCACTTGAAATCAGAAGGAGCCAGACAGGTGAGAATTCACCTTGCAACTCGATTTCTCAGTATAGGCGACGCTTCAAGTACCGTCAATTCCACGCGCATCCCAGCCCGCAGCTCGCTCAATCCGCCGCGGCAGGCCGGTTCAGCGCTCGGGTAAGGTCGGCATGCAGCAAACGATGGAACAGATGTTCGCCCGCTTCGCGGCGTACCGACAGCCGCCCTGCGACGTAAGCGCGTGAGCCGAGCCCGCGCTGCACTGCATCGCAGATGGCCTCGTCTTCATCCTGCACTTTTTCGCTGACTTTGATGCTCGCTTGATTCTTTTTCAAAGCCCTCTTGCTGACGTTTGCGAAGTAGTAGTCGAACACCACAGCGCATTTGTCCACACCCATGGGAAGAACCAGATTCGTGTCCATCACTCCTTCGTAGGCGTTGATCATGAAGTTCGGATAGATCCATAGATAAAACGCTCGTCCCTGCCGCGTTGCCGCAACCCCCGATTGAGACTTGGCGTCCGAAGAAAGCGGGCTGGACTGCAGGCAGGCGCGCTCGAAATTCTCAATCGTGTACTTCGTGTATTCGATGACGCTGCTCAATCCTTTGTGCGCGTGCGGGACGTGGTAGCCCCCGTCGAGATAGTTGTCCACGTACACTTTCCAGTTGCAATGCAGGGTGTAAATGCGGCGGTCGAAATATTTCAGCTTTTTTGAAAGCTGGAGGGGCGCGACAATTTCCGGAATGGCGCCCAGGAAATCCCGCAGTCGCTCCGCGCGCCCATCCAGGTTTACATAAACAAAAGTTTCCCAGGTGTCCACCATCACTGGCACCAACCCGTTTTTCGCGCGTTCAAAATTGCAGACTCCTTCAAACTCGACCATGCCTTTCAAGGCGCCGTCGATTCCGTAAGTCCAGCCGTGATAGGGGCAGCGGAACTGTTTTGCGCGGCCCTGCGGTTCGGTGACCACCGCGGCGGCATGATGCCGGCAAACGTTGTAGAAAGCGCGCAACTGGCCGTCCTCACCGCGCGCTACGACGATCGGCTCTCCCGCAAGGTCCGCAGTAAAGAAATCTCCGTTTTCTCGCACCTGGTCGGCGCGCCCCACAACCTGCCAAGTTTTCGCGAACACGCTCTGTTGTTCGAGTTCGTGGATGTCCGGATCGAAGTACCACGGTGAAGGAATCGTCCACGCGTGGTCCAGCGGATCATTCGGATTGTATAAGTTAAGCAGGTCTCCCACGTTTCGTTCCATGAGATGCTCCTCGGTCCCGTGACTGGCGCGCACCGTCTGGGGGGAGTGCCGTGCACATTGTCATACCTCGAAACACCTTCGGAGAAAAGAAAAAAGGGAACTGGATGCCCGGGGCCGTAGTCGCGGCGGAAGCCAGCCCAGAGCGTAAGCTTGGTAACGAGTGGAGGCGGAGGAGGCTTTGCGTTTCAGTACACGAAACGGGCTGGTGCAGGCGGGAGTGTAAAATCTTGAGAAGAGAGGGTGCCACAATCCGAGGGAGGAGAATTCAAAACCCGCGCCCGATCCGTTCGGGCCTGCGCCAACACCTCTTCCGCCGTGCCTTCTTGCTCTCCGACATCTGGAGCTTGCTTCTCGGCACGCTTCCGCAAGTCGACGACGACAATGAAGGCGAAATCAGGTACCCATGCAAGAATTTGAACGTGGCCAACTCAGACTCCCACACCGACAAGGACCCTAAGACAGACAGGAATTCAGTCGCAGACTCACATCCCGATCCCGACTACACCAATAGTTGGGAGCCCTGCATCCCAGAGCCCAACCTCAAAGAAGAACCTTTGTGACTCACTTCGCTGTTAGTGTCGGAGGCAGCAGTCCGAACGCAGTCGCGGATCATACTGCCGGATCGATGCGACCAGACAGAGGTGGGCTATCCTCTACATCCATGCAGGTACCTCAACGATGAGGAATGATGGGAGAAAGAGCCCTCGAGTCGTCCGTCGCGGCGGGACTCGCTCCGGGCAAGATTTCGTCGGCGGAGACTTTGGTGCGGAAGGAGGGATTTGAACCCCCACGGCCTTTCGGCCACAAGATCCTAAGTCTTGCGCGTCTGCCAGTTCCGCCACTCCCGCAGTGGTGGCTCTATTCTACAAGCATGGGAAGTGCCCCTCCACTGGGATTTTGGGAAGTATTTTGAAAGGAATTGCCAGCCGCGCGAACGGGCTGGATTCGAGGCATAGAGGAAGGCATAATACCATCGTCGATAAGAGAATTACTTGGCCAGTCTACCCGCCGGGCCAATGCGTTTAACTCTGAAGGCGTATGTTTCAAGCGTCGCCGCTAACGAGGGCAGCGCCATGATCATTCAAGAGCACGGTGATCATCTGATCTTGATTCGCCAGACGGACCACGCGGTTCTGTCTGGGTATTTTGCGCGCGAATTGGGCAATCAAGGTTTCGCGATGCCCGAGCCTCTGGAATCGTTCCAACTCGCTGCCACGGAGCACGACAATGGCTGGAACGATTGGGAGCTCCGGCCGCGCATCGACCCCGTCAGCTTTTTGCCCTACAGCTTCATGTCCCTGCCCACGCAGGAGCACATTGATCTCTACCAACGGGGAATCGAACGCATTGTAAAAGTGGACCGCTACGCCGGTCTCCTTGTCAGCTTGCACTGCGCGGGCCTTTATGATCGAACACGCGCCACGATGCCGGGATTCTCCGCCAAGTACGTGAAGGCTCACGAGGCTCCTCTCGTCAGTAATTTCTTGCAAACACTGCGTTTGCAGCAATTGCGGTTGAAAGTGGACCTTCGCGCGGATCCCACGAAGGTAAGTTTTGTCGACGAGAAATGGTTGCAGGCCAACGCGCAGCGTCTCGAGGCGTTAGACCGCCTCTCCCTTTATTTTTGCCTCGGGCCCTTCGAAGGCGCCACGATCGATGCGGTACCGGCCGACTACCGGGGCACCGAAGTGGATTGGGATCTGCTACCCGACGGAAACAACGGTGCGAGGCTGGAGCCCTATCCCTTTCGTCGCGACCCGCTGGAGATCAGCATTCTGGCGCGGCGAATTCCAAAGCGGCGCTATGCGGATGATCTTGACCTTCAGAAAGTTCTGGCGCAGGCTCCCTATTTCGGGCAGAAATTTACGTTACGTCCCGGAGACACACGGACGAACGCGCGGGTCGCCATCGGCGTCTGAGCAAGCCAGCCAGCCCCGTGCGTCCCAATCCCGTCTCGCCGTTAGCTTCCGGGATGTGTGGCGTGCTCGATGCCCTCCGCGATGCGCAGAATGACCAGCGCTAGCTCAAGCAGGGCGCGCACAACCAGAATGCCCACGAAGAGAGCCACGATCCCTGCGACGAGATTGATCAGGCCTTGCGCCGGCGATTGCTGCATGCCGAGCACGACGCAGGCGACCACCGTTATTCCGCCGGATAGGATGGCGATGGCATACAATAATTTTACAAGTCGGCGAAGCAGCAAATGACTGAAAGAGAAATCAAAAAGCCCCGTAAAGAAATTCTTTTCTTCGGGCATGCGGCCTCCTGGTCACACAAATTGATTGTGAATGTCTGGGTAGTAGAGTTAGTAAGGCTAGTCGGTGCTGAAAGTCAAGCGAAGTAAACCAGTGTCAAACCAGTGGCACCGTTGTATTGGCGCACCTGCCGAGAGGAATGCCTGAAAATCCCAAGCCAATGGTGCCAAGCCTTTCTGCTTGACAATCCTGCCGCCCACGTACATGTTGGTTGGCTTCGCCGCCCTGTCTGCCGACCAGTCTGGAGGCGAAGCGGCGAACCCGCTCACTTATGACCAAGGTCCGGCTCTGCTTTCACGATCGCTGCTTTGATGGCACCGCGTCCGCTGCTCTCTTCTACCGCTTTTATTGCGAACGGTTTGACCAGGCCGCAGAGTTCAGCTTCACGGGGATGACTCACCGCGCCGCGCAACCCTGGGAAGCCGGCCTGTTCGATGGCGACGAAAATGTCATCGTGGACTTCAAGTTTTCCAATTCGTCGAGAGTGACTTGGTGGTTCGACCATCACCAGAGCGCATTTCTCACGCCGGCCGACGCCGAGCAATTCCGCAAGCAGCCCGGCCTGCGGATGTTTTACGAGCCGGATTACAAGTCGTGCACCAAGCTCATTGCGACGATCGCCAAAGAAAAATTTGGCTTCGATATCAAGCCGCTCGAGGACTTGATTCATTGGGGCGACATCATTGATGGGGCGCAGTATCCGACGCCGCAATCGGCCGTCGAACTGACCGAGCCGGCGACACAGCTCGCTTTGGTGATTGAAGCTGCGCCAGAAAACGGCCTGCCGGCACGAATCATTCCAGATCTGGCCTACCGCCCGCTGAGTGAAATGGTGAGGCTGCCGCTGGTGGCGAAGCATCTTGGGCCGCTTCTCGAAAGGCATCGCAGGTCGATTGAGATTCTGCGCGAACGGATCGACGCGCGTGGCGGCGTCATTTTCTTCGATGTCAGCGACATGGATCTTGAGGGCTACAACAAGTTCATACCCTATCTGCTACATCCGGAGTGTGTTTATTCTGTGAGCGTCAGTGCCTCGGCGGTGCGGGCGAAAGTTTCACTGGGCACGAACCCGTGGAATCAGGCGACCGCGAACCAGAACTTGGCTTCACTCGCCGAGAAATTTGGTGGTGGCGGCCATCCGCGGGTCTCTGCCATTTCCTTTGAGCCGGGAGATCTGCACCGGGCGCTTGAAGTTGCCCTCGGCCTAGCCGCCACACTGCGCGGAAATTAAGGCGCCTATCGCAGACTGCAAACGTTTCGGCAGCGACGCATTTTGAATTTCGGCATTATTCAATCAGCGCGGCTAGCTTCTGTAGAGATTCCTTGCAGCCCATTTCATTATCTTCGGGTCGAATGCCTGCTGGTATGTCCTCGCAGAGCACGGCGACTTCCGTTCCTCCGTCGACGTCCGCAAAGCTCGCAATCTTTCTCATCTCCCGTGCAAATCAAGGCTCCTGCGACTCGAACACAATGACTTCAACGATCCTTTCGTAAGGGATCAATTCGACAATCTCCCTTGGAAGGTGTCCGTGTCTTCGGATGTCTTGCCGCTGCGCGAGTGCGCTTGGTCTTGGTACTTGAGCGAGATTCGGAATATGCCACCCTCGCGCGCGTCGAAGACATGCACATGGCCGCTCATATTGTGCGGCGCGAGCCACGCGACAATTGAAACGGGGTCAAGAAAGGCCCGATAGGCCGCCCCACGCGGCGCTTTGATAATCTTTGAAACTCGTGTGCTTGACCTATTGGCAGACGACCCGGTCATGTTTGGTTGTCTTTTTGTGAATGCGGGAAGTTACCCTGGAGCGCGCCCTTCCGCTTTGTTTATCACAAGTCAAACCGAGTCACTACCACCGTTTCACCGTTTCCGCCTGTTCGACAAAATTGTTTGTCCCGTGTAAAATTCTAAACACAAACCTTGGACCGGTAGCTCAATGGTAGAGCAGCTGACTCTTAATCAGCGGGTTGGAGGTTCGAGTCCTCCCCGGTTCACCAACATCCCAAAGCACTTACCAGCATTCCTTCGTTTGACCATTTCTCTAGAGTGGCCGTAGGAGTGACCATTCTTGCGATTCTATGGCGGTATGAGCGTAGATTAGGTTCCCTTTGCCGATACCGGGGGCACCCCTAGGAAAGCATTCTCTTCGTTGACAAGACCACCGGCGCCTCAATCCGCACTCGCTCGTTCCTCGCTTTTCAATACAAAGCCGCTTTTGGTTTAAAGCCCTTGACAACCTAAAGTGGCCTTTGCAGTATGGCTTTATGAATGAGACTGGTCCGGCGCTGACCGCAGAGACGCGGGCTTATCTGGCGCACATAGGCCGAATGGGTGGCCAGGTAGGCGGAAAGAAAACTTCGCCTGAGAAACGCGTGGCGGTCCGCAGGAATGGCAGGCTTGGTGGACGTCCCAGGCTTCGCAGCGAGCGCAAGGCACCTGATGCCCACTGATGCCCAGGCCGCGATGCGGGAGAGGTTTCTGGCCGGCTACTTCGACGGGCCGCCAGAGCTGCGCGGCAATCTGAAGCTGGCGCTTGCCCGGGCCGGATACAGCAAGACTTCCATCACCTTCAAGCAGGGGAAATTCCGGCGCTACATTGCCGAGGAAGAGCAGAAGCGCGGCCGGTCTCGCACTCCGCAAGTTTTCCGTGATCCGAACACCGGGAAAGTCTCATTCAACACCAAAGAATGCGCACCGGTGCGCACTGGAGTGTCTCCTTCTCCGGTATCGGATCCCGCTCCCCCGGTCGACATTGCCTGGTGGAAGGGCAAGACCGATGGCCGGGAGCAGCGTTTGTACTTCGACCACAACGGAGCTTTCAAAGGCGAAGAGAATTTCGGTCAGCGCATGCGGATCCCGTCGAGGAGCTTCGCCGATTCCTACGCCGCGCGCTATCGCGGCATGGATGGCCGGCTTCATATCCTCGGCGATCGTATCGAACGGCCCATCTATCGCTGGCTGGACCTCGGGGATATTTTCCCGCAGCCGGTTGACCTGCTTCCCGATGATCTACCCCAGGGGCAGCTAACGAAGGATTCCAGTTTCTCTCAGCAGATCATTCAGCAAGCCACGAAGGGAGTCTATGCTTAACAGGCCGAGAGCATGGGGCCAGACAAACATGGCCTACCGCTACACTTTTGACGGGCGGCAAGGAATTGCACAGGAAAACCCGAACGCCATTCCCTTGAAACCCGGTCATAACTTCTTCGATCCGGAAACCGGGAAGGCAGGCCAGCCAGGGCCGGCGGCCAAGTCCGTAGCTGATGGGCGCGACGAAGAAATTTACAACGAAGCCCTGGCGCGCGAATTCGATATCCGGCACTACCTCACCACCAACCCCGCAGAAGCGCGTGCTGTCGCTGATGCCGTCGCGTCGCTGAAGGCGCAGG
>Ga0179592_10000898_pt1 | contig 12041 bp, 17 predicted proteins | sample CZODoug2_1_08_16_FD_148623 | JGI IMG/M metagenome (GOLD analysis project Ga0179592, IMG submission 148623) | Vadose zone soil fungal communities from Angelo Coast Range Reserve, California, USA - CZODoug2_1_08_16fungal (Illumina Assembly) | ecosystem: Environmental > Terrestrial > Soil > Vadose...
TCCGGCATAACCGATGGCCGCGAATTTTACCGACGAACAACTAGCCTACACGCCACAGCAGCGTGCGGAAATTCAGCAGATCGAAAGCGCGGTGGACAAATTTCTGGCTGATCTGCGCACGATTCGTTATGAGCCAACAGAGTCCAACCAGTCGGCGCTTCTCGATTTTCTCGAAAGCCACAACCTACAGGTCAGTCACGCGAATCTGCTCTTTGCATTCGATTCCTTGGGGGACGCCCTAGAGCTTGTCCCCTTCGCCGCGCCCGTGGTTCAACAGCCGCCTGCTCCAGTTCCAACACAACCATCAGCCCCGATCCCGACAGCACGACAAGAACCCACAATTTGGCGGAATGGAAAAAGGATCGAATTCAGAAACGCGACGCGCATATGACTAAGGAAAAACAAAAATGATGCGAGCAGTTTACAAAGACCAACACGGAGCGACATACAGTTGCCCTGTCGAAATTCACGAAAACAAATGGATGATGCTTACTTCGGAAGGATTCCAAGCAATCAGCCATAAGTTCCAAGACGATGTTGGAGGACTGCTGACATTCGTTGAGTACCGGGAGACTAAAGTAGAGCCGGACACAAGACTGCATCTGGAACCAAAGCAGCCCGGTCAGAGTTCGCTTGCGCAATTACAGAGCGCCCACAGCAAAGTCGAAGCACAAGCACGATCCGCACGACACCAAGAGCGGCAACAGGTTCTAGCTGAAACAAGTCAGCCGGACGCACAGAGAGTACGTCAGGCCCGTGAGTATGCCGAGCAAATACTTCACGCTCGCAAACCACGCGGCGGCGGGGCGTTCGTCATCAAGAACGGAGAATAATAAATGCCAGTTTTCAATGCTTTCGAATCAACAAATCCCCGACTGAAAAAGAACAAGCCATTTAGCGAAGGTGCGACTGCTGGAACCGCGAAAGTTTCTGGCCGTGGTGCAAAGAGCCGCGAAGAGTTGAAAATGCTGGGCGAAAGAAATGGCTGGACCGACCAGGAGATGTCACCGCGTGATGTGGCAAATCTTAGCGCAGACCACTACCTTTGGTTCGAATCCTTTTTTCCCGCTCGCCTAGAACATGCTTCAGAAATTCAAAACAACGGGCGACTCAACGCAGAACGCATGCCCATCTGGAATGCAAGACGTATGTGGGAAGGACGAGCGACGCCCGAGGAGGATGAAAGAGCGCGGATCGCTGGGGATACCTTTGCCACGAGAACGCCACAATTTGCGCGAACGATGGAAAACGCCACGCTGATGGTTGAGCACATGAAATTAAGGGACTTTGACGCCACGGAAATGTCTTCATATTTTACCGCGTTTCGAGAATTGACAGAGCAAGGCAAACTGATAGTAGCGCCCGCGCAATCAGCGGATCAATACCTCGCAGCGCATGCCGAGTTGCACGACCATCGCACGCCGCCACTCATCCAAGTTCGTGAGGCAAAAGCCGCGCAGACTGCCAAACATTTCGAGGCTGCGGCGAACTCGACAGCGAAGGGCACGGTCGTAAACTTTACGGATTATGCCGCCGACGAAACGGGCTATCCAGACTATCCATCGAAGTATTCTTTTCGCAGGCTCGTGGAATCACTAGATGCTGATTCCTACGCCCGCCGTCTGAAAGATGATCCACAATTTGCGGCAGCCATTGACAAGCTGAACAACGACAATACGTAACTTCCCGCAAGTTTTTGGCGCTCCCTCCTCGGGACCGCCCACCTCTCTTAACTCTGCAAATCAGGAATGAAAATGTTCGAAGAAAACGACGCCCCAAACGCTGGTGGCAACGACGTTGGTCTGCCGACGAATGCGCCTGCCGCACCGCCCATCCCACAGCCTGCGCAACCGACGAGACCCGCTGCGCCTGATGCGTCTGCACAATCTCCAGCCGTATCCCCCGCCGCGCCCTCGCGCAGTTTTTTTGGCTCGCTTGTTCACTCGTTGCTCGGAAGCGCTCTCGCGGAGACCGCCAAGGGTGGCAGAGCGGCGGTCAAAGGATTGGCTGGCCCTGCACCAGTGGATTACTCGACAGATGCAAGTGGCAAAACCGTCGCCACACCAAGGGCTGATAACACAAAAACTCGTCTGGAACGGATGGCGGAAGCTGCACTTTTAGGCCTCAGCGCCGGAGCCGCGATGCCGCCCCAAAAATCCAAAGCCGCCGCATGGGGTGCAGGAATTGGAGTAGGCGCACAGGCCGAAATGCAACGCACGCAGGGCGAGGATTTGCTAAAGCGGAAGCAGAGTGCGGAGGATTATGAACGCGGACAAAAAGAACTGACCGACAAGGCCGTGCGGGCGATGCATAACGCTTCGACATTTTCGCTTTGGCAAAAAGCGATGGATGAACAAAACGACCACGATCCCGAGCGCAAAAAGAACATGGATATCGTTAACGCTTTGCAGGAGTACAACGACCGAAATCCAAAAAATGGAATGAGCGTGCAGATTGTCACGCCTGAGGCCGCGATGGCTATGCATGATGCGGACAATCACTCGGTTGCGAAACACACTTTCTTGCCGCTCGGCATGACCCAAGCAAAAGACGCGAATGGTAGTCCTGTTTTTGAACAAGACGGCGTGACGCCGAAACAAACTGGACAGGTCGCCGTCATCAGCGGAGACGGCAAGATACCGCTCCCGCAAAGTTTTGTAGACGATGCAAAGGAATACGGAAAGCTCGCAGGAATTTCGGGTGCGGACCAATTGACTGCAAACATGGAAGTCCCCCTCGCCACGTTCTTGAATATCGACAAGCGTATCAACGATATGAAGTTGAAAGAACAGGACGGATGGAAAAACGCCCATGACGTGATCTTGGCCGATGGGAAAACGCATGCGCAAATGAATTCGGTGACATCGAAAACGCGCCCCTACCCCGAGGGTGCGATACCGCTTTCGGTAAAAAAGGAAGAGGCCGAGATCGAGGAGAAGAAAGCCAGCGCGTTCGAGAAAGAACAGCTTGGGAAAAAAGCCAAGAAAGATGCGGATACAGAAGCCCTTTTTAATCCCGCAGCCTCCAGCGGATTGACTGGCGACGACTATCTGAAATCGTTACCACCGGGAGCGCAGAATGTGCTCAAGGCTATTGCCGAGGGTCGAGAGACGCGATCCCCTCGTCAGCTCCAAGATAAGGATGGAAACCCCACGCCGCTGGCGGAAGCACTACACAAAGCCTACCCGGATTTCGATGATAAGAAGGCTGCGGCCTACGGAGGACTTGTAAAGGACTTCACGACCGGGCCAACGAGCCGTTCATTAACCGCTTACGGGACGGCAATCAATCACGCCCGCTCGATGTACGACAACACGGGGCCGAAATCCTACATGCCCGGTACAAACGAATACAAACGCTACCATCAGGATGTCACCTATGTTGCGACTGAAGTAGCGAGGGCACTGAATCCGGGCGGGGTTGCTGCGGAGGGCACGATCAAGGAACAGGAGGAGGCGTTAAGCAGCACTTTCAACCGGAAGGCGGCAATCGAGAACGCAGAACATATTCTAACCGGGAAGATGGCCGAAATAAAACAGCGATGGCTCAACGGACAAGTCCGGCCCAGCTATCAGCCACCGATGCCTAATCTCAGTCAGGAAGCAATGGGCAACGCTGACTACATTCGCAACCACGGAAGAGTGTCGCGGAGTTCACAAACTCAAAACACCCCTGCTCCGACTTCCCATGTTTTTGACGCAACAGCATGGGCACAGTCTAATCCCGGCAAAGATGTGAACGCAGCCATCGCAGCGGCGAAGGCACAGGGCTACGAGGTGAAACAATAATGCCCGATACCATCCAAAATCCCACGGCGTCCAACATTGATCTTTCAGCCGGAATGATCCCAAAGCAGCCTCCCAAACAGGACGCCGGGATTGATTTGTCTGCCGGGCTGGTTCCGAGAGAGGAATCCGCTCAACCTGTCTCACTCCACCAACTAACTGCGGCTCTACCAGGAGCAATGCAATCCCGACCTGGTGGACCAATCACCAACGTGCAAAATCCCCAAGCCAGTGAGCAAGACCCCGGCGTTTGGCAGGGCCTCAAGGACAGCGTTTGGGATACAGCGCATGGTCTGTATTCGCTGGCAAAAGCGCAGTGGGAACATTCTGCCGTTCAACCTTTTCAGGAATTGAGTGAGGGACATTACAAGCAAGGCGCTGTGGACGCGCTGAAAGCGATCATTCTGCCCGATCCGAAATCGCCTGTACACCAAGCGGCCCGGAATGTGGTCTTGGACTCACTAAGCAACGAGTACGCCACGCTGAAGAATCGGGCAGCCACAATCGCTAGGGTTGTCACTGGTGATCTGGCGGGTGCGAAGAAATCAGCCGCACAATCCGTCAAGAGCCAGATCAAAGCGATTCCCGCCGTTGGTGAGGCAATTGTGAAAACAGGAGAGGACTTTAATGACCAGCCTCGCTATGCAATCGGCGAAGGGCTGGGTCTTGGAGCGCAAATGGCAGTGCCAGAGGCGATTGGTGAATCCGGCATTGTCGGCGGACTTGGCAAGCTCGCGGAGAAAATCGCGCCAGAGTCCATGAATACGTTGCTGCGGGCGAACAAACAAGTGAACTATCTTTACGGAAAAAATCCGGGCAGTGCCTTCATCGACGAGGGAATCAAGATTCCGAAAGATTCCGTAACGATGGGTGGACAGCTTGAAAACCTTCATGGCCAGTTGGAGGCTGCCGGGGATAGCCTGAGCGGCCAAATCAATCAAGCACTAAGTGAACCATCTGTAGCAGCGAAACAATTGGATATCGTGCCTGCCGTGAAAAACACAATCGCCAACGCCAAGAAATTCGTTTCGCAGCAAACGGGATTGGATGTTCCAAAATACGTGCAGCAGTTAAACGAGCTTGAAGACAGCATCCTCACGCGCTACGACTCCGAGGGTAATCCCATTGGCAAGGTAACAGGAACAACGATCTCGCCCGCCGAAGTTGCCGACATCAAGAAATCGCTCGGCAAGAATACGCAGTGGAACGTCTTGCCAACCGACCCCGAAGTGAAGCTAAAAACGTCTATGAACGGTGTTCGCAAACAAATCTATGGGCAGCTTGCGGACATGGTGGAGAATGCCGCGCCAAACTCCAACATCAAAAAACTGAATTCTCGTTTCTCAAACATCATCGAAGCACAAGGGCTGCTTGAAAGGCGGATCGCGCTTGAACACGGAACAGGAGGATATAACGCAGCATTGCGTAAAGGCGAATTCTGGACCGGGTTGGCTGGTGTGCTATTTGGCCCCGAGCCGATCTCAAAAACTTTGGGCGCGGGGTTGATGGCGGATCGTGTGATTCGTTCTGTGCCCGGTAAAATGGTCACTGCCAAGACGCTCGCTGGGGCAGGAGAAGCCCTGCAGTCTCCCGTAGTACAAGGCGCGGTCAGTAAGGTAGGCGCGGTGGGGCAAGCGGCAAAGGGAACATGGACTCGTGTTCATTTTGCGGATGACTCTGAGCATTTAGTCCATCCCCAAGACGTGGATGAAGCGTTGCGGCGAAACCCCAGTGCGAAGGTAGTGGACGAGGATGAAGATACGTCAGGCTGGCAAAAGATTCGTTTGACCGATGGGCGGCAGTTTTTGATCCACCCCGAGGATTTGGTAGAGGCAAAGAAGAGGGACGCCGGATTGCGCGTTATCGAAGAATAGGCTTTTCAGGCTTGTGCTGCTGTTCCAGCAAGGCTAGTCGTGCCAGTGGTCCTCCGAACAACACAAGCGCCAACAGCAAAGCGCCAATAATTGACAAGAAGAACGGGCCACTACGCAAGCCAATCCACAGCATCAATGCGCCCCCTACACTAGCTCCAATCCTATCCCATCGTGCCCACAGCGGGCGTTCGGCGTTTTCAACGTCAACCATCTCTTTCACCCTCATTTTACGAGTATCACAACACCCGCAAAACTGAAATAGTACCGAGCCTCGTTTTCCGAGCCTCCCAGTTCAGTAATTCCAATCCGAAAGATTCCTATGCCCGATCCGCAGAATGCCACCTGGTGCAGCTACGCCCGCACAAACACCCTCTCCAGATACTACGGCGGGACCGGACCTATCTACCTCCCACCACGAGACTCGGGAGAGCGTACGCGCTTTGAGTAAGGCGGAAGAGAAAGATCGTGAGCTGGCATTGTATACGGCGGAGAACTTGGCTCGTGTGACATTTAGATAGTTGACGCGATACAAACTCAGGACTAGCATACGTTTTAAACCGTTTACGACTCTCGTAAGCGGCCCGCGCCCTTCGGCACTTTTGAGCGAACCTAGCCGCTCGCAAAGGCAGACATGAATCCAAGGGAACACGCGCGACTAAGGTCACTGCCGATGATAAATCAAATCCGCGATGTTTAGTCTGAGGCAGGTCATCCTTTGCTTCCGGAGGTCGAAATCGCAAAAAAGGAGAAAAGGAGAAATGAAAAGTAAATTAAATGCTCAAGCTACGCTCTCCTCGGTAATCCACATCGTGCTGTTTGCTTTCCTGCTCGTTTTCCTATCGAGCGTCGTCGCAAAAGCCTGCGGCCCTCTGACTGCGGTGGGTTGCGATGTCAACTGTACAGAGCAAATAATAAACGATTGTCCCAATCCAGATACGCAAACCTGTGTTCTTCGAACTTGTGAGGTGTGCCCGCCTACCTGCATTAGGTGCCAACGCGTATGCATTACAAACCATGTCTGCGGCGGATGTGTCCCAGGCCCCTTTCCCTGCGATGCACTACTGGCATGTTGCAAAAAGTCATAAACGAAGGGGACAAACATGAAGCTATACAATTTTGCGGTTCCAATTGCCGTATTAACCGTAGCCGGAGTTATCTATACGATTCAATCACAATTGACTCCGACACCACTCAGGTCGTTCGTAGTGACGAGCGTGATGAGCAGTCCGCGAGCGGGAAGTCCCTATCTTCGCACATCAACATTCACGCGAGCAGTCCGCACTGACGGTTCTTGGGTAGAAATCTGGACAAGAAGCATCAATGGCCGGGACTCTTACGAGCGGAATATCCACGATTACGAAGCAGGAACATATACTATCGTTGAAGATCAAACCAAATCGATCGTTAGAAGCACTATTCCTGAAACGGAGTATCGCCACCGTTTGACAGCAGCAACTTCATGCCAAGGGCATCCTAGTGGAAAAATTTCAGGATTTGATGTTAACTATTTCGAGGACACATATCAGCTTAACGACAACCCTCAGGGCGCTGCTACGGCGGTCGTTAAGGACTGGCTCGCGCCCGACCTTGGATGCTTCGTTCTGCAAAAGCAGACCATTTGGACTCGAAACAGTGACGGAGTTTTATTGGTCGACACTAAAATAACTCCTATCGCTATAACGTTTCAATCGGTTGACCAGTACTTTGAGATACCAACTTCCTATACTGAACGAACGAAAGAACAAGCGCGAGACCTGTTAGAACAAGCCATCGCCAAATAACTGGCCGGGAGAAATTAACAAGAAGGCGGCCAAGGGTTTCGGCACATCCCGGCCCAAATAGCGTGTTATTTCTTGCGCTTGGCCTCTTGCTCATCATCGAAAGCATTTGCCAGATGGCGACGTTCGATAAAGTCCCACATCCTCGCCAGCACATCAGCATCCAGTTTGTAAGTGAGCAGATTCAGTCTTGCGATCTCTGACCCAGTGAGTACGTCCGAGTGCTGATCCACGCACCGGAGTTTCGGAAATGACTTTCGCTGTTTCTGGAAATTGTTTCAGGTCGGGGGCTTGTGCCGCCGCAGAATGAAACTATACTGCTGACTAAAATCAGAAAGAGAGTGCGCATGTTGTTGTCTCCCGTCGCGTAGTCTCTTTCTTTATAGCGTGCCAAATGGTAATTCGCTTACTGTTCCTTCACTCGTGTTTCCCTGCCAGAACTGTTCTCCCTCCCTAAAACTCAATCCCGTGCGCCCAAAGCCACGCGCAATCGTCAGCGGTCAGCAAAAGCTCGTCCCGGTCTGGCCCCGGCACGGTGCGCCCCTCGGGGTCGCGTTCCAAGGCTTTCTCGATGTCTCGATAGTCGATCTCAAAAAGCTGCTCGTCCGAAGTCATAAAGCGTACCGGGTACAGCGGCAGACCTATCAGTTCATCGTTCATTTATCCTCTTTGCTGGGACAAAAGGGATTGGTGTTTCAACTACGTTCTGTCGGCGAATACGGTGTCGCTCGCGTCCAGTCCTTGGCGGCATCGCTTCCGATTTCGCCCAAGTTGTAGAAGCCATCCAACTCAGGGTCAGGCTTCGACGGCGCGAAACAAAACAGCATCCACATTGCGAAAACGTGCGTGTCAACTTTGGCCTCGGGCCGTTTTATGATGCCCTCCATGTCTGCCAAACCCTCCTTACTATTGCATACGACGTAAACAGATTCACGGTTTTTCACGGACTGGTGCTGTCCTGCCACGGAAAAAATAAAATCAGAGCTTTCCGCTCCGCCATTTCGCGTGCTGCCAGCCTGCCCAAATCGAAAAGACCGACAGTGCGACAAACACGGGAACCGTGGCGCGAGGAAACCATATCCCTACGATCTTGGCGAACCCTAGCGCCAGCAATCCGCAAAAAGCCAGAGTGAGGAGGTAGACTATAGCCAAACGCATTTCGATTGCCCATGGAGCGCAACTATAACAACAAAGCCGTAGAGGTATTTTTTCATGGTTGCTCCCTTTTGACTTCGTACATCAGGCGGCGAACCGCGAAACATTGCGAACATTGTTCACGAATCCCGCCGTCGCCGTCACGTCAAGTGCACACTCTTGACAGTCGAAGAAATGCTCTTCAAATTCATCGCGCAACGGTGGCGGAAGTTCGCCCAGCACGTACTTTTCTGCGGCCTGTAATCGTAGAGCTTCGTTATGGTCCATTTCAACGCCTACCCTGTGCCAAGCCCCATGATAATAAAAAGGGAAGCCGAAAACGCAAGCTCCCTATTCCCCGTTTACCGATTCTTACTTGCTGCTCGTTGACAGCAAACCTCCCTTAGTCGGAACCGGAACCGTGCACTTGTGAGTGTCTGCCGGAATAAAACTTCGTGGAATGTTTCTGCTAGTGGGGCTTGATGTGACGAAGAAAACGTCATACCCCATCCTGCCTGTGTTGGTTGGATCGCCCGGATTTACTTGTGCACGGTAGCGAAACACATTGCCATACCGATCCGTTCGTTGGGCCGCCTTGTAGTTCAAGCTGATCGAGTTCACGCCCAGCGATGGAAGGGTGTGAAGTTCATCCAGCGTTGCAGTGCCGTCGTGGTTCACGTCGATCCATAGACGCAAGGAAGCGAATATGGGGTCGCGGGAATCAATTATGCCGTCACCATTACCACCGTTCTTCGGGTCGTCATAGACGGCGAGGGCCGCAAATCCATTGCGATTGTTGGAGGCAGGTTGCGGCGTAAAGTTGCCGAATAGTTGCTTCCCGCTGTGGACTAGGCCATCGGCTCCCGGCAAAGCAAGGAAAGCGTTGCCCGCGCCAGAAGCGGTCCAAGCCATTTGAATGGGGTGTCCAGTGCCGGAGATGTCCAACGAGACGCCACCTGCCGCGCTCGTCAGGTTGAAGCCTTTCCCGTTGATGTCGAGGATGATCGGCGACGACGGTTCGCAAGCGCACGTGTCAGGGTTCCATTAAGGTCCCCTCTGAACAAGTAGGTTGAGTGTCGCAGACGGGCGGTGGCGGCGGTGGTGGACAGAAATAATCTGTTGCGACTGCCGCCACGGCGCTTATGTCACACGGAGTCGGCCCCGGCTGGCCAATTGTCCCATTGACTGTAGAAGGCGCACCAGATTCCATAACCGATGAATAAAGGGGACAGGCAGGATAGTTGCAATCCCCGAGGCCGAATGTGTGTCCGAATTCATGGGCAACTACCTCCGTGATCGCGGCTGTCGCCGTGACCTGCGAGTTGATGATGGTAGTAACCGTTTCAAGTCGCCCCCCGTAAGTGGCCACATACGTCGTCTGCCCTCTCGTTACGCAAGTAGACCCGGAGGGACAATTCGTCGGTGGAGGTATCGAACCCCAGCTCAAGGTGTTCGTAAATGGAGGATTCGCGCCAATGGCTAAGATCGGAGCGCAACCAAACGGCAATAGGGCGTTATACCAATTATTCAAGGCAGTGGTCACGGAACCGCTTGGCACATTGCCGGGATTTATGTCCACGACGAGATTGGGTGGCCAGCTAAAGAGTATCCCTAGCGTCGATAGCGGAGGACATCCGAAGGAAACGGAAGCCCCAAGGGACGAGATAAAAACGCCCGCGATAAGCAGGAGCAGAATATGAAGCGTTCTCGTGATTCTCATGGTCTTGCCCCTCCCGCGATTGCTGTTTGAATCTTTCCTATAAGTACATTCGCGTCCGAGTTGTCATATCCAGAATTTGCATCATCGAGCGCATACGCACGTCCGTCTTTCAACTGATAACCAGAGTTAATGATGATCTCGTACTCAGGAAGATTGGGAATGGACCTCCAAAGGAACAGAACGTACTGCGAGCCGACCTCCGGCAGCCCCTGTCCCATGTGAAGGAAATTGGTTACATGACCCGAAGGGAAGTGAATTGCACCACCGTCGCGTGATGCAGTCACCGAGTCCCCTACTGTTAAATTGGTTGTTGGGTCTAGCTTGAGGACCTGATCTATTCTGACCTGATAGTCGGTGTACACGAAAGTGTGGGCTTTGTTCACAAAGCACTTCCCACTGAGGATTGTGCCGACTACAACCGCCGTGGACACTGATGCTGGAATTCCGTTAGGGTCTGTCGAATTGCCAGTAACGTAGTCGATAAATGTGACCCGCGTGCTTTCTGTTTGTCCTTTTATGGTTGGTCCCGGATCGGTAATGGGCGGTAGATGATCGCCGTACCGCTTCTCTCTTATCTGGCGTCGTTCTTCATCCTGTGGGGGTTCAGTTTCATTGGCTTTGAACTCTCCCAGTACAGGCAAGCCGGAATGTCGGCTTGGCTTTCGTAAGCGGTCTTTTTGTTGCTGTATTTGCTGCAAGTTCTGCTGACCGGCTGAAGCCCGTAACGATACGGCTAGGATTGCTAGAAACAACATGAGCATGAGGTAAGGCAACCGTTTGAGCATTTTTATCCTCCATTTTTCTAGCATGGCCCTGAATCCATGCACGGTACGAATTGCAGAAAAACTACGCTCCTTTCCAATTCAGAGTTAATTGTACGAGGCCACAATTTAAGAAATATTCAATTACTGTGGCATGAGTTATGGCCTTACGCTTAGTCCTCGTCCTTAATCGACGGCTGTCCGCCCCTTCTCTTCGCGGCCCACGACGGCCCAAATTGCAACGCACCGATTTTCTCCCGCCATCGCTTCGGTAAAAACATCACGATGGTATTGAACCACGCGAACACAAACAGAATGCACACGAACACCTCGAAGGCGGGGCCGGGTGGATCGATTGGCACGTCAGGCGGTGGGGGAAATGGGATTTGAAACATCATCGGCGTCCTCCGCAGTGGAAATGCGCGGGAACGCCCGGAGCGTATTGTAGAATCGTCCTAGCCATCGTGCCTCGTTAACGCGAGCACTGTGGTCAGGGGCGCTCGACAGGTCACACTGTCGGGCGTCCCGCAATTGAACGCTACGCCTCAATTGCCACTAAAGTCAACGGAGGGCGCGTAGCCAACGCTATTCCAACGGACTAGCCAATGTCAATGGGAAAGTAGTTTGCCATGAACCCTATCGTCTCTATGTCTACCGTCTCTTGTCGTTCGTGCTGAACACGTCAGAATTGCCGCCATGTCCAACATCAATTTGCAATTTGGAAAGGCAGTGCGGCGGCTTCGGAAAAAGCGTGGTTGGTCGCAAGAAAAACTGGCCGAGCTTGCAGGATTGCACTGGACTTATATCGGGAGAATTGAGCGTGGGCGGCAGAATATCAGCCTCGCCAACGTTGGGAAGATTGCACGGGCATTGAAGATCAGCGTAGAAAAACTGTTCAAGGGTGTCCACTAATTCCCGGCCCCCTGGGGGAGCCACCTGGTTCCAGAAAATTGTCAAGCGGCGAAGCGCAAAACCGCCCGGACGTTGTC
>Ga0179592_10000902_pt1 | contig 12023 bp, 7 predicted proteins | sample CZODoug2_1_08_16_FD_148623 | JGI IMG/M metagenome (GOLD analysis project Ga0179592, IMG submission 148623) | Vadose zone soil fungal communities from Angelo Coast Range Reserve, California, USA - CZODoug2_1_08_16fungal (Illumina Assembly) | ecosystem: Environmental > Terrestrial > Soil > Vadose...
CCAACAGCGGGAAGGCTGTCGACGCCATACTGGGAGGTTGGAAAACCAACTGGATTCTCACGCTCCAGGACGGTCAGCCTTTTACCGTTCACTGCATCAATCAAACGACTTCGGGTTTTGGCTGCAACGCTCTGCTCGTTCCCGGACAGGACGTCTACGCCGGCCCGCATAACGTGGACCAGTGGCTGAACCCGGCTGCCTTCGCTAGCCCGCCGGTCGCGACGGCGATTGGCCAGTCCGATCGTTCGGTTCTCGGCGGTGCTCCTACGCAGTTCGATGGTCCTGGATTCCATCGCCTGGACTTCTCCTTATTCAAGGATTTCCGTACGTCGGAGGGCACACACTTGGAATTCCGGTCGGAGTTCTTCAACCTCACCAACCATCCTAACTTCTCGGCGCCCGGATTTAGCGGGAACGGTGTGGTGGCTGCGCCAGGCTCTCTCGACTATACTTCGGGTAACTTCGGTAAGATTGCGTCCACGCGTGACGGCCAGAATGACCAGCGCGAGATTCAGTTTGCGCTCAAATTCTATTTCTGAGACTTCTGGCCCGGCCAACAAGTGCCCTCACGCCGGCAGCGTGCCACACAAAGCACAAAGCGGACGAACGCCCGTCATCGTTATGGGATGCAAGTGAAACGATTGGCATACCTCTCGCGCGTCATTTGCATGTTGTTGCCGCTCGCTCTGATCTGTACGGATGCCATCGGCCAGAGGCCGACACCCGGCAAGGTCTATGTCGTCCTTTGGTTCGACACCGAAGACTACGTCCTGCCGGAGAGCGATGACGCGGCCAAACGGCTGGCGACGTTCCTCACCGAGCAGGGTATTCAGGCGACATTCAAGATCGTCGGTGAGAAGGCGCGCACGCTCGAGCGACGCCACCGCACCGACGTCATCGCAGCACTGCAGAAGCATGCCATCGGCTATCACGCCAATACGCATAGCCAGCATCCGACGCCGGCGGAGTATGAGTCGCTGTTGAATTGGGAAACTGGCGCGGCCGAATTCACGCGGCGTGAGCGCCCTGGCTATGACGACGTGCAGCGCATCTTCAAACAGAAGCCGTGCTGTTACGGACAGCCGGGCAACTCGTGGGCGCCGCAGGCGTTTCCTTCGCTGGCCAGTTGGGGTGTGGGTCTATATCTCGACGAGGCGGCGCACGTCGGGCTGAATGGCCAACCCTTCTATTACGGCGGGCTACTCAATATCTTCAATACCAAAGAGGGCCCGCAACTCCGTCCCAATGACGAGTGGACCAACATTGAAGAGAGCAAGACAAAGTTTCGCCAGTTCTACGAACAGATGACCAGTAACGGCGGCGGGCTGGTCAGCCTTTACTTCCACCCGTGCGAGTTCATCCATAGCCAGTTCTGGGACATGAACTTTGCCCACGGCGCCAATCCGCCGCGCGACCAATGGCAAAGCTACCCCCTGCGGCCTCCGGATTCTCGTGAGCGCGCGTTCAGTTACTTTGAACAACTCATGCGCTACATGAGCTCATTTCCTCAGGTACAGTTCATCACCGGGCCGCAGGCGACGCGCCTGTATGCGGACGGCGCTCGCGGACACAGGTTCAGCGCCGGCGAACTCGCGGAAATCGCACGCCAAGTAGAATGGGAAGTCAACTTCCAGGTTCGCGAGACTTATACGCTCTCTCCCGCCGAAGTCATGACGCTCGTTACCGAGTGGATGGTGTCCCAGCCCGGCGCTGACGCGAAGGTGGCTCTTCCCTTCACCGTCTACGGACCGAGCCTGCCCTCGCCGCGGCTGACCGAGCCGATCGAAGTTCCCTGGTCGCAGTTCGAGCGTAGCGTGCATGACCTGCACAGCTTCATTCAGGGCCATCACCAGATTCCTAACGCAGTTTGGTTGGGCAGTAGGCCCGTAGCTCCCGAGGCATTTCTTGTAGCGATGGCGAAGATCGCGAGCAAGAGCGCGAATGGCGGCGTGGCGCCAGAAAACGTGACGGTTGCCCCCGCGCGGCTTGCCACCGAAAAGTATGTCGCTCTGGACTCACCGGAGATATGGTCTTGGCCGATTTTCCCGACGGGATTCCATTCGGAGCACCTGATGGACCTGGCGCGGCTGCAGGCTTGGACCCTCAAACCAGCGAAACGAAGCGAATAGCCGTACTCATCGCTCGAATTTGTGCAACTGCACTTGTCGGATGTCGGCCCCTAAATCTTCAGGAACAGTTTTCGTCGATACATCCAAAACAGCACCAGCCAATAGCACAGCAGAATCGCGGCGCCCTGAAAAAATGGTTGCAGCCCCGCGCCGGCGAACTGAAAGAAACTCGGACCCAGGTGGATTCGGAAGGTGCTCTCCAGAAACCCTTCCGTGAAGTGAGCGATGCAGTATGCGGCGATGGAGTTCATGCCGATGACCACTAGCGGGAAGGCCCATTTTTTCAAACCCTTCACATCCATCACCCAACTGAACGCGGCCAGGAACAAGAAGCAGATGCCTCCGCTGAAGATGGTCCAGGACGGCGTCCAAATGCGCTTCACCACCGGGCAAATGTGCGAGTAATGCAGCGCCAATCCCAATACAATCCCCGACACACCGGCAATCAGCAGCTTCTTCATCGGGATCTTGGGCCGCGATTCGCGCAACCAGACTCCCGCAATCAGGCCCAGGATCATCGTGCCCAGCGTGGGAATGAAACTCAGCGTGAGGTATCCACCGGAATTGTATTCGAAACGATTTTCACGCGGGAACAGGTTCAGGAACCACTGGTCGAAGCGGTTTCCAAAATTGTAGTTCTTGTTCCAGTGCGCCGCGAAACCCGTGAAATTATGGTGAGCGTTCCACTCTGGAGAAACACCCACGCTCGTCCAGTCAAAATTCCCTGGCGCCGCGGGATATAGCGCCCACACTAGCCAAAATCCCACGAGAACCAAGGCGAGCGTTGCCCACGCCCGCTTCCCCCATGTGGCTTGCGACGAATAGAATCCGAGCAGAAATAGAAACGGATAGCCGAATCCGATCTGTGAGAGCGTATCTTCAAAAGTGAAATAGGTCATGGAGTGGTCCATCGAGCGGAGGAATACGCCCAGCGCAACCAGCACCAATGAACGCCACAGTGCGTGCCCGAATAATTCCGCGAAGCGCGCACCCTTCGCGACGCGGCTGGCTATGGAATACGGCAGTGCCACGCCAACCAGGAAAGAGAAGCCCGGCTGAATGGTGTCGTGCAGAGAGCAGCCAAACCACTCCACATGAGTCTGATTGAAGGCCAGAATTTTCCAGAACAGGCTGGTTGGGTACGCCACAGCCACGCGGGAAAGCTGCAACACTTCTGCCATCATCAACAGCATGACCAATCCGCGATACGCGTCTATTGCGACGTTGCGCACCGCGGCTGGTTTTACGGGGGCCGCCTCCCGTAGAATCGGCGTCGTTTCCGTGATTGGCGTTGTTTGGCTCAGCGTCGCCATAAAGCCTCTCGGCTACAAATTGGTCCAAGCATACACGGAAAATGGGTGGGTGGAACGTTAGACTGCAACCAATGGGGTGAACCCCTGAGGTGGCCCAAATTATTTGGACACAGCTTCCGCTTTCATAAGAGCCTTCTTGCATCTCCTAACAGAAGAAAGGGGCTGGGGAAGGGGGACGGTATTTGAATACTGGGGCACCAATGATCCTGCCGCACCCGCCGCTGCACCGCGAGCGACTGACAACCCACCAGGTGTGTCACTGCCCGAACTGCGACAAACGCCACTACGTCGCTGAATGTACAATCCACGGCCATACCGCAATAACGCTGCATTTGCCGGCTTCATTCATGGTGGTGTTTCCGAGCGCACACCTCAGCGCTGCAACAGGCAATCCCCTTCTTTTTGGAGTTCTTGTGCGCCGCCAGTCGGGACGCGACGACGGTTCCCCCTATGACGACAAAGAGAAATACGAGCACTCTAAATGGCATGTTCACAGGTGATAGGCGCTTCACTTGTTCGGTCGTTTCCTCAGACGCTTGAAGGGGAGGATATTGCGCGAACCTGAGAAAGCGAATAGTCCCACGGTACTGTCGCGACAGTACTCGCGGCAGTATGGCTAACACTGTGTCTCGCCAAAATCACCCTCAGGTGAGCGGCGCCTGTTTGGTGGCCCTTGTCTGGCGCCCGCCTTCTCGCGCACAATGACCAGCAACGGAGGAGGCAGGCCTGTCATGGGACGCACGCTGGAGGTTATCGATCCATTCAGCAACAGGCTGCGTTTCTATGAACGTACATAGGCGAAATACGCCGGCTTTCATCACCGGAGGCCACTGAAGAACCAACACGCTGGAGATACGACACTGACAAAACGAGCAGACTACGGACTGGATTCGCCGCATATCATGGCGGCGCTCTTCGCCTTGGGAGTTGTTCTGCTGTTTTATCAGAACGTCTTCCCGACAAAATTCCGTGGCGTGGGGATGTCGAACTTTGTCGTCCATGAAATCAAGGAGCGGTCAGGACGTGAACAGATGATGCGCGGGGTGGCGCGAGTGTTAAAACCGGGCGCGTGGCTCTTGTGGACTTCACCTTTACGGATGAGTGTGTAAAGGACTTAGGAAACTTCGGTGTTCCTAGCGAGCGAGTACGGCATGAGCTTGTCTCGTTCTGGATTTCCGGGGATTTTAAATTTCGGCGCCGTCAAAACGTATCACCTTGCCGGAAGGAAAACTGACCGCAATGCACAGGATGGAATGCATTCATGACCTTGCGCCCTGTTGCCTCCATTGATTAGCGTTCCTGATGATGTAACGCATACAGAGGTTTATTGCGAATGCTGAAGCTCACTTGGCCACGGGTTGCAGCTTGGCGTGTTCGGCGCCATCACCTCGATCAACGCACGCCAGCCGGGAGTATGCTCGCAGTCGTCGGCCGCCTCTGCGGATTACACGCGCAGGTGCTGTCCTCGGCCTTGTTGACCCTGTGGGCGCGAGTCGAAGAACTTGACCGGCAGGCCATCCAGCGCGCTCTTTGGGTGGACCGGACGCTCGTCAAAACCTGGGCAATGCGGGGCACGTTGCACTTGCTTCCCACCGGCGACTTGCCCCTTTGGCAGGCAGCCCTCAGCACGAGTCGGCGGTATCGGAAACCTGGTTTGTGGCGAAGGTTCGGGCTCACACTCGACGAGCTCGATGGGTTGAGCGAAGCCATTGGAGCAGCTCTTGATGGCTGCGTGATGACACGAGAAGAGCTGGCGCAAAGGGTAGGACGACTCACTCGGTCAAAGAAGTTTGCTGCGAAGCTGGCGTATGGCAGTTGGGGCACGATCCTCAAGCCGGCAGCGATGACTGGCCGGTTATGCTTCGGCCCAAGCATCGGTCAGCGCGTCCGGTTCACGAGGCCGGACAGTTGGGTGGCCGCTGTAGCGCCGCCGATGGATCCGCAAGCTGCAACATCGGCCGTAACGCGCTGTTTCCTTTCAGCCTACGGTCCTGCAACCTGCCATGACTTAGCGCGCTGGTGGGGTGGATGCGGTATTGTCACAGCCCGCGAATGGATCGCAGCGCTAGGCGAAGAGGTCTGTCCGGTTGAACTGGACGATGAGCAGGTCTGGATGCTCGCCACGGACGCCCGCGAAGCACGCGAACTTCCTCCGCAGCGAACAGTCCGGTTGATACCTGCCTTCGACCAATACGTGATCGGCGCATCCCGTCACGCCGAGCACTTGCTGCCCGGCGATTTGCGGAGCCGCGTTTATCGGCCACAGGGCTGGATTTCGCCGGTCCTGCTGGTCAATGGGTTCATGCAGGGGGTCTGGCGCCACGAAATCAAGGGAAGCCGCGTCGAAGTTGTCATCGAGCTGTTCGTGAAAGTGCCTGCGTGGGTACGCAGCGCGGCTGAGCAAGAGGCAGAGCGCCTGGCCAAGTTCCTCAGCTGCAACTTGCATCTAGAGTGGAAACATTAACCTCCAAGCATCTTCGGGAAAGGGCGCTTTGCATGTTTTAGGGCGAGTCACTTTTGCGCGCAGATTTCGAGTTTCGGAGCTCATGGCGGCAAACACTTCAAAAGTTGTTCGCTGACCTGGAACGTTCTCCTTATTCGGGGCGAATAATGGGCAAACCGGAAGCAATCCCAGTTGGCGTTGCCAGACGCGCATCTCGTCAGCGCTTGATTTCCTGATGAGATGCGACTTATCGGGAGTTACGCTCGAGAAGGCCGAACTACCAAACGCCGAAAACGAGAAAGGCTGATAAGCTGCTGCGGCACGGCGAGGCACTCCAAAATGGCGCACCTGCAAACCTGGGATCCTGAACGCTACGCTCGCAACGCCCGCTTCGTCGCCGAACTTGGAGCGCCAGTGGTTGATCTGCTCGCGCCGCGGGCTGGCGAGCGCATCTTGGACCTTGGCTGCGGCGACGGCGTGCTTACCGCGAAGCTCGCCTCGATGGGATGCCATGTCATCGGTGTCGATGCCAGCGCACCGCAAGTCGACGCCGCACGAAAACTCGGCTTGGACGTCCGTGTGACGAACGGGGAAGCTCTCGATTTCGATAGCGAATTCGACGCCGTGTTCAGCAACGCGGCGCTGCACTGGATGAGCAATCCCGCCAAGGTCATCGCCGGAGTGCGTCGTGCACTCAAGCCGCACGGACGTTTCGTCGCCGAATTCGGCGGCCACGGTTGCGTGGCCAAGATCAGGAAGGCGTTAGTCGAAGCCCTCAATCGCCGCGACATCAACGGCGAAGCCGCAAGCCCTTGGTATTTCCCCACCGTCGAAGACTATTCAGAACAACTGACGCGCGGCGGATTCGTCGTGAGCTATATCGCCCTGATACCCCGCCCAACTCCGCTCCCTGGTGATATCACCGGCTGGCTGGAAACCTTCGCCGAGAGTTTCACTTCAACCTTGCCGCCCGCCGAACGACGCTCCTATATCGCTGAAGTCCGAGAAGCCTTGCGCCCAGAACTCTCGGACGCCGAGGGCAAGTGGACCGCCGACTACGTCCGCCTCCGCTTCGGCGCCAACAAAAGCCTCTAAACCGACCAGTGTCGGCCTGCGGAAAGATCCATGGAGAAAATAGAAGCTTGTAACCAAATGAAAGTGGCGCGCCCAAGGGACGATTTTAGAACTTTTCTCGGCGACTTGGTGACAGCCTTGCCACAGATCGAGCTTCCGTCTGGATTGAACCTGTAGCTCGTTCGTGAGCCCGCAGGACTTATCAGAGTAAGCCTCTAACGTGGTTTGGCTGAGAGCTTTTGGCGTTGGCGTGTATCGGCGACAAGCTCGTCGACCTGACGCAGGACTGGCTCGGTAGCCATCAAGCCGAAGTGATCCGTTTTCGGCGATACAGTGATCTCGCCTTCCGGGAATTCTCCCGCGAGAATGCCATGGTCGAGATTCTCAAGTTTCAGACGGGCAAGCGTGGCTCGCGTGCTCGAAGCGTCCGAGAAAACCAGCCGCAGCGATGGCACGCGTTCGCGGGCTCCCCTGAACCATCTCGCGAACACTTCGAATCCTGGACTCTCACTGAACGGACGAACAATATCGGCGGCAGCCCGCTGGAGCACGCCAATATCACCCTGGAACTTTCGCAGCACTTTAACCAGATACTCGTGGATGTTTAGCCACTCGTCGAGCGAAGCAGCGGTCTCGCCGTACCGCCGTAGATCACCGATCCACATATCGGGCTGATGGGGATTGATACTTGCGAGCAAGCGCGACACAAAACACGTGTCGAGGCTCAAATTGCACTCCAGTGACAGGAACGCATCAATCTGCAGGGATGGTTCGTCCGATGGTGTAAAGAGCATCTCAAAGCCCATATCGGCACCCAGCGAAAAGCCGACCATGACGACTGTGGATGCCCGGAATCGTTGGCTAACGTCTCGGACCCACTCGCGCAGGATTGCAACGTGATCTGCAAGGCACAATGAAATGCCTTGGCGACGATCCTGTTCGCACCCGTAGGGCGTCGGACTCAGACCGCGATACGCCAGACGCTTGAGGATCGGCTCAAAATCCCGGTGATCGAGGCCAAGCCCCGGAAGGAAGAAAACCAGCACGTCCGAGCGTACTTGGTTGTCCACATAATGCAAATGATCGCCGATAATTCGAGGATCGAGCGTCGCTCGATTGAGCTTACGGCACACGCGTTCGGTTAGCATGAACCGCTGTTCGATCAAGTGATTCTCGATTTCCGGACTTGCGGAAGTTCCGGATTCTTTGCGGTCATCTCCGAGTGAATTCCTACCCGACTCCAAGTCCCGTCGGAGACGCTGCAGATCGGCACGTATCTCAGCAGCGCCCTGGTAGCGAAGGTTGCGGTCCTTCTCTAGCGCCTTGCTGATGACCTGATCCAAACTGACGGGGATTTCCGGATTCAACCGGATGGCAGGAGTGCTCGCGCGATGGAGAATGTCGGCGGAGATTGTACCGGAAGTACTGCCACGGAACGGCGGTGTTCCTGTCGCCATTTCGTAAAGGACGATTCCCAACGAAAACAGATCGGTACGAGCGTCTAAGCCCTCGCCCCTGACCTGCTCGGGCGACATATACGCAATGGTTCCGAGCGCCGTTCCAGGACTGGTGAGTTGTTGCTGGTCAACGGATACGGTCGCTGCCTCGCTAGCATCGACGTGGCTGGAATCTCCTGCAAGACTGGAAACCTTCGCCAAGCCAAAATCGAGAATCTTGGCGCGCCCACGCTGGCTGACGAAGATGTTCGCCGGCTTGATATCACGATGGATGATCCCAGCTGCATGGGCGACATCGAGAGCGTCGGCAATCTCGATCCCGATGGAGAGAAGGGTTGCCAAATCCATCGGACGGCCCGCGATGTGGTGATTCAAGGTCAGGCCCTCTAGGAATTCCATGACGATGAACGCTTTGCCGCTTTGTTCGCCGATGTCGTAGATGGTGCAGATATTGGGATGGTTCAGTGCAGAGGCCGCCTTGGCTTCACGCCGAAATCGTTCTAGGACTTGGCCATTGCTGGCCAAGTCCTCGGGTAAGAACTTCAAGACAACATACCGGTCCAACCGAATGTCCCGGGATTTGTAGACGACACCCATCCCCCCGCCGCCGATTTTCTCGAGAATGCGGTAATGCGAAAGAGTGCTTCCGAGGAGTGGATCGGAGTGCGCCATCCGCGCTGATGTTAGGTTTCTTAAATGCCCAAGTCAACGTGTCTCTGGTTCAAGTCGTGGGAATCGAGCCCCTAGGAGTTACCTGAGCGTACTCGGAAGCAATCCACCTGGTAACCGGAAAAGTCAAAGCACAATCGTCTTTATTCGGGTGGAGAGCGCGGTTTGAGTTCGAAACGAATTAAAGGTATAGACGGAAGTTATTGAAAACAAACCCGGGTTAGAAATGGCGCGCCTGGAGAGACTCGAACTCCCGACCCTCTGGTTCGAAGTTAAGTTCTAGTTTGCTATCTCGTTGATTTGTCTTGGCTCTGCGTACCTGACGCAGCATGATTTTCTATGCTGTTTGACCACGAATGGACCTTAAATTGATCCCAATTGGCAAACATGAAAGGGCAACTACCTCAAAGTCGTTGAGCACGATACCCCCAGCGGCGTCCGTAAAGTTTACATTCCGTTTAGTTCCAAAGTCACAGGCATCACAAACTCTCTTGGGCAGCACAACATTCTTTCTCATACAATTAAATAGTCAATCCTGCTATCTATGCGGGAGCTGCCCTCAATGAAGCAAAATGAAAAGAAGGGGCAATTTGAAAAGCTAAATTCTCAGTTGACTACGTCCCCAGGTAGAGTTACCGGGCGGAATAGGTTTTCCGTTAGACCAACGGCAGGAATGACTCCGGCGATCGCATCCGCGTTCCTGTGTGTCCTGGCCATCACCTCGTATGGCAATGCCATCGGTAATGGATTTGTCTGGGACGACCATGAGCAAGTCGTTATGAATTCCAGCCTGCGCCCGGGCGCCCCGTTGCTGCAGCTGTTTAGGGCAAACCTTTGGAGCCTCACGCGGGTAGGCGTACGAGAACAGAGCAATTACTATCGGCCGCTGCAAATGGTGACGTACCGGATAACTGCTGAAGTTTTCGGATTTGATGCTCGGGCCTTCCATGCAGTGAACTTCGCGCTCCACGTGGTCGTCGTCTTTATTGTGTTTGCTTTGTTCTACAAATTGACTAGCAATATAGGCTTGGCGTTCGCAGCTGCAGCTCTGTTTGCCGTGCATCCGATTCACACCGAAACGGTGGACTGGATCGCCGCCCTACCTGACATCGGCTGCACCGTATGCTTTTTGCTAGCGTTCCTGTTTTTTGTGCTGGCTCGCAGTCAAGCATCACCGCCACCGCCAGCCGAACCGCCGCGGCGCTTTCCTGTTCTGTTTCTTGCGGTGTCGTATGCCGCATTCGCAGCCGCACTATTATGGAAAGAAGCCGCAATCGTTTTCCCGGTCATCATCATGGCTTATGTTTTCTGTGTGGGTGAACCCGCCGCTCAAATCAACCATATTGGCGGCGCCCTAAAACGCTCTCTTCCTTACTGGTTTATTTTGGGACTTTACTTCTTGTTGCGGTTCCGTGTGCTGGGCTTCGTCGTCACCAGCCAGCGAAATTGGATTCTGAGCCGCATCGAATTCGGCCTGACGGTCCTGAACTTAATCTCTGCCTATTGCTGGAAATTGTTTGCACCCATCCATCTCAATGCCTACTACGTGTTTGTCACCGTACGGACTATTCAGGATCCGCGCGCCATCACGTCCATCATGTTCCTGACACTGGCTGCCGGGGTGATCGTCTATGGGTTGCGCCGCGCGCCATTGGCTTCGTTTGCGGCACTCTGGGTATTCATCACTTTGATTCCCGTATTGAATGCTTACGCCGTCGGCCGCAACGTGTTTGCCGAGCGCTATCTGTATCTGCCTTCCGTCGGCTTCTGTCTCTTGATTGTCCTCCTGGCCGCGCAGGTCGGCCGCTCCCTTCCAGTTCACTTCCGCTCTTCCGCTTCGGCCGTGTTATTAGCTGCGGTGCTGCTCGTATTCACAGCACTGACCTTCGCTCGCAACTCTGTTTGGAAAGATGACTCGACCCTGTTTGCGCGCACGCTGGAGAGTTCGCCGAATGCGCCCTTTGTTAAAAACATGGTTGCTGCGATGCAGCCGAACGACGCCCCAGGACAGAAATCGGCGGTATCTCACTATCTGAGTGCCATTTCCCTTGCAGAGAGTGAGGCGCCGCCAAACCGGATGGAAATTGCGATCGCTGGCGAAGGATTGGCCTCTATTTACGCCGCTCGCGGTCAATTTGAGGAAGCGTTACGGACACTCGCAATGGTCCGCACCGCTGACCCTAGCGACCCCCAAGTGGATGGGGAGGAAGGGCTCATCTTGATGCAGGCCAACCGCTGGACTGAGGCGGAAGGGGCCCTTCGCAGAGCCGTCGCCATCACTCCCAACGACCCAAACGTTCTTAATGCCCTTGGGCTGTTGGCCTGGCAGCACGCGGGCCATCTTGACGAAGGCGCAGCGTATTTCTCCAGGGCCCTGGGCGTTCATACGGAGGCCGACGATTTCAACGCGTCGTTGCACAACAATCTCGGGGCGATTTACGGCCAACAGAGACGCTTTTCCGATGCTATCGCGGAATTCACGATCGCGGTTCAATTCACACCAAACGACCCGGAATACCTCACGAACCTCGGCACCGCCTTCGCGGCGGTTGGCCGCAAAAGCGACGCCCAGAGGGCGTTCCGGGCAGCTCTCGCCGTGGCGCCAGATTACAATCCCGCCCGCGTCGCTCTTGAACAGATAAGGGCCAATTAGGCGGTTCACAAATCTTCGAGTCGAAGCTGGATATCTGCATACCTCAACGCGATCTTAAACTCTTTCTGCACTCTCTTGGCACATACATACCTCCGAGTGGAGTGATAAGTGCCCTTCCCAGTTGGGTCAAGGAATACTCGACAGCAGTGGCCTTCGATCTCGTCACGCGCTCACAGTCTGATTGCTTCCCTTGGTTGGCAGCTTTAGAATCTCCCTACTCGAATTCACGCGGGGAGCGCCCAGCGTTGCAAATCCTCCTGTACTGTTTCCAACAGTTCGCTGTTG
>Ga0179592_10000904_pt1 | contig 12013 bp, 10 predicted proteins | sample CZODoug2_1_08_16_FD_148623 | JGI IMG/M metagenome (GOLD analysis project Ga0179592, IMG submission 148623) | Vadose zone soil fungal communities from Angelo Coast Range Reserve, California, USA - CZODoug2_1_08_16fungal (Illumina Assembly) | ecosystem: Environmental > Terrestrial > Soil > Vadose...
ATGGACAACGTAGGAATCGTCGTCGATGACCTCGAAGCGACGATCGCTTTCTTTCGCGAGCTCGGCCTTGATCTCGAGGGGAGGGCGCTCGCCGATGATGCCGGCTCGCGCTGACCAGGAAGAACACGGAGACGAACGACCAAACGCCAACGGGCCTTCTCCAATGATCATTGGTAGGACGAATCCTGGCAGGTCAACTCATTGTGTCGCTAATTTAAAAGAAGTGATTCGTCCGCGTGCATCCGAGGACAGCCGAAATCTCGCGTGATTTTTTCGCCCCGAAACTGGAACCGTTTTTGGAGCCGCGACCCAAAATGCATGGAACCGTACGATGCCACTGATGAAAAAACGCTAGGAATGTCCTACCGAGCACATGGGTAACACTTTTTGGCATTTGCGGGAGACGCGAAATGCCTTGGAAGGAGTTATCCAAGATGGACGAGCGGATGCGCTTTGTGGCCCGGTTGATGGAGGGATTCACCGAGTTACGACTCGTCAAGTCACGACTCGGTGACTAACGGCGAAGCCGAAGGACATGCTCAAGTATCTACGCCGCGCGCCGAAGGTTCCACCAAACGCGGACGACATGCCATAGGGCTAATGTCCAGAAAGGAAGCTGCGGTCGGTTCAATTTCGATCAACAATTGTCCGCTTACTCGGTTGGTATGACCCGCGTGAAGTGGTCGGGGTGACACTAATCGCGCTGTATCCCTATATTGAAATCGGTGCGTCACCTGCGATCGCACAACGGTTTACCGATGCGATCGCCAACCACTGCGAGCGCTTTCGAGAATTGCCCGCGCGTTCGGTCCCTCGCGACGTACGCCCAGGCCTTCACCTTCGTGACGCCGGAACTGGCCAGGTCGGCCACTACTCTCGTTCTAATAGAGATCTGCCTTCGAGGTCGCACGGGCAGCGCCCGAGGTAATGTCGGTAGATGTACTCACCGACGCGGCGACCCTGCTCCGCGCCCTCGTCCTGATCGAACCGAAAATGAATGCCGCCATAGATGCGCGCGTCTGCAATGTCGTCCGTGATCTCTCGTAGCGTCTGATATCTGAGCGCGATACCGAGCGCCGGACTCGAAATGGTTATGGTCCGGTGTCGGTCTCCATAGAGACGGTCGAGCACCTCGCGAGCTGCGTTGCTGAGCGTCCCGTGAGCCGAAGGATAGCTCGGGAAGCATGGCGTCGTGATGAACGGCACCCACGAAGAATCTGCGTCGGTCCGCGGGTTGGCGTCGACGCCGGCTAAATGAATCGCCGTTTCGGGACGCCAGAAAACGTAATGATACTTCGTGTCGAATACCGCGACGGCGCCATCGCTCAGCGCCATGTTGACGAGCGCGAACGCACGTGCCCTTTCTGATAGAGAGGCGTGCTCGGCCGCGATGACCTGGCTTGTCACGATATTCCAGACGACCGGCGCCGTTAAGGCCGCGTACAGCCGCGCGACGTTGGACCGATCCTGTGGCCGTTCCGCGCTGGCGACGGCTCCGACTGCTTTGACCTCGTTGAACGCTCTTGCATACTTGCTGCTGGTGAGCGCGGGGGGTGGTTCAGAGCGAAACTGCTCGGCTCGCTCGATCCCAAAGGGCATCACATTGCGCCAGTGCAGCAGGGTGCCGCCCGCGGCTGGACAGCTTGGCGTGACCTGCCACTGACCTGAGTCCGACGAGGGCGGTGCGTAGAACTCTGGGGGAGACGACCCGTCGCCAGCTCGCAGTGAGATCATGGCGTTGGCGGCCGCCTCACCAACGGCGATTCCGGCATCCTTCGACCATCCGTTCGGGATCGAGCCCAGTGAGCTCGTTCGTGCCGCGTCGAATGTGGTCAGGCTAGCCGGGAAATACGTCGCAAGGACGCGGTATGCGGCTGCGACGGCTGCTGCGTCGGCGGAGGCGCCCGGGGATGCCTTTACGGTTCCGAGGTAGGGTTTGTAATGACCCGTAATGGCGTTGACCGCTTCGAAGACCGCAAGGTGTGTAATCGCCGCGTAACGTGCCTGGGCGGGCGGGTTCTGACCGTTGACCGCCGTGAGCATGACGGTATTCCAGTCGGAGACGACGTCCGCCTTCGCGGCAGCCGTGCCGAAGAGCAGCATACCTGCCATGGCCCCCACTATCGTTCGAGTTATCATTCGCATCTCCCTATTAAGCCCCAGCAGACTGCCGGTTCGTCGATGCAGCCGCTACAATCCGAACGCTACGAACAACCGCCGAAGAAGTCGCAGGAACGATCTGGGATTCTCATGGGATTTCCCCGGGACTCGTGGCCGTACGAGCCCACGGTCGGATCGGTCGGCGGGTAGAGGAGCTGGAAGATGATCCGTTTTGGCGCCTACCGACTTGATCGCGCTCAGGGACTCTGGCGAAACAGCGATGAGGTCAGACTCACGCCGAAGTCGTTGTCACTGCTGTGCGTGCTGGTCGAGCGCGCCGGAGAGGTCGTTTCCAAGGATGAACTCTTTCGCGTGGTGTGGCTGGACACGGTGGTCAGTGATTCCGCGTTAACATCGTGCATCCAGGAGTTGCGTCGCGCACTGGGCGACGATGCCCAACGGCCGCAATTCATCGAGACGCTCCACCGAAGGGGCTATCGATTTCGCGGACAGGTCTCTCCGGATCCCCGGCAGATCTCGAGACGCGTCGCGCCGCCCGCCACGACATTCTCCGTGGACGGACCGATCGTCGGGCGTGACGCGGTAGTCGAGGACATGTTGGGCGCGTACGCATTCGCCGAGCGCGGCAGTCGACAGGTGCTGTTCGTGACCGGGGAAGCCGGCGTCGGCAAGACGACGGTGCTCCGCAGCTTTCGCTCGAGGCTGGAGGAGCGAGGCTCCGTGAGAATGACTTGGGGGCAGTGCATCCAGCACTACGGCATAGGCGAATCGTATCAGCCGCTACTCGAAGCGCTCGGCAGGCTGTGCCACCCGCAGGGCGGTGAAGATCTGATCCCGCTGCTCGAGCGGTACAGCCCTACGTGGCTAGCGCAGTTACCCGCGCTATTGCCGCCAGAACACCTGGAGCAGCTCCAACGGACTGCAGCCGGCATCACCCGGGAGCGGATGCTTCGGGAGCTCAGTGATGCGCTCGAAGCGATCGCCGCGCGTACCCCGCTCGTTATCTGGCTGGAGGACCTTCACTGGAGCGACATGTCGACGCTCGATTGGATTGCTGCGTTCGCGCAACGACCCGAGCCTGCCTGTCTTCTGCTGATTGGAACCTTCCGGCCGACAGTGCCTGAACACCCGCTGGCTGCTGTATCAGACGAGCTTCGGATGAAGGGGTTCTGTCGCGAGATCGCTCTGCGTGGCCTCGATGAGACAGGAGTGGCCGACTACACAGCGCTTCGCTGCCCGCCCGCGTCGGGGCACGGGGAAAGCCTCCGCCGTCTGGCGAAAGTGGTCCATCAGCACACCGGCGGCAACCCGCTGTTCGTTGTAAACGTGATTGACGATCTCGCGGCGCGGGGGCTGCTCGTCCCGCACGGCGAGCGCTGGACCCTCAGGCGTGACGTGAATCGAGCAGAGCTCGGCATCCCAGACGACATCCGAAGGATGATCGGCAACCAGATTGATCGGCTCCCACCCGACGACCGCGACATTCTGGAAAGTGCAAGCGTGGCCGGTGCATCATTCTCGACGGCGGCTGTGGTTGCTGCGGCGGGGCGTTCGCTTGAAACGATCGAATCGACGCTCACGACGATGGCGAGACAGGGGCACTTCGTTCGCTACGCCGGCCCGCTTGAATGGCCCGATGGCACGATGGCCGCCCGCTTCGACTTCCTTCATGTCTTGTATCGCGACGTGCTGTATCAGCGGATCCCTCCAGCGCGCCTTGCCCAGCTGCACAGGCACGTGGGCATTCGCATTGAGAGGGCGTACGGGGAGAGGGCGCCGGAGCTTGCCGCGGAGCTGGCCGTGCACTTCGAACGCAGCGGCGAGTTGAGCCGGGTCGGAATCTATCTTCAGCGCGCCGCAGAGAACGCGCGGCGTCGAGGAGCCTACAGGGAAGCCCAGGCGCACTTCGATCGCGCGCTCGCGCTGCTTGCGGGTGAGACGCCTGGTCCGCAACGGTCCGGACGTGAGCTCGAGCTCCAGATCGGACGGGGCGCGGTCATCATGGCGGCTCAGGGATGGAGCGCGCCCGAAGCAGCTGACGCTTACGGGAGGGCACGTGCGCTGTCGCTGGAATTGGGCGACACGCCGCATCTCTTTCCTGCCGTGTGGGGACTCTGGCTCTTCTACTGGGGACGAGGACCGTGGAGCACGGCGCAGGACCTCGTTCAAAATCTTCTGGGCCTCGCTCGCCAATATGGCGGCGATGCGGCGCGTTTGCAGGCAGACCACGCTGCCTGGGCGACGGCGTTCGGCCGCGGCGATCTGCTGGCGTCATGCGCCCACGCCACCGACGGGATGGGCGTCTACAGTATCGAACAACACGCGACGCTCGCCGAGACCTACGGCAGCCACGATGCCGGAACGTGCAGCCACAATTTTCTCGGCTGGGCGCTTGCGCTCCGCGGTCAGTCGGATGAAGCCGACCGCATCAGTCTGAAGGCCATCGCGCTGGCTCGACGTCTCCGCCATCCATTCTCATTGGCGTTGACGCACTTCTTCGCCGCAGCGACAGGTCACACGCGGCGCGACAGCAATGCTGTCAGAATGAACGCAGATGCGGCAGTGGCGGTCGCGCGCGAGCAGGATTTCAGGCTCGTGCTCGGTTGGGCCCTATCGCTCAAGGGTTGGGCGGCGGTCGATGACGGTCGCTTCCAGGAAGGCATGGACCAGATGATGAACGGTCTCGCCGAAGTGCGGGCGACCGGCGCATATCAGTTCCTGCCATACCTCCTCTCCCTCAAAGCCCAGGCGCAGCTGATGCACGGAGAGCCGGTCGCTGGCCTCGAGGCTCTCGACGAGGCATTCTCGGTGGCACAGACAACGGGCGAATGCTTCTGGGAAGCGGAATTGCACAGACTGAGGGGTGAGCTGCAGTTGGCGGCAAATGTCCCCGCCGCGAATTGCGAGGCGGAGCAATGTTTCGTTCAAGCGATCGATATCGCAACCAATCAAGGTGCGAAGCTTCTGGTCCTTCGCGCAAGCATCAGTTTGGGACGTCTGTTGCGGCGTCTGAAGCGAAACGTGGAAGCGCGGCAACGTGTGAACGCCGCCCACGCCGAGATTTCGCAAGAGGTCGGGCAGCCGGACGTTGTGGATGCGCGTGAATTCTTGGCAAGTGACGTCGATTGAGGCAGGCCGAGAACAGGGAGATGCTGTCGAGACGTTCGGGATGTAGCTGGACCTTCCCGCCGGCTTTTGGCAACCCCACAAGGCGACAGTAAACACGTCGCCGTCTGCCCGGATTGCACTGTTTGATCGGCCGGAGAGGTCGTAACGAGCGGCGCTTTAACGACTGGAGGAAATCAGTGGTCGGGGTGACAGGATTTGAACCTGCGACTCCTACGTCCCGAACGTAGTGCTCTACCAGGCTGAGCTACACCCCGAAATCGGCTGACGAATCAATTCTTGCGCGCCACAGCGAACTTCGCCAGTTCACTCAAGCCTTCTTTGAAAGCACTCTCGGGAAGGGGCGCCAGAGCCGCAAGCGCCTGATCCGCCTCGTGTTGAGCGAGGCGCGCAGTGTACGCAAGCCCCCCGAGGCTTGCAACGGCGCGGGTGATTTCTGCCAAATGATCCAATCCGCCGTTTTCGATGGCGTGGCAGATCATGGTCCGTTGCGCTTCGCTGCCATGCTGCATGGCGTAGATCAGCGGGAGGGTGGGTTTGCCCTCCGCCAGGTCATCGCCCAGGTGTTTGCCCAGACTGGCTTCGTCGGCCTGGTAATCGAGCGCATCGTCGACCAGCTGAAAGGCAGTACCTATGTGCCGGCCGTAAAGTGCCAGCGATTCTTCCATGACCGGCGGTGCGTCGCTCAAAACGGCGGCAATCTGCGCACCGGCCTCGAATAGCCGGGCGGTCTTGCGGCGAATCACGTCGATGTAGCGCGCTTCGGTGGTATTCGGGTCGCGGGCATTCATGAGCTGCAGCACTTCGCCTTCGGCGATCGCATTGGTGGCATCCGCGAGAATTTGCATGACGCGCATGCGATCCAAGGTCACCATCATCTGAAATGCGCGGGAGTACAGAAAGTCACCGACCAGCACGCTGGTCGCATTGCCAAATACCTCATTCGCGGTGTCTCTGCCGCGGCGCAAGGAGGATTCGTCGACGACATCGTCGTGCAGCAAAGTGGCGGTATGGATAAATTCGATAATGGCTGCGGCATCGACATGCCGGTCGCCCGAGTGGCCGCAGGCGCGGGCGGCCAAAAGCACCAAAAGGGGGCGCAAGCGCTTGCCGCCGGCATAAATAATGTAGGTGGCGACCTGGTCAACCAAAGCTACTTTGCTATGCAAACGCTGCTTGACGACCCTGTCGACGGCCTCAAAATCAGCGGTTACCAACCCACGAATCTGTTCTAGTGTCATGCAGCGCTCAAAGGAATGCGCCATGGTACCTAAGATCGGTCTGACTGGCGCTACGCCCTTAGGGGTTCGCCGCAGGCTGGCGCCGCCGCGGCCTGTCCCCCGGAATCAGGCCAGTTTGACCCGCCGACGCTCACCCGATACAATTCACGGCTCTTTTGCGGCCCCATTGGCCGTCCTCGGAGTTGCAACAATGTATGCCGTGATCGCCACGGGCGGTAAACAGTACCGCGTCCAAGAAGGTGCCGTGGTGCGTATCGAGAAGCTCGACGCAGACCAGGGCGCCAGCGTCGAATTCAATCAGGTGCTGCTGGTGGGTGCCGGGTCTTCGGTGACCATTGGCGCGCCCTACGTAGGTAGCGCCAAAGTAGTCGCCACGGTCGAAAGTCACGGCAAGGGCGACAAGGTGCGGATTGTCAAATTCCGCCGCCGCAAGCATTACAAGCGCGAGAAGACTCATCGGCAGCCGTATACCGATGTGAAGATCACGTCGATCGTCGCTTAAAGTTTCGGAGATCTCTTAAATGGCACACAAAAAAGCAGGCGGCAGTACTCGCAACGGCCGCGACTCGCATTCCAAGCGTCTGGGCGTCAAGAAGTTCGGCGGTGAGGATGTGCTCGCGGGCAACATCTTGATCCGTCAGCGCGGGACCGTGTATCGCCCCGGCGTGAATGTCGGCATCGGCACCGATCACACTTTGTTCGCAAAGGCTCACGGTGTCGTCGAATTTCGCGTCAAGGGCGAAGAGCAACACACCTACGTCAACGTCGTTCCGAAGTAACGATCTTCAGGCGGGCTTTGAAGCGCGCCAATAGAATCGGAAAGGGGGCAGGGCAACCGAGCCCCCTTACTTTTTTGCGAATCCCCACATGAAATTCGTCGATGAAGCCAAACTCAAGGTGCAGGCCGGCAACGGCGGCCGCGGCTGCGTGAGTTTCCGCCGCGAAAAATTCGTACCCTTTGGCGGACCGGACGGCGGCGACGGCGGCTTGGGCGGCAGCGTTTATCTCAAAGCGGTCGAGGGAATGAACACGCTGGCGGACTTTCGCATTTCGCGCACCTACAAGGGTCAGAACGGCGAGAGCGGCAGCGGCAACGATTGCACCGGGCATGGCGGCGATGACACCTATGTTTCCATGCCCATCGGCACGGTCATCACCGATAAGGACACCGGCGAGACGCTGGGGGATCTGACGATCGAGGGCCAAACTCTGTTGGTCGCCAAAGGCGGCAAGGGCGGCTGGGGCAACACCCGCTTTAAATCCAGCACCAATCGCACCCCGCGCAAGTCGGGCCTGGGGCTGCCCGGGGAGAAACGCGAGCTGCAGCTGGAGCTGAAACTGATCGCCGACGTCGGGTTGCTGGGGTTGCCGAACGCCGGCAAGTCGACGCTGATTCGCGCCGTGTCTGCCGCTCGGCCCAAGGTAGCCGATTACCCTTTCACCACCTTGCATCCGAACTTGGGTGTGGTTTCGGTCGGCCTGGGCCGCAGCTTCGTGATGGCCGACATACCGGGATTGATCGAGGGTGCCGCCGATGGTGCAGGACTTGGGATTCGGTTTCTGAAGCATCTGCAGCGCACACGCGTTCTGTTGCACCTCATCGATATCGCACCGCCTGATCCCGATGCCGATCCCGTCAAAGATGCACGGACCATCGTGGGGGAACTGAAGAAATTTGCAGCGGATCTCGCGGCGAAGGAGCGCTGGCTGCTCATCAATAAGATTGACCTGTTGGAGCCGAAAGAGGCGCAGCGACGCGCCAAGGAAATTGTCCGCCGTTTGCGCTGGAAGGGCCCGGTCATGCTCATATCGGGGGTAACCGGCGAGGGCACCGAGGAACTAAAGCAAGCCGTGATGCGCTATCTCGAAGAACACCCGCGCACGCCCGCGAAAGTGGCGGTTGCCGCGGATTGAGGGTCAATAAAAAAGCCGGCATGGCCGGCTTTTTTTCCTACTCGCGCCCTTCTTTGACTATTTCGCGAGCGCGCGAACCTGCTTGGTCAGGCGACTCTTATGACGGGCGGCCTTGTTGCGGTGAATGATGCCCTTATTGACCATGCTGTCGATCACCGGCGTTGCTTCATCGAGGGCGGTGGCCGCTTCCGCATGCTTGCCTGCCTTCAGCGCCAAGGTGGCCTTACGGATGGCGCTGCGCAGCTGCGAGGTGAGCGCGTCGTTTCGGGCGCGATGCACCGTCGACTGTCGCGCAGCTTTTTCAGCAGATTTCGTATTCGCCAAGCGGGAGACTCCTTGAAAAGAGCCGCGTAGCTTGCCGATTGAGCCTGCGCTTGTCAATTGGCGGGCGGGGGCGCCCCCTCGATGCCTTGCTATAGTGAAAGCACTGAAACGCAGGAAACCTGAGTATAATCACGGCCTTTCGCCATGGAACTAGTTCGCGGCCTTCATAATATCTCGCGCACGCCTGAAGGCTGCGTACTCACCGTGGGCAATTACGATGGTGTGCATTTAGGGCACCAAAAAATGATCGGCGTGCTAAATACACGCGCCGCGGAATTGCGCTCGACGGCCACGGTCTTGGTCTTTGAGCCGAGTTCCAAGGAATTCATGGACCCCGAGGGCGCGCCGCCACGCCTCACGCGCTGGCGCGAGAAGTTCCTTGCCCTGGCCGCTCAGGGTGTCGATCGCCTGGTGACGTTGCGATTCGATGAGTACGTGCGAGCGATGACGCCCGAATGTTTTGTCGACGAATTAATCGTCGCAGCTTTGGGTACGCGGCACATCGTGGTCGGAAACGATTTTCGTTATGGCTGCAACGCCGGTGGCACCATCGACAGCCTGCGGGCGGCGGGCGAGGCGCGCGGCTTCGGCGTGGAGCAGATGGCGCCGTTCGTTTTCGATGGCGTGCGCGTGAGCAGCACGGCGGTGCGTGAACGCTTGAGCCGAAGCGACTTTGCCGGCGCCAAGCGCTTGTTGGGCCGCCCTTATCGAATGCTCGGCCGTGTGGTCCACGGGCGGGAGTTGGGCCGCACGTTGGGCTTTCCGACGGCAAACTTAAGGCTCATGCGCCGCAAGCCGCCGGTGCGAGGCGTGATGGCGGTTCGTGTGTTTGGCATCTACCCTGAGGCGTTGGCGGCAGTGGCGAGTCTGGGGACCCGGCCCACCGTCGACGGAACCGACATGTTGCTCGAGGTTCATGTGTTTGATTTTGCCGGTGACCTGTATGGACGGGAGATCGAGGTTGAATTCGTCGCCAAGTTGCGCGATGAGGTGAAATTCGACTCGTTGGGTGAGCTGACGGCACAAATGATGGTCGATGCCGCACAGGCGCGCGAGGTATTGTCGAAGGTGAATGGTGACTGATTACAAAAGTACGATTAATTTGCCGGTCACGGGATTCCCGATGAAGGCCGATCTTGCGAAGCGCGAGCCTGAAATGCTGGCCGCGTGGGAGCGCGATGACATTTACGGCAAGATCCGCAAGGTTGCGAAGGGCCGGCCGACGTTCATTCTCACCGACGGCCCGCCGTATGCCAACGGCGCGCTGCACCTGGGCCATTCGCTCAACAAAATTCTCAAGGACATCATCGTCAAGTCGCGCACGCTGGACGGCTACGACGCGCCCTACGTGCCGGGCTGGGACTGCCATGGCCTTCCCATCGAGATGCAGGTTGAGAAAACTCATGGCCGCGTCGGTGCAAAGATCAGTGCCAAGGCGTTTCGTGCCGCCTGCCGTGAATATGCGATCAAACAAGTCGATTTGCAGCGAGGGGAATTCAAGCGCCTGGGGGTCTTGGGCGATTGGGATCATCCGTATCTCACCATGGCGCCGCGATTCGAGGCCGAACAGTTGCGCGCCTTCTCGCTCATCATCAAGAACGGACACTTGTATAAGGGCTTCAAGCCCGTGCATTGGTGCCTGAACTGCCGCTCCGCACTCGCCGAGGCGGAAGTGGAGTACGAGGACAAGACCTCGCCCAGCGTGTATGTGCGATTCAACGTGGTGGATCGCGCGGATTTGGCGCAGCGAATGGGGATTTCAGCCGAACAGCAGCGTGCAATGTCCGACGATCCGACCTCGTTGGCCATCTGGACGACAACGCCGTGGACGCTGCCGGCCAATCGAGCGGTAGCGCTTCATCCTCAGTTCACCTATTCGTTGGTCGAATTCGATTTGGGCGGGGGGCGTGAGCGGCTGCTGCTCGCCGACGAACTCGTGACCTCGGTGATGAACGCGCTGGGTGTGTCGACCTGGGTGGTGATCGCGCAGGCAACGGGCGAAGCGCTCGAGCATCTGGTTTTGCAGCACCCTTTTTACGAGCGCGAAGTGCCTGTCGTCCTCGGAGAGCACGTCACACTCGATACGGGCACCGGTGCGGTGCACACCTCGCCGGGCCACGGCCTCGACGACTACATCGTGGGCCGGCGCTACAACCTGGAGATCGACAACCCGGTCGGCGGGGACGGTCGATTTCTCCCGTCGACGCCGTTGTTTGCGGGCGAGCAAGTGTTCGATTCCAATGCGCACGTGATCAAGGTGCTGCTCGAGAATGGCCGTCTCTTGAAAGATGAGCCCTATCATCACTCCTACCCGCACTGTTGGCGCCATAAGACGCCGGTGATTTTTCGCGCCACGCCGCAGTGGTTCATCAGCATGGAGCAGGCGGGCTTGCGCAAAGCGGCGCTGGAGGCGATTTCGCATGTCGATTGGATGCCGACCTGGGGCGAGCAGCGGATCACCAGCATGATCGCCGCGCGGCCTGATTGGTGCGTATCCAGGCAACGAACCTGGGGAGTGCCGATCCCGTTATTCGTCGACAAAGTATCCGGTGAACTGCATCCGCGCACCCATGAGTTGATTGGCGAAGTCGCCAAGCTGGTCGAGCGCGACGGCATCGATGCCTGGTTCGACTTGGACGCGGCCAGCTTGTTGGGCGATGAGGCCGGCAAGTACGACAAGGCCACGGACGTCATGGACGTATGGTTTGATTCGGGCGTCGTGCATCACTGTGTGTCGGTGATTCGGCCCGAGATTACGGCGCCGTCCGACCTGTATCTGGAAGGCTCGGACCAGCATCGGGGTTGGTTCCACAGTTCGCTGCTGACTTCAGTGGCGATGCATGGCCGTGCTCCCTATCGCGGTGTGCTCACGCACGGATTTACCGTGGATGAGAACGGACGCAAGATGTCCAAGTCGCTGGGCAACATACTCGCGCCGCAGAAACTAACCAGCACCTTGGGCGCGGACGTGATCCGGCTGTGGGTGGCTGCAACCGACTACGCCAACGAGATGAGCGTCTCGGAAGAGATTTTCAAGCGCATCGGAGATTCGTATCGGCGCATGCGCAATACGCTGCGATTTCTTTTGGGGAACCTGCATGGCTTTGATCCCAAAGAGCACGCGACGGCCTTCGATGATCTGGTCGCCATCGATCAATGGATGATTGCCAAAACCTTTGCCCTGCAGAACGACGTGGTAACGGCGTATAGGAACTATGAGTTCCACAAGATCTACCAAGAGATCCACAACTTCTGCGTGGTCGAACTCGGCGGTTTCTATCTCGACA
>Ga0179592_10000906_pt1 | contig 11996 bp, 7 predicted proteins | sample CZODoug2_1_08_16_FD_148623 | JGI IMG/M metagenome (GOLD analysis project Ga0179592, IMG submission 148623) | Vadose zone soil fungal communities from Angelo Coast Range Reserve, California, USA - CZODoug2_1_08_16fungal (Illumina Assembly) | ecosystem: Environmental > Terrestrial > Soil > Vadose...
CGCATCGATCACCTTGCCGTGTGGAATGTTGTAGGCACGCAGTCGATCTGGATCGAGAACGATCTGGTATTGCCGAACCATGCCGCCGACGCTCGCCACTTCGGCGACATTCGGCACCGGTTCAGGTACTCGAGCACGCGCGAGCGCGCCCAGTAGAGATCCGTGCCGTCGTCGAAGAGAACGTACACGAACGAGTCGCCGAACATCGAATATCCGCGCACCGCCCTCGCGGCGGGTACCGAGAGCATGGTCGTCGCGAGCGGATGCGTCACCTGATGCTCGACAATCTGCGGCGCCTGACCCGGAAACGTCGTGCGGATCGTCACCTGAACGTCGGAAAGGTCGGGGATCGCGTCGAGCGGCGTGCGCACAAGCGAGACGACGCCCCACGCGGTGAAGAGCACGGTAGTGAGCAGCACGAGTAGCCGATTGTCGATCGACCACCGGATGAGCCGCGCGATCACGCGTTCACTCGGCGCGCTGTGACGTGCCGTGCACCCCATCGCGGTGCGCGTCGGCCGCGCCATCGACGTTGCGATCAGCGGTCATCGCTGCGCGCGTATGGTCCGTACCGTCCGCGGGCATCTCGCTCATGCGCTTTATCGCGGCCTTCAGATTCGCTTCGGAGTCGATGAGAAATTGGCCGGACACGACGACGCTGTCGCCGTCGCGAACGCCCTTGCGAATCTCCGTCTGTCCGTGGCTTTCGATGCCCGTCTCCACGTCGGCGGGCGCGAAGCGCCCTGCCCCTTGGGCGACGATGACGACGGTACGCTTGCCAGTCCAGATCACAGCTTCGCTCGGCACGAGCACGGCGTTTCTTCGACGCGTCGGTGCGAAGTCGATGGTCGCGAACATGCCCGGGACGAGACGGCCGCCAGGGTTCGCAAGTTCGATGCGCGCCTTGAGCGTTCGCGTGGTCGCGTTGATCTCGGGCAGGATCGTGCTCACGCGTCCCTTGAACACCGATCCGGGGAGCGCTGGCGTGCGCGCCTGGACGGCGTTGCCGGGTCGCACCTCGGCTGCGGCGGTCTCCGGCACTTCGGCGTTCACCCACACCGTCGCGAGACCATTCAGACGAAAGAGCGGTGCGCCAGGGGCGACCGTCATTCCTTCGCGCGCCGAGAGCTCGCCGACCACGCCGTCCATCGGCGAAGTGATCGTGAACCGCGGCTGCACGGCACCCCGGGCGTCGACCGCGCGAATCTGCTCTTCGCTCATGCCGGCGAGCCGCATCCGTTGCCCGGCCGCGTCTGCGAGCCCGCCGAGCGCGAGCGCGTCGACGTCGCTACGGAGGCGCTTGGCCGACAGATACTCCTCCTGCACCGCGATCCATTCCGGCACGTAAAGCTCCGCGAGCGGCTGGCCCTTGGTCACGGGATCGAGCGCGGCGCGAACGAAGAGCTTTTCGACGAAACCGTTGCTGCGCGCCTGCACGAGCACGACATCGCGCTCGTTGTAAGCGACGTTGCCGACCGCGGAGATCGCGCTCGAAAGCGACCCGGCCACCGCCTTCGCCGTTCGTACGCCGAGGTTCTGCTGGAGCCGCGCGTCAATGGCGACACCGCCTGCGTCGGGCGCGTCGTCGGCATAGACCGGGACGAGCTGCATGTCCATGAAGGGAGACTTGCCGGGTTTGTCGAACTTCGACCCCGGCACCATCGGATCGTGCCAGTAAAGCACGCGCTTGCCGGCTGACGGATCGACGTCCCCTGCCTTGAGCATGGGCGAGCTCGCCGCAGCCGAAGGCACAGCGCGCGCCGCATTCGCGGTATCGACCATGCCAGACGCCTTCGTGCGACCGCGCTCGATGCCCGCTTCGAACGCTGCGTAGGCGACGAGCGCCAGAACGAGCGTCGCGGCGCCGCCGATTGCGAGCGCGCGCAGGCTCATACGATCTCCACGTTCGCGGCTGGCGCCGGTTCGCTGCTCCCCGAGGGGGAGCAATGAGCGCCTTGGGGCGGCCCGCTCATCGCACGCTCTCCTGGCGCGAAGATCCGCTCGGCGCGGTGGGCAATGTCTCGGGGAGCGCGAAGTCGAGCCGCGCCCATATCCGCGCAGCTTCGCGCTCCATCTCGACACTCTGCACTTGCGCTTCGCTCTCTGCGCGGCGAGCGGCGAGCACGTCGGTGAGGCTCGCCTTGCCACCGCGATACGCGACCAGTGTGGCCAGCGTGCGCTCGCGCGCGAGCCGCACGAGCTCGTTCGCGTAGCGATCGCGTCGGTCGCGCGCGTGCTGCCACTCGTCGATCATGATGCGCGTTTCCGCCACTTTTGCGCGAAGCTTCTCGTCTCGCGCCGCGCGGGCTTCACCGCGCCTCGCACGCATCAGCGCTATTTCGCGCTCCGATTGCCGGTTAGCTTGCGCCAGGCGCACGTCGCTCGCCGCGAGATCCTCCTGTCTCTCGAGGAGAGCGACCTCGGGATGCCGTGCGAGGTCCCCTTCAAGCGCCGCGGACCTGAGCCGGATCCGATCGATGTTGGGCGGCGCGGCGAGCGGCGCATCGCCCACGTCGCCCACCCAGCGCTTGAGCGCGATCCGCGCAGCGCGCACGCGGTGCTCGAGCCCGCTCGATTTGTCCTCGAGCATGACGAGCATGCTGCGCGCGCCGTAGAACTCGGCCTGGCTCAACCGTCCGGCCCAATACATGCTTTCGGCGCCTTCAAGCTCGTCCTGCGCGGCCTTGAGCTCTTCGCCGGCGATGCGCGTCATCTGCTCGACGTAATAGCACTCCAGCCAGGCGAGTGCGGTCTCGCGCGTGACGTCAACGCTCGTGGCCGTTTTCTGGGCGGCGGCGCGATCGGCCTCGCGCGCGTAGCGCTCTGCGAGCGCCTCGCGCTGCTCAGGACTCGCGAGCTCACGCGGGACGCCGATGCGGCGCACCGGATTTGCGTCTCGCCCGAAGCTCAAGGCGTCGGCGTCTTCGATGGGCAGCGGGGTGATGCCGATCTGGCGCGTCGCCTCGGGCAACTGGGCGGGCGCGACCGCCAAGTCACGCGCCGCAGCAATGGCCGCGTCGTACACGGCCATCTGCGGCGAGCGCTCGATGGCGAGCCGCTGCGCTTCGGTCAGCGACAGCGACGCCGGCGCGGCGACGGCCGCGCCCATCAGCGCGGCCGATGCGCACGACGCGAACGCCTGCGCGAGCAAGCGTTTCTCCGGCGAGATTGCGCTCGTCGCTCTGCCCGACAGCATGGATCTCTGGCGACAATTTCAAATATTATGCACGCAACGGGCGATCGCAGCGCCTCGAATGGCGAATCATCCCGATTACGGCGCCTTTGAAAAGACGGCGGCCCGCGGCCGCCGCCTTCGCGCCCCGCGCCGGGCGACCATCGCCCGACGCGGGATGCTGCGGATTCCCGCAAGTTTCGCGCGCCCTTAGTCTCCGGCGGAGTGCGCCTCGACGAAGCAGTTCCGCGAATCCTCCTTGCACCTCTTGTCGAAGGCGACGAGGGCCTTGCGACGAGCGGCGAGCTGAGCCGGCGACTTGAATGGCGCGATGATCTGGTCGAGCGTGTATACGACCCCGTTCTTCACGACGTAGTGCACCGCCGCCGCGTACTTGAGGTCCTGGAGCGGGTCGCCATCGACGATCGTCAGGTCGGCGAGCTTACCCACCTCGACGGTGCCGAGATCCTTGTCCTTGTAAGCGATCTTGGCGGCGTTGATGGTTATGGCCTGGAGTGCCTGGTAGTTCGACATGCTCAAGCCCAGCGCCATCAGGTTCGAATGGTTCGTGACACCTGGGGGATTGAGCGGCACGTCCGTCCCGATCGCGAACAGCGCACCCGCGGCGATTGCTCGCGCGTCGTCATCGGTTGCAACCTTGATTGCGGCGATCTGCGCCGGCGTCGGCGGCGTCATCGATAGCAGGTTGCTCACGTACGGAATCGGCATCAGCACGTTGAAGCGATCGCCACCCAGCAGGATCGGGCTCTGCGCGGCGAGCCGGTTCGCACCGAGCGTCTCGGTCAGGTGCATCTCGCCGGGACCGACCAAGGCATTGACATCCTGGTACGCGACGCCCGTCGGCGACTTCGCCCAGCCATAGCCCATCCGCTGCGTGGCCTGCAGGTGCGTGAGCCCTTGGATACCCGTCGAGTAGCCCGGATACAACAGGTGCGTGCCGCTCGGAATGCCCATCCTCTGCGCGGCCGCGGCGAACCGGTTCATCGCCGGGATCGGATCACGCACGTACGTCTTGATCCAATCGATGTCGACCGCGGCAAAGCGCGTCACTTCGAGATCCGCGACCTGCGCGTTTCGGACCGCGCGCGACATGTCGTACGACATGCGATTCCCTTCGAGCAGCGGTGTCGACGTGAAGAGCCGCGGACCGATCAGGTTGCCGGCATCGAGCGCTTCACGGATCTCGGTGCTCGCGTAGACCGGGCCCGCCACCGACTGCACCGACGTGAACCCGTACGCGAACATCGCTGCCCAGACCTGGTTGAACTGGCTGCCCTGGTAGACGTTCAGTGGATGGAAGTGCGGATCCCACAAGCCCGGCAGCACCGTCTGCTGGGAGGCGTCGACGAAGGTAGTCCCCGGAGTTTGCGGACGATTGGACTGGTGCGGCTCGATCGAGGCGATCCGGTTACCCTTGATGATGATGTCGACGTTACTCTTCATCACAGGCGAGCCGCCCCACCACAGCTGTCCCGCGTGGATGATCGTGGTACCGGTCGGCGCCGCCGGCGTGTAGGTCATGCGGAGAGGAACGTTCTGCTGGCCCGTTCCGTCGACCTTGATCTTCTTGAGCTTGCCCGCTGACATGTACAGAAGGGTCTGCGAGTCGGCCTGCCACGACGGCATGTCCGAAACCTCGTTGGTGATCTGTACCGCGGGACCCGACGGCGAGCCATCCGCGTTGGTCGGCATCACCTTGAGCACGGAGTCGCTGGTGAAAGCGACCTTCGTGCCGTCGGGCGACCACACCGCTGCGCCTTCCGTGCGGTCGGAGATCGCCGCCGGCGCCGGCCCGACGGCATACCACGTCGCCGTCTTGGTCGCGATGTCGATGACCCGCAGCTTGTTGTAACCCTCGCGAAACCGCGGATTGACGCGGTCGTTGTCGGTGACCATGATCTTCGTGCCGTCCGGCGACCAGGAAGGCCGGCCCACCTGGGGTTGGGGCGAAAGGTGCTCGACGAGCTGCGTGCGCGTGCCCGTCGCGATGTCCATCACTTCGGTCAATCCCGACGCGGTCGAATAGGCGAAACGATCCTCGGTCGGCGACAGCGTCGGCTGGATCATCGAGACGCCCTGGATCGCGGCGACGCGTGTGCGCTGCCGCGTGACGACGTCGATCTTGTCGACGGCGAGGTTGCCCGCGTTGTTCTTGTCGGTCGACCAGTAAATGAAGCGACTGTCCGCTGTCCACCGCGGATCGACGTCGCGATCCGTGTCGTTGGTGAGCCGCACCGGCGCTGTCCATCGCGGATCGACGGCGCGATCCGCGTCGTTGGTGAGGCGCTCCGGCGCTTCGCCGCTCTTCATCATCCAGAGGTCGTTCAGCGCGATGAACGCGACGCTCTGACCGTCCGGCGAGATGACAGCGCCGTTGATGCCCTTCACCGGCTGCGGCGTCGTGGCGCCCAGGCTCGCTCGCGTGGGCCGAGGCGTGATGACCGGGCGACGAAGGACCTGCGTCGCGCTAAACGCGATGTCCTCCAGGTTGCCGCCGTTCGCGTCACGCGTACGGATCTTGCCGCTCGCGGTGTACACGAACTCGTTCGCGCCCATGAAGTGCACCGGGAACGGGAACATGTCTTCGCCGCTCGTGACTGCGTTGCCGTTCACGACGAGGTTGCCCGCCGTGTTCTGGTACGCCAGGTTCTGGCTGTTCGGCGTCCACTGGGGATAACTACCGCTGCCGAACTGCGTCGGCGCAGCGCTCAGGTTCGCCGGCATCGTGTAGATGGTGTTGCCTGTGTTGACGAACGCGATCTTCGTGCCGTCCGGCGATACGACCGGGTTGCTCTCAGCCCCTGTACCGGTCGTGAGCCGCTGCAGTGCGCCGTCGAGCGTAACCGACCAGATCTTGTACTGCTTGTCGTTGCTGCGGTCCGACGAAAAGATCAGCTTGCTCGAGTCCGGGTACCACGACGGCTCGCGGTCGTCGAAAGGACCGCTCGTCAGCGCGTGAAGTTGCGAACCGTCCGGCTTCACCACCCAGATCGCGAAGTTGGCCGCCGTCGAATAGTTCTGGAACGCGATCCACTCCCCGTCGGGCGACCATACGGGCTGCGTCGATTCGACGTCCCACGGCGTGATCTTCGTCGCCGTGCCGCCGCTCGCGGGGATGATCCATAAACCGCCCTGGAGCGACAGGACCATCTGCCTGCCGTCGGGCGACGGCACGGCTGCCATGTTCGTGCCCTCATGCATCTCGACGGTAATATGCCTGGTGGGACCCGGCAGCTCGTTTTGGTTGTCCGTTCCCCCGAAATTCTGCTCGAGCGTGTCGTCGGCGCGCGAGTATGCTGCGCCGCCGACCAGCGCTGCGCACGTGAGCAGCGACATCGCTTTATGCAAACCTTTCATTTGTTTCATGAATACGCTCCTCTGTGGTCTAACATGGCTCGACGGCGTCCCGTCTGACAGCACAAAAAGCTGGCGCTGACGTGTCGTCCCGTTCCGCGCTGCGGGCGACGAGCAAGAGGTTTGTCGCCAGTCGACAATGCAGCTCAGCGCCTAACAGCTCGAAACGCTTGCTGCAGCTTCCCGCGTGGAGGCTATGGTTTTGATTGAATGCAGCTCAGCACCTAATAGCTTGAGACGCTTGCTGCAGCTTCCCGCGTAGAGACTACGAATGCCAACAGAGAACTTTAGGTAACACATAAAGCAGTGTCAATTCGACCTAGGTCGATCCGCGTCCCTACAAGGCTCAAATCGAGCAGGCGATCGTCAACAAAGCGGTGGACGAAGGTTTGTTCGAGAATCTCGTGCCCGACTTGAACTGTCGGCACGGTTGTTGACTACACCTCTTGAGACCCTCGCCATCTCGGGCGGGCGGTGACTTTCCGTGTTGCGGTGCGCATGCACAAGCTGATCGACATGGCGTAATGTCTCTTTCGCACATTGGGGCGGTGGCTTCGGTCTGGCGCATGCATAACCACGAAGGAGGACGACACATGACGCAGCCCATCGCCGGTTGCATCGCCGCGGGTTTGCTCTTGGCAGTTTCCCATGGTCCAGCCGAGGCGCGTATCACGCGTCTGCAGATCACGACGGTCCAATCCCCGACGTTCGAAGGTCGCACCTTCGGCACGGGCGGCGTCGTGGGCACCTATGAAAAGCTGATCGGGCGCGCCTATGGCGAAGTCGATCCCAACGATCCGCGCAACGCGCTGATCATCGACCTGGTGCTGGCGCCGCGCAACGCCAGCGGCAAGGTCGAATACGCGATGGACGTCTATATCCTGAAGCCGGTGGACATGCATCTGGGCAACCGCAAGCTGTTCGTCGAGGTTAACAACCGGGGCAACAAGTTGTTCGGCGCTTTCAACGGCGCGCCGATCACCAACGATCCCACGACGGCGGCCGACGCAGGCAGTGCATTCCTGATGAACCAGGGCTATGCGCTCGCCTGGGGCGGATGGGATCCAACCGCCGCGCCCGGAGGCAGCCGGCTGACGATCCAGGTGCCGGTCGCTCACAACGCGGACGGCAGCTTGATCACGGGTCCGTCCTACGAGTACCTCGTGTTCGACAATGCCACCACGGTCCAGGCGGGCATCACTTACCCCGCCGACAGCCTCGATACCACACTGGCCCGGCTGACGGTGCGCCAGCACCTGACCGACACGCCGACACTTCTCGCGCCGACTGACTGGCAGTTCGTCAATGCGAAGACGATCCAGCTGTTGCCCGCCGGCACGATGTTCCGGCAAAGCGCTATCTACGAGCTTTCGTACACGGCCAGAGATCCGGTCGTCGCGGGTCTTGGATTCGCGGCAACGCGCGACTTCGTCTCCTTTTTGCGGCACGCGACAGCGGACGACTTCGGCAATCCGAACCCGCTGGCCGGCTCGGCGCGGCAGACGGTCGCTTTCACGGTTTCGCAGCCGGCGCGTTACGTGAACGATTTCGTCTGGCTCGGATTCAACGAGGACGAGGGCGGCCGGCGCGTGTTCGACGGCATCGAGAACTGGATCGGAGCCGGCGACGGCGTCGCCCTGAACTTCCGCTTCGCGCAGCCCGGACGCACCGAGCGCAATCGTCAGAATCACCTGTACCCGGAGGCCACTTTTCCGTTCGCCTTTGCGACCACTGTTGATCATCTGACCGGCAAGACCGATGGTCGCGCGCTGCGTTGCCGCGAGAGCGAAACCTGCCCGAAGCTGTTCGACGTGATTTCAGCCAACGAATATTGGGTCAAGGCCGGCTCGCTGGTGCACACTGACCCAGCCGGACACGACCTGAGTGGGCACGGCTCGCAGGAGGAGGGCGTCGGTGAAGACGGCCGCCGCGATGCGGGCGGCGTCCGCCATTACCTGCTCTCCGGCCTGGAGCACACGCTCGCCGGGGCGGCGCTATTCTCGTCGGGCATCTGTCAGCAGTACGGGAACACCACCAACCCCAACCCCGCGCTGCGGGCTCTTTTCGTTGTACTGGAGGAGTGGGTCGGCCAACATCGCGCGCCGCCGCCCAGCCAGGTCCCGCGGGTCGAGGACGGCAATGCGGTCTTCTCGGTGCCGCAAGCCGATGGGCTCGGCGTCGTGCCGAAGAAGGCCCTCGGATGGCCCGACATTCCTGGCGTGACCTACACCGGCGTGATCACGGCGCGCCACCTGTTCGATTGGGGACCCCAGTTCGATCAAGGCATCCTGACGAACTATCCGCCGGCGTTCTCAGGGCCGGTGTACCCGTCGTTCGTGTCGAAGGTGGATTCGGACGGCAACGAGATCGCCGGCGTGCGTTTGCCCCCGGTCGCGGTACCAATCGCCACCACCAGCGGATGGGCGCTGCGTGCACCGGCCTTCGGTGGCCCCGACGGCTGCGAGTCGTCGGGGCAATGGATCCCATTTGCCCCTACCCGCGCGGCCCGGCTCGCCGCGGGAGATCCGCGGCCGTCGCTGGAGGAGCGCTACAGCAGCCACGACGATTACGTCGAACGGGTTACGCGGGCAGCTCGGGAACTGGAGGAGCGCCGCTTGCTGCTCCCGGACGACGTGCAGGCCTACATTGACGCAGCGGCGGCGAGCAGCGTTCGCCGCTAACCTCCCCCCGGTTGCTAACCACATGGCGACGTAACACACGGCGACGTAGTCACCTTGGCACGCGCGCCGGTGAGCGCCGAGAACATCACCGCTCCGATGACGAGTGCTCCGCCGAGCAACTGCGCAGGGGTCGGTGGCACTCCAGAAACCGTAGAAATCGCCATCGAAGCGACTGGGACTACATTCATGAAGATGGCGGCGCGCGCGGGGCCGAGCCTTGCTATGCCGGCACTCCACAACAGATACGCGAGCACTCCGCCACTCACCGACATCATCAACAGCGCACTGCCGGTATACGGGCTGGGTACGACAAAGCGCTCACCGCTGAGGAGTGCGACCAGCGTCAGAGCCGCCGCTCCGGCCACCATGGTGCCTGTCGTAGTTGCCAAAGCGCTTGCACCCTTGGGTGGGAGCTTCCGCAAGTAGACGTTGTACAGAGCCCAACTCAAGCACGCCACGAACATCAAAGCATCGCCGCGGGAAACCTCGAGGTGCGCGCCCGCGCCCAGCACCACGATTGCGACACCGAGCAATCCCACTGGAAACGCCAGCCACTGCAGGCGTGTGGGCTGGTCACCGAGAATCCAGCTCGCGATCAGGCTGGTCAGCACCGGATTCAGCCCCATGATCAGTGCGCCATTGATTGGTGACGTGCTCGACATGCCGAGAAAGAAGAACAGGTTGAAACCGAAGACGCCGAGCAGGCCGAGGATCAGATAGGTCCGGGCGTGTCGCCATGTGAGCCTATTGCCCGTGGCATAGGTGATGACGAGCATGATTCCCGCGGCGATCAGAAAGCGATCGGCCGCGGCTATCAGTGGTCGCATCTCGGCGACCACTGGCTTGGCAAGATTGAAGTTCGCGCCCCAGAGGACCGTGGCGACCGCGACTGAAAGGTACGTTGCGAGCGATGCCATGTCGGGTTTCCTCCGTTTGACCGCGTCCCGATGAGGGTGCCGAACGCCACTGTAGGCTTCCGTAGCGCGCGGGAAAAAGACTTTGTAAGCTGGATGGCATACCTTTCAGGCATAGGATGGCGATGGAATTGAGGCACCTGTTCCTGTCCAGGCTTGACGAACTGCGGGCGCCCATGCCCGGAAAAAAGATCGAATAGCACGCAAGATCGAATAGCACGCGCGACAGACCTCTCTTCCAAACAAGGATCCGTCCATGACGCTCGAAAAACTGCAGTACCCGTCGAGATCCGACGACCTTGTCCTTACGCGGAGTCGAACGATCGGGACAGCTCTGTCCTCGTCGCCGACTCGGCGCGGCTTTTTTGCCGGTTCGGCAGCCGCGCTTTCTATCAGTCTGCTCGTGTTCGCCTCTCCTGGCTACGCTCAGACCGTGACAACTTCGGACACCGACGCCGTCGTTGTCGCGGCGGCGCCAGCCACGGGCCAAGCGGCCGAAGATCGCTCGATCCGCCCCTTCACCGTCCACGTATCCCGGGCCGCACTCGATGATCTTCGGCGGCGCATTGCTGCTACGCGATGGCCCGATAAGGAAACCGTCGCCGATCAGTCGCAGGGTGCGCAGTTGGCGAAGCTGCAGGAGCTGGTTCGGTACTGGGGGAGCGGCTACGACTGGCACAAGGCGGAAGCGAAGCTGAATGCCTTGCCGCAATTCATGACGAACATCGATGGGCTGGACATTTACTTCATCCACGTCCGTTCTCGTCACAAGAATGCGCTTCCGGTGATCATCACGCACGGTTGGCCGGGCTCTGTGCTCGAGCTCATCAAAGTCATCGGGCCGCTCACGGACCCAACTGCGCACGGAGGCAGCGCCGAGGACGCTTTCGACGTCGTCATCCCGTCAGTACCGGGCTACGGCTTCTCCAGCAAGCCAACCGGCACCGGTTGGGACCCCGACCACATCGCGCGAGCCTGGGCGGAGCTGATGAAACGCCTCGGATACACCCGCTACGTCGCCCAGGGCGGCGACTGGGGCGCCCCCATCTCCAGCGCGATGGCGCGCCAGGCGCCGGCAGGATTGCTCGGTATCCACCTGAACTTGCCGGCGACAGTACCGCCCGAGGTGGCCGCGGCGCTCGCCGGCGGCGGGCCCGCGCCGGCGGGACTCTCCGAGAAGGAAAAGGCGGTGTTCGACGCGCTCGTCACGTACGCCAAAAAGGGGAACTCGGCCTACTTTGTGATGATGACCGCGCGGCCGCAGACGATCGGCTACGGCGTGACCGACTCACCGGCCTTCCTCGCGGCGTGGATGCTCGTGCATCCAGGCTTCGCGCAGTGGACGTACGGCGGCGATCCCGAAAAGTCGCCGACGAAAGACGAGGTGCTGGACGACATCACGCTGTACTGGCTGACGAACAGCGCAACCTCGGCAGGGCGGCTGTACTGGGAGAACGGCGGGCGAGGCAGCGTTATTAGTGCGGCCTCGCAGAAGACCGCCGACATCTCGCTGCCGGTGGCCATCACGGTATTCCCGGAGGACGTCTATCGACCCCCGGAGACATGGGCCCGGCGCGCCTATCGCAACCTGATTTACTTCCACGAGGTCGACAGGGGCGGCCACTTCGCCGCGTGGGAGCAGCCGCAGCTCTTCGCTGAGGAAATTCGGGCCGCGTTCCGCCCACTGCGATGAAGGCCCCAATCACGGGTCTGACTGTCGACTTGGACATAAAGTGGGGGAAGCATGGCAAACGTCGCCTATGACAAGGAGGTCACGGCACTCATCGTGATCGAGGTATGTTTTTCCATTATTGCTCTCCACTTGAACGATTGGCAAGCGAACCAGTTGGAGGA
>Ga0179592_10000907_pt1 | contig 11989 bp, 9 predicted proteins | sample CZODoug2_1_08_16_FD_148623 | JGI IMG/M metagenome (GOLD analysis project Ga0179592, IMG submission 148623) | Vadose zone soil fungal communities from Angelo Coast Range Reserve, California, USA - CZODoug2_1_08_16fungal (Illumina Assembly) | ecosystem: Environmental > Terrestrial > Soil > Vadose...
TCCGAACGTCTGTAGCGGCTGCGGCCATTGGATTTGCGCAGCGCGCCCTCGACGAAGCCATTGCTCATTGCTTGGCGCGGTCAATGTTTGGCAAGACACTGGCGGAGTTCCAGCTTACGCAGGCGGAGCTCGCGGACATGGCCACCGAAATTGATGCGGCGCGGCTGTTGACCTATCGCAGCGCGTGGCTGCGCGATCGCGGTGAGCCCGCCGTCAAAGAAGTGGCGATGGCCAAGTTGTCGGCGACCGAATCCGCGCAACGGGTGATCGATCGGGCAGTGCAGATGTTCGGCTGCCGCGGCGTCGTGCGCGGGGAAATCGTCGAGCATCTGTACCGCGATATTCGCGCGCTGCGCATTTACGAAGGCGCAACCGAGGTCCAGAAGTTGATTGTCGGTCGCGAGCTTCTCAACGAGGCAAAGAGGACATGAGTCTCACGCAATTTCAGATCCTGCTCCCCGAAGGCTGGCCGCGGCCCCAGGGCTACAGTAACGGTGTGATCGCCGAAGGGCGGCAGATTTTCATCGCGGGTCAGGTGGGCTGGGATGCACAGGGCCGCTTCGAGAGCCCCGACATGGCCGGTCAAGTGAGCCAGGCGCTTCAGAACATCCTCGCAATACTGGCGGAGGCGAATGCGCGGCCGGAGCATATCGTGCGGCTCACGTGGTACATCACGAGTCGGGATGAATACTACGCGGAGTTGGCGCAGATTGGGGCAGCATACAACCGGGTGATGGGTAAGCATTTCCCCGCCATGAGTGTTGTGCAGGTCGTGACGCTGATGGAGACACAGGCCAAAGTCGAGATCGAGGCCACGGCCGTGATTCCGCATTCGGGCTAGGCATGTGGCGCCCCAACCGGTTCCGCGCGGTCGCTCATACGTGCTCCAAATCTGCGTTGATAAGCGGGATCATCGCTCAGATTCTGAAGAACATTGATCCGTTCGTACCTTAAGAGCGGCATATTTGCGGAACGATGCACATTTTCGTCCCATAAATTGAGGACGATGGTCTGCGGCGGCGCGCCGCGCAAAATCAGCGGGGAACGGCCCGGCCGCCAATAGAAGCGTGCGACTCCGCTCAGCGCGCGCTCATGCAAGTTGTATCAAGCGAAAGGGGCGGCTAAAACGCACTGTTCTAATTTAGACTCCATCTTCGAATCTCTGGCGACTCAAGTCAATTGGAGGCAGCGATGAAATCGTCAAGAAGAGACTTCGTTATGTACGTAAGCAGTGCCGCAGTTGGTGCAGGCCTCGGCTTTGGCGGCGGGACGTCACGCGCGTACCCCCTGGGCCTGGCGCCGGGCCTTCAGCTCTGGACCGTGAAGGATTTGCTCGAGGCGAACGAAGCACAGACGCTGACGAAGGTCGCACGCATTGGCTATCGGCAGTTGGAACTCTACGAGCTGCCGAAGTCACCGGGCGATTTCAAGAGGCGTTGCGCCGACCTTGGCCTCGAACTCATCGGGTGCCATATACATCTGCAATCCCTCGACGATCCGAGATCGATAGATGCGGTGCATGCCTTGGGGCTGCAATACGTCATCGTCAAATTTCCGACGTTGCGCGCGATTGGCACCAAGGATATTTCCAATATGAGCGTTCGCGAGCTGACGCCGCTGTATGAAAAGATCACCGCCGACGATTATCGATGGAATGCGGAGCAATTGAATCGCCATGGCGCAACGTTGAAAAGAACCCGAGTTCAGCTGGGGTACCACAATCACGCGATCGATTTGAAGCGATTCCAGTATGAGTCTGCCTTGGACATACTCATCCGATCGACGGATCCCGCGTATGTGGTATTCGAAATGGATTGCGGCCACGTCATTCACGCGGGGGCGGATCCGGTGCAATATCTCAAGAATTACCCGCAACGGATTCAGTTGCTGCATCTGAAGGATTTGAAGCCGGGCTATGGCGTGTCGTCGTCAATCGACACGGAAGAAAAGGATATCAATGCCGAACTGGGCAAGGGCGTGATCGACTGGCCGCAACTATTCGAGGTGGCGAAGCGCGGCTCCGTCAAACACTATTTCGTCGAGCATGAAGGACGAATGGATCATCTGCCCCTAGAGGCCATCGAAAATTCGTTGCGATATTTGAGGCAATTCACCTGAGTCGGCCGTCGTGACGGCACCGCATCCTTTGCCGCGGCTGAATCGTCGTGGAGTATCGGTCCTGTTTTCTTAGGACCGCAACCCAAGGAGCGATTCACATGCAAAACCTGAAGAACCAGCGCGTTATGGTCACCGGCGGCAGCAGCGGCCTCGGCCTGGGCGTTGTCGAAGCCCTGGCGGCGCGCGGCGCCAAGATCATGGTGGTGGCGCGGGATGCGCAGCGGCTGGCCGAGGTGGAACACCGGCTCGGCGTGGTTGGCGCGGTGGGCGACGTGACCGACCGGGCACTGGCGGTGTCCCTGCTGCAGGAGTTCCGGCCCACGGTGCTGGTGCTCAACGCCGGCGCCAAGCCGCCGATGGGACCGCTGCACGAGCAGAGCTGGGAGGGCTTCAGCGCGCCCTGGAACAGCGACGTGAAGGCCGGCTTCCACTGGATGCAGGAGGCGATCCGGCTGCCGCTGGCGCGCGGCAGCCGGGTGCTGATCGCCTCGAGCGGCGCTGCCGTCGCCGGCTCGCCCATGTCCGGCGGCTATGCCGGCGCCAAGCGTATGCTATGGATCATGGCGTCCTATGCGAACGGCGTTGCGGCGGAGCTGGACCTGGGCATCCGCTTCCAGGCCCTGGTGCCGCAACAGATGACGGCGGCCGGCGGAGTGGGGCGCGCCGGCTCCGAGTTCTATTCGCGGCGCAAGGGCATCCCGCCGGAGCAGTTCCTCGCCGGCTTCGGCAAACCGCTGTCGGCGCAGGACTTCGGCGAGCACGTGGTCAGCATCCTCACCGAGCCGCAATACGAGGAGGCGCCGGCCTTCGGCATCAACGGCGACCACGGCATCGTGGTGCTGGGAGCCTGAAGGTGCCGGATGCCTCGCCCGCCGATTCGCTCCTCGCTGTTCAGCATGAGGGCCGCCGCCGCTTCCTCGAGCTGGTGGCGGACCTGCGGCCGGAGCTGCACCGCTACTGCGCGCGCATGACCGGCTCGGTGGCCGACGGCGAGGACATCGTGCAAGAGACCCTGGCCCGCGCCTACTACCTGCTGCCGGAGATGAACCAGATGCCGGCTTTCCGCCCCTGGCTGTTCCGCATCGCCCACAACCGCGCGCTGGATCATCTGCGGCGCTACGAGGCGCGCATGAGCGAGCCGCTGGACGCGGTGCGCGACAGCGCCGCCGACCCGGCGCCCGATCCCGGAGACGCCATCGCGCACCGCCAGGCGGTGCAGTTGGCGGTGTCGCGCTTCGCCGGCCTGGCGCCGGCGCAGCGCAGCTGCGTCATCCTCAAGGACGTGCTGGGCCATTCGCTGGAGGAGATCGGCGCGCTGCTGGAGCTGAGCGTGCCGGCGGTAAAGGCGGCTCTGCATCGCGGGCGGGTGCGGCTGCGCGAGCTGGCGGCGCAGCCGCGGGCCTCGCCGCCCCTGCCCGCAAGTTCGCCGGCGGTGGCCCGCTACGTGGCCCTGTTCAATGCGCGCGACTGGGACGGCGTACGCGCCCTGCTGGCGGAGGATGTGCAGCTTGACCTGGTGTCGCGCGCGCAGCGGCAGGGCAGCGCGGTGGGCAACTACCTCTCCAATTACGATCTCCGTCACGACTGGCGCCTGGCGCCGGCCTGGCTGGAGGGGCGCGAGGTGATCGCGGTGTTCCGCGCGCCGGGCGACGCGCAGCCCGGTTACTTCATCGAGCTGGGCGTGGCGGACGGCAAGGTCCGCTTCATCCACGATTTCCGCTACGTGCCCTACATCATGCGGGACGCGCGGATCGAGGTCGCCGCTACCACTCCTTGAAGAAGCTGCTGCTCGCCCGCGGCGCGGCCGCGCCGAATTCTGGCACCATTCGTTTCGTCCAACGAATCCAACTACAATATTTCCTTGGGCGCCGATGCGCCTTGGGCCGGAGCCGATGCCATGACTGATGAGACCGCCTACACCCCGCCCAAGGTCTGGACCTGGAACAAGGAGAACGGTGGCCAGTTTGCCAACATCAACCGCCCGGTGGCCGGACCGACGCACGAGAAGGATCTGCCTGTGGGTCGCCACCCGCTGCAGCTCTATTCCCTGGCCACGCCCAATGGCGTGAAGGTGACGGTGATGCTGGAGGAGCTGCTGGCGCGGGGTCACGCGGGCGCGGAGTATGACGCCTGGCTGATCAACATCCGCGAGGGAGATCAGTTCGGTTCGGGCTTCGTGGGCGTGAATCCGAACTCCAAGATTCCGGCCCTGATGGACCGCAGCGGGCCGACCCCCATCCGCGTCTTTGAATCCGGCGCGATACTGATCCACTTGGCTGAGAAGTTCGGCGCCTTCCTGCCTACCGAGCCTAAGGCGCGGGCGCAGTGCCTGTCGTGGCTGATGTGGCAAATGGGGTCGGCGCCCTACCTGGGCGGCGGCTTCGGCCACTTCTATGCCTACGCGCCGATCAAGATCGAATACGCCATCGATCGCTTCGCCATGGAGGTGAAGCGGCAGATGGACGTGCTAGACCGGCGCTTGGCCGAGAGCGAGTATTTGGGCGGGACCGAGTACACCATCGCCGACATGGCGGTCTGGCCCTGGTATGGCGCGCTCGCCAAGGGCCTGGTCTACGAGGCCGGCGAGTTCCTGCAGGTCGCCGAGTACAAGAACGTCCAGCGCTGGACCGATGCGATCGCCCAGCGACCGGCGGTGAAGCGCGGGCGGATGGTGAACCGCATCCATGGCGACCCTGCCGGCCAGCTGCGCGAGCGACACGAGGCGAGCGACTTCGACACGAAGACGCAGGACAAGGTCGCCGCGGCGGGGTGAGGGGACGCAATGAATAAGACTACACCCAGAGACTTTCGAAACGCCTTCGTTGCCGTCATGCAATCAGAGCACGACAACTTTCGTGTTGCAGTGGGTTTCGAGACCAAATCGTATAACTTCTTCATGCGAACCACCATTTATCCGAGAGTCGCCAGGCAATTAGGCCTGCTGTCATGGAACAAGGAGTACTACACGCTTGACGGCATGCTGTACGAGGAGCGCGGCATGGACGATACCGGGAAGTACGCCACGTATGCGAATTGGATTTCCGTGGCAATAGAACACGAAAACGACAGTTCTCGCGCCCACGAAAAGATGAATAAGCTTCAGTCCTTCAACGCGCCGCTGAAGGTATTAATCACCTACGCCGCCGAGGGTCCCGCTTCCGAATCCATTCTGCGAAAGTACGAGAACCTTATAAAGACGTCGGACGTGTTCAATGACGTCGCCACACTGCGCCAGCAACTCGTCATCTTGGGAACGCCGAAGACCGTTCGTGAATGGCGGTTCTACGCCTACGAAAACGACGGATTTGTTCTGATGCTGCCGAATTAGCCGCGCCGAATGGACATTTAAACGCCGGTTCAAGGCGGGCACTCGATCAATCAATCAATGAACGCGTATGCGCCTCAAGAAATGTGCGCGGCGGTCGATAAGGAGGGATATCCCGGAGCCCATCATCCCTCCAGGCGAACTTGAATTCCTGGAGATCATTATGAGTTTCCGCAATACCATCGGCGCACGCCTGGCGCTGGCCTTCGCCTGTGTCATCATCGTGTTTGTCGCCGCGGTTATCTTGAGTATCGGCCGACTTTCTGCCTTCAACGCGGCCGTGAATCAAATTACCGGGCCGGGGCTGACGAAACTCGAGATGGCGAACGCGTGGTCGATCCGTTTGCTGCAAACCGCCCACCACACGCGGAACATGTTGATTCTCGATGACAAGAACAAGATTCAAGCGGAAGTGGACGCGGTCATGGAGGACAAGCTCCAGCGCAAGGAGTACCGGGTGGCGCTCACGGCGATTTCAAGTTCTGCGGCGGAAACTGCCGCGCTGCAGGCGGTCGCAGACTCGCGCGTCGTCTACGTGCCGTTTGAAGATGAGTTCCTGCGTGACGTGAGTGCCGGCCAGCTCAAGGAAGCGAAGGAGGTGCTGCTCGAACGCGCACGCCCCGCGCAGCTGGCATATTTGGACGCCCTCGGAAAATATCGCGAATTCCAAAAGAGCCAAATTCTGGGGCAAGCGGCCGCTCTATCGGCTTCTTATCAAAGCAGCCGGTCGATGCTGATAACGCTCTCACTCGGCGCCGTGGCGATCTCCTGCCTGCTCGCCTATCTGATTACACGGGGCATCCGCAATCCTCTCCTCAAAGTGATCGCGCACTTCCAGGATATGCGCCGCGGCAATTTCAAAGCCCAGATCGAAGTCACTTCTCAGGACGAGATCGGCCAGGTGCTGGGGGCGCTCAAGGCGACGCAGCAGACGTTGTTGGACTCCTCGATCCAGGCAGCGGACTACCAGGGGCAGATCGCGGCGCTCGGCAAGGCGCAGGCCGTCATCGAGTTCGAACTCGACGGCACCGTGCGGACTGCCAACGACAACTTCCTGAACGTGCTTGGGCTTCGGTTGGACGAGGTGAAGGGCAAAAATCACAATCTGTTCGTCGAGCCCGGCTACCGCGACAGCGCCGACTATCGGCAGTTTTGGGACAAGTTGCGGCGCGGCGAATATGAGGCCGGCATTTTCAAGCGGATGGGGCAGGGCGGTCGGGAAGTGTGGCTGCAGGCGAGTTACAACCCCATCGTCGGCCTGGACGGTAAGCCGTACAAAGTCGTCGAGTATGCAACCGACGTGACCGAGCAAGTGCGGATGAAGAAGGGTCTCGACGACGCCATCACCGAGCAGGCTCAGATGAAGAAGGGTCTCGACGATGCCGTGACTGAGACGCAGGCCGTCGTGCAAGCGGCGATCGACGGGGATCTCACCGGGCAGATTTCCATGGCGGGCAAGAGCGGTCAAATCGAAGCCCTATCGGCCAGCGTCAATGCGCTGCTCAGCAGTATCGCGGACGTGATTCGAACCATGAACCTGGCCGCCGCCGAAGTGCGGGCGGGCGCGGAGGAGATCTCACGCGGCAATGCGAATTTGAGCCAGCGCACCGAGCAGCAAGCATCCAGTCTCGAGGAAACGTCCGCTTCGATGGAGGAGATGACCTCGACGGTGAAGAACAACGCGGATAACGCCGCCCAGGCCAACCAGCTCGCTGCCGCGGCACGCGCGCAAGCCGAACGCGGCGGCTCAGTGGTCGGCGCGGCCGTGACCGCGATGGGCGAGATCAACGCCTCCTCGAAGCGCATCGCCGACATTATCAGCGTCATCGATGCCATCGCCTTTCAGACCAATTTGCTGGCGCTCAATGCGGCAGTCGAGGCCGCGCGGGCAGGCGAGCAAGGCCGCGGCTTTGCGGTCGTCGCGTCCGAGGTTCGTAACTTGGCCTCACGCAGCGCCCAGGCCGCCAAGGAGATCAAGGGCCTGATTCAGGACTCCGTCGGGAAGGTCGCGGAGGGCACGAAACTCGTGGACGAGTCCGGCAAGGTACTCAAAGAGATCGTCATCGGGGTCAAGAAGGTCACGGATGTGATGGCGGAGATTGCGAGTTCGAGCCGCGAGCAGGCCGCCGGGATCGAACAGGTGAACAAAACGATCACGATGATGGACGATGTGACCCAACAGAATGCTGCGCTGGTCGAAGAGGCTTCCGCGGCCGCCCAGGCCCTCACGGAACAGGCCACGAACCTGACGCGGCTGATTGCCCGCTATCAGGTGGGAGAAGACAGCGCCGGCAAGATCCCTCGCGCCGCGGCGCGGCCGGCTGCGGTACCCGCGGTTGAGCGCCGCGCGTCGACCCGGCCGATGGCGGGCAAGAAGAAACCGGCGGTACTTGCCTCGCTCTGATCGGCGACACGGACCGCTCTGCCGTCAATCCATTCTGGTTTCCCGGACCGTGTACACTTCAGTGCGCCCCGCCGCGCGCGGGGCAGGGCGCACGAAGTCAAGCGGCACCGAGTTCCGGTGGGTGTCACGGGAGTAATCATGTCCGAGAATAACGATCGATCATCCAAGAGTCGCACGGTTCGCGATTTGGGCGAGGACCGGTCCATCCCGCGGCGCGACTTCGTCCAAGGTGCTCTGGCCGCGAGTGCGACTGTTTTGGCGGGGCCGCTGCTCAAGGCATACGGGTCGGACGTTGCCGAGGGACAGGTCGCCGCGCAGGATGCACCCGGCTATTATCCGCCCCTTCTCAACGGTATGCGCGGCAGCCAGCCAGGGTCATTCGAGGGCGCCCACGCACTACGCGACGGCGATCCTGCGCCACACAGCGTCGACACCGGCGAGTCCTATGATCTGGTCGTGGTCGGCGCGGGAATCAGCGGCCTCGCGGCCGCGCAATTTTTTCGTGCGCGCACCTCGCCTAGCGCCCGAATCCTGCTGCTGGACAATCACGACGATTTTGGCGGGCACGCCAGGCGCAACGAGTTCCGGCTCGATGGCAGAACACAGCTGCTCAATGGCGGAACGTTGTTGATCGAAAGTCCGAAGCCTTACAGTGCCGTGGCCGAAGGACTCATCAAGGATCTGGGGATCGATGTCGAGTCACTGTCGCAAAAGGTCGAGCAGCCGCAGTTCTACAGCCGGATGGGGCTGGGCGACGCGGTGTTCTTCGATCGCGAGACCTTTGGCACGGACAAGCTGGTCGTAGGGAAACAGTCTGACCCGACGATCATTGCCGGCTACCCGGTACCTCGGCGCGCCAAGGAGGATATCCGACGCATCGAGGCCGACACCGTCGATTTCATGCCCGGCCTATCGTCTGAGGAAAAGAAGCTGCGCCTCTCAAAGATGAGCTATCGCGAGTTTCTGCGCGACATCGTCAAGGTAGATCCGATGACGATCGCGTTCTATCAGGCCAGGACTCATGGTTTATGGGGTGTTGGTATCGACGCTGTGTCCGCGCTCGACTGCTGGGGTGTGGAGTTTCCCGGATTCAAGGGCATGCAGCTGGCTCCCGGCTCGATACCGCGGATGGGCTTCACACCGGCGGGCTTTGCCGATACCGGTGGATCGAAGACGCTTCATTTCCCCGATGGCAATGCGACGATCGCCCGCCTCTTGGTGCGCAATCTTTTGCCGACGGCGGTTCCCGGCAGCACGTCCGAGGATGTGGTGACGGCGCGCGTGGCCTACGACCGGCTCGACAGGGCGGGATCGCCCGTGCGCCTGCGCCTCAGCAGCACGGTGGTTCGCGCCGTGAATCGAGAAAGCACCGGGTCGGGTGCGGTGGATGTCACGTATATTCGAGCCGGCAAAGCCTATATGGTACGGGCGCGCAACTGCGTGCTTGCGTGTTACAACATGATGATTCCCTATTTGTGTCCGGAGCTGCCCGCAGCGCAGAAAGACGCACTACACAGCCTGGTCAAGACACCGCTTGTTTACACCAGCGTCGCTCTGCGCAATTGGGAGTCCTTCCGGAAACTGGGGATGCACCGCGTCTATGCGCCCGGCGGCTACCATTCGAGCCTCAACCTCAACTGGCACGTCGACATCGGCGAGTATCGTAGCTCGGCTGCCGCTTCGGAGCCGATTCTCCTTCATATGGTGAGAACTCCCTGCCAGCCGGGATTAACTGAATTCGAGCAACACAAAGTCGGCCGCGCCGAATTGCTGCGGACGCCCTTCGCGACATTCGAACACAACATACGCGAACAGCTTGCGCGCACCCTGGGTGCGGGTGGGTTTGATCCCGCGCGCGACATCCAAGCCATCACCGTCAATCGCTGGCCGCATGGCTATGCGCCGGAGTACAACCCGCTGTACGAACCGGACATGCCGGCGTCGCAACGGCCCAACGTACGCGGCAGGACACCCTTCGGCCGAATTGCCATCGCCAACTCGGATTCGGGCGGCGGCGCTTATACCGACTCGGCCATCGATCAGGCGAGCCGCGCGGTCAACGAGTTGTTGCACGCGTAGCGGATGAAAGTGTGATGCACTGCCCGTGACGGATCTCAAGAATGTGAGCCGACGGCCGATGCAGGACATTCAAGCGCAAAGATTAAGAGAAACCCCTAAGTGGACCGCCACAAATAGTCGAAAGCGAATGCCGTTATGACGCCGACCGCCGCTGCTTCCAAGGCATCGATGCCCATCGCGGGCTCCGAGACCCAGAACGCGCAGTACCTGACGTTCACCTGTGCCGGTGAGGAGTACGGCGTCGATATTCTCCGGGTCCAGGAAATCCGGGGATGGTCCGCCGTTACGAAATTGCCGGAAGCACCTCGTGACGTGATGGGCGTGCTCAATCTCCGCGGAACGATTGTCCCCGTCTATGATCTTCGAACGCGTTTCGGATTGGAGACGAAGCTGATTGATGCCTCGACGGTCGTCATCGTGCTGCGACTGCAGGGCGCAGTCGGCGACAGAATCGTCGGCATTTGCGTTGATGGTGTATCCGATGTCCAGAATGTGGCGACCGACGCCATCATGGCGACCCCCGAGGTGGGCGGACGCCCCGACGACCAGGATTGCGTGAGCGGATTGGTTACGGTGGCGGGCAAGACGGTGATGTTACTGAACATCGATCGCCTGTTCGGATCGCGGATGGACGAGACTCGCGGGTATCGCCCCGGTGACCGAGATTCGCGACCGCCATATGCGGCGCTGACCGCCGCATATGGGGCGATAGCCAAATCCTATCGCCACATTCAAACATTCAATTGGGAAGTATTTCGTCCGTCGTGCACTGTTCACGCTCCCGCAGCGAACGCCGGAGGGAGCATGAACACATCAGATCGGCCGAGTCGGTCCCGCATGACGGTATTGGCCTGTCTCGCGATTACCGCCAGAGCGAGCTTAAGCGTCGCCGCGGAGCCGGCATCGGCGCCGCACGGCGCGATGGCCATCCAAGAGCAGCAACAGCGCCTGGCCAAGCTGATCCCGAGCGTCACCTCGCCGCCGCCGGGCGTCGACCCGATCGCCTGGGCATCCATCTATATCCCCGCAGGCAACGAATTGACGACGGACCGTATCGCGCTCGGCCGCAAGCTGTATTTTGATACGCGCCTGTCGAAGGACGGCACAGTGGCGTGCGCCACCTGCCACGACGTCAGCCGGGGCTTTACCGACCACCGCAGCGTGTCGGAAGGCATCGGCGATCATCTCGGCAAGCGCAGTGCGCCGACGACGATGAATGCCGCATTGATGCAAAGCCAGTTCTGGGACGGGCGCGCGCCATCGCTGGAGGACCAGGCGAAGCTGCCCATCCTCAATCCCATCGAAATGGGACACCCGGACGCCGCCGGCGCCATGGCGGCCGTCAACTCCGATCCGGCTTACGTGGGCCTGTTCCAGAAGGCCTACGGCCGCACGCCAAATTATGATGATCTCGGCCGTGCCATCGCCAGCTTCGAGCGCACGCTGATCTTTCTCGACGCGCCATTCGACCGTTTTGCCGGCGGCGACAGCAGGGCGATCTCGGCCGCCGCGCAGCGCGGTCTGGACCTATTCAACGGTAAGGCGCGCTGTGTCAGTTGCCACATGATCAATTCATCCAATCCGCTCGGCACCGACAATCTTTTCCATAACATCGGCGTGTCGGCCCGTACGCAGAATTTCGAAGCGCTTGCCGCAAAGGCGCTGGGTGTGTTGAAAGAGAACAACGACAGCGCGGCGCTGGACAAACTCGCCATTGAGACCGACATGTCGGAGCTGGGGCGGTTCCTCGTCACCAAGAAGCGCGGAGACGTCGGTGCTTTCAAGACCGAACAGCTGCGCAACGTCGGGCTCACCGCGCCGTACATGCATGACGGCTCGCTCAAAACCTTGTGGGATGTGATGGACCACTACAACAAGGGCGGCGAGACCAACGCCTATCTGGACGGGGGCATCGAACCCCTTAACTTGAGTGAAAGCGAGGTCAACGATGTGGTGGCCTTTCTCTTCACTCTGACGGATGAGCGATTTGCGGCGCAGAACGAGGAAGCGATCCGCGAGCAGCAGGCACTGGCCGCGAAAAACCGGCCATTCCGCGACAACAC
>Ga0179592_10000908_pt1 | contig 11983 bp, 8 predicted proteins | sample CZODoug2_1_08_16_FD_148623 | JGI IMG/M metagenome (GOLD analysis project Ga0179592, IMG submission 148623) | Vadose zone soil fungal communities from Angelo Coast Range Reserve, California, USA - CZODoug2_1_08_16fungal (Illumina Assembly) | ecosystem: Environmental > Terrestrial > Soil > Vadose...
ACATTCGTATGACTTTCGCATTCACTACACCTCGCCGGTTTAGCCGGCGCACAAGGAGCTGAACAATGAAGATTGAAATGTCCTACCTGCTGCTGGCGTTCGCGACGGTCCTGACGCCCATGGCGCAAGGCCAGTCCACACCGCCGCAGCCCAAGATCACCGGCGTGCTGACGATCCTTTCGCCAAAACCGGGGTTACGCCCGAGCAAGTCATGAAAATCATGCCCGCCGAAATTCGTGCGACCGTTCCGCTGTATCTCGACGGCAAGATTCAGCAGTGGTTCACGCGCGGCGACGGCCGGGGCGTCATCTTCATACTGAACTGCAAGGACGTGGCGGAGGCTCGGGCCCTCATCGAAAGCCTACCTCTCTCGAAGGAAAACCTCGTGGACGAGCAGTTCATTCCGCTCGGGCCACTCTTGCCGCTCGGGATACTATTGCGAGATAGCCCGGCCAATAAGTGAACTCGGCCATGGAGCGTGTCCCTGTTCAGCGGACTTTGGTGCGAGACAGCGCAGACATTTCCTCGCATTCAGGAAGGAACCCAATCAATTTCAGGAGTTCGACACATTTCAAGAAGTGGTAGCCCGAATTGCACCGGAAAGGATCGGTCATGCCATCTCCAGTTTTGTTCGGAATCAGTGTTGCGTTCGGCTTGGCTGTTTGGGGAGCAGTAGCGTGGCACTATATTTGGCCGGCGCTAAGGGAACGCCCCAGCCCCGAGAATCTGAAGCCCATCCTACTGCTGCATGGGTTCAGGTTTCTCGGATTAGCATTTGTGGTGCCGGGTGTTGTATCTCCAGAATTACCTACCACATTTGCTCAACCAATAGCTTACGGTGATCTCATAAGCGCCATTCTGGCTTTGCTCGCCCTGACTACCCTGGGAACCCAGACGGGGACAGTGCTGACCTGGGTTTTCAATACCTTCGGAACTGCCGACCTGCTCTTCGCCTTTTACCTGGGAAGCCGTATATCACTCCCAGATACCCCAGGCTTGTTAGGCGCTGGTTATTTCATCTTGACTGCCTACGTGCCTCTGCTTCTCATAACCCATGGCTTGGCATTCCGAATACTGCTACGAGCCAAGGCTGTCGCGCCGTCACCGAGCAAAGTACGTACCGCTTGACCCACAACGGTTTGTGGTTAAGTAAAAGGAGCCGGCTGGGCAGCCGCATGCTCGGGCTCGCGGAAGTTGCTGAGGCCGACACCCACCAGGCGAAACCGCTGCTGCGGGCCGAGGCCGACACGTTCCCGCAATGATTGGGCGATATTTGTCAGCTCCTCGCAAGAAACAGGTGGAGAACCTGGGGTGTGGCTGCGAGTGAGAATGTTGAATTCGCTGGTCTTCAGTTTCAGCACAACGATGCGCGCGATGTGATACGGGCGTGGTGGTTTTGCGGAAAGCAGCGACTCTGGGCGGTTGGTCATTCGATTACTTCCTGTTTGGCCGTCATCCGGACACAATCACCAAGTGTCTATATGCATCGGTAATTTCAAGGGCAGTCTTATTCGGGGAGGTGGATGCGGCTCAGCAGACTCTGGAAGCGGGGGTCGGAACGAAGTGGGTCGAATCGCGGATCCATTTTCAAGTAGCCTAGGAGCGTCGAGCGTTCGCGATAGGCCTCTTCGAGAGCTGCGAAGGCCCGTTCATTCTGGCCGAGGCCCAGATAAATCAGCGCGAATTGGTAAGACGACACAAATTGTGTTTTTGAACGATCCTTCAACTCGACCAGAATCTTCTGAGCTTCGGCGCGGTGACCCGCAAGGCCTTGTGCGTGAGCGAGCGAGGCAAGCCCGTTCGCGCCCCGTCCCCCCGAAAGCTCGATGCCCTTTTGGATCGGCGCGAGTGCTTCTGGGTATTTCTTCATTTGTTCGTAACACATGCCGATTCCCCAATACGGCACCGGGAATTTCGGGTCGAGCGCAAGAACTTTTTGGAGTTGTTTGATGGCATCCTCGTACTGTCTCGCGAAGTAGAAAACCATTCCCACGTTGGATTGAATACCCAACGATAGCGGATCGAGCTCCAGCGCGCGACTTAGTTCTGCCCGGGCCTCGTCGACGCGTCCCATGGACGCCAGAAAGCGACCGTAAGCCTCGTGTGCGGCGGCATCGTTTTGATCGAGTTCGAGAGCGCGCTTGAATTCCAGCTCGGCACCGGATCGATCCCATTCGTAATAATTCAAAACGTACGCCATCGAAGCGTGCGCCCCCGCCAGCGTGGGCTCGAGTTGGACAGCTTTTGCCACCGCCTCCTTCGCTGCGGGGAAAGCCTCGCTGGGGCGCTTGTCCGTGTAAAAAGGAAGGCGAGCGTAGGTGTCCGCCAGCCCGGCATAGAGCGGAGCATACTGAGGATCTTTCTCGATTCCTTGGCGGAAGTATACCAACGCAAGCTTCACATTGTCCGGGGTACCCTGATCGAGCGAGTAGCGGCCCTTGAGGTAGAGATCGTAAGCTTGCGGATTGATGCGCGGGCGCGTTCCAGGTGGAGAAGTAATTTTCAGCCGTATCTGCACTGCGATCGCATGTCCCACTTCATCTTCGAGAGCCAGAACGTCGTTCAGATTCCGATCGAAAGTTCCCGACCACAACTTACGTTCGGACGCACTGTCATAGAGCGCTACTGCGATTCGCACCTGATTCCCCGATCGCGCAACGGAGCCTTCGAGTAGTGCGTTCGCCTTTAACTCGCGCGCAATCTGCGGGAGCGGCGTGTGCGTTCCTTTGTAGCTCATCACAGACGTTAGAGAAACCACACGAAGCTGCGCGATCTTGCTAACCTCACGAATGAGTTCGGCAGTCATGCCGTCCGCGAAAAAGTCCTGCGAAGTATCGCCCGATAAATTTGCCAGCGGCAGCACCGCCAGTGAGCGGATTGCGGGAGGCGTGCTCCGATGCACGAGCCGCTCGCGCAATCCTCCGATGTTCAAGGTGAATAGAACCACGAACAAGACCGTCAGGCCCACAATAACCCAAGTAAGCAGTGCCATCCGGGGACCTGCGCTCGCTCGAGCCTCAGGGAGCGCGGGTCTCGAAACCGCCGTGGACTCAAGCGTTTCCAGCGCTGACCGGACTTCGCCGGCACTCTGATAACGGGCTCCGGGATCTTTCAACATGCATCTCCGAATTACACCCACAAGTCCGGCGGGAACATGATCGGGTAACGGTGGCGGCGGATCGCGAAGGATCGCGGAGGTCAGCTCGAATCCTGAACGGCCCGAAAACGGCCGATTGCCGGAAGCCATTTCATGCAAGAGAACGCCGAGCGCCCATATGTCGGAACACGCATCGGCATGGTCGCCCCGGAGCTGTTCCGGCGCCATGTAGGGCAGCGTCCCCGCGAGCGACCCGGATTCACCGAGTTTCACCTGTGAGACTGTCACTGCCTCCAGCTCTTCTGTGCGGAGCCTCGCCGCCAAGCCGAAGTCCAGCACCTTCGCAACCCCGTCTAGAGTCACCATGACGTTCGCCGGTTTCAGATCGCGGTGGACGATGCGCCGTTGGTGAGCATGGGCAAGAGCGTCGGCGATCTGTGTGCCGTAGCGGACGACCTGCTCGGTCGGGAGACCTTCCGGCGGAATGATCGCGCTCAGCGACCGTCCGGCAACGTATTCCATGCAAATGAAAGCGATACTGCCTTCTTCGCCGACTTCGTAGATCGTGCAAATATGCGAATGGTTAAGCTGCGATGCGGAGCGCGCTTCTTCAAGCAGCCGATCACGAGCTCGCAGGTCATCTCGAACATTGAGAGGCAGAATCTTTATGGCAACGTCACGGTCAAGGCGTTCATCGCGTGCGCGATAAACTTCGCCCATACCGCCAGCGCCGATCCGCTCGAGCAGGCGATAGTGGCCTAGGCGCTCGATCGCCATCCGGGGAAACCTCAGTGCGTCGCATCCTAGTTCACCGGCGCACGCCAGTCAACGCGACTTGACTCGCGCCGTGACCGCTCCACGCAAGGGTCCGCTCCTCGCGATAGAGTTCCGTCGCAAGACCTTCCCATAGGCAAGAACGATTCGAAAGTGTTGTGTTCACTTGATGTCGGCATCTCGTCAGGAAATCAAGCACTGACGAGATGCGCGTTTGTCGGTACTAACCCAAGGGGCGAGCCGATAACTTCTGGGTTCCCTGTCACTCGACCACAATCGCTGCGACGGCACGGAGAAGGACATCTCCGACTAGGCGACTATGAAGCAAGTGGTTTCGGGCCATCTCAACGCGCACCCTCCAAACACTTTCATGAATGCGCGTTTCTTGGACTGCATTTGGCCGAGCGGCATCACTCGTCAGGATTCGCGCAACTACTATTTCATTTTCGTGAGCGTGGGAACTGAGGAAGTTTCGCACCGTCTCGTTCCCGGCAAATCTGGCGGGATTGCGGCAGTGAAGACGCTCTGGCGCACGGACAGTTTTATTTCTCCATCTCGGAAGCCCAGTTGAGAAGGATGGAGAGCGGCGCGGCATTGGCTTCATCCATTTTTGTGATGACGAGGAATCTCTGCCCGTCGCCGCTCACATCGTAGGAGAAGCTGTCCTGAGAGGAAATCGGCTGCCGCCGGTGAGTCTGAAACATCGCGACCGGAGAGCCAGCTTCGAAGCTGGCGCCCAACTTCACTGGGACGGCCATCATTCTCCCTTCCTGCGACACGTAGAACAACTCCTTGCCATCCTGACGCCACCTCGGCTCCTGCCCCCCTCCAGTCGAGACTTGCCACTTGCCACTGCCGCTCAAAAATGGCGAAACGTAGATCTCCATTCTCCCCGATTCATTCGAGGCGTAGACGATCCATCGGCCATCGGGGGAAAATTGTGCGTTCCGCACCGTCCAGTTTGCCTGCAACAGCGGCTTGGCAATGCGCTCCGGCCAGGAGAGGTACCACAGCTCGTTGATCTTTCTGAAAAGTATGTATTTGCCGTCGCGCGACCAGTCCCAGGCATTGCCCGACGAGGCAGGGCCGAGGTCGGCCGCGTCTTCCTCAGAACCGGAACCATCAGCATTCTTCAGACGAAGGTAGATGCCGAGGTTGCGGTTCGAATTGAACACGATCTGCTTACCATCGGGATTCCAGATAGGCGCCTGATGAGACGAAGGATCGAAAGTCAGCCGCGTTGTCGCACCGCGGGCTGGATCAAGAATCCAAACATCAGTGTTCCGCCCGTCAGCGTCGCTTTGGTCTATGGCGACCCTGTGCCCGTCTGGCGAGAGGCGTACGTTGTTGTACGCCCCGGGCACCCCGGCCGTGCCCGTGGGTTTTCCGCTTCGGTCAAACCAGGTCAACTGAGAAGTGGACGCGCCTTTTCCCGTTTGCATGACCAAAACCTCCCCACTGGAGACGCCGAAAACCGCCCTGTCCACCGTTGGAAAGTACAGCACTTCGTCGCTCAAGGTATGCGGCTCGCCGCTCAGAAGGTAGCGCCGCCGGTCGAACGGTTCCGCCACCAGTATCTTGTTGTCCCGCAGGTACAGCAGGTAGCCTGGCTCAGCATAGGCGGCGTTCGCGCTGGTGCTCACGAGCAAACGTCTTTCCTGCGAATCCAGTGAGCCGAGGAAGACCGCGTTCTTTTCAAGCTGCCCAGCGAAATTCGCTGCCAGATAGAGAAAATGCTTCCCGTCCGGCAGGAACAGGGGCCAGCGGTGGCTCGTTTCAAAGCGTGACTTGTCCGGCTTGGTCATTTCAACCGGAGAGCCTCCCAACGAAGATGCTCGGAACAATCCTCCAAGTGAGTCGGGCGTGAACACGATCACTCCGTCCCGGTTCCACGTGCCGCCACGCCCGTTGGGCGCATCGCACAGCACTTGGACTTGTCCTCTTGACACATCCACCTTCTTGAGTTTGCCGTCGGCGAAGAACCCGATGGATCTGCTGTCCGGCGACCAGAATGGGAAGGACGCCCCTTGCGTCCCCTCCAACGAAATGGTCCGCCGGCCCCCGACTTCGTACGTCCAGAGCATGTAGTTATTCGCCTGCCCGGAATAGGCAACCATCGCCAGCATCCGTCCGTCTTGCGACAAAGCCAGGTCGTTCGCGGCGAACGGCACGGAAGCGTGGAAATACATCGCGCGCGGGCGACGGTTGATTGCCTGCCACCAGGCCGTGCCTCCCGCGAGTGTCGTCAAGAAAAACGCGGCGGCCAACAACCAACTCGCACGCTCCCATCTCCTCCGCCCGGCCGGGAGGCGCCCCGCTACCCCCGCCTGCGATCCACTTTCGGAGATCCATTCCAGCTCTCGGGCGAGATCTCCGGCGCTCTGCCAACGGCGTTCGGTCTCTTTTGCCAGGCAGCGGCGAATCGTGTGGTGCAGCGCTGGTGGCGTCATCGGCTTGACGGAACTGATCGGTGCCGGTTCCTTTTCCAGAATCGCTGAGGCTACGCTCAGTTGGCTCTTCCCTGGAAACGCCCGCTGCCCCGTCAGCATCTCATAGAGCACCGCACCGAATGAGAAAATATCGCTCCGCCCATCCAGCTCTTTCCCCTCCACCTGCTCCGGCGACATGTATTGAAACGTGCCAACGATCGTCCCTTCCTGCGTCATCGGAGTGGTCTGCGACGCTGCTGCCGTCAGTGTAGCCACGCTGGCCGGGGCCACCGCAGGCTTGGCCAGACCAAAATCGAGTAGCTTGGCGCCGCTAGGCGTGAGCATGATGTTCCCGGGCTTCAGGTCGCGATGTACCACCCCGTTGCGGTGTGCTTTGTCGAGGGCGTCGGCGATTTGCATCCCGAACTTGAGAACTTGCTCGAGCAGCAGTGGGCCTTTTTCGAGGCGCTTTGCGAGTGGTTCGCCTTCGACGCACTCCATCACTAAATAGTCGATGCCATCCTGACTTCCCACGTCGTACAGCGCGCAGATGTGCGGGTGGTTCAAACTTGAAATGGTTTTGGCTTCGCGTTCAAATCGCTGCTTTCGAACGGGATCGGCAGAGAGCTGCGCCGGCAGAATCTTGATCGCGACGGTTCGATCCAGCCGCGTGTCCCGCGCGCGGTACACCTCGCCCATGCCGCCCGCGCCCAGCGGCCCGACGATCTCATACGGCCCAAGTTTGCTACCCGTTGCCAGCGTCATTTGTTCAGCTCCGCGGTCCAGTTCAGAATGACGGACATAGGCTCGGTCTCCGCCTCCTTTACTTGCGTGTTGATCAGAAATCGCTGCCCGTCTCGGCTCACTCCATAAACGAACAGGTCCTTGTTTGTGACTGGCTGCCGGGGAGTGGTCTGGAAGAGTGCGACTGGCGTACCGGCATCGAAATTGGCCCCGATCGTCAGGGGTGTGGCCATCATCTTGCCGCTCGAAGAGATGTAGAACAGTTCTTTACCGTCGCCTCGCCACCGAGGTTGTTCTCCTCCGCCGATCGAGACCTGCCACTTGCCACGTGATTCCGGAAATGAAGTCACGTAAATCTCCCATTTCCCGCTCTCATTGGACGCATACGCCACCCATATTCCGTCCGGCGAGAATTGGCCATTCTTGAGGACTGACGTCGCTTTCAGGAACATGCTGTTCTTTAGCTCCGGGACAGCCACGAGCCACAGGTCGGTGCCACCTGCATAGAGGATGTATTTCCCGTCTTTGGACCAGTCATTCGGAACTTTGTCGACGTCATCGTGTACAATTTGTTTCTCTTCCTGCGTGCCATCGGAGTTTTTCATATACAGGTCGAAGCTGAGTTGACGACTGGAGGAAAACACTAACTGTGCGGCGCCTGGGCTCCAGACTGGCCCGATGTCAATGGCGGGGTCGAAAGTAAGTCGCTTGACACTATCGCGCTGCAAGTCATACGTCCAGATGTCAGTGTTTTGGCTCCCGACGTCGGTCTTACTTACCGCCGCCGATCTTCCATCCGGGGATAGGGACACGTTGCCATACACATCCGGCTTGCCGACCACCCCCAGTTCATTCCCCTGACGGTCGAACCAAACCGGTTGCGAAAGTGCGACCTGGCTGCCAGTCTGAGCGACCAGCAGACCATTATGAGAGACAGCAAACACCGCCCTGCTGACTTGCGGAACAGCCTGAATATCCGTGAGGATGGCCGTGGGTTCTCCAGTCAATGCGATTCGCTTCAGATCGAATCGTTGGGCGAGCAGAGTCTTGTCACGGTAAAACAGAAGGTAGCCTGGCTCAGCATAGGCCGCGTTGGCAGTCGCTTCAACGACGAATCGCTTCTCGTTCGAATCCAGCGAACCCACGAAGATGCCATCTACGCCTTTCCGCCCCGAGAAATTGGCTGCTAGATACAGGTAATGCGTTCCATCAGGTAGAAACACGGGCCAGCGAAGGCTTTCTTCCCCACGACTTGGATCCGTGTTGCTGAGGCGCGCAGGTGTTCCACCTGAAGTCGAGACGCGATACAGACCTCCCGCCGCCACAGGCGCGAAAACGATCACGCCGTCCTTGTTCCAACTACCGCCTCGGCCCGAGGGCGCATCACAGATCGTTTGAACTGCGCCGCCCGACAACTCCAGCTTCTTTAGCTTTCCATCAGCAAAGAACGCGAGAAACCGCCCGTCAGGCGACCAGAATGGATAACTGGCTCCTTCGGTCTCTGCGAGGCTTGCTGCCCCGTGCGATCCCAGCTGGTAAATCCAGATCACATTCTTCCGTACAGATTCCCAATACGCGACCACGGCGAGAGTGTGTCCGTTCGGAGCTATAGCAAAGTCACGAGCCGGGAACGGCAGCGGAGCATGAAAATACATTGTTTGGTCTTGCGATTTGGAGCTGCGCCACCAGAGGGTCCCGGCTATTAGGAAGACGACGAGTGCGCAGGAGATAAGCCAGGCTAACACTTCTCGCGCATTTCTTGCCGCTGCCAATGGCACTGTACGGCCCATGTGCCCGCCATTTTCAGCGACCCACTTCAATTCGAGGGAGAGATCGCGAGCGGTCTGCCAACGCTCTTCGGAGTCCTTCGCCAGACATCTCCCAATGGCATGGTCGAGCGCCGGCGGCGTCATCGGTTTCACCGCGCAGATCGGCGCGGGATCCTTTTCCAGAATCGCCGAAGCCACGCTCAGTTGGCTCTTGCCTGGAAACGCTTGCTGCCCCGTCAACATTTCGTACAGCATGGCACCCAACGAAAAAATGTCGCTGCGGCCATCGAGTTCTTTTCCTTCTACCTGCTCCGGCGACATGTATTGGAACGTGCCGACGATGCTGCCTTGCTCGGTCACTGGTGACTGCCTCTCCGCAGCCGTCAGTGTTGCTGCGGTGGCTAAGGGCACCGCAGGCTTGGCGAGCCCGAAGTCCAGTAGCTTCGCGCCCGTTGCCGTCAGCATGATGTTTCCGGGCTTCAAGTCCCGGTGTACCACGCTGCTCCGATGCGCCTTGTCCAGCGCGTCCGCGATCTGCGCACCGAATTTCAATACCTGCTCCAGCGGCAGCGCGCCTTTTTCCAGCCGCTTCGCCAGCGTTTCCCCCTCCACGCATTCCATCACCAGGTAGTCCACACCATCCTGGCTGCCCACGTCATACAACACGCAAATGTGTGGATGATTCAAATTGGAAATGGTCTTCGCTTCCCGCTCGAAACGTTGCTTCCGCACCGGATCGGAAGAAAATTGCGCGGGAAGAATCTTGATCGCCACCGTGCGCTCCAGCCGCGTATCCCGTGCGCGGTACACCTCTCCCATCCCGCCGGCGCCCAGCGGCGCGGCGATCTCATACGGTCCGAGCTTGCTGCCAGCCGCTAGCGTCATGTCCCGACTATCTCTCCATTTCGGAGGCCCAGTTCAGAATGATCGACAAGGGCGCCGCGTTGGGTTCGTCGAATCTTGTATTGACCAGAAACTTTTGGCCATCGGCGGTCACGTCGTAGGAAAACAGGTCCATCGAGGATATTGGTTGTCGCAAGCGCGTCTGAAACAGCGCTACAGGCGACCCTGCTTCGAAGTTGCTTCCCGTCTTCACTGGCACGGCCATGATTTTCCTTTCCCCGGACAGGTAGAATAACTCCTTACCGTCCTGCCGCCAGCGCGGCTCTTCTCCGCCTCCCCTGGACACTTGCCATTTGCTGTTGGCACTTGGAAATGGCGATACATAGATCTCCCAATTCCCCGTCTCATTCGAGGAATAAGCCACCCATCTCCCATCTGGCGAAAAATGGGCGTTCCGCACGACCGACTTCGCTTGCAGGAACGGTTTGGCTTGGCGATCCGGCAAGGACACGTACCACAGCTCTGCAGCCTTCGCGGCGAGCAGGTACTTGCCGTCGCGCGACCAGTCCCAGCAATTCTGCTGCCCAGGGTGCGCAGCATTCAAATCGAAAATCTCTTCCTCGGAACCGGATCCATCTGACTTCTTTTGGTACAACCGTTGAAAAGTATTTCGATTCGACGTGAAAACCACGCGTTTGCCATCGGGACTCCAAACGGCTCCTTGGTTCAGCGAAGGGTCAATCGTGAAACGCGTCACTGCGTCATTTGTCAGTTCATGAATCCAGATGCCTAGCCTGCGTCCATCTGCTTCTGCCTGGTCAAAGGCCATCCGCCGACCGTCTGGTGAGAGGCTCGGGTTGGCCAACACTCCCGGTGGCCCGACCGTGGCCGTTGGCCTACCGTTTCGATCAAACCACGTCAACTGTGACCTGGCCGCACCTTTTCCCGTTTGCGCGACCAAAGTTCCGCTGCTGGCCACGCCGAAGAGAGCGAGGTCTATTTGCGGCAGAAATTGCACCTCGTCGCTGACGGTGCGCGGTTCGCCGCTCAGCGTATAGCTGCGGGAGTCAAACCGCTGGGCCACTAGCGATTTGTCCCGCCAGTAAAGCAGGTAACCGGGATCCACGTAGGCAGCATTGGAAGTCGCGTTCACGATAAGCCGCGTCTCAGCCGAGTCCAACGACCCCAGAAAAATCCCATTTTTTTCGAGGTGTTCGGAGAAGTTGTCGGCCAGGAAAAGGAAGTGCCGCCCGTCCGGGAGAAACACGGGCCAGCGGTGGCTTGATTCAAAGCGAGATGCATCGAGCTTGGTTATTTCGATGGGTGTCCCGCCAGAGGACGACAACCGGTATATTCCCGTGAACACATTGGGCGAAAAAAGGATTGTTCCTTCCGCGTTCCAAGTGCCCCCGCGACCGTTGGGTGCATCTCCCAACACCTGCACTAGTCCTCCCGAAAGATCTGCCTTCTTGAGCTTTCCATTGGCGAAGAACCCGAGGGACCGGCCATCGGGCGACCAGAAGGGATGAGAGGCCCCTTCTGTTCCGGGCACTGGAGTCTGCCCTCGGCCTCCCACCTTGTTTGTCCAGATGACGTACTTATTTGCTTGGTCTGAATAGGCGACCATCGCCAGGGTGCGCCCATCGGGTGAGAGTGCCACGTCGTTCGCGGGGAACGGCACGGGGCTGTAAAAGTGCATCGCAGGCGGGATTTGGCGTGTGCGAACCCACCAGGCGGCGCCTCCGCCGATCAGAAGCAACAAAAGCAAAGTTGCAACCGGCTTGCTGACACGGTCCCAGGTATTGTGACCTGCGAGGATGCCAACCGGCGGGCCGGTCTGCGAATCACCCTCTGCAATCCACTGGAGCTGCAGCTTTACGTCGTGCGCCGTCTGAATTCGCTCCTCGGGGTCCTTCGCGAGGCATGTGCGAATCAAACGATCCAGCGCAGGTGGGGCCATCGGCTGAAACGCCGAGATCGGCTGCGGCTCGTGTTCCAGAATCGCCGCAATCACACTCGCTTGGCTCTTGCCATCGAACGCGTGGTTCCCGGTCACCATCTCGTACAACACGGCGCCAAAGGAGAAGAGATCATTTCGCGCGTCCGTTTCTTTCCCCTCCAGTTGCTCCGGGGACATGTATTGCACGGTTCCGAGGATGGCGCCCTCCGCCGTGAGCGGACGGCTTTTCGTCGGAGAGACCGAGAGGGTCTGGCCGCTTGCGAATGCTTCCGATACAGGCTTTGCTAAACCAAAATCCAGCAGCTTCACTCCGGACTTCGTCAGCATGATGTTGCTGGGCTTCAAATCGCGATGGACTACGCCACTT